>ENA-OFCI01000523-OFCI01000523.1-metagenomes-genome-assembly--contig:-NODE-523-length-22770-cov-3.423024_pt1 | contig 22770 bp, 15 predicted proteins | sample MGYA00153391_OFCI01 | MGnify analysis MGYA00153391
ACAACGAATCGCACTCATCATAGCGATTTAGGGTGTTCAAATTTGCATGACGGCTTAGTCCTTGCGCGGCTCGAATATTACCATCGCTGGCATCGAGGTAGGCGGTGATGGCACTGTGTCTGATGCGATGGGGAGAAACTACCTTGTCTATCCCGGCTTCTTGACTAAACTTTCGTACCAAGCGATAAATAGTGCTGCCATCGAGCCGATGTCCCTTGCTGCGACGATCTAGACTGCTAAAGAGGGGATCGGACGAGCGATAATCGTCTTTAACCGCCAACCATTGTGAGAGCGCGATGGTGGTTGCTGATGATAAGTCGATCTGGCTTTTTTGGATTTTGCCTTTGCCTAAGATCGCTAGTCTTCCAGATGCACTAAAATCGCACACATCCAAGCTACAGATTTCATTGCGGCGCAGCGCATTGTCCCAGAGTAATCTCAGAATGGCATAATCTCTGATGCCTTTGATGGTGGTGCGATCTGGTATTTGCAGCATTTCTCTAAACCTAGCTACAGCAATCCCCGTAGTGTCGCCATAACTATCGACTTTTAGACAGGTGACATCAGCCAGATTAAAGTTACACCGCTCTACGGTACGTGCGTAATCGACGAAGGATTTTAAGGCTGACAGCCTTACGTTAATCGTGCTGGGGGCTAGCTTGGCTTCAATCAGCAGTTGTCGGTATTGTAGGGCTTGATAGACGGCTTCGGGCTGGTGTAGGGAAAGAAACTTACTCAAAAGCTGCTCTGATGCTTCGTTATTATAAATACAGCGACAAAAATCGGCGATTGCTTTGCTGTAGTTTCTCCGAGTATTGGCAGAAATTTTCAGGCGCAGGAACTCAGCCAGAAGATCTGAAGAAGACCGAGCTACTTCAGGTGAGTTGGGTACTGAAATGGTTTTGGGCACTGGCGATCGCATGGAATTGATAGGCAAGCTACAGAGCGACTTTACTTGGTACAAGTATTAGCATTTTAGCTCGAATTAAGAACACGACAATGAATTTTGTCTCACCCATTAAAGCGAAAGTATCCTTAACCCAGTTTTTGGTTCAAATGCTACTCACCACTCATTATGTACGATGGACAAATACGCTAGATCTGTCGATCGATCCAATCACGATTAAATATCGAGGCATAAATTCGATTTTGAACCATGAGCGTACTCTGACGTTTGATGACAATCCCTGACAATAGCAGTTCCCGTTCGATGGGAGTATTGGCGATCGCAACTTCTGAGTGTGCCCGGACTTGTTGGTAGAGTGCAAGCAGTTGAGGAGCTTGTTGACTTTTGGTAATGCGATCGCGGATGGTTCTTAGGTGTTCTGGCTCATCTTGGGATTCCCAATTATCGACGATCTGCGTCTGTACTACATGCTCGATCCACTCGGCTTCGCCGTTGGGAGGAATGGGAGCAGAAGTATTGCGAATCAGCTTACAGAGCTTTTGGGTGAGGAACGGTTGTCCGTTCGTCCAGGCTAGGACTGCTTTGAGGATGGTTTGGGGGTTGGTAACTCGTTCTGCCAATCCTTGGAGGAGGGGTTGGGCTTCGTGTTCTTTGAAGCCTTCTAGTTGAATGGATTGGCCGATATTGAAGGGGGTAATCTGGGTATGGGTAATTAACTCGGAAGGGGTGGCAACACCGAAGAGGGCGAAAGTTATTCGTTGATATTCGGGTTTGAGGCTGCGCTGGTTGTAGCAGGAACGAATCAAGGCGAAGAAGTCATTGACGGGGAATTTTAAGCCTAAGACGCAATCGATTTCATCGATGAAAATGACGAGTTGGGTTGAGGGCGTGCCGACTTCCACCAGTAGGACTAATTCGATAAATTCACTCAATCGCTGCACTGGTGAGAGATCTGAGCGATCTTGCCACCAAGCTTTGAGGTTGACTTTACCACGTAGCTCGAAATGTCGGGATAGTTCTGAGGCGATGCCCTTGTACCATTGTTCGGGGGTCACGGTTTCACTCCCAATCCGAGTCATATCGATCGACGCACACCACATCCCTTCGTGTTGGAGGTGATTTATCATCCTTACCATCAGGCTGGATTTACCCATCTGGCGAGGATTGAGGACGTAGCAAAACTCGCCACGTTTGAGGGCTTTGTAGAGGTGCCTGTCGGCGGCACGGACGACATAGGTGGGTGCGTCCATCGGCAGGCTACCACCGACTTGATAGTCAAAGGTGGTGGGTGGTTCGGCACTGCGGAGTAGCTGGTTTTCAAATAGGAGTTCGGATTGGGTGGCTTTGAGGATACCGAGGGTGTGGGAGAGTTCTTGAGTGCGTTCGAGGACTTTGTGTTCTAGAGTGCGGCTGTATTCGGTTAATTCATCTCTGGCTTGTTCGAGGGCAAGATTCTTCAGTGCTAGCTCTTTGGCGAACTGAATCCGCTCGGCTTCGGTGTGTTGGCGTTGGGTGATATCGGTAAAGGCGGCGATCGCATATACGATTTGACCATGCTCGTCGAAGACTGGGGTTGCTGACACTTCTAGGGGGATTGTTCTGTCAGCTTGGCGAACCTCTAGATCGCTAATGGTGATGCTCTCGCCCTGTAGAGCGCGGACGATCGGCTGCTCGTCAGTGGGATATAGTCGATCGGTTCCCGCTTGGTAAGCTTGATAGGTTTCAGTCAATTGAGTAGTTGTGGACTTAGTGACGATGCCCTTACCCAGAATTTGTTGGGCTGTCTGATTGGCGTAGTAGGGTTGGCTATTAGCATCGATGACAAATACGCCGACTGGCATGGCTTCGAGAAATTGCGTCAGCCTACGTTCATTTTCACGCAAGGCGACGTAGAGTTGGGCATTTTGGATCGAAATTGCGGCTTGAGCAGATAGGAGTTTGAGGACTTCTAATCGATCGGGTGTAAAGGCATCCGCAGTTAGATTATTCTCTAGATATAAGATCCCATTCAGTTTGCCTCGATCTAGTAAGGGGATGCACAGCACCGATTTGGCTTGGGTGGCGACAATATATGGATCGCGAATAAATTGTCCGGTCTGGGCTGCATCATTGAGGACTAAACTTTCCTGGGTGCGGGCGACATAGTTGACGATCGAGACTGATAGGAGCGGAATCTGGCTGTTAATATCTACTGTGTCGATCGGGATCGATTTGAGGATATTAATGTCATCGGTAGCTACTGTTCCTTCTGCTTCGATGACCCAATTATTGCCTCGTTCGAGGATCAGAAAGCCCGATCTAGCACCAGCATTTTCGATCGCCACTTTCATTAATTTTTGCAGGAGATTTTCTAGCTTAATTTCACCAGAAATTGCTTGAGATGATTTAAGAATAGTGCTTAAATCGAGAGTCTCTCCATCAGATCCCGTGCTGGATATAGTCGTGCTAAGTTTAGACTTGCTTCGATCGGTTATACCTAGTAAATATTGGGGATATTCCGCCTCTAACTGTTTGAGCTTGGCTTTTGCACCCCAAAGACTGTAGCAATGATGAGCACTTCTAAGATAAAGTTGACCGATTTCTTCTCTACCTAATACTAGATAGAATTCGGCAGCTCGTTCGTAGGCTAAAGCTTCTTCATGAATATAGTTATACTTTTTAGCACCTTGAATCGCTCGTTCGTAAAGTTCTGCGGCTTGCCAATCTCGTCCTAAAATCCTGGCTTGTTCTGCTGCGACTAGATCGTATTTATGTTGAAAATTTTCTGGGCAATTGTCTGCCCACATTTTCATGGTTTGTTGATTGGATAATACTTGGGCTAAAACTCCATCTAGTCTAGTGAGTTCGGTCGGATCGATATCTCTCAAAAGTGCTAGGGAATAATAAAAGTTATGTTGGGCTGTGACTAGATAGGCAGCAGAACTTTCAACGGTCTGGGCGGCGGCGATCGCACTAGTTAACGCTCGATCGTAGTGTTTGAAAAAGTAATAAGAAATGGTTTTGGCTAAATAGGCACTAAATAGCAACCATTCGGCTCGCTCTTGAGTCCACTGCTCTAAAATTCGTGCTTCTTCTGGGTAAGAATCTCCTACAATTAAACAGTAATTATTTTCATATCCATTTATTAAATTAAATGAGATTTTACTACAGTTATTCATATAATGAACTGTATAAGATTGTTGAAGCTTATTTACTAGATCTAGATATTTTTGATAATCCCGATCAATTTTTTGCAGCGGAGAACCTACAAATAGAGAAAACAAGCAATATGCAGAGGCATTATAAGAGGCATGTTCGATATCTCCACTATTGAGTCCAACTTGAATCGCTGTATGCAATGTTTCAATAATATTGCTGCTGCTAATCGACTCTTGCCAGGGTCGGATAAATCCAGCACTGTAATGCAAAACTAGGGATTGAAATTCTTGGGGTTTAAATTTCTCTAACAATCTTAGTGCTAGTTGACCGAACTGATAGCCAGGATCGAGATCGTTCATGACTCCACATAGTAACTTACCGTAAAAAATATAGACACCAGCCGCTTGAGGTGGATTTCCATAGACAATGCAGAGATTGACAGCGGTGATAGTTATCGAAAAATATAATAAAGGATTAGTAATAATTGCTGCTGCACTGACAATTAGCAATATATCGATCGCCGCTAGTTTATGAGGGTCGGTCATATTTGGGAGATCGGATAAACCCTCGATCGATTTATCAATTAAAAGCGATTTCAAAGATTGATGTTCTCGATCGATCTGCTGTTTGCTAGTTTGTTGGTGCAAATCGATATCGAGTTCTTGTAAGATCTCGATCGCCAGATTTATTGCTGCTTGGAGTTCAAGTCTAGCGATATCGGAACGAATTTTAATTTTATATACTTTGACTCGATCGAGTAGTGCTGTAGCTCGTTCTAGTAGGATAGCAGCAAGGATTTCAGCTCGATCGAATTGAGTATTGACATACAGCAGTTCGACGGTTTCTAAATATAAATTTAGTGTTACTTCATATTGACATTCCCAGCAATCGGCGGATAATAGTTCTAACCCTAATTCTAAATATTTTAGAGCGGGTAGATAAGCCGCTGCTGATTTTGCTTTTTTTCCAGCCTGAAGATTTAATTTAGCTAGGTTATCTTTTTCTAATCGATCGTTAATTAAGATCGAACCTTCATTAAGTCGATCGACAACTTCAAAAATATTGTACTGTATTTCTTCTGCTTCGATCTTTGCCAGCAGTAGACGACCGATTTGTAGATGAACTTGAGCTTTTTCTAAATCTGGAATTAAAGAGTAAGCAGCTTGTTGAACTCGATCGTGTAAAAATCTATATGAAATATCTGGTTTATATTCGCTGTTAGGTTCTAGATCGAGATTAGATAATGCTGATGAATCCCACTGCTGTAGAATATTGACCAAATTTGCTGCAAGAGCAGGTTGAAGTTCTCCAGCAGTAACTAGCAGAGATTTATTATTAACGATCGCTAGAGTTTCTAGATTAAATTGGTTGCCAATACAGGCAGCTAATTTGAGTATATTCTGAGCTTGCTCGTCTAATGTGGCAATTTTAACAACCATCAACTCAACTACATTATCGGAGATCGATACGCTCTCGATCTGCTCGATATTCCATTGCCAATAACATTGACGATCGTTAGCTAGCGGTTGAGATCGCTCGAAGACTAATAATTTTTCTCGTTCTAAGGAGTACAGCAGTTGACTGAGGAAAAAAGGATTTCCCTCAGTCTTACGAGTTAATAATTCAGCTAAAGGCTGAGAAAATTCTGCCGAACAATTTAACGTGTCAGCAACTAATCGAGCGATCTGACTAATATCTAAGGGGTGAAGATCGATTCGATCGATAGGAACTTTTGCCGACTCTAATTTCTCTGTGAAGTGTACTAATGGGTGACTGATACTAACTTCATTATCTCGATACGCTCCGACGATTAAGAAATATCTTGTTTCGGAATCTGATGTTAATTGTTCGATTAAATTTAGTGATGATAGATCTGCCCATTGCAAATCGTCGAGAAAGATAACTAAAGGATATTCCAATCTGCAAAAAACACCTAAAAATCTTTTAAAGAGTAAATTAAATCTATTTTGGTTTTGAGTACTATCTAGCGGCTCGACTTGTGGCTGTGTGCCGATAATTTTTTCAAGATTAGGAATTAGATCGACAAGAATTTGAGCGTTAGTTCCCAAAGCTGTGAGGATTTTCTGTTTCCAGGTTTGGATCTCGATCTCTGGTTCGCTTAATAGTTGTTGGATTAAGTCTTGAAAAGCTTGGGCGATTGCTGCATACGGAACATCTCGGTTTAAGAGATCGAACTTACCACTAATAAATTGTCCGTTTTTCTGGGTAATAGATTTGCGAATTTCATTAACTAAAGCAGATTTACCCACCCCTGAACAACCAGCAATTAGCATCATTCTAGTTGTCCCAGCACTGACTTTTTCAAAAGCAGTTAAAAGTTGAGCTATTTCTGCTGCTCTACCATAGAGCTTTTGTGGGATTTGAAGCTTCTGGGCAACATCCTGACTCCCTAACGAGAATTGAGCGATTTGCCCGATCGTCTTTAATTGACGATCGCAGGCTTCTAAATCGGCTGTAATTCCCCAAGCACTTTGATATCTATCTTCTGGTGCTTTAGCTAACAACTTTTCGATAATATTAGCGATAACTACCGGAATATTTGGAACGAGTTCGTGAACTGGCACTGGTTGTTGTGCGATATGACAATGGACTAACTCCATTGGCTCGGTAGTTGTAAAAGGAAGTCTATTTGTCACTAACTCATAAAAAGTCACCCCAAGAGCATAAAAATCGCAGCGGTAATCGATTCCTCGATTTATTCTACCTGTTTGTTCTGGGGCAATATAAGCTAAAGTCCCTTCGATTTGATGAGAGGGAGAAATTGATAAAAATTCTTGAGATAAACGGGTAGAAATACCAAAATCAATGATTTTGAGTTGTCCGGTTTCGGGGTTGTAGACAATATTCGCAGGGTTAATATCTTTGTGGATGATGTTCGCTGCATGAATTGCCGCTAAACTCTCAGTTATCTTAATCGCGATCGATAGAAAGTCGGCTAAGTTAAATTGCCCCTGGGATAGTAATGATTTTAAAGAGCGAGCACCAAAATCTTCTAACAGCATGACTAAACTATTTCCATGCCGCTGCAATTCATAGGCTTTAATTACACCATCGACATTCAAAGAACGAGTTATTTCATACTCCTGCTGATAGCGGGCGAGTTCTGCTGGAGTAGGATAATTTTTTTTGAGAATTTTGAGAATAATCGATTTCGCTAGGCGAACGTTCCGCGAACGATTATCTGTGGTGAGGATCGCTCGATAAACTAAGGAATTAGCACTTTCGTAAATTTTGGCTAAAATCTGATAGTCAGCATTAAGATCGCTCATTTTTCTACACCATAGAAACGAGCAGGGTTATCCCAAAGAATCTTTTGCACTGTTGCACTAGGTAGTCGATCCCGAAGGACTCGATCGATATCCAAAACTGCTGGTGCGGCTGCGTCGATCTGCCAATGAATGTGGGGATAGTCAGAACCAAATAGCAAGTTATCGGTACCAACATCTGCAATGATTCGATCGAGGTAAGGTTCTGAAGGCTCAAACGTAATAAAGCACTGGCGACGAAAATATTCTGAAGGCTTCATCTTCACATTATCCTTAACTTCCCAGTAATGGCACTCGTACTCTTCATCCATCCGCCACAACCAGTATGGTAGCCAGCCACAGCCTGACTCCATAAATCCGACTTTGAGTTTGGGGTGACGTTCTAACACCCCACCTTCAATTAAGGCGAGCATCGCCATCATTTGCTCCATCGGATGAGAGCAAGTACGCAAGGCAAACCGAGTATTAAACCGTTCTGCTCCAGTACTGGGTATCCGGCTATGTGTACCTTCATGAATACCGACGGCGATTCCCAAATCCTCGCACTCTTGCCAAAAAGGTTCGTAAGCGGGGTCACTTAGCAATCTGCCCTTGACCGGATTCGGTCGCAAACAAACAGCCGTCCAGCCAAATTTGGCGATGCGATGCAGTTCCGGTACCATTTCTGCTGGATCGTGACGATTGACAACACCGATCCCTTGAAGTTGCTGTGGTGCATCGCTACAAAAATCTCTTAACCAGTTATTGTAAGCACTGGTAAAAGCTCCCGCTACTTGGGGATTCATGGTATCGATCGATTGAATTGCCAGTCCTAGCGTCGGATAAAGAAAGGAAACATCGATTCCCATTTTCTCCATGCTAGTAAGGTGAAGTCGATCGGTAAAGCCATTGAGCCGCGCCTGCGGATGAGCCGTCAGGATTTGCTTAGTCCAGTGGGCGATAACTTCAGGAGAAACTTTGGCATAAATTGGCTCGCCTTGAATTTTCATGTCGGATGACGGGGCAAAGCTTTTATATGCAGGTTCTAAGTATTCGCCCCACATATCCAGCGGCTCAAATACATGAGCATCAGTATCAATAATTCGATGATTTTTGAGCATATCGGAAATTATCCAAATTTAAAATTGATGATTTTGAAAGATCGATTACATCCACATTGGAAATGGGTTGAGTTGATGTTCTGCTAATGGCTCCTGCAACCAGCCCATTTTTACCGGAACCTCATAGAGTCGCCTCGCACCAAATCGTCGCCACCAGTGGCATAGCCCTGGCACGATTACTTTGACAACATTCAATCCGATATCAACACGAGTCAGATCCAGTACCAGCATTTCCATCCCGTTAGTTTCCACGATTTGCTGGCAGAGCTGGACATCCTCTAGCAAATCGTCATGTTGAAATTGTGGATAACCAGCACACACTTTGGCGGTGACACTGCGATCTGGACTTAGGTAAGCTTGATTTGCTGAAGTTGCCGTCTTCCACCATTGAATCGGCAAGGAATCTGAGGAAGCGGGATATTGAGTACTACCATCTGCCTTGGTAACTAAAACGTAAGGAAGACCCTGGTTCATTTCGGTCAACGCTCTACCGATCGCAATTTTGGCATCAAAATGGGCACCAAAACCCAAGATAATATCTTCCACTTCTCGATCGATTCTGCGGCTAATCGCGACAAAGGTCGGAATATTTAGATCGCTGGTAATATCTAAAACCCACAGTTCTCGATTCAAGGTCTGATAATAGTTTTTTAAGGTGTGAAAATAGGGATCGGCGAAGCTATCTAAATCTACCTGCGGTTTGGTGAGGCGGTTATACCACCATAAAGCAACACAATCTCGCTCGACTAACTCCATGAAACCTTGCAAGATGGCTTCTGTTAAAGTATTTCCAGCCGCCCCACCATTGAGATCTGCCCAACAATCAGGATCGGGAAGATTTGGGTAGTTGAAGTAACAGTAAGCAGTCGGCAAATACTTAAACTGCTGATGAGTCAACGACCAATCGGGTGTCCAATCGATTTCCCGATCTTCATCAAAAGGTACTGGAACGTGCTGGAACCAGCCAGAACACGATCGATTCCATTGGTGGCGGTCTTCGTATTGTTCTAGGCTAAGTTGCATACAGGCATTGGGATGAATGGCTCGATCGACCATTGTTCGGTAACTACCTGTTTGCCGAATTTCATCTCCTTGAAATACGTGAGAATATCGCTCGATCGCTTCACAAAATCCACTAGCCTTAGCTTGCGAGTCCGTTCGCCCTTTACCCGCACTTCTGCCGCTAATATTTTGCCGTAAGGAATCAAGATCGTCAAATATAGTAGCGAAATGATGACTTGCTACATAGGTATGAATTAAGCCCTGGGGGTCTTGCTGGCTCTTCCTCAGCCCTCGAATAATGCCTGTGATAGGACTAATGTGGTGCTGATATTTATGCAGGGTTTCTACGGGAGTTACACACCGATGCCCACCGTCGAGAGTAAATGTTTTTTTACAGTGTTCTAAAACGATCGGCTGAGGTTGGCGATGACGATTGAAGATCGATCCACAACTCTTACACTGGGGGCGTTTGGCTAGAATGTGAGATTGAATTTCGACAGTCAGGGTATCATAAGTAACGATTCGTCCTGCCAGATCCAAATTTTCACCGCTCACGATCCACTTAAAAAGTTCGGTGGCTGCCATATTTAAGGCGATTTGGCGAGTAGTAGGCAGAGATCCCAGTGGGGATAATGGGGTGATGGAGCGATCTTGACTGGCAATAAACTGTTCGATTGGTCGGTTCTGTTGCAAACGTTGAGCTAGGCATTGCCAGCAGCCTGTTTTTCCAGGCAAAAACATCGGGCCGATCCAAATGATGGTTCCTAGTGGTTTAACTAGCATCCAGGGGCGCGACTGGGTTAAGGCTCGATCGTTTAAGGCTGCTAAACCATCGGTAAGATAGTCATCAGTCAGAATAATTTCGATATCACCGCGATCGACAACTTGAATATTTAGGGATTCAAGGATGGTTTTGAACTCAGATATAGGCAGGTTGGAGCCAAACGATTCAATCGATACACTTGTATTTTGCAACTGCTGGGAGGCGAAGTAGGGATCGACTTTTAAGTGTTCGCAGAAGATAACGAAATCAGATGTCAATAAATCTTCACTTTCGAGATCGCGTTCAGTAATATACCCATGTTGCTCCATCCACATCAAAGCATAGTAAACTTCAGCCGCAGCTACTTTTGCTTGCAGCAGATCGACGATCTCGTCAACTGTTTGATGTCCATCAAGTAATGGTATTAAGAATTCAGATAGGCGATCGCTCAATAAGACACTATTTCTCTCGGTTAGCAGAAATATATCTGGCAATGCTGCAAGCTGAATCGGTTGAAAACAATGTTTTAATTTTGGTCGATTCAACATATCACACCGCTCGATAGTCGATTATTTATGCTGCACTGTGCGAGTGCTAATCCCTGTTATGGTCTAAGATAGCAATCCCGAATAATTTTCAGGATTGCTATTACTCGATCGAAAAACATGCTGCTTTATTTTAAACTCGATCCACACTCAAAATTTAGCAAGTGTAAGGTATCCAGCGGCTAAATTGAAATGGTTCCCAAGGCTCAGACTCTGGTGAAGTAGCCAACCAGGAGCGCAATTGCTCTTCTGTTAACCCCCAATCGCTTTCGATTTTTTGAGGATAGGGGATATTAAAAATATACTTTACACTTGTGTCAGGAAGACCCTCATCATCCAGATGACCCAAAAATGCTGCCGATGGAGGTGCCAGTGGTTTGGGATTGGGGTCTATATCGAACTCCTGCCTGCACCATCAGCTTTTGAATTTTATCCTGTTCCCCAGAAAGTAGTGTTGCCTTTATTTCTGCTGCTTCCACTCCTGGCAACCACGATCTGGCAATCAAATGGGAAAGTTTTTTATTACTAATGTTGAGAGCGTCAATTAATCGAGAGATTTCTCGATTAATTGAGAAGTTATCCTTGGCTTGTTTTAATACATCGAGCGTAATTTTCTCGTTCCCCTGGTCGAAAAAGAATTTTGCTGCACTTAAAAGGTCAGACATTGATATTTTCTCCTAAAGTTGGATAGCTTGAAAAGAACTGTTGATACAATTGACAACTTAGTGTTTGATTTTCGCGATCGAGTTTAATCAATCCCATACTACTTAATTTGTAAGAGAGGATGGGATTGACTCGTGCAAAGTCAGAGGCACTAACGATCGATTGAAGTACGCTGGCTAATTCCGGCTGTGCTTCTAGAGTTACCCAATGCCGCTGCAAATGATGGTGATAAATTCCGGTAGGTGTGGCGGCAGTTTGTAGCAGTTGCGCTAGAGTGATGTCGCCACGACTCAGATGATAGAAGCCAATATTCACCAGTGCGGGATGTCCCCCCACCAGCTCCATTAGTTGCCCAGCTTCCACTCCATCTTCCCAGTCGAGTCCATAACATCGAGCTAACTGCTGCACCTCTGCTAGCGAGAAAGTATTTAACTGAATTGGCAATCCCACATTAAACGGGGATTGGTTAAGCTGAAGGGGAATGTAAATTTCCGTCGAGTGAACCACAATCAGGCGGAGCTTTTGCCAAACCGGGAGGATTTTGGCTTCTTCATACCAAGAGCGCAGCAACGGCAAAAAATCATTAGCGATCTGCGGATGCTCGAAAATGTGATTTAGCTCATCGAATACCAATACCAGCGGCGTAGAAATTTTTTCTAATAGATAGTGTTGGAAGTAGTCAGTGCAGCTAATTTTGCTGCCGAGATCTTCATCCCAATACTCGTCGAGTCTCGGTTTGAGCTGGAGCTGACGAGCTACATTCGTACAGATACAACGCAAGAATCGATCGAGATCGCTCAAAACCGCCGCATCAACTTGCTCGATATTGAGGCTGACAGTATGGTATCCCAAGCTTTGCGCCGATGACAGTACCCTCAGTAGCAGGGATGTCTTACCCATTTCTCGCGGTGCTTTGATCCGCACCAATGCTCCTGGCTTGGTAATTTCGCGATCGATCTGCGCTGCAAAGGGGGTGCGCTCTAAATAAAATGGCGAGCCGAGCGGAACTGCACCATTAGGGTAGCGAGGTGATGTGTCTGGCGGCAGAAAATCATTGGTGAAGCTTGTCTCAAAGACGATCGATCCGTTCCCACCAGCACAAATCGACTCAGGCTGGAAAGTCTGCGGCGATCGCATATCTACTGTTGAAATTTCGCGCCAGTCTAATTTTAGTTTCCGACAAAGTTCTTCAAAAGTTGTATAGTCAACAGCTTTACCCGTCAGAAATTTATTAACCGTAGCGAGTGCCAAGCCGACATCCTCAGCCAAAGAGCGTTGACTGGGAAAGCCATTGTAGTTGAGTGCTAGCTTGACTTTATCGATGTAATCCTCCTGAACTCTAAGGGATCTGGGCATAGCACCTCTTCCGATTGACATACCAATCTTACAGGATATTTCACAATTTAGATAGTTTTGAGATATAAATAAGTTATAAACAAGTTAGTCATTCTTAGGTGCGAATTTAGTCAGCAGTCGAGTTCAATAGATGTACCGAATGCGCTCGAACCGAATCTAATTAAGATGTATTGGGAATCGATTATGCAACTACCTCTAGGCCCCCAAACCCCCGCTTTTGTCCAACTCACGCGCTGGATTTTTAGCCCGATGTCGTTCATGGACGAATGCGTTCGCCGCTTTGGAGACATGTATACCCTCAATCTGGGCAAGGATAATCCAAATCTAGTCTTTGTCAGCAATCCCCAAGCCTTGCAGCAAATTTTAACTCAAGATACCAGAGCAGATTTTCATGCTCCAGGCGATCTGAACGGTTTAGCAAAATCCTTGCTAGGTGACAACTCGGTAATTTCCTTGAGTGGGGCACAACATCAACGCCAACGACAGTTGATGATGCCACCATTTCACGGCGATCGAATGCGAAGCTATAGCGATGTCATCAATCGAGTCACGACGGAAACGCTCGCGCAAGTCCAGATCGGTCAAACTTTCGACGTGCGGACGACAACCGAATCGATTACCATGCGGGTAATTATGCAAGCGGTGTTTGGAGTAGATCGGGGAGAGCGCGCCGAACAATTAGCACATCTATTAAGCAAACTGCTCGATCGCAGCGGTTCTCCCCTGAGTGTCTCGATGTTATATTTTCCGATCCTCCAACAGGAATGGGGTGGCATCAGCCCCTGGGCGATCCAAATGCGCTGTCAGCGAGCGGTAGATGCCCTAGTCTACGCCGAGATCGCAGAACGTCGGACTCACCCCGATCCCTCCCGTACCGATATCCTCAGCCTATTGATGGCGGCGCAGGATGAAGCGGGTGAATCGATGACCGATGTTGAATTGCGGGATGAATTGATGACGCTGCTGTTTGCCGGACATGAAACAACGGCGACAGCTTTAGCGTGGGCATTGTATTGGCTGCATAAATTACCAGCCGTCAGGGATAAACTAGTAGCGGAACTCGATGACTTGGGTGCAGATCCAGATGTTAACGCGATCGTCAAAGCACCCTATCTCGAAGCTGTTTGTAATGAAACCCTGCGGATTTATCCGGTAGCAATGTTGACTTTGCCTAGAGTTAGCCTCAAATCTGTGACGCTTGCCGGACGCGAAATACCACCAGAGACAATCGTATTGGGATCTATTTATTCAACCCATCAGCGAGCAGATTTATATCCCCAACCCCAGGAATTTCGCCCAGAACGCTTTCTAGAGCGAAAGTTTTCTCCGTTTGAGTTTCTGCCCTTTGGTAGTGGTGCCAGACGCTGCATCGGTAGTGCGTTTGCCATGATGGAACTGAAACTTGCCCTTGCCAAGATCCTCTCGCGGTGGGAACTGGAATTGGTAGATAAGCGGGATATCCATCCCAAACGCCGAGGTTTGGTTACGGCTCCCGAACGCCCGATTCAACTATTGGTCAAAAGTCAGCGATCTGCGATCGATCTCCACCCAGTCCAGGCAATCGATCGACTCTATCTACTGGGGTGATGAAAAATCCCGCAATAGCAGCTTGACGTTGGTAGAGTCGATCTAATTTCGTTTAGTAGTTATCATCAATCTTCATCTAGAACACAAGACTATGACAACAATTGCATTCTTCGCACTGTTCTCTGGTATCTTTTGGGCAATTACTTATCTACTAATTCTCCACCGATCGATTCAAGATCGAGTCATCGGGATGCCAATGGTGGCACTCTGTCTGAACATCGCGTGGGAATTCATCTTTTCATTTGTATATCCCAGCCATATCGGTACAGCAAGGAAGCGTACATCTACAACGCCGCAAACTGTTGGCTCAAGCGTTTCAACCCAGAGTGCTTGCTAGCTATATTGCCAGCATGATGGATGTGACCCGTAACTATCTCGATCGGTGGGAGCAGCAAGGTACGCTCACTTGGTATCCAGAACTGCGAAACTACACGCTAGATATTGCTTGTCAGCTCCTGGTCGGAGTTTCATCGGGTTCGCAGACTGCCTTTGGACAATGGTTTGAAACTTGGGCACAGGGTGTATTTTCTGTGCCCCTGCGGCTTCCTGGAACGAAGTTTAGTCGAGCATTACGGAGTCGCAAATTGCTGCTGGGCGAAATCGAACGAATTGCCCGATCGCGCCAACAACACGCAGGCACAGGACAAGATTCGTTGGGAATTTTAATGAATGCTCAAGACGAACAGGGAAACAAGCTGAGTTTGGACGAACTCAAAGATCAAGTATCGATCTCTTTTGCTTTGGAAGTCAGTCACAAGTCAGTCACAAGTCAGTTATTCTTAGGCTCGAACTCAGCTAGTAGTAGAGTTTAATCGACATATCTGGTTCAAATAAAACGAGCTAAATCTTCGACTAAACTCAATTTCTGCTCTGACAAATTATGCCTAATAACTCCAGAAACTCGACCAAAGAGATTCTCTTGTCATCTCTTAGCGTACTGATTATTATTAGTTCTACTATGGTTGGTTTGACTATTTTATGGAAAGAATGTTCGCCGCTAATAACTAAAGATCTCATCTACCCTTCCGCTTGGCGATAGGTCACAAACCGATCTCGTTGACTTGCATTCATTCGATAGACATTACATTTTGTTTAAATATCGGATAAAAGATTTTTATTAATAGAACAAAAATCTGATAGTCGATCTAATTGCAGAGTAAATTTGCTCCTGAGAATATCGGTAACAACTATGCTAAAACGACTTTTTATCATCAAACTTGGTTTGCTCTTATCCTGCTTGTTACCGCTGCCAGTCTTAGCGCAAAGTACCGAGGGGATAAATATCTTTGGTGATAGCCTGGTAGATAATGGCAACGCTTTTAAAGCCACTGGGGGACTAGTTCCGCCCAGTCCGCCCTATTTTAACGGACGTTTTTCTAATGGCCCTGTTTGGGTCGAAGGTTTTTCTACCGAGTTGAAATTACCAGCCGGAACGACTAATAACTTCGCTGTAGGCGGAGCTACCAGCGGTACGGGCAATACAATTAATGTCGCACTTCCAGGTTTAACGACTCAACTCAATGGCTTTTTACTCCTCTCACCTACAGTCAATCCCAACCAATTATTTGTCATCTGGGCGGGTGCCAATGACTATCTCGGCGGCGGTATTACCAATCCAGCCACAGTAGTTGGCAATCTATCCACAGCTACTCAAAGGTTGGTGAATGCTGGAGCGCAACAAATAGTCGTCCCCAATCTCCCCGATTTAGGCAAGATTCCGGTTGGCTCGTCAGATCCAGTGCAAAGTGCCGGACTTTCCCAATTATCAGCAGCACACAATAGTGGCTTGAGGACATCCCTGCAAGTTCTGTCTCAACAGAATCCCAATCTATCGATCGTGCCGACTGATATGGCAGCATTATTTAATGCCGTTATCACCAACCCCGCTCGATTTGGCTTTACCAATGTTACTCAACCTTGCTTGAATACGACCACTGGGGCTGTTTGCGCTAGTCCCGATACAACCCTATTCTGGGATCCACTTCACCCCACTGCTGCGGGTCATAGACTGATCTCTGCCTATGCTTTAGATACTGTTACGGCGGGACGATCGATCGCCGCTCAGTCGGAAACTGCTTTGGGCAATGCCAACCGCCAAACCCGCGATATCAACGGTCGTTTACTCGCACTGCGAACTACCGCGCGTCCGATAAATGGACAGCTCGGTGTATTTGTCAATGGTGACACGAATTTTGGCGAGCGATCGACCACTACTACCAATACAGGTTATAAGATCGATACCAAAGGTTTTACAGTTGGTGCTGATTATCCAATTACTCAGAATCTCGCTGTAGGTTTAGCGGTGAGTTCTGCAAGTACTAATAACCAATTGAATGATAACCGAGGCAAGGTTGCAGTTAGCAGTACCTCTGTCTCTGTTTATGGCAACTATACTCAGGACAAATTCTACACCGATGCCCTGATTAATTATGGTTGGAACAGCTTTAATATCGACCGCAACATTCAGGTACCAGGTTTTACCACAGCCACTGCCAAACCCAATGGCAATCAACTATCATTGCGAATAAATAGTGGCTATGATTTCGGCTCCAATAATGGCTTATCATTTGGGCCAACAGCGGGAATTCGTTATGCCAAAGTCAATATCGATGGCTACACCGAGCAAAACGGTGATATCTTAAATCTCAAAGTCAATCCTCAAGATCTAGACTCGTTGATTTTTAATATTGGTGCCCAAGTATCTTATCCATTTAAAGCCTCTTTTGGGACGATCTCACCTTACTTTGCGGCTAACTTCGAGCATGAATTCGCTCAGAATGGTCGGCAGATCTCAACCGAACTCGTTACTCAGCCTGGTATCCCAATCCGCACGAAAATTGGTGCTAACGATCGAGATTTTATCCGCTTGAGTACTGGTTTTCAAACGGAGTTTACCAACAGTTTATTTCTCAATTTGGGTTATGAAACGATCGTCGGTAAAGATAACTTTAGCGATAATTATCTCAATGCCACAGTCCGCTATCAATTTTAATCGGACTACTCGATCGATCGTCGTCAAGATAAGATCGGTTTGATTCAGCTTCGAGCTAGCCGACCTCTGCTCGATTGCTCCAGAAGAATCAATTTATAATGAATTTGAGAACAAACGTGCTCAGATCCTGATGAAAAAGACTCCCGAACAAACGAGAGATATTATCCGCTGGGGACATCAACATCGCCGGATGCTCAGAGAAAAATATCGTCGTCAATTTGTCGCTTATAGTGCCACTCGGCTATTAGCAGCGGGGAGAGATTGGGATCTGGTAGAAGCCCTCGCCGACGCAGAGGGCGAACCCTATTTAGTCAAGTGGATTCCTGCCCAGACATCAGAATTCCAATTTTTTTGATTTAATATCGAGTCGATCCAAGCAGAGGAGCGGATTGAGTTTAAGTGGCGTGGCAACTTAGATCTGACGATCTATCGCAAGTCAGTCACAAGTTAGTCATTCGTAGTCCCGAACTTACATAGGAGTCGAGTTAGATGGATCTATGAGATTCAAGCCAGCAGCATTTGAGCTATGTCGTACACCATCATCGACGCGCTAGATCGAGTCATCCCATCATTGGCACAGCCGCTGCCGAGGAGCATCGTACCGACAGAGGAGACACTAAACAAATACACTAATTACCTCTGCGCTAGTCGCGGGAATTTTCCCCATCAAAAACTACTCATGCCAGACTATGAACTCACTTGGTCGATTTTAGAGCGCGATCGATCTCAATGTAGTCAGGAGGTAAGTGCGGTAATGGTGACAGTCTGGGAAGCCGCTGGAATTAATTGGCAGCAACGGGCAGTTATCAATCTCAAAGTGGCATCTAGAGAGCTGTGGACGCATCGCCAGCTCCGCCCGGATGGCAGCCTGCTGATGGGAATAATGCAGCACGATGATGGGTTTGGTTCGTCCCGTATTCTGCTGTCTGGCTATCTCCAACAGCATTTTCCCGATGGTTATTATGTGGCAATTCCCGATCGACGAATCGGCATTGTCACGCCGCGCAATCTCTCAGAGAGCGAACGGCAAGAGATTCAAAATTTGCTCCAATCCTATTACGATCGAGCCTCTGTGCCGATCGGTTTGCAGCTACTCGCCCCTGAAGATCTGCTGCCTCAACATTACTATTGGAAATAGCAATGAGATTATTAACTGTCAATCGCCGCATTCGCCGCTGGATGGGCTGGCTGGCTTTAATCTCGATCGCGAGTCTCCTTGTCATCCTGTGGCAACGCTTTACTACGCTCCAGCCAGTCGTCACAACGCCAGCACGGGTAGAAATAACTAAAACTGACGAACCGATCCAACCCATTCCGCAAGAAATCGTGACAGATAGACCGAAAGTTGCTTTGGGCGAGCAATTATTTCAAGACGTGCGCCTGTCTAAAAATAGCCAGAAATCTTGCCTGAGTTGTCACAGTTTTAGCTTGGGTGGCGCAGATCGGCTCGCACATTCGATCGGCATCGACGGAGCTACCACTAGAGTGAATACCCCGACGGTATTTAATGCGCGGTTTAACTTTCGATTTAATTGGGATGGGAAATTTACCAATCTTTTAGATCATCTCGATGCGCTGATGACTAACCCGCGCACGATGGGTACTCAATGGCCAACCGCAATTCGATTGCTCCAACAGGTGCCAGCATACGTGCGTGCTTTTAGTCAGATTTACCCTGATGGCGTAACTGCCACCAATATTAAAGATGCCCTCGTCGCTTATGAATTGTCGCTCAATACGCCAAATGCGCGGTTCGATCGCTTTTTGTTGGGCGATAAAACAGCATTAACAGCAACAGAGAAAGAGGGCTATCGGTTATTTAAAAATTATGGATGCGTTAGTTGTCATCAGGGCGTAAATATCGGCGGTAATATATTTCAACCCTTTGGTGTCATTGGCAACTATTTAATCGATCGCGGTCAGATTAAACCCGCAGATTTAGGACGTTTTAATGTTACTAAAAATGAACCAGATCGTTATGTTTTTCGGGTGCCGAGCCTACGGAATGTGGCTGTAACAGCACCTTACTTTCACGATGGCTCGGCGCAGACTTTGACTGAGGCGATCGAACAGATGACTAAATATCAACTCGGTCGTTCGCTAGCGAAAAAGCAAATCGAACTTATCGCTGAGTTCTTAGGTACGCTCACTGGGGAGTATCGAGGTAAGCCGTTATGAGAACAGCTTTTTACCAAAAAATTAGAACGGCGATCTCAAATAAACCGCGCCGAAAAAGAGATTATGCCCAGATGCTCCAAATACCGTTTTTTGCAGATCCCCGCCAAAAGGAAGAATAAGCAAATTTATAGCTGGGGACTACTCGATCTTTTGCCCCTCTGTCACCGTTGCTCTTGTCGCTTGAGCAATGATTTGACTGCGCGATCGGGTGATTTAGCCGCCCGTTCTAACCATTGCGCGATTGCCTCTTCCACAAGAATCTCTTTATATGGGGCGTTACGTCTGCCCATCTCGATCTGTAACTGCAAATGGTATCGGTCTAAATCCGCTAGGATTGACGCATCCACTTGAAATGTAGCTTTCCGAATTGTTGGCTTGCTGACTTGTTGACTTGCTAACTTGTCAGATTCCGATCGATCACTTATCACTTCCAACTTGTCAACTTCCTCACTTGCTAGATTGTCAGGTTCTTGACTTGTTAATAGTAAATCTTCAACAAGTTGACTTGTTGGCTTGCTGACTTCCTCGCTTGCTGGGTTGTTGGAGTTATTGTCTTGCTCGACTAACTCATTTTGACTTGTTGGCTTGTTAACTTGTTGGCTTGCTATATTTTCAGCAAGCTGACTTGCTAGCTTGTCAACTTGCTCGGAAGTTGTCTGGGTGTCTAGTTGCTCCTTTACTTCAGGGATTTGACTTGCTGACTTGCTAACTTGTTCGTACCCTGCAATCACTCCATCTGTAGCTGTTAAAGGATTGCGGTCTGAAATTCTTGCTCGTTTGGTAGACATAACTAGACCTCCGCTCCCGACTCTAATAATTTGATAATTGCTAGATATGGTTCGATCAGTTTTGGATCTTGGGTATAGAGATGAATTGGTAATCCGGCCACATTCGATTCGGAGAATTTAATCGATTTGGGAATGGGAGCGAAAATCCGCACATCTTCGAGATCGGTAGTGAGGGCAGCGATAATATCCTGAGTCATCACTGTTTTTTTTTCGGCCATCGTTGGGAGTACTCCCAAGATCTTCAAGTTGGGGTTGAGGCGTTTTTTCACACTTTGAATCGTCTCTAGCAGGGCAGCTAAACCCTTGAGTGCGAAAAATTGACACTGTACCGGAATCAAGATCGCATCTGCTGTCGTCAGCGCATTGATCGTGAGTAATCCTAAGCTAGGCGGACAATCGATCAGAATATGTTGATATTTGCCCTTGACTTCTTCTAGCGCGTCTCGCAGCAGATAAAAATTACCGACTTTAGAAAGGATTTCGGGTTCGCCTTTAGCAAGATTGATATCTGCTGGCATCAGATCTACTCCCGACTTGGTTGCGACAATTACATCGGCTGCTGAGTTGCGTTCGGTAATGACTTCGTACATCGTAAGTTGGTTGTCGGCTAACTCTATTCCCAACCCAGTAGTTAAGTTGCCTTGGGGATCGAGATCGATGGCCAGAGTCGAGCCGCGTGCTGCCAATAATCCACCCAGTCCGATCGTGGTAGTAGTTTTAGCTACGCCACCTTTTTGATTCGCGAGTGCGACAATCATCGCTACCTCCTATATGACAAGCTGACTGGTTAACAAGTTAACTTGTTGGTTGCATTCTGTCAATTGGTATCTAATCAGGATTCCGTCGATATACTATCTAAATCGGTGCCAGCCTTTAAAGATGGTCGCTTAGTTTAACTAACCCTAAGATCGATCGAGTGGCAGCTTCCCCAAAATTGCAGACTAAGCTTCGAGCCAGAACTAGCTTAAATTTGCTGCTTCAAAACCATCAGACTCCACTTTGGCACATTAATACCTTGCAGTAATCCAGCCAGGGCAACCGCACATGTTTCTTAACAATTTCCACGATCTAAGAAGTGACTATGTTTAAGGCACTAAGCACAGTCTTGAGATAGTTGTCATCCCATCCAGCCTTGAGTCGTCTGGTTTTAACTCCTACTTTACTTTCTCGATCTCTGGAGAGTAAATTTATGCCAACATGACGAATAACTGCCAGATTTTCAGCACTGTATCCAGAGCAGCTTTGAGCGGTATCTTCAGCGAAACCCACATCTAAAATCCAATGGAGTTGGTTTTCAATACTCCAATGACTTCTAACAGCAGTGGCAAATCTTTGGACATCACTCTCAATACTAAGAATGTAATATCTTTGTTCGATACTAACTTTACCGTTCATCTCACGCTGTGATTCAACCATCCCAATACTTTTCAACCCCAACCACTTGTGGGCACCAATTAAATACTCTGTATTACCCATCGTCCAATAATGACGAGTTTCAATCCGCCCATGTCCTTCAGATACTGTTGAATGGAACTGATGCTCGATGTTTCTGAAGTTTTGTTTACTGCTGCGCGTAAACAATTGAGCCACGTCATTGTGAAGATCTCCCTGATTGCCTTTGAGAGCTAAAACGTAATCAGCACCTTGTTCGATAATAACTTTGGCAATCTCAGTCTGACATCCCATGGCATCAATACTCACCAAGCAGCCTCGAATTGCCAGCATCTCCAATAGTGGCGGAATTGCGGTGATTTCATTTGATTTTTCACTTACCTTTGTCTGTCCGAGAACCAGATGTTGGGAAGCTGACCAGACACTTACCATGTGAATTAGACTACGGGAATTGCCAGCTTCTTTTGCCCCTCGGAGGGTTTTGCCATCAATGTTGAGTAGCTCTCCTGCTGTGACTTTTGCTACCGCTTCCATCCAGCCCATAAAGCACTTTTGCAATTCGGTTGGTTTGATTCTAGCTAAAACGCGGCTGAACGTATCTGGTGATGGAATTCCACTGGGTAGTTCTAGCCAGGTTTTTAACCAGTCTTGTTTCGTTCGACCATATTCGGCAATTGCTTCCCAATCATTAGCTCCACAGATTGTAGCACAGATGGTGATAATCAGAATGTCTATGAGTTTGTGTTCGATGCGGGATGAAGATCTTGGGTCTTTTAATGCACCGAAATGTGTCTCAATTAATGCGGCTGGGCTAGCTGCCGTAGTCATGGATATAAATCTCCCGCAATTCGTTGGCGGAGCCTCTCAGAATGAGAATCGATTCTCCTACTTCAACACATGCCCTATTTTCCGTCCGTTATTTGTTAAGAAACATGTGCGGATGCCCTGGTAGCCTTTGTTCTTCTTTGGCTACCGTTTTCTCTTTTTTAGTCTAAACTCCAGTCAATTATGTTCGTGGAAGAATCTTACTAGTACTGAGCGGCTTAAATAGAGTTACCATTTAGAAAAGAAG
>ENA-OFCI01000524-OFCI01000524.1-metagenomes-genome-assembly--contig:-NODE-524-length-22762-cov-3.807813_pt1 | contig 22762 bp, 19 predicted proteins | sample MGYA00153391_OFCI01 | MGnify analysis MGYA00153391
CTAATTAATCTTATACTATTGTACTTCACAATTAAGGAAAGTGCTGTATTCCCCTTTTGTCTCCGTAACTTGGAGTATCGGCTGAAGACCGATAATAGTTATATTGAACAATTAGTACTGTGTTTTCTTACCCTTGGTTCATCACCAGACCAAGCTGGGAGAGGAATTTCCAGGGACTCATACGATCTATAATAACAAAAATAGTAAGGACAATCAAAAAAACAGTAAGGATGATCCAAAATCCCAGACCCAGACTGCCTAACACTGAGTTCTTACGTTTCCAAAAAGCCGTTTCACACGAGAGGCTCAAATCCCATCAACGTCACTCTTTAGAAACTAATACGGAATTACTATCTACTTATATATGGAATATTGCATTAAGTGAAGCAATCTATCCAGTTCTTCATAATTTTGAAATAGCTGTTAGAAATAGCTTTTATGATGCTATATCTAGATCGTTTCATGAAAATTGGTTGCATGAAATAGATGCTGAAATATTGTTGGAAAAAGAGGTTGGCATTGTGAAAAATGCTATTTCAAGCCTAAATAAAAATGGCAAGAATATATCTAAAGATAATTTAATTTCTGAACTAAATCTTGGTTTTTGGATTTCTCTATCATATAGTAAGTATGAAAGTCCACACAAGTTGTATCCCAAGCTTTTTAGAGATAAAGACTTTTTTCCAAATCTTCCTAAAACAAATCGCACTCGAGGGACTTTATCAGATCGACTAACTTCAATCGTTAAGTTACGGAATCAAGTTTTTCATCATAACCCAATCTGGAAAGATCGAGACTTAGAGCAAAAATACATTATAGCATTAGATGTAATTCATTGGGCTAGCCCAATGTTGCATGAAATGACGAAAACATCTTCTCGTTTTTTAGAGGTTTATTCACAAGGAAGAATCGATGCTAAAGAAGCGGCTCAAAGGATGTCTGAAAAGTATCTATAGATCTAGGCTGTAGATGAAAAATGCACGAGCCGGAAAAACTTCTAACCCGTGCATCTCAAAACCTAAATCTCCTAACCCATTAACTTCTTAACCGTAGCCATAATCCCAGCAGGATCGATACCCTGATGTGGGAACTGCTCCCGCAAACCGCCACAACCTTCGATATGGGTACCGAGACGATCGAAATTAGGCTTATAACCGCGCTCCAATAACTGCGAACCGAAGCGACTACCTAAGCCAGTTTTGCAGTTGAAAGATTCGACCACCAATATCATTGGTGACTTACCAATTTTCGCGATCGTCTCTTCATCGATTATTTTCATGACGCGGATGAATCCAAAGTCATCGATTTACATAGAGTATTTCAACAATCTTGTCGATAACTTCAGCTAATTTACTATGCAAAATCTCACCAGCTTTATAGGCAATAATGCTCTGGGATGCTGTAAATATCCGATTTGGTCTAACATTACTATTTTGATTCAATCCACCTGCAATGAAGTCCTCTGCTGAGATTGAGACTGCATATTCATCTGCTACAGATTGACTGGTGATTTGACAGAGAATCAGGTCTTCTCCAGATAAACCAGCAACTACTAAAGCCGGACGGCGTTTTGTTTGAGTCAAATCCGAGAATGGAAAGGGTACGATAACGACATCACCAACTATAAATTTTGCCATGCAGCTTCCTCTTCTGGCTTTAACCAGTCTTCCGCGAGGATCGTTTCACTGAGCAAAGCAGTTTCCATCATCCCTTGCTGATGCTTGATTTTCAGATATTGTAAATAATCTAAGACCTGAATCAAAATTCGATCGGGGGCGTTTTCAGTTTCCTGGAGAATTTTTTCTCTGATACTCATATTCAATACCTGACCTACTATCGCGACCTTACTCAATTTTAATCGCTCAGATGAGAAATAGGATGAACGAGATCTAAAAAAATCCTGTCCATCCCAAAATCCCAGCATCTCGATTAGCCTTTAGTTAACTTCTTTCGATTGAGAATGTACTCACTTTAGATTTTTGTGATTTGAGAGAGTAGCAGCGGTTCAAACCACTGAGGAGATTGTTGAAGGTTTCAGAAGATCCGATTCGGCGCGATTTGCGGGAGCTAGCCGCATCGGGGTTGTTGCAGCGCGTTCATGGTGGGGCACTAATTGCAGCTCCAGCCACCGCTAGTTATACCGAACGGCAGATGCCAGCCCCACAAGAAAGAAAAGCTCTCGCCTGTACAGGGGCGCAGTTAATTCGCCCCAGGCAAGTGGCGATTTTAGATGGGGGTAGAACTACAATGCAAGCCCGTCATTTGCCGTTTTTGGCACGATCGATAAGTTCTAACAATTAATTAATCGTCTGCGGCATAAATTCTCATAATATTTTGCCGAGAAATGGTATTCTGATTGCTGCCGCCTAGTACTAGCACTGTATGTTAAAAGCTGTTTGGTTGACTAATATCGATAGTCAAGTGATGAATTCTCGCAAAAATCTGGCGGAAGGATTGCACCGTTTAGCAGCTCTGGGTTTTAATACGATTTATCCAGTAGTTTGGCAGCGGGGCTATACGTTATATCCGAGCGAAGTTGCTAAACAATGGACTGGATCTCCGCTATTACCGAATAGTCCATTTGTCGGACGGGATGTATTAAAGGAAATTATCGAATTAGCCCGACCGCTAAATATGCGGGTAATTCCCTGGTTTGAATATGGATTAATGGTACCGCCACAGTCAACGATCGCGCGTCAATATAAAGATTTATTGACGATTGACATTAATGAAACTCCCCAACGGATTCAAGGTGCTAATGGTGAATTAGATCCAAATGTTTGGTTGAATCCCTGCCATTATCGCGTTCGTAAATTCATGGTGGATTTAATTACTGAAGTTGTCAGAAAATACCCTGTAGCTGGAATTCAGTTAGATGACCACTTTAGTGTTCCGAAAGAGATGGGTTCCGATAAATTCAGTCAACAATTATTTCAGCAGCATAATTATGGTGAAATTGCTCCGATCGAGCATGATAGTGAAATCTGGATCGATTGGGGTGCAGAACGTTTAACGGAGTTGTTACAACAGATCGTGAGGGGAGTGAAATCTATCCGGCGCGATTGTATTGTATCAATTTCACCCAACCCGCTGGCTTTTTCTCGCACTCGCTATTTAGCAGATTGGCAAAAATGGCAAGAATTGGGATTGATGGATGAATTAGTATTACAAGTTTATCGAGACAGGCTAGATTCCTTTGAAATCGAATTGAGTAGACCAGAAGTTCAAGCTGTTCGAGCCAAAATCCCCACCTCGATCGGGATTTTGGCAGGATTGAAAACCCGACCGATCGCTAGCCCAATTATCAAAGAACAAGTAGCCACAATCTACGCTCAACAATTTGGTGGATTAGCTTGCTTTTTCTATGAAACTTTATTTCACGAACAACTAATCCCTAGTCGAGTGAGCCGGAGTCAATCGCAACTAGTTGATATTTTTACAATCGATCGACTGTGAGTGAGAACAAAGACTCTAGAATCACCACCACCTCATCAGCATCGCGGCGAGTAACGATCGTATAGTCGGCATCTTCTACTCGTTGGCGTTGGCGAAGCCTGCCGTAGGCACAGCCTCTCCGATGGAGAATCGAGTACTGTCTTGAGGCTATTTCTAGCTTCACTGAAGGATACAACTTTCATACAATTTACACTTGTACACTTATCGGTACAAATAGAGCATCTAGACGCAATCGTTGGCGTAGCCGCGCCGAGAGGTAATCGAATCCCCACTCACATATTCGCCTGTACGGGCTTGTAGGAGCAGGTTTAGGCGTTGGCATAGCTGGTAAGAGAACAGCAATTATCTATCAGATAGATTATGTCTGCAACCTATCTGGTGGGCATTGCCCACTATCAACTATCAACTATCAACTATTAACTAGTTCCCACCGCCTAAGATAAATAAGCTAACCAAAGTACTGCTATTCCAAAGACTATGCAACAGCATTGGGGCTAATAAATTGCGAGTACGAACGTAGACTACGCCCAAGATAATACCGAGTGTTGTTAGTGGCAGAATTTCTGATAAGCTCAGGTGGGCAACGCCAAACAATAAACCACTAACGCCGATCGCACCCCAGGTAGGTAGATAGCGAGTCAAGGAAGGTAGCAGAAATCCCCGAAATAAGAATTCCTCAAATAGTGGTGCAGCGATCGCCGCAGTGGCAAAGAACAGCCATAGCGCGATCGAGTCTTTTCCTTCTAGAACAATTTGGAGTAGCGGATTACTACCACCTTGTCCCTGCCAAATCTTATCATTGACTAATGACACCACAATAACGATCGGTGTTGCGACTAAATATCCGCCAATTCCCCACAGCAGCCAATTAGATTTCCAGTTAAATTTAAACCAATCTGGTGCTAATGGGAAATAAGATTTAATCGAAAAATACAGTACACTAATCGCCAACACAGACATCAAGATATAACTACTAAATACATAAATTCCTTGTCCTCTGGTAGTCAGTGTAACTGGATTGACAAATGCACCAAATACAACCGGAAGTAGAAACTGTCCGACAAAAAAGAAGCCGAGGACAAATACTTGCCAGACAATCTCCCAATCCCAGGGAGTTTCCCAAGGTGTATCGATATCCAAAATGACGGCTGTGGACGATCGATCTGCTCGTTTCTGAACGCTCTCAATGATAAATCTAATCGTAAAAAAGATAATTAAACCGATACCAGCAATCGCAATTACTACGCGGGGGATTGTAATTAAGGCTAATTGGATTAAAGCATTTTTAGATTTTATTTGTTCTGCCAGAGCGAGTTTTGCTAGTTCAGTGCGATCGCCCAAATCTGTATATAATTGCTGTGAGACTCGATCGCGAAACCAACCGTCAAAATTAGCGGTAATTTCAGCTTCGATCTGTGGTGCTGTATCTCGATCGATCCCTGATGGTTGTCGCCAAATATCGATTAATGATGCTGCGATATTTTTAGATCTAGATTTGGTGGAATTGGTAACAGTTTGCCAAGTTGCGATCGCTTGCTCTGGTTGTTTTCGAGCTGCTTGCAAAATCCCGATCCGCAAGTCTATTTTATCGATTTCTGTCTGAGCTGAAGCAATTGTCTGGTTGACTAGATTCGTTTGGACTTTGAGAGCTTGTTGGCTCTTGGCATCGGTAGCTGTGGCATCTGTTAGACTAGCCTTGAGTTTCTCGATCGCTGACACATCACTCGCGCGGGCACTTTTGTATTGCTCGGTGGCAGATTTGAGCAAGTCTGTACCAACAATCGATGTCTGCAATGCACCCAATCCCTCGTCATCGCTGGTAGGTTTCCATTCTGATGCTACTAGTACGAGATTGGTTTGATACAGCTCGAATTTGCCTTGAATCTGGGGTCGATCGAGTGTGCCGATCAGTGAGAAAACCAGCTTAAATAGAATAAAGAGTGTCAACATGCCGAGTACAATACGGCGGATAGATACAAAAGAGATGATTTGGCGATCGGGACTCATTAAAATGTCAGCTTAAATTTACAACCAGATCGTTATTATATGACGTTAACTCAAAAGTTTTCCTATCTTTTTAGCATTACTCTAGGTCTGAGTATCTTATTATATTTACTACGTGGTTTTGGGATCGTTACTTTTTTGCCAGGTGGTATATTGCTAGGATTAACGATCGTCGCAATTTTAACTTTCTTTATTTATAGTATTCTGATTACTCAGCGGTAATGACGAGCGCGATCGCCATTTGGATCGGCGATCGCTGCTACTATCAGTGTTGCTACCCGATCGACCACGAGCGGGGGAATTTAACATTATGCTCGGATATTTTGCGCGGTGGTAACTGCTACTAAATTACGATTATTTAGGTGCAACGACTGGAGCTGCATTGGTTTTATTATTCCGTGCGCGCAATGCTCGTAGTTGAGAGGCGCGAAAATCTTCAGTAGCTGTATTTAGCTGCTCGCGCTGCTCTTTACTGTAATTAGGATTTATACTGCGGTTTAGTTGTGCTTGGTTGATCAGATTGAGCAATCCAGATGTATCACCGCTATTAGCACGATTGAAGGGGTCGCGGTTGTCACCACTATTTCCAAAAGTGCTATTGTCATATTGAGCTGAGGCGATCGTGGGCATCAGGGAGATGGATAAGCCCAGTAGTAGACAGATAGGTGTGATGAATAGTTTCATAGCGAAGTACTCAAAAAAGGGGTAAGGAGCGGAGCGAAAATGACTAATTATCGAGCAGATAGAGGTTAGGATGTCTGGAATCCTGAGATAGTTCCTCGGATTAGGCTAGACGACGTTTTAACAGTGGTTGAATAGCTGTAAGGGTAAATGCAGCAAAACCAACTAAAATCAGCAGTGAGGTGCCAAAAGAGACAGATCCCCAGGGTGCTACGAGGACGATACTACTTAGATCCCATTGCGGGTGGTTGTACAAGTATCGAATTGGCTCGATCGCGTAGGTAAGAGGATTGAGAGATGCTACCATCTGCAACCATGAGGGCATAAATGTCAGCGGTGCTAAGGCGGTACTGGCAAATAATAGGGGCAGGTTAATTACAAAAATTACGGCAATTAGTTCGATATGTCCGGGGAGGGCGAAGGTGAACCCCAGACTCAATGCTGTAACGCCCAAAACTAATAGCAAGATAATCAGGGCGATCGCCCCTAATCCGGCGATACTAGGTAAACCTGCACCCATCAGTGCATTGACACCAATAATCGCGGCTGTCTGTACAAAGCTCAGGGCGACGATATAAATCGCTGAAGCTGCGACGATCGAATAACGAGAGGCTAACGGCGCAACGAGGAGACGATTGAGAAAGCCAAACTCGCGATCGAACATCACGGGCAATCCAGCATTGAGTGCGCCGACAAAGGCGGTAAATACAATTAAGCCCGCACCCAAAAATTGTCCGTAGCTCAAGTCATTACCCATCATCCCTTTAGGTGCATTCTGAAATAATGCGCCAAATAGCACCAGCCACATCAACGGCTGAACGATCCCCGCAATCAGTGTTGAAGGACGACGTTGGAGTTGGATAAATAGCCGTTTTGTCAGGGCTAAGGTTTCCTGAATAAAGTCAGCAAGCCCATCCGATTGGAGTGGTTCGCGCGATCGAAGGCGATCGCTTGGTTGGGTGTTTACAGATGTAGAAGTGTCGATCGTACCGCTCATTGTAGGGTTGTGGTGAATGATGATGGGTGAATATTAGTTATCTTCTGTGGGTAACTCTTTGCCACCAGGAGTAGGGATTGAACTGACGACGGTAACGATGGGCTTCTTTACCTGTTAGCAGTATGCCCATCCAGAAGAGGACTTCGCTAATTATGACTAAACTAGCTGTAGAGATCGCTTTTTGGGCGATTGATAAGGGGAGAATGGGGACGAAGAGGATCGTCGCCCATAACAGGCAAGAAGTGACGATGAGCAATAGCCCTAGCTTGGAATAAACTCTCGATCTCACTAACTTTTTTGCCCCTATCGCATACTTTGCTTTTTCTCGGCTTTGAAATCGCGACTGCTAGCAGCACTGAGTTCGGCATCGAGGAGAGTTTTACCTGTAGCGGCTAGATAGACATCATCTAAACTAGGTCGCGATTGAGAGATGCCAAAGATGGGGATTCCCGCCGTCTGAAGTGACTGTTGGATCGTCATCAGGACATCCCGATCTGGTGTAACTACCAAGTTGAGGGAGTTTGCCGAAGTAGCATTGACGATCGCTTCTTGGACGCATGGTAGTTCGCTCAACATTTTTTGAGCTGTTTCGGCTTCTGATAAAGGGGTGAACTCGCGAATGCGGAGCGTAATCCGATCGCCACCTAACTTATTTTTCAGCTCGGCTGGCGTACCTTCAGCAATCACCAATCCACGATCGATAATGCCGACGCGATCAGCCAGTGCATCTACCTCTTCGAGATAATGACTGGTAATGAGGATCGTTGTCCCACTCGCGCGGAGCTGACGCAAGAAATCCCATACGACTACCCGACTCTCAATATCCAGTCCCACAGTTGGCTCGTCTAAGACGAGGACTTCAGGCTGGTGAAGTAGTCCCGCCGCCAAGTCGATCCGCCGTTTTAATCCGCCGGAGTAGGTGCCTGTCTTCTTATCGGCATAGCTTTGTAAGTCAAGTACCTCAAGTAACACCTCAATCCGTTGTCTAGCTTCTGCCTTGGGGATATGATAGAGTGCGGCTTGAAGTTCGAGCAACTCTCGACCCGTGAGGATTTTGTCGAGAGCGACTTCTTGAGCGACGTAACCGAGTCTTTTCCTGGCTTCACGGGGCTGTTCGAGGACAGAAATGCCGCCAATCTCGATCGTACCACTATCGGGCTTGGCAAGGGTACACAAGCACCGAATGGTGGTAGTTTTACCTGCACCATTGGGGCCGAGCAACCCAAAAATTTCGCCGCGTTCGACTTGGAAAGATACGTCTTTGACCGCCGGAACGGTACCGTAGCTCTTGCACAGATTTTGAATACTTACAGCGGCTGCCATCATCTATCTCTGATTATGGACAAATTGGAGCTGAGGTATCGATCGACACTAATCTGACGATCGATGCTCTAGCTATCACTATCTATGTTAACAATTTCCGTCAGTTGGCGGGAAATTTTAGCGGCAATTACTTCTGAATAATGCACGGCTTAACGATCGAAACTTGACGCTCGACGATCGATTGTTACTGATGCGCCTGAGTTGCTTTGAGCATGTAATGAGTAATCAGTAATTGAGTCAAAGCAAGTGGATAGCTTTGGAGTGTTTCTCCGGTTGTCCCAGTAATTGCCCCCAGAGTTGGATTGGCATCTCGATCGCAGACTTGATGTAGATCCGGCATGTCAGCGCAAATTATCTGCTCTAGCCTACTAATATTTTCATAGGTCGCGTGACTATCGACTTCTAGCACGTCAACAGGCTTACCCATATCGCGATCTAAATTTAACCGAATGGCTGGGGACAGATCCCGATCGTCTGGTGCTAAAACATCACTCAGATCTGGATGTGAAATTGTCGGTCTTAGCACGAGTCGGACATTCAATAGAGAATTGTCTAGATCTGATTCATGACTCGGTGGATAAAAGCTGACAACCAAGTCAGCCCATTGACGCTGGGGACGAATGAATTGAGCTGAGTCTGGTTCCCGCTTTTGAAGTTCGGTCACAACTTGTGCTTCGGTATAACCTCGCTTGAGCGTATCGCGTTGAATCTTCCATGTCGTCCGTAGCGACTCAGGTGGAGCGAGATAGACCTTAACATCGTAGCAATCGCGGATTCCAGGGGTAGAGTAGCCGAGCAATCCCTCGACGATGACAAACTTATTGGGCTTGACATATTGGGGTGCATCAAACGTACCCGTTGTATGACTGTAAATTGGTTTGAGAATTGGTTGTCCGTTGCGGAGCAGGGCTAGATGCTGCTGCATGATATCGAGGTAGTTGCAGTCGGGGTGGAGAGCTGTAATACTCAGCTCTGCCCGCTGAATTCGATCGTACCGATGGTAATCATCGGTACCGATGACGGTGACATTTTCTGCACCGAGAATTTGAGCGATGCCTCTAGTCAGCGTTGTTTTGCCCGCCGCGCTATCGCCGACGATACCGAGGATGATCGGACGATCGCTCATGATGTTAATCTCCGTATTTAATGTAATTCATTGCTAACCGATCGAGCTGTTGTTGGTACTGTCGATTTTCATTCCGACAGGCTTTGCCAACGAACATCATTACTCGATCGATCTCATAATATTCTGCATTAATGGTTTTGACTAGCTTTCGATCGGACTCCCGCACCAGCCATCTCCTTCTATTCCCTTCGGTGCGTTACGCTTCGCGATAACACACCCTACTATTCAAGGGTGTGTCGAACCGTCAGGCATACTGGCTCCAGTCAAACTTGCACCATCTAGCTTTGTACCTGTCAAGATGGCATGACGCAGATTGGTATAAGACAGATCGGCATTACTTAAATCCGCACCTGTAAAATTAGCATTAGTTAGATCCACCTGTTGAAGTTCAGCAAATCTGAGATCCGCATTTGAGAAATTCGCATTCCGCACTACAGCTCCTTTGAGCTTGGCATAGACTAGTTTCGCATGATTTAAATTCGCGCCTACAAGGTTCGTACCGATCAGTTTGGCTCCATAAAAAGCAGCTCGATCGAGATTTGTACTACTCAAATTAGCACCACTCAAATCGGCATCGCGAAAACTTGCTAGAGTGAGATTAGCATTGGTAAAATTAGCTCCAATGAAACTAGACTGGGGGACGATCGCACCAGTTAGTTCTGTTTTGACAAAATTCTGATAATTGAGGTTGCAATTAGCGCACCGTTTTTCTGTCAACAACCTACCACGATCGGATGCGGCAAATGCAGCTTCCTTAGCGATCGATTGATTTTTGGCAATTTGAGCTGGACTGATTTCACCGCCATCTGAAAAGAACACCTGACGGACGATCGATCCCATCCCAATTAATACACCAACTGCAATTACCCACCGCAACCACTTAACTTTTTTGCGGGGTGTCGGCAAGTTAAATGCTGGTTTGGAGTCAGGGTGTTTTGGTTGGACATTTGCAGTCGCACGATGTCGATCCTGTGGCTTGTCTTCACCCGTACGCATCAGCGCGAAACGCTGTTGAGGATTTGGTTCAACCATTGCTTCGAGCCACGTAATTAATTGTGGATCGGTATCGGCTGGGAGCAGGTGTCGAAATTGAGGGCGATAGCGATCGTCTAATAAGTATTGCGCTTGGGTGGTAGATGTACCTGTCAGCAGACAGATTAGGGATACTCCCAGACTATAAATATCTGAGATGGAAGTAATACCAAGATCGAATAGCTGCTCTGGCGCAATAAATCCAGGTGTCCCGATCGTGCCAAGATCGTCGGTGTAGGGATGGATGCCAAAATCAACCAAATAAATTGTCAATTTCTCCTCAGTATTGACGATAATATTCTCTGGTTTGATATTCTGATGCACGATCGCAGGCGTTAACTGATGAAGATATTTAAGAATCTCTAACACAGCAGCGGCTACCAGTCTAAGATCGGATGGTGGGAGTTCGCCGATCTCTGCTAGCGAGATCCCTGGCTGATATGCTCTGACGACACAGAATCCCGTCGGCGTGGCGAATGAATGCAGATAACGGGGAATATTAAGATGGTCGATCTGTTGTAAACGGTCGATTTCTGGTAAATAATTAGCATAGTCTGGGGACGTGTGACAATCGGGCATTTGCCACTGTTTGATGACGACTAACCGATCTAAATTAATATCCTTAGCCAGATAAGTAGCCCGTCGCTGGGGATGCTCAGACAATTGCTCGCATACTTGGTAGCCATAAATATTCAACTCAGGCAAATTATTGCTCGGTTGAATAGCCGCTCTAGTAACAGGCAAAGAATTGTCAGACTCATTCATGGTTTGAGTGTTTGGACTAGATAGATTAACCTACTCTAATCGATCTCTCATCGCGATCGCTTCCATCATCCGGCGGAATTATTCCAAAAAAGGGGTGAAAGGGGAACGGGACTAAAGGCGCGAGCATATCCCACTCCCCAATGTCCCCTCATGCCCTCCTTGTCCCTTATCCTCGATCCTGATGCTATTGTCTCTGCGTATTCAAAACTTTACCCTCATTGATGAGTTAGAACTAGAATTTGGGGCGGGGTTAAATGTTTTGACGGGGGAAACTGGGGCGGGGAAATCGATTATTTTGGATGCGATCGATCTAGTATTAGGTGGCAAAGCGACGGCGCGAATGATTCGCACAGGGATGACAAAAGCCACGATCGAAGGTACATTTGTCACCACAGCGCGAGTGAGACAATGGCTGATCGATCGGGATTTTGATTTGGCTGATGATGATACGGTCATTTGCAGTCGGGAATTGAGTTTGAGTGGTATTCATTTGCGATCGAGGATGCGTGTCAATGGGACAATTTGCAACCGCCAGCTCACCCAAGAACTCCGCGAACTGTCGATCGAAATTACCGCTCAAGGGCAAACAGTACAACTGACAAATACTACCCACCAAAGAGAATTATTAGATTTATATGGAGGCACAACACTACTCCAACAGCGAGAAAGTATTGCGACTGTATATAGTGATTATCAACAAGCTTATCAAATGTGGCTCGATCGGCAACAAACCGAACAGCAACGGCTCCAACGGCTAGACTTACTCCAATATCAAGCCCAAGAACTCACCGAAGTCCACCTCACCACACCCAGCGAACTCCTCGATCTCGAAACCGAACGCCAACGCCTGAGCCACACTGTCGATCTCCAACAACAGAGCTACGCCGTCTACCAGTTACTCTATCAAAATGATACAGGTGCGATCGCCGTTGCCGATCTCCTGGGCAAAGCTGAATCCACCCTGATCGATATGGTAGCCATCGATGCCAGCCTCCAGTCTAGCCTCGATCTCGTCAGCCTTGCCCTCACCCAAGTTACCGAAGCCGGACGCGAAATCAATTACTATGGTGACTCACTCGAAGCCGATCCCGATCGACTAATCGAAATCGAAGCCCGAATTCGCACCCTCAAACTAATTTGCCGCAAATATGGCCCCAGCCTGACTGAAGCGATCGAACACGAACTTACTATCCAAACCGAATTAACCCAGCTTACAGCGGCAGGAGTGTCCCTAGAAGAGCTAGAACAGCGAGCTACAGATCTCCAAGCTCAACTAGCCACAGCTTGCCAAAAACTTACCACCCTCCGCCAACAAGCCGCGATCGATCTCGAACGACACCTGATCGGCGAACTCAAACCCTTAGCAATGGATAAAGTCAAATTTCAAGTCAAAATCGCCCCCCAAACGCCCACCCCCACAGGTGCAGATAGTATCGCCTTCCACTTTAGCCCCAATCCTGGCGAACCCCTCCAGCCCCTAGCCGATACCGCATCTGGTGGCGAAATGAGTCGCTTCCTCCTCGCCCTCAAAGCCTGTTTCTCAAATAATGGCGGTGCAGGTACCCTCATCTTCGATGAAATCGATGCGGGAGTATCGGGAAAAGTTGCTCAATCGATCGCCGGAAAACTCCACCACCTCAGCCAATCTCAACAAGTCCTCTGCGTCACCCACCAACCCCTGATCGCCGCAATGGCCGATCGACATTTTCGAGTAGCTAAAGAAACGATCGGTCAGGATAATGGTAACTCAGAGCAGGAACGCACGATCGTGCGGATTGAGGAGTTACATTCTCAACAGCAACGCCGCGATGAGATCGCCCAAATTGCGGGGGGACAATCGGCACAGGAAGCAATCTCGTTTGCGACATCTTTGTTGACTCAGGCGAAGACGAGGAAGAAGGCAGTTAAGCAAAGTCGGAAATGAGGGTTGTCGAGATTGATTGCCGCACGATTGAAATCGTCGCTAGTGTTGCAAAGTCCGCCTTCGCGGACTGAAATGTTAGTCCGCGAAGGCGGACTTTGTACTCTGAGGAGCGGTTGGAAACCGCTTAGATTTTTAATAGTAACTTGGGTTAATTACCCGAATCACTCGATTGACTAGTGACTTCGCGTAGATGGATGATATCCTGACGTGGATCGACTAAGGCGACTTGCACCTGGATCTGTTCGCCCGCACCTATCCACCGATTGAACTTCATCGCTAACTCAATTCCCAATTCTTCGATCAAAATCAGCGCGAGACTCTCATCTTCCCGTAACCAGCGTAAGAATAAAGCATCCCACTCACGATCGCCCGATCGATTGAGGTATTCTAGTGTCCAATAGCGATTGGTTTGACGTTCCACCATAATCGCTTCATAGATATTTGTCCCCAACCCCAGCATGATTTCCTGCAATCGTTCGACAGTGAACGGTAATTCATCGCCGCGCAGGTGTGCTTTGATTTGATAATGAGCGAGTAAATCTGTATAACGTCGAATTGGTGATGTTACCTGCGAGTAGGTGTTTAAACCCAAACTAGCGTGTCTAGACGGCGTAGTTGCCATTTCACTCCGAGGCATACAGCGACGGATGGCACAGGAGCGTGCAGGCCCAACTGGGATCAGAATTAGTTCTTCTTCAGGTGGTAGTTCGGGCTGGGGTTGTCCGCGATAGGGGAGGGGGAGGGAGTTGTCTTGTCCGTATTTAGCCGCGACTTCTCCAGCCAAAATCATCATTTCTGCGACTAGTTTGCGAGCGCGATTGTCTTCGATCAGATCGATCGAGACTTCACCCTCACTCACTTTGACTGTAGACTCTGGCATGTTGATATTAATCGAGCCTTGCGATAGCCGCCACTGAGTGCGGAGTTTGGAAGCTTGAGCGATTGACTCGATTTCCATCTCGCCAGGAATCCGCAATTGGAGCATTTCCTCAACGTCTTCATAAGTCAAACGATAAGTCGGCTCGATCGTACTCGGAGTTATCTCATATTCGCTCGCGGCACCGTTTGGATCGAGAATTACCCCAAAACTCAACGCACAGCACTTTTGTCCCTGCCTCAAGCTCATGGGGCCTGTAGCTAGGTCGGGCGGAAACATCGGAATCATCCCCGTGGGGAGATAAATTGTGACAGATCTTTTCCGCGCTTCTAGATCGAATTCATCCTCAGGCGATAATAACCGAGTGGGATCGGCGATATGAATCCACAACTTTTGTCGCCCATCTGGCAAGATTTCCACACTCAATCCATCATCGATTTCTTGAGTACTCTCATCATCGATCGTGTAGACTTTCAGGTGTGTCAGATCGCGGCGGCTGGTTTCGTCGAGATCGACAGGTGGATTAGTTACTAGTTCATGCGCCACAGTTTGCATCTTGTGTGAGAAGTGAAGGGGAGTCTGAGAACGACGCAGATGGAGATTTTCATGCATACTCCACCAACCCAATTCCACGAGCAGCGCGAATACTGATGGCTGAGATTGTGTGCGATTGAGAGCCGTCAGATATTCGCCCAGTTTTTGCGGGGGAAGATCGGGATTGAGCACATACTTTTCAAAGACTTCTAGTCGCTGTTTGTCGGTGTCTTCCCACTCGACGGGCGTACCTGCTAATTGCTGCTGAACGCGGCTGATAAATCCCTGCTGTTCGCCCTCTCGTCGATCTTTGACAGTGGCTTGGTGTTTGAGTTCGTTAACTTGAGCGCGATTGCGGGCTTCGTATTTATCTTCTTTTTTGTTCTTGAAATAAACCTTATCGTCTGAGAGCAGAACGTGAGCAGCGTAACATAAAGCCGGAGTGCGATCGGAATATAATAAGTCGGCTAGAGTCGGCGGATCGATAGTTTCCCCATCTTCTACCAACATTTCCCAAGCTACTTCCAAGCTATCGGGGTCGATATTTGGTGCGACTGCGGTGGTAAATTTATCGATTTCTGCTGGTTGTTTGTAAGTAACTCCCGCAACTTCATAGGTAATGTCGCGCGGATGGAGCGTATGCGATTGAGTCCGATTATCGATCGCAATCCAATGTTTTTTTCCTTCTGGACGATCGGCAATGGCTAAACGACGTTCTCCATTATGCCAAAATTCAACTAGAGTTCCCTTCTCCACCCCTGTCTCTTCCCTTGTAACGGTTCGTTGTTACGTGTTATTTGGTTGTAAATCCAGTATCGTTCCCTGCTTTGCCTCTCCCTCAGGAGCATCGCCGATCGACAGGATCTTCTCTAGTGTAAGGTCAAGATCGAGATCGTGGCTAATGTTGGCTCAGGAATATGAAGGTATGAAGTTTGCTGGAAACATTAAGCTGCTAGCAACCCTCATTCCTCATCCCTAGCTAGTTAGCCTTCCACGTTGATAAATGGCATCAAAGCGATTTGACGCGAACGTTTGATCGATAAAGTCATATCTCGTTGTTGCTTGGAAGTTAAGCCCGTAATTCTCCGAGGTAAAATCTTGCCACGTTCGGTCACGAACTTGCGTAGTAAGTCTACATCTTTGTAGTCGATCGGTTCTCCGGGCTTGATGGGTGATAACCGTTTGCGAAAATAAGCCATTTTTTTAGAAAGATAGTGGATAGTGGAGAGTAAATAGTCAGAAAATACTACTTACTATTTGATTTCTTTGTGTGTCGTGTGCTTGTTGCAATAGCGACAGAACTTGCTCAACTCTAACCGTGCGGTGGTATTCCGACGGTTCTTCATAGTTGTATAGCGAGATACACCAGCGGAGCGTTTAGCAGTATTGCTACGACACTCAGTGCATTCCAGCGTGATGATAATCCGAACGCCCTTTTTGGCTGCCATACTCTTTACACCAACATGGGAATAAAATAAACACAGTCTACAATTATCTCATGACTCTTACTCGATCGGCAACTAGTTGTAGCTATGTGCTAACTATTGTTGGTAAAAATTCTAGAACTTTATCCTCATGCTCGACCTTCAAACCGCATTATATCAACTCGAACACTTTGCCGATCGACTAGTCACCGAACAACTGACACAGATTACGTGGGTATCTGTAGTCACGATCTTCTCAGCGGGATTGCTCACCAGTTTGACTCCTTGCACATTATCGATGCTACCGATTACGATCGGTTACATTGGTGGGTATCAATACCAAAGCCGTTGGCAAGCCGCGCTCCAATCGACATTTTTCTGCGCTGGAATCGCCACAACTCTGGCTGGGTTGGGGATTTTTGCAGCGGTAGTTGGGAAAATATACGGTCAAATTGGTTTGGGATTGCCGATCTTTGTTAGCATCGTCGCAATTTTGATGGGGTTAAATCTGCTCGAAGCTCTACCCTTCCAACTCCCCGATTTTGGCGGGATGGATTGGATTCCCAAAGATTTACCCAACGGAGCGCGTTCTTATCTGCTGGGCGTAACTTTTGGGTTAGTCGCTTCGCCTTGCAGTACGCCAGTACTCGCCACTCTATTGGCTTGGGTAGCTAGTACTGGAAATATTGGACTGGGTGCGGGATTTCTCCTCGCATACACATCTGGTTATGTGGCACCATTGATATTAGCAGGTACATTTACGGCGGTCATCAAAAGATTATTGGAAGTACGTAAATGGTCTGGATGGATTACCCCAACTAGTGGTGTGCTATTGATTGGGTTTGGGGTATTTTCCTTGTTAACTAGAATCCCTAGCTTTTAAATTAGTTGATAGTTGATAGTTGATAGTTGATAGTTGATAGTTGATAGATCGTAGGGTGTGTTATCGCGAAGCGTAACGCACCTGGGTGAATAGCTCGATTCTCGCGTCCAGAATTGTAGGGTGGGTATTGCCCACCAGCTAGGTTTCAGGTAATATCCATATGCTCAATACTTATGCCGCCTTATTCCCGATCTCAGCAGATACTGGTGCGTTACGGCTTGCGCCTAACACACCCTACATCAGCTTACATCAACCTAGCTACTTAAATAGGATTGCTATAGCTAAAATCCAACTGGTGGGAAGTGCCCACTCTAAACATTAGATAGCCTTAAAGATCCACAATTCAAAATTCAAAATCTAAAATCGAATGGCGATCGAATCTAACGTAAATTCAAATAATTTCTGGCAGATACCCCAACAATGGTGGCGTAAGAAAATTGTACCAGTTATCGCCAATCTTAAATTTGCGATCGCCTTAGTACTGATTATTGCAGTTTTGAGTATTACTGGTACCGTCATCGAGCAGGGAGAAACACCAGCATTTTATCAGGCTAATTATCCCGAACATCCAGCCTTATTTGGTTTTGTGACTTGGAAGGTAATTCAAGTTATCGGATTAGACCACGTATACCGAACTTGGTGGTATCTGGGACTCTTAGTTCTGTTTGGAATTAGTCTGATGACTTGTACTTTTACCACTCAGTTACCGATGCTCAAGTCGGCGCGGAAGTGGAAGTTTTATGATAATCCTAAATTCTTTCAACGGTTAGCTCTGAGTGCTGAGATTGACGATCGAGATTTAGCTGCACTCACCGAACAGTTAGCAGTTAAGAAGTACAAGATTTTTACAGAAGGTGATAAAGTCTATGCGCGCAAAGGATTAGTTGGTAAGATTGGGCCGATTGTCGTTCACATCGGGATGATTTTGACCCTGCTAGGCGGCGTGTGGGGGGCGATGACAGGTTTTGTCGCTCAAGAGATGGTGCCGAGTGGCACAACTTTTCAAGTTAAAAATATTATCGATGCTGGGCCATTGTCAAATAGACAAATACCTAAAGATTGGTCTGTTAAAGTTAATCGATTCTGGATTGAATATACACCATTGGGGACGATCGATCAATTCTATTCCGATCTATCAGTAGTCGATAATGCTAGTCAAAAAGAACTCGATCGACAAACCATTCATGTCAATAAGCCACTAAAATATCAAGGAGTTTATTACTACCAAACTGATTGGTCGATCTCTGGAGTAAAAATTCAACTGAATAATAGTCCGATCTTTAGACTACCAATGGCTCAACTAGGGGACGGTGTTCAAAATCGGATTTGGGGAACTTGGATTCCGACTAAGCCAGATTTGAGTGAAGGTGTTTCGCTCCTAGCAAAGGACTTACAAGGAACATTATTAGTCTACGATACCAAAGGGCAATTATTTTCTAGTGTCCGAGCTGGAAACTCGATCGAGATTAATGGTGTGACGCTAAAAATCCTCGATCTAATCGGTGGTACTGGACTACAGATTAAAGCCGATCCTGGTATTCCGATCGTTTATTTAGGCTTTGGTTTACTGATGCTAGGAGTAGTGATGAGTTACTTCTCACATTCCCAAGTTTGGGCGGTAACGAAGGATGGTAAATTGTATCTAGGTGGCAGAACAAATCGCGCTCAAGTAGTATTCGAGCGCGAAATAATTGAAATCATCGAGCGACTCCAAACAGGTGAAGCCACAGCTAACGGTGAGGTAGAGATGCCCACCGCAGTCGGCTAGACCGAACTTGACTCGGCGTTGGCGTCGGCTATGCTCCCACCATGATGCACAGCCTCTACAAATAGCAGAATTGTCATTGTCAATTATCTGCACCTATGTTAGATTAAGTTCAGGTAGTAAATTACTCGTTGTTCCGAACAGCTAACCAATTATTATATTTGGAGGTGGTGCCCATGATAGAGAGTAGTACGCGTTTGGGTCTCGAAACTGGAGTTAGCCGGCTGAGTGCCGGGACTGTCCTCTAGTCATCTGTAGGTCTTTTTCTACATCTATCTAGATTCACTCCTGCTCCGTCGAAGAGTTTCTCCCGGCAGCCAGGTTCCAGTGAACGGACCCCCTAGACCGCTCCTATTTGTTAGTACTGAGATTTTAGAATCTTACTAACATTTAGGAGCGGATAGTTTTTGAGGAGTTAAATTAATTGATAAACCCCGTCTAACATGAAACCCGTAGTTTCTCTTCTTCAGGATCGAGGTGATTTTTCACCCATAATCGATCGGCAAGAGAAATAGGCGATCGATTGATACGATGCTGAAAATCATCAACAGCTTGAATTAAATCGCTCGGATGTTGATAACAAGTATGATAAGTGACATCTTCGCGCAGCCACTGCCAAAGATGCTCTACAGGCATAAAATCAGGACTATCGGCGGATAAAGGTTGTAAGTGAATCTCCTGCTCCTGTGCAGCATCTTTGACAATTTGAGAACGATGATAGGGTGCTCCATCCCAAACAAGGTTCATGACTCGATCGGGAAATTCTGCTTTGAGGCTTTTAAGAATTTCAATTGTATTGAGACCATTGGCTGTATCGTAAGGGAAAATCCTCACCTCGCCTAAGTTATACAAGTAAATGCCATAGAAAGAGACCTTTGCTCTCCCAGGAGAACAAGAGCTAATCCAGGAACGTTCTCCTTTGATTGACCAACCATAGCCTTCATCGGTATCTAGATGGATATGAGCTTCATCAATGTACACCAACAACTCTTCTTGTTGTAAAGCACGTCCCAGTAATCCTTGGAGTTGTTCGAGATACTCAGCTCGTTTTTGGGGATTGGCTTTGTTGAGTAGTTTCCGTGCTTTTTTCCACGATCGCCCTAGTTTTTTGAGACGAGTCCGAATAGTTTGACGGCAGCAACTGACATTAAATTTGGTTTTGACCCATTCCACTAACCGTTTTAGTGTCCAACGGGGAAGCATTTGCTCTGTTCTCTGTTGGGGTGGTGTTGCTGATAACTTCAAGGCATTGCGAATCTGCTCATCCAATCCTTGCTCTATTTCGAGCGATAAAGGGGGGGGTGTCCACCGCTATGCTGGTAAACTAATCGCCCTGAACCTTCTGTATTGTATTGATGTACCCACCCCATGATGGTTTGAGGATGGCGTTTTGTTTCCTGTCCTACTTTAGGTGCACTTTTTCCTTGACTAATTTCATATAACGCCATCAACCGTTCTCGACTCCGAGGATGAGTCGCTGTCAATGCTTGTTCTCTCAACATTTGAGCTGTCTGTGCCCAACGACCATAGTCTACTCTTAACATCTTTGCGTTGACCTCAATTTACTCCTCAGAATCAGATTGTCTCATACTTTGAAAACTATGGGTTTGAAGTTGGACGGGGTTTATATCTATTTTTTGCTCTGATTTCGAGCGATTAGTATGATAAGTTGGGTATGATAAATTATCACCACCCCTTACTGCCTACTGAAATATTGATATATGGTACACCCGATCTACAACTTGGTGTCCGCACAGATCTTAAATCTCTATATCTGTAGGTAACTTCTAACATTCCCAGCAATTTGCCAAGAGTGAAAGGATAAATAGTTCCAGGTTTCTAGCTTCATAAGTATAAATACCGATCGCATCGTGGCGGTAGGCATTAGTGATGGATTGGCTGACTTGTAGTCAAATCCGCGAAAATAAATTTTCACAAAAGTTGAAACTTATTCAGCCAAAATCATTCATTGCTTGTAAGTGAATAATTACTGACCTCCACTGCGCTCCAATTGCTACTCTGTTTTCTCGCAGCCTAAAAATTCTTGTCCTATTCGCAAGTATTTTGACTGTGAAAGTTTTATGACGAATTAATTATCCAATCTTGTATTTTGAATTGGTAGAAAATGCCTACTCTCGCTCCAGAATTTAGCTATCCTACGCTCCAACACCCCGATCGCCACGTTTGGGATTTTTGGTATCATTTCGCACCAGACACCGGAATTTTTCATCTATTTTATCTCAATGCCGATCGTGCATTAGTTGCTAATGATAAGCATCACCTGAGTTCACAGGTAGGATACGCGACTACCAAAGATTTTTTGACGATCGATTGGATTAGCGATCGAGTATTGGGTGCCGATCCTCATGGCTGGGATGACACCTCAATTTGGAGTGGGGATATTATCAAAGTTCAAGGTGGATTTTTGATGTTTTATACATCCAGAAATCAAGCAACACATGACGGGATGATCCAAAATGTGGGCGTAGCATTTACTCACCATATTCAGAGCTTCGATCGCTGGTTTCGGATTCCTAGTGTGCGGATTCAACCCAAGGCTCCATACGAGCTTCAGCATGTTCCTGAAGATCTCACCATTCATGCTTGGCGCGATCCATTTTTATTCCGCCACCAAGAACAAATTTATATGTTGCTATCGGCGAAAGATCCGACTAAACCTTTAGGAAAAAAGGGTTCTGTAGCTCTGCTCAAAGCTAAAAATAATAGCTTTGAGGATTGGGAATGTCTGCCGTCAATTTGCCAACCTGGCTTCTATGCAGAGATGGAAGTGCCTCAACTATATCGCACTGAAGCTGATGACTATGCGCTGGTATATAGCACATGGGCAAAATATGATTTTGCACCTAATACCCAACAAAGTGGTGGGTTACAGGGTCTTTTCTCATCATCTTTATTTGATTTTACAGCGGCGACTCCTACAGTTTTATTACCCGAAACTTCGCAACTTTATGCTTGTAGAATCATCCCCGAACTCAATGGGGAAATTGTAGGTTTTGATATCACTACTGGGGGTATTCGTCGTAGTGGTGTTCAGACTGGTTTACGACATATCGATCGAGACTTTAGTAGTTACTCGATCGATATGTAGTTATTAGAAAATACTCGATCGCTCACCAACTTATTCCATCTCTGAGCTGTAATGCCCGATACTAGCGGCTCCATTTAGCTTGGCGCGATGGTAGAGAAGTTGTTGGGCGATGGGGATGTTTGCATCATCACCGTGCCAATAATCGAGTGCGGGTTGTTGGATTGCACGGGCGTAAGAGAAGGTGATAGTCCACGGACATTGAGCACCAAACTTAGCATGAATGAGATTTAAATGTGCTGTGGCGTGCTCGATACTTTGTCCACCGGATAGAAATGCAATGCCTGCAACGGCAACAGGTACGTTATTACGGAGACAGTTGACGGTCATTTGGGCAACCTGTTCGACACTGGCTTGCACTGGACAATTAGATCCAGAAATTACCATGCTGGGCTTGAGAATCATTTTGTCGAACTCCACCCGATTCAACCTTAACTGCTCGAACATGATTTGGAAGGTGCGCTCGGTGACTTCGTAGCAACGTTCGATCGAATGTTCGCCATCAATTAGCACTTCGAGTTCTACCATTGGCACTAGTCCTCCAGCTTGACAAAGAGCAGCATATCGTGCTATCTCATGAGCATTGGCAACCAGGCAAGTCTCACTAGGAATACCATCCCCGATCGTAATTACACCGCGCCATTTGGCAAACCGAGCACCCATCTGATAATACTCGGTAATGCGATCGCCCAACCCATCCAATCCCTCTGTCACCTTTTCGCCTTCACAACCTGCGAGATCCTTGGTACCGAGATCGACTTTAATCCCTGGAATTATTCCAGCTTCCTGCATCACTTGCACAAAAGGAACGCCCGCCTGAGTCGATTGTCGAATCGTCTCATCAAACAAAATTGCGCCACTAATA
>ENA-OFCI01000525-OFCI01000525.1-metagenomes-genome-assembly--contig:-NODE-525-length-22750-cov-4.156070_pt1 | contig 22750 bp, 21 predicted proteins | sample MGYA00153391_OFCI01 | MGnify analysis MGYA00153391
GGCCATCCCGCGCGCCCTGGGCCTCGAAGTGGTCTCGCGCCTCGGTGAGCGGCAGTCCGGAGTCCGAGGCCAGCAGCGCGATGACTTTCTGTGAGAAGCCGGCCGGAGTGTTGATCCCGGTGCCGACGGCAGTGCCGCCGAGTGGCACCTCCGCGACGCGCACGATGGTGGAGCGCACCCGATCGATGCCGTAGCGCACCTGGGCCGCGTAGCCCGCGAACTCCTGGCCGAGGGTCACCGGGGTGGCGTCCATCAAGTGGGTGCGTCCCGACTTGACCACCGTCTTCCACAGCTCGGCCTTCGCCTCGAGGGCATTGGCGAGGTGGTCGAGGGCGGGAACGAGGTCGCCGAGGAGTGCTCCGGTCACGGCGAGGTGCACGGAGGTGGGGAAGACGTCGTTCGAGGACTGCGAGGCGTTGACATGGTCGTTGGGGTGCACCGGAGCACCCGCAAATTTCGTGGCGAGGGTGGCAAGCACCTCGTTGATGTTCATGTTCGACGAGGTGCCACTGCCAGTCTGGTAGGTGTCGACCGGAAACTGGTCATGGTGGCGCCCGGCGATCAGCTCGTCCGCGGCAAGCACTATCGCCTGCGACACCGGCACCTCGAGGATGCCCAACTCGAGGTTGACGATCGCGGCAGCGCGCTTGATCCGCGCGAGCGCCACGATCTGGGCCGGCTCGAGGCCGCTTCCGGAAATGGGGAAATTCTCGACGGCGCGCTGCGTCTGGGCTCCATAGAGGGCCGATACCGGCACGCGGACTTCGCCCATCGTGTCGTGCTCGATGCGATAGTCGGATTCAGTCACGGCGGTGTGCGTCCCTTGCAGTTGAGGTGGATTCGGACGGTGTGGCCCTAAACGGTGCCGACAATGATGTCGGGAACGGCCCTGCCCTCGAGCAGTCGATAATTCGCTCCAACGATAGCCAGCGTACCGGCGGCGATCGCGTCGCTGATCAATTCGGAGGTTTCGAGGAGCTCGGCGACAGTGTCGCGGAGGTGTTCGCGTCCCACCTCAGTCGAGTCGGGTACCACAGCGTCAGCGCCGTCGGCCGCGGAAGCGGCAGTGGTTCGCTTGACCGCCGGAATGATCTTTTGGATCAGTTGGTGGATGTGCGGGGGCAGGGGCACGGCATCCGGTGACTGGGAGTCGATGGCGGCTCTCACGGCTCCGCATTCGTCGTGTCCGAGCACGACTATCAGCGGCACCTCCAGCACGGCGACGGCGTATTCGAGGGAACCGATCACTGAATCAGAGATAACTTGCCCAGCGTTGCGCACGACGAAGAGGTCCCCGAGGCCGAGGTCGAAGATGATCTCGGCCGCGAGCCGGGAGTCGCTGCAGCCGAAGAGCGCGGCCTGCGGCATCTGTTTTTCCAGCAGTTGCTCTCGCCGCTCGACGTCCTGCCGCGGATGCCCCGGCTCTCCAGAAACGAACCTCAGGTTGCCCTGCTGCAGCTCAGCCCAGGCGTGTGCAGGAGTGCGCGCGGCGAGGGCACGCTCACCGGGCAGTTCTGCCGTCGCGTTCATTCGGTGCGCCTGTCTAGTTGGGTGGCGATCGCCGTGGCGAGGGCCTCGAATTCGGTGCGGGATGCCGTGCCGTGCAGCACGATGCTGCTGGAACCGATAACCGTGCTGAGGGCGTAGGCATAGTTACCCGGGTCCTGGTCGGTGCGACGATCGTGCACACTCCAGTCGTGGCCCCCGATCGATGTCGTGCCGGTCGCTCGCGTGTTTTTGAGTTCGTTCGCGACCCAGGTGGGGTTCGCGTCGATACCCTGTACGAGCCCGATGTATTGGGTGGAGGGAGTAATGAAGCCAACGCTCCAGGCCATGACGGAATCCGAGCCCGTTGACAGGCCGTCGTCGTTCGCGCTCCAGCCGGTGGGAAGCGGAGGGGCGGCGAGCGTCTGGCCGGCTTGCTGTTGCGAGTTCGCTGCATCAGCACGGTAGTCCACCGCCTGCCGCGGCGCGCCATCCGGGCGCACCACCACGAGCACGAGCACCAGCACCACGGCCAGCGAGGCGAGAAGGGCGAGCACGAGATTGCGCAGTGTCTGGTTTGCCCGGTGTTTGCGGGAATTCTCCGCCTTGCGGGCGGCGGTCTCGTCCGGCGTCTCGGGGCGGCCGAGCTCCGCGACGACGCGGGGCGGACGGTTCGGTGAGGCTGCCATGATCTTAGAATTCCACGGTTTCGCTAATCGTTTTCACAGGGCGCTTCCACAGGGTGGGCTCAGGACGCACTGTCAGGGAGGGCGTCTGAGCGGGGTGCCGCAGCAGACCGGGCCGCATCGAGGCGCGCCTTCGCGCCGATAAGCCATTCCTCGCAGCGCCGAGCAAGGGCTTCGCCGCGCTCCCACAGCGCGAGGGACTGCTCGAGCGTGGACGACCCCTGCTCGAGCTCGTTCACGACCCTGATGAGCTCATCCCGCGACTGCTCGTACGACAGTTCGGCTACGCCAGCGGTCGAGCTGCCGCCGGATGACGCTGCGGGGGTGGGAGGGGTTGATGCCACGTTCGTGATTCTACCCGGCCCCGGTGTCGGCATCCGGTGGGGCGGTGACCGTCGCGGAAGCCGAGCCGTCCGCGAGGGTGAGGAGGAGGGGAGTGCCGGGAACGGCATCCGCCGAACTCCTCAGCACGGCACCGCCGGGCAGCTGGGCGATGGCATACCCGCGATCAAGGGTGCGCTGGGGAGAGAGCGCGCGCAGCTGCGAACGCAGGTCGAGCACGCTCGTCTGCGAGCGGTCGATTAGCCGCTCGATCAGCTCTGCGCTGCGGCTCACATAGCGACCAAGCTCCTCGGCTCGCGAGTCGACGATCCAGGCGGATGCGGTGAGCACCGGGCGAGACCTCAGCTGTTCGAGCCGATCGATCTCGGTGCGCACCTGGGCAGTCATTCGGTTGCCGATGCGGGCGCGGGCCTGCTGCACGCGGGCAAGTTCGTCCGCGACATCCGGAACGACGCGCTTCGCCGCATCCGTGGGGGTGGATGCCCGGAGGTCGGCGACGTCATCGAGCAGCGGTCGGTCGGCTTCGTGCCCGATCGCGCTCACGATCGGGGTGACACAGGCGGCAGCGGTACGCACGAGTGTCTCGTCGCTGAAAACCAGCAGATTCTGGAAGTCGCCGCCGCCGCGCGCCACGATAATCACATCGACGTCGGGGTCGGCGTCCAGTGTGCGAAGAGCCGCGGTCACCTCACCACTGGCGCGGTCGCCCTGCACGGCGGTGTGAACCACGCGGAACTCGACGGCGGGCCAGCGCAATTGGGCGTTGCGCAGCACGTCTTTCTCGGCATCCGAATCCTTGCCGGTGATGAGTCCGATGCAGCCGGGCAGAAACGGCAACGGCGTCTTGCGGTCGAGGTCGAAGAGGCCCTCGGCACGCAGGGCCTGACGGAGTCGCTCGAGTCGCTCGAGCAGGTCGCCGAGGCCCACATGGCGCATCTCGAAGACCTGCATCGTGAGGGAGCCGCCCTTGACCCAGTAGTTTGGCTTCACGAGGGCGACGACCCGGTCACCCTGCTTGAGATCGTCGGGTAGTTTGGCCTTCACCGACGACCAGACGGTGAACCCGACGGTCACATCGGCGTCCAGGTCTTTGAGCTTGCCGTAGACATTGCCACCCGAGAGACCCCATTGGGTGATCTCGCCCTCCACCCAGACCGCCCCGAGGCGATCGATCCAGCCCTTGATCTTCGCCGAGAGCAGCGCGACGGGCCAGGGTGCATCGACAGTCGAGGGCGCGGTTTCGATTGTCATCAGCTGCCCTTCTGCCTCTCCACGTAGAATCCTTGGGTGAGCACAATAACCAACGGCGCGGCGGCCAGCCTCGGAATTCCGCGGGTTCCCGCGGTACGTAACAGGCTACGGGACAACCCCGTCCCTGGCGCGAAGCGTGTGCTGCTCGCGGCCCCGAGAGGCTACTGTGCAGGAGTGGACCGAGCGGTCATCGCGGTGGAAAAGGCACTTGAGCACTACGGCTCGCCGGTGTACGTGCGCAAACAGATCGTGCACAACATCCACGTCGTCTCCACCCTCGAGAAGAAGGGCGCCATCTTCGTCGACGAGGTCGGAGAAGTACCGGAGGGCGCCCACATCGTGTTTTCCGCGCACGGCGTCTCGCCGGCGGTTGTCGCGGCGGCAGCCGAGCGCAAGCTCGAGGCCATCGATGCCACCTGCCCGCTCGTCACCAAGGTGCATCGGGAAGCAGTGCGGTTTGCGCGCGACGACTTCCACATCCTGCTGATCGGGCACGCCGGTCACGAAGAGGTCGAGGGCACCATGGGGCACGCCCCGGAGCGCACCACCCTCGTGAACAGCCCGGCGGATGTCGCGACGCTCGAGGTCGCGGACACGGAAAATCTGGTCTGGCTCTCACAGACCACCCTGAGTGTCGACGAGACGATGGAGACGGTTCGCTTGCTCCGCGAGCGCTTCCCGCACCTGCACAATCCGCCGAGCGACGACATCTGCTACGCCACCCAGAACCGCCAGGTCGCCATCAAGAAGGTCGCCGAATCAGCGGAGCTCGTGATCGTGGTTGGTTCCGCGAACAGCTCGAACACCGTCCGTCTGGTGGATGTCGCCCTCGAGAACGGCGCGAAGGCCGCCTACCGCGTCGATTACGCGAGCGAGATCCAGCAGGACTGGCTGGACGGTGTCGCTACCGTCGGCGTCACCTCCGGAGCATCCGTTCCCGAAGTGCTCGTGCAGGAGGTGCTCGACGATCTCGCCGATGCCGGCTACAACGATGTGAGCCAGGTCGTGACGGCGGAGGAGGACCTTATGTTCTCTCTCCCGAAGGAGCTGCGCAAGGACGCGAACGGCCGGGAGGACGTTCGCGGGCTCGGGGGTCGCATCCGCCAACTCGACTGGCAGCGGCCGTGACCGACCGCTCGAAAGACGACGAGCCGGAGCTGCCGCAATACGGGGAACGACGCCCGCGGCCGCAGTACGGCGAATACGCCACCCCGCAGGAGCAGGCGAAGATCATCGCGGATTCGCTTCCCCCGGTGTCTGCGCTGCTGGTGCCCCCGCCAGCCCGACCCCTGACAGGTGGCGGAAGCGGTCATCGGCCTCCGGATGCCGCGACCAGGGTCAGCGCGAATGCACCGGTGCGCCCCGCTACCCCGCGTCGAACTCGCCGCTGGGACCTGGTCCTCACGGCCGTATTCCTCGGCTACGCCAGCGTCAACGTGATCGCGCAACTGGTGTCGCGCGACACGCTCGCGACCATTGTCACGCAGTTTTTCGTTGCTCAGGGGATCGGTGCTTACACGCCAACCGCGCTCACGACGACCCTCGGAAACGTACTCAACATCGTCACCCTCGCGCTGTTCGTCGTCACCGTGCTCGCGACCACCTGGATGCTGCGCCGGGGCCGCGTCGCATTCTGGGTGCCAATAGTCGGGGGAGTTGCCGCGACCACCGTGGCGCTGGTGTTTGTGGTGATCCTGCTTCAGTCGGACCCCATGTTTACCGCCCACCTCAACGGGGCGCGGCACTAGCACCCTCGACGTTTCGTCATTGCTCACGAAAACGGGCCGGGCGGTGCGGCGCTAAACGCCTGAGTGACCAGCCGATCCGAGCTGCTGGGTTGCCTGGATAACGCGAGCGGCCATCGCGGTCTCGGCGATCTTGCCCCAGGCGCGCGGGTCATAGATCTTCTTGTTGCCGACCTCGCCATCCACCTTGAGGAAGCCGTCATAGTTCTTGAGCACCGTGTCGGCGATCGAGCGGCTGAAGGCGTATTGGGTGTCGGTATCGACGTTCATCTTCACGACGCCGTTCGTCACGGCCGTCGAGATCTCCTCGTCGCTCGAACCCGATCCGCCGTGGAAAACGAGGTCGAGGGGCTTCGCTCCGGTGCCGTACTTCGCCTGGAGGCCGGCCTGGATCTCGCCAAGCAGCTCTGGACGCAGCTTCACGTTGCCCGGCTTGTAGACGCCGTGCACGTTGCCGAAGGTGAGGGCAGCCATATAGCGGCCATTTTCCCCGAGACCGAGCGCCTCCACGGTCGCGATGGCATCATCGATCGTCGTGTAGAGATGCTCGTTGATGTCGTGGCTCACGCCATCCTCTTCGCCGCCGACGACGCCGATCTCCACCTCGAGGATCGCGTGGATTGCACGCATACGGGGTAGTAATTCCTTCGCAAGGGCGAGGTTCTCGTCGAGCGGCACGGCCGAGCCGTCCCACATGTGCGACTGGAAGATCGGGTTGCGACCGGCTTTCACCTCGGCCTCGGATGCTTCGATCAGCGGCAGCACAAAACCGGCAAGGGCATCCTTCGGGCAGTGGTCGGTGTGCAGCGCAACGGTGATCGGGTAGTTTTTCGCCGCTTCGTGGATGAAGGCCGCGAACGCGAGCGCACCGGAAGCGCGATTCTTCACCGTGTGGCCGGCGAAGTAGTCGGCGCCACCGGTGGTCACCTGGATGATCCCGTCAGAACGCGCTTCGGTGAGTCCCTGCAGCACGGCATTGATCGTCTGCGATGACGACACGTTGAAGGCCGGGTAGGCAAAACTCTTGGTCTTCGCCGTGTCGAGCATGGCGGCGTACTGCTCGGGGGTCGCAATGGGCATGGAAATCTCCTTCGGTGCGCGATGTGCTGTCGAGTCTATTGAACTAAAGAAGCGGCGATCTTTCGAGATACTGCGAGCCAGTCAGTCGTCGGTGCTGGGTAGCCTTGTCAGGTGAACACTGATACCGGATCCACCTTCCAGCATCCCGATCGCAACCTCGGAATGGAGTTGGTTCGGGCAACCGAGGCCGCCGCCATCCGAGCCGTTCCGTTCATCGGGCGCGGCGACAAGAACGCCGCCGACGGCGCTGCGGTGGATGCCATGCGCAAGTTCCTCGGTACCGTCGACTTCGACGGGCTGGTCGTCATCGGCGAGGGCGAAAAGGATCACGCGCCGATGCTCTACAACGGCGAGCACGTGGGCACGGGGCAGGGGCAGGCCTGTGACATCGCGGTCGATCCGATCGACGGCACCTCTCTCACGGCAGCCGGTCGCCAGAACGCCCTCTCGATGATTGCCGTCGCGGACCGCGGCAGTATGTACGACCCCTCCGCTGTCTTCTACATGGACAAGATCGTGACCGGTCACGAGGGCCACGGAGTCGTCGATCTCCGCAAGCCGATCGGCGAAAACATCCGCGCCCTCGCGAAGGCGATGAACAAGGATGTTTCGGATCTCGTCGTGGCCGTGCTCGACCGTCCACGCCACGCGCAGCTGATCGAGGACATCCGCGAGGCGGGAGCCGGTACGCGCCTTCTGCTCGACGGGGATGTGGCCGGCGGCATCAACGCCGCGCGCTACGACGCCCGAATCGACATGTGCGTGGGCCGCGGGGGCACCCCGGAGGGAATCATCACCGCATGTGCGCTCAAGGGGCTCGGCGGATTCATCCAGGCGAAACTCGCCCCGCAGAACGACGAAGAGCGCCAAAAAGCGATCGATGCCGGGCACGATCTCGAGCGAATCCTGGAAATCGACGACCTCGTCACGAGTGACAACACCTATTTCGTCGCCACCGGCGTCACCGACGGGCAACTGGTCGGTGGAGTGCGCAAGAAGGGTCCCATCATTCGCACCGAGAGCATTGTGCTGCGCGGTCGCTCTGGCACGATCCGTCGCGTGGTCGCCGACCATCTCGCGGAAAAGTGGCTGTAAGGCCTTCGCTTACTGGTTCCGGTGGAAAGCAGACACTCCTGCGCCACGGTGCCCGTGTTCTACTGTGCTGCCATCCCGGCATGAACAGCCACAAAAGCGATATCGCTTGAGGGTTGGACGGTTTTCGCCGGAGCGCGCGAGAAGCCCTTCTCATCCAGGTGGTTCTGCGTGCGAAAGACGGCGCGGGCCTCGTCGTAGATCGCGTTCAACTGCTTTCCCGAAAAGACCTCTGACGCCCCGTCGGTATAGAAAATGGTGATGAGCGAGGTGATCGGAAAGTGCCTGCTCATGCGAATGAAGCCGCCGGCATCCTGGGTGAGAGTGATCATGGGGTCCTGTCGTCACGGGTGAGAATCCCAGTCTGTCGTACGCCGCCTGGTGCCACGCCGCGAGAGCGATCGGGCAGAGCCGGACGGGCGTGACCGACCTGTCTGGCGCAGGTTTGTCACGAGCCTACTGGTCTGCGCGGAGGTGCTCCGCATCCGGGCCGGCCGTGACCTCGAGCTCTGCGACCAGCTCGAATGCGGTGAGATCGCGGGGGAGTTCCTCGATCTCGGCAGGGGTTCCCAGCACCTTCGACTCGTCCAGTACATTCAACTTGCGCGCCGAGGGCAGCACCTGGCGTTCGAGCGAACCGACGAATCCGTTGTAGTTCTTCACCGTGCTCTCGATGGATCGTCCGAGCTTCTCGATGTGGCCGGCGAGAGTGGCCAAGCGGCTGTAAAGTTCGCGGCTGGTGTCAAATAGCATCTTGGCCTCCTGCGTGACGACATCCTGCTGCCAGCTGAAGGCGACGGTCTTGAGCACCGACCAGAGAGTCACGGGCGAGGAGAGGGCGACACGCTTCGAGAAGGCGTAGTCCATGATGCCGGGATCGGCCTCCATTGCGGATGCCACGAGTGATTCGCTCGGGATGAACGCGATCACAAGTTCGGGGGAGGCTTCGAGCCCGGCCCAGTAGGCCTTGCTGCCGAGGGTGTCGATGTGGGCCCGCACTGCGCGGACATGCTGCTTGATGAAGGCCTCGCGGCGTGCCCCCTCCTCGCCCGTCGCGGTGACGGCGATCTGGCTCGCCTCGAGGTATGCGGTGAACGGCACCTTCGCATCCACGGCGATGTTCTTACCCCCGGGCAGGTGGATGACCATGTCGGGCCGGCCCGCCCCGGCATCCGAGGCGATGCTCGACTGCACGTCGAAGTCGACCCTCTCGATAAGGCCGGCGGCCTGCACTACATTTCGCAACTGGGTCTCGCCCCATACCCCTCGGGTTGCGTTGTTGCGGAGGGCAGAGGCGAGGGACTCCGCGGTGCTGCGCAGACGCTCCTCGGACTCGGTGGCGTTGCGCAGCTGCTGGGTCAGCTGGCCGTGCTGCAGGCTGCGCTGGGTCTCCAACTCGGTCACCTTCAGTTGCATCGACCGGAGGGATTCCTGCACCGGCGTGAGTGCCTGAAGCACCTTGCTCTCGCGCTGCTGGCGGTCGGACTCGGCGGCCTGCTCGCGACGCTGCCGGTCCACCAGTTCGCGATACTGCTCCTGCTGCGCGGCGACCTGTTCCTTGAGGGCGACAGCGGTGGCCTGGATGGCGGCCAGCTCAGAGCCGAGCAGGGACTTAGCCCTCGCCTCCTCCGCGCGCACCGCACCGAGTGCGAGTTCGTGCTGGGAGGCGATCAGGGCAGGATCGACTGCCGGAGTCGAGTTACTGTGCCGGGCCCGTGCGAGCAGAAGTCCGATCACGGCGCCGAGAAGCACTCCCAGGAGGAGGCCGATGATGAGGGCGAGAAGCGGATCCATGAAGCCAGTGTGGCAGTGGCCAGCGACAGTGGGTCGTAACGGTGCCGCGATGCACTGTCTGAGCGGATCCGCAAGAGGCCTGCGAGGGATGAGATGATCTCGTGCAGGGCAGAAAACCCAACACTGCGTAGAAAGTAGAAACCATGTCGCATCTCCCCGTTGTGCCGCACTGGATCAATGGTGCCGAGCGTGTCAGCACCTCTGGCCGCACGTCCCCGGTCTTTGATCCCGCCCTCGGAGTTGCGACCAAGAACGTTGCTCTCGCCGACACGGCCGAGATCGACGAGGCCGTCGCATCCGCCAAGAAGGCATTTCCGGCCTGGCGTGACACCTCTGTCACCAAGCGCCAGCAGATCATCTTCCGTTTCCGTGAGTTACTCAACGAGCGCAAGGGCGACCTCGCGGAGATCCTCACCTCTGAGCACGGCAAAGTCATCTCCGACGCCCTCGGCGAGATCACCCGTGGCCTCGAGGTCGTGGAACTTGCCACCGGATTCCCGCACATCATCAAGGGTGAGTTCAGTGAGAACGTCTCGACCGGAGTCGATGTGTATTCCACCCGCGGTCCGCTCGGAGTCGTCGGCATTATCAGCCCGTTCAACTTCCCGGCAATGGTGCCGATGTGGTTCTTCCCGATCGCGATCGCAGCGGGCAATACTGTTGTGCTGAAGCCCTCGGAGAAAGACCCCTCGTCAGCCAACTGGCTCGCCGCCCTATTTACCGAAGCCGGACTGCCGAACGGCGTGTTCACCGTGCTGCACGGCGACAAGGTCGCGGTCGACGGCCTGCTCGAGCACCCGGACGTCAAGTCGATCTCCTTCGTCGGGTCCACTCCGATCGCCAAGTACATCTATGAGACCGCGGCCCACCACGGCAAGCGCGTACAGGCCCTCGGCGGCGCCAAGAACCATATGCTCGTGCTGCCGGATGCCGACCTCGACCTCACCGCGGATGCCGCGATCAATGCCGGCTTCGGCTCGGCCGGCGAGCGTTGCATGGCGATCTCGGTGCTGGTTGCCGTCGAGCCGGTGGCCGACGAGTTGATCGAGAAGATCACGGCGCGAATGTCCACCCTTGTGGTCGGCGACGGCCGACGCTCCTGCGACATGGGACCGCTGGTCACCGAGGTGCACCGCGACAAGGTTGCCTCCTATCTCGACATTGCGACCGAGGACGGCGCGACCGTGGTCGTCGACGGCCGCGGCATCGAGGTGGATGGGGACCCGAACGGGTTCTGGCTCGGCCCGTCCCTGATCGACAATGTGTCAACCACCTCCCGCGTCTACACCGACGAGATATTCGGACCGGTGCTCTCGATCGTGCGGGTGAAAAGCTACGACGAGGGCGTGGCTCTCATCAACGCCAGCCAGTACGGCAACGGCACCGCGATCTTCACCAACGACGGGGGAGCGGCTCGCCGCTTCCAGAACGAGATCGAGGTTGGCATGATCGGCATCAACGTGCCGATCCCGGTTCCGGTCGCCTACTACTCGTTCGGTGGTTTCAAGGACTCCTCGTTCGGCGGCTCGAAGGCCTACGGCATCCAGGGCTTCCAGTTCTTCACCCGCGAGAAGGCGATCACCAGCCGCTGGCTCGACCCGAGCCACGGCGGAATCAACCTCGGGTTCCCGCAGAACTAGGCTCGAGCGACAGCGGTCCGATCGCTCCGAGACGCGAACCGGTGATGCGTGCGAGTTCTTCGATGGATTCTGCACCGTGCCGGTTCGCGGCGTGCACCATGATCGCGGCGCAGGCCTCCGAGTCGGCGAGCGCGTCGTGGTGGGCGAAGTCCTCGAATCCGGCCGCCATCGCAGCGACGGGCAGTCGGTAGGAGTCGAGGTTGTAGGTCTTGCGAGCCACCTGCAGGCTGCACAGGTAGCGGAAGTCGGGAATGTCCATGAGGCTCGCCCGGCACGCTGCGGAGATCACGCCCATGTCGAATCCGGCGTTATGGGCGACGAGGAAGTCATTGTCGGCGAATGCCACCAGGTCGGCAAGCTGTTCCCTCCAGAACTTCGCGTCTGCGACATCCGGCGCCCTGATCCCGTGGATGCGGGTATTTCGCTCGGAGAAGTGATCGAACCCTGCGGGTGGGCGGATGAACCAGGCCACGCGGTCGACGACGATGCCGCCCTGCACCTTCACCAGTCCGACCGAGCAGGCGGAGGCGGCGGAGGAATTGGCGGTCTCGAAGTCGATTGCGGTGAAGTTGAGGGCCATCCCGGCATCGTCTCACGTGCGTACGACGGTGCCGGGCGAGCACGCCGCGTGGCGGCGGCCAAAGCTGGGCAGCTTAGGGTCGAAGCATGGAAGTCAGGGCAGTGCGGGAGCCGACCGATCTCGAACGGATGATCGTGCTGGCCGAAGCGGGACGCGCAACCACCCTCGACGTGCTCGAGCTGTTCGCGGCGAGCCCGATAATCGTGCCGAGCGGCACGCAGGTGACCGACAACCTCGCGCAGTTGCAGCCGGTGCTCTTCGACGTCGACGGAGCATCGATGCTCGCCGTGTTCACTCACGCCGACCAGATCGTGGAATTCGGCGACCTCGCCGCGTTCGCACTGACCATCGATGGTCGTTCGCTGCTCGTCTCGATCCCGCCCGGGGCTGGCATGGTGGTCAATCCCTCCCGCTCCATCGGATTCGAACTCACCCCTGCCGGCCTTGGCGCCTTCCTTGGCAGGCTGGGCGGACACGACTGATGGATGAGAATCGCACGACCGAGCAAGCCAATTCCTTCGGGCGCGCCGCGGGAGAGTACGAACGGGCGCGTCCGGGTTATCCGGACGCCATGGTCGACTGGATGCTCCCGGCCGCTGCGCGCACCGTGCTCGACCTCGGCGCGGGCACCGGCAAGTTCACCCGATGCCTCGTCGCGCGCGGACTCGACGTGATCGCCGTCGAGCCGGACGACGTGATGCGCGCGACGCTTGCCGCCGGTCTCCCGACAGTGCGCGCGCTCGCCGGAACGGGGGAGAGCATCCCCCTGCCTGATGCGAGCGTTGACCTGGTCACGATCGCCCAGGCCTGGCACTGGATGGATGCCGCGCGGGCAGCCGTCGAGATCGCGAGGGTGCTCCGTCCCGGCGGCACCCTTGCGCTGGCGTGGAACATCCGCGACGAGAATGTCGCGTGGGTGCGGCGACTGAGCGACATCATGGGATCGAGCGATGCGGAGCGCTCCATCCGCGGCACGATCAAGATCCCGGAGCCGTTCGGAGTGACCGAGACTTTCGAGACCGACTGGCAGAACGACATCGACGGGGAGTCACTCGTGGCCCTCGTCGCCTCCCGCAGCTTCATCATCACGGCGTCGCCTGCGGATCGGGCGGCCACTCTCGCCGCGGTGCGCGAGCTCGTGGCATCCGACTCCACACTGGCAGGCCGGGCGCGCTTCGACCTGCCCTACCGAACATACGGGTTCCGGGCGACCCTCCCCAGCGGCCCGACAGGGTCTCCTGGCACTGGATAGACTGGGCGCTCGTGGCTCTTACTATTGCAATCGTCGGACTGCCCAATGTCGGCAAGTCCACCCTGTTCAACGCGCTCACCAAGAACCAGGTGCTGGCGGCGAACTATCCCTTCGCCACCATCGAGCCGAATGTCGGCGTCGTCAGTCTCCCGGATCCGCGCCTCGACGCGCTTGCGAAACTGTTCAGCAGCGAACGCATTCTCGCAGCCCCGGTGTCGTTCGTCGACATCGCTGGCATCGTCAAGGGCGCCTCGGTAGGGGAGGGGCTCGGCAACAAATTCCTCGCCAACATCCGTGAGGCGGATGCGATCGCGCAGGTCATCCGCGCCTTCGCCGACCCGGATGTGGTGCACGTCGACGGCAAAGTCGACGCAGCCTCCGACATGGAGACCATCAACACCGAACTCATCCTCGCCGACCTGCAGACGCTCGAGAAGGCGGTGGTGCGCTATGAGAAGGAAGTCAAGACCAGGCGCACCGAGCCCGCTGTGCTCGCGGTCGCCCTCGAAGCGCAGAAGTTCCTGGACGCAGGCAAGCCGCTCTCGGCATCCACCATCGAGGTCTCGCTCATCCAGGAACTCGGCCTGCTCACCACCAAGCCGTTCATCTATGTCTTCAATGTGGACGAGGACGTGCTGCAGGATGCCGCGGCCCTCGCTTCCCTCGCCGCCCTTGTCGCACCGGCCAAGGCGATCTTCCTCGACGCCAAGCTCGAGTCGGAGCTCATCGACCTCTCCCCGGAGGATGCCGCGGAACTGCTCGCCTCCACCGGCCAGGAGGAGAGCGGCCTCACCCAGCTTGCTCGCATCGGCTTCGACACCCTCGGGCTGCAGACCTACCTCACCGCCGGTCCAAAGGAGGCAAGGGCCTGGACCATCCCCAAGGGTGCCAAGGCCCCGCAGGCGGCCGGCGTCATCCACTCCGACTTTGAAAAGGGCTTCATCAAGGCCGAGGTGATCGGCTTCCAGGACCTCGTCGACACCGGTTCGATCGCGGAGGCCCGGGCCAAGGGCAAGGCCCGCATCGAGGGCAAGGACTACGTCATGCAGGACGGCGACGTGGTGGAGTTCCGCTTCAACAACTAGGTTCGGCCCGCTCCGCCCCGAACCACCCCGAACCATCTCCCCTTTTTCTCACCACCACCGTGTTCACACACGGAGGTGGTAAGAAAAGTGGGCGGTGGATGCAAGCGGGAGGGCGGTAGGGCAGCGCACCCCGCCCGCCACGGATTCGCCCCGATGCAGCGCGCACGGCGACCCGTCAGCGCGGTGAGCGTCGTTCCAGTTGTCCGCGCACGAAGGCCGCCTGGCCGATGTGCTGAAGGTCGTCACTGATCACGCTGACAAGACGCATCGCGAGCGTCACGACCGGCGTCCAGCGATGGTCGACAATGTGGTCGAGGTCGGCATCTGTCAGGGTCATGACATAGCGCACAGTGCGGTCGTGCACGTCGTCGTGGTAGCCGATGAACTTGTCGCGGCTGATAATGCCCATCTTGGCAACATCAGCGGAAGTGTGGCCGTATCCGGTAGCACTTACGTCAAACGGAAGGGCGAACCGTCCGGCCCAACCGTCCGCGGTCCAGGCCTGCTCGATACCGGCGACCGCTGCGATATGGTCGTCTTGGATGCGGCTGAGATGCCAGAGTAGCCAGCCGATGGAATTGGCGCCGTCGTCGACCCGCGCCGACAGCTGTTCGGGACTCAGCCCCTTGGCGGCGTGATGAACGGCGTCCCTGACTCGATCGAAGGCGTCGACGAGAAGTGCGGCGGAAGTGGTCATGCCTCGACGGTACGCGCCAGTCTGCCGGGCGTTAGGGTCCTTCGACCCTGTCAGACGCTGTACTGTCGGCCGCGACCCTGTCAGCCCGGCCCTGTGATGCGCAACCGGTCCGGGCCCACGAAGAAAGTAACGGGGCGGATGCTCGGTGCCGCGTCACGGGGGAGCCAGTCGGTCCCGGAGTAGCGTCGAGGCATGAACGGTGAAATCCTTCTCAATGTTCTCCTGGTGCTGCTGTTCGTTGTGATCGGCGGCGTCTTCTCCGGTACGGAGATGGCGATGGTCACCCTCCGCGCGAGCCAGGTGAGCCAGATCGAGGCCACCGGTGCGGATGGTCAGAGGATCGGGGCGCTCGTGCGTAATCCGAACCTGTTCCTCTCCGCGGTGCAGGTCGGCGTCACTCTGGCCGGATTCTTCTCCTCGGCGTATGGCGCTTCGACGATCGCCCCCGAGTTCGTCCCGGTTCTGGAGAGCTGGGGTATTCAGGCCGGTGCCGCCTCGGTCGTGGCCTTCATCGGCATGACCCTTCTCATTGCCTACCTCTCGCTCGTGTTCGGCGAACTGGTGCCTAAACGCCTCGCCATGCAGCATCCGGTGGCATTTACGCGCGTTCTCGCCCCGGGACTCAACGTGCTCGCGGGCATCATGCGCCCGGTGATCTGGCTGCTCTCCGTCTCCACCAATGGAGTGTTGCGCCTGCTCGGGCGCGACCCGCACGTGGCTGCCCAGGCGGTCTCGGCGGATGAGGTGCGCGAACTGATCGTGAGCCAACCGGGCCTTCGGGATGACAGCAGGAGCATCCTGACCGATGTGTTCCGCGCCGGTGACCGTCGACTCGTCGAAGTGATGCGTGCGCGCCCGGATGTGGAGTTTCTCTCCGGTAGCCTCTCGGTCGCACAGGCTTACCGTGTGAGCCTCGAACTGTCGCACTCCAGGTTTCCCGTGAGGGGGGAGTCGATTGACGATGTGCTCGGATTTGTGCACATCCGTGACCTGATGGCGGCGATGCCGCGCCCCTCGGATGTCCCCCAGAGCGGGAAATCGGAGATCGGGCCGGACACCGGGCCGACGCTCGTCGACATCATGCGCCCGATCCTGCCCCTTCCCGGATCGCTTCCCGTGCTGAATGCGCTCACGACCATGCGCCGCGAGAACCAGCAGATCGCTCTCGTGCTCGACGAGTATGGCGGCACCGACGGAATCGTCACCATGGAAGACCTGGTGGAAGAACTCGTCGGTGAGATCTATGGCGAGTACGACGACCAGAGGGAGCCGGAAGATTCCGCCCTGCAGAGCGGCGGGGCGCTCGAGATCGATGGCGGACTCATCCTCGACGAGCTCACGTCCATGTCTGGGGTGGAACTGCCCGATGGTCCCTATGAGACGGTCGCCGGATTCATGCTCGACCGACTCGGCCGGGTCGGACGGGAGGGCGACTGTGTCGTTGTCGACGGAGTGCGCCTCACGGTGCTGAAGACGGATGGGTACCGTATTGTTCGCATCCGCATCGCCAGGCCCGGCGGTCGGGCCGAGGTGCCGGGGTCCCCCACAACCTGATCAGCACGCTCTGCGCTTGGCGAGCCACCGCAGCGTGATCTTCCGAATCTCATCGAACCAGAGCACGGTCGACGCAAGCGCCACGCACCATCCCCAGTGCGCGAGGTCGAGCGGGGCGGTGCCGAACGCAGCCTGGAGGAGCGGCACCTGAACGACCATGATCTGAAGCACGATCGCGAGCAGGATGGCGCCCCAGAGCCACTTGTTCGCGAACAGCTCCCGGAAGGCGCTTGTCGTTTCCGAGCGCGAGTTGAGCGTGTTGAACAGCTGTGCGAATACCAGCGTCGTGAATCCCGCCGTGCGCGCCACCGCGAGCGAGTCCGTGCCTTCCACCAGGCCGCCCGGCAGGAAAAGGTCGATCGCGAACAGCGTAGCCACCGCCATCACCAGACCGATCGACAGGATGCCGCCCCACATGCGTCCGTCGATTGCCCGGTCGTGCAGCGACCGTGGCCCCCGCGCCATCACGTCGTCGATCTCGCGGTCGACGCCCATCGCCAGGGCGGGTCCGGAGTCGGTGACCAGGTTGATCCAGAGGATCTGCGTCGCGAGCAGCGGCACGGCGATTGCACCCTCACTGGCGCCGGAGAGGCCGAGGAAGCCGGCGAAGACCACGCCGAGGAAGACAGTGAGCACTTCCCCCATGTTTGACGAGAGCAGGTAGCGCAGGAACTTCTTGATGTTGTCGAAGATTTTCCGACCCTGGCGCACGGCGGCGATGATCGTGGCGAAGTTGTCGTCGGCGAGAATCATGCGGGCGGCGTCCTTGGTCACGCTCGTTCCGGTGATCCCCATTGCGACGCCGATGTCGGCGGATTTCAGCGCCGGTGCGTCATTCACGCCGTCGCCCGTCATCGCGACGACTTCGCCGTCGGCCTGGAGGGCGTCGACCAGGCGCAGCTTGTGTTGTGGCGACACGCGCGCGTAGACCGACACCTCCCGGGTGACCTCGCAGAGGGCGGGGTCGTCGAGGGTGTCGAGTTCTGAGCCGGTCACAGCCCGCCCGCCGGGTTCGATGATGCCGAGGTCGGCGGCAATCCGCGCCGCAGTCGCGGGGTGATCACCGGTGATCATGATGATCCGGATGCCCGCCCGGTGCGCCTCGGCGATCGCTGCAGCCACCTCGACGCGAGGCGGATCGATGATACCAACGACGCCGACGTAGATCAGGTCGTGCTCGACCGATTCGGTGAAATCGGTATCGCTCGTCATCGGGAGGTCTGCCTCCCGATAGGCCACCGCGAGCGTTCGGAATGCCTCCGACGACATCGCCTGAATGTCGTCGGCCGCGCGTTTGCGCAGCTCCTCGGTGAGCGGAATGACCTCCTGGCCGCGCTGCAGCCGGGTGCAGAGTGGGAGGAGAACATCCGGCGCACCCTTGGTGAACAGCACTATCGAGCCGTGCTTCTTCTCGCGCTGGACTGTCGTCATGAGCTTGCGCTCCGACGTGAACGGGATCTCGGCGTGGCGCTCGAACCGGTCGACGTGGCCGGTGGTGCCCGCGAGTTTGTGAGCGGCGACGAGGAAGGCCGCCTCGGTCGGGTCTCCCTGAATGCTCCAGTGCCCGTCACGCTCGGTGAGCTGTGCATTGTTGGACAGCGACCCACCGATGAGCACCAATTGGGTTTCGAAGTGGAGGGAGGCGTCGGTCGCGGTCGCATCGAGCGGCTGCCCGACGCTGCGAACCTCTCCGTCGGGGCGATACCCGAGGCCGGTGACATCCGCTCGCCCGGAGGCGGTGAGTACCCGCTCGATGGTCATCTCGTTGCGTGTCAGGGTGCCGGTCTTATCGGTGCAGATCACCGACGCCGAACCGAGCGCCTCGACGGAGTTGAGCTTTTTCACGATGGCGTGGCGAGTGGCCATCCGCTGTACGCCGATTGCAAGCACGACCGACAGGATCGCGGGCAGGCCCTCTGGCACCGCAGCGACGGCGAGCGAGACGCCAAGCAGCAGCACCACCACCAGATCGCGCGGGGTGCTGACACCATTGACGAGGATGATCGTCAGCATGACGACAATCGCAATCACTGTCACGATGAGTCCAAGCATCTTGCCGAGGCGGTTGAGTTCGGTCTGCAAGGGCGTTGGCTCTTCGACAGTCGCATCGAGCATCCGGGCGATCGCGCCCATCTCGGTGTCCATGCCGGTGGCAGTGACGATCGCGCGCCCCACGCCCTGGGCCACCGCGGTTCCCTTGAACACCATGTTGAGGCGGTCGCCCGGTGAAACCATGTCGGGAAGGGTGTCCGGATGCTTCGTCACGGCTTCACTCTCGCCGGTGAGGGAGGCCTCGGCGACGCGCAATCCACTCCCGGAGAGCAGCCGAGCATCCGCGCCGACGGCGTCGCCCTCGGACAGGGTGAGGATGTCTCCGCGCACCAGCTCGGCCGACGGCACGGTCACCAGTTCGCCGCCCCGCAGTACGGTGTTGGAGGCGGTAGTCATGGCGCCGAGGGCCGCAACGGCGTCGTCAGCGCGCGCCTCCTGCACGTATCCGAGGATCCCATTGAGAAGCACGATGGCGGCGATCACGATCGAGTCGATCGGCGGCCCGTCGGCGTCTTCGACCAGCCAGGCAGCCAGGGAGATGGCCACCGCAGCCAGGAGCAGGTAGATCAGCGGATTGTGGAACTGGGAGACGAATTTGCGCCAGGCCGGCACCGGCGGGATACCGCGCAGCTCGTTGGGTCCGTCTGCTTCGAGCCGTCGTTGTGCTTCGGCCGTTCCGAGGCCGGTTCCGGGATCGACGCCGAGCTCGTGCGCGATCTGCCGCGTTTCCCGCAGAGAGGGATCCGCGCCGGTTTCCAGAGAGGCCGCCATGTTTCAATCCTGACGCAGGATGCGTGCACGTGGAGGATTGATTCGAATCGGACGCCCGGCTGGTTGCATCTGGATCCGCGCGGCTGGGCGAAGGGGTGGGCTTTGGTCAGAGATCGACCTGCGCTCGCTCGGGCGTCAGCCCGCACCGCCAGCACGGCATCGGCACCGCTGCTTCCAGAAGGGCGCCGCACTCGGTGCAGACCTGCGACAGCCAGCACGCGGCATCGCCGCCCTCGCCCCCGTCCTGCACCCGGTCATTCTGTGTCACGTCGCTCCTTCCGACCCCTTGATCCTCCTCCTGATGTCAAGAGGGCCACATCCGGCCGAAGAGGAGGACACTGGGAGCCATGCAAAAGACCTCGCTTACGGCACTGGCTCGGCACGAACTAGCACACGCGCTCACCGCCTCCAACGGGCGCAGCGCGAGCACAGTCTTCGGAGGACATGAGCATCAGCTTCGCCAGACCCTGATCGCATTGCGCGCGGGTGAGGGCCTGTCGGAGCATGAGAATCCCGGAGAGGCGACCATTCAGGTTCTCGTCGGGCGGGTGCTGCTCCGTGCCGGAGAGGTGACCTGGAACGGATCACCCGGCGACCTGATGATCGTGCCTGACCGAACGCACTCCCTCGATTCGGTGGAAGATTCGGTGATTCTGCTCACGGTCGTGAAGAAGACGTAACGGAACACCTCACCAACAGAAAGAATCACGGGAGAAAGTACGAGGACGACCGATGTCTATCGAGCTGACGGATCTTCTGGGGGTCGACCTGCCCATCGTGCTTGGCGCGTTCGGGGGCGTGTCGTCCGTCAGCCTCGCGGCGACGGTCAGCGAATTGGGTGGACTGGGATCGTACGGACTGTACGGTTACTCCGCTGAACGTATCTCGGAGACTGCGGCGCGGCTTCGCTCTGAAACGTCGCGCCCGTTTCTGCTGAACCTGTGGCTTCCGCTCGACGACGTTGCGGATGGCACGCCAGAGGAATTCGACGCATCCCGCCACCAGCTTCAGCCGTTCTACGACGAGCTCGGGATCGAACCTCCGGCGCGCCCGGATCGGTTCATTCCTCCGTTCGACGAGCAGATCGAAGCCGTTCTCGCGGCTCGACCCGCGGTACTCAGTTTTGTCTATGGCGTCCCGCCGACCGATGTCGTCTCACGCGCGAGAGAGCGGGGCATCGTGCTGCTCGGCACGGCGACGACGGTGGATGAGGCGGTGGCTCTCGAGCAGGGCGGCGTTGATGCGGTCGTCGCGTCGGGTGCCGAAGCGGCAGGTCATCGCGTGTCGTTCCTGCAGCGTGCCGAGGACTCACTCGTCGGCACTTTCGCGCTCGTGCCGCAGGTTGCCGATGCGATCAGCGTGCCGGTGATCGCCGCCGGAGGTATCGCCGATCGCCGCGGTGTCGCCGCAGCCCTGGCGCTGGGCGCCAGTGGCGTGCAGGTCGGTACAGCCTTTCTTCGCACTCGAGAGTCAGCGGTGAACGATTCCTACCGCACGGCGATCATCGACTCGGCGGCGCACTCGACGGTGTTGACCCGTGCACTGAGCGGACGCCTCGCCCGAGGCATCCCAAACCGTGCCGTCCGCGCGATCGAACAGGGTGGTCATGTCGCAACGTTCCCCGCGCAGAACTGGCTCACCGGCCAATTTCGGGCCGAGGCAGCTCGTCGCGACCTCACTGACCTGCAGTCCCTCTGGATGGGTCAGGCCAGCCCGCTTGCCCGTTTCGACCGGGCTCACGCCGTGTTCGAAGAGCTGGCTGTCGGTTTCGGCCGTCGCTGAGCCTCGGCTCACCAACCAACCACCTCCCGTTTTTCTTACCACCGCAGTGTTTGCACACGACGGTGATAGGAAAAACGGGAGGTGGTCGTGGAGCGAAGGGCACTGCGGCTGGCCGACACCCCCGCAAGGACCCTCGGCTAGAGTTCGATGCGGCCCGCCGCGGTCTTCGCCCTCGAAAGGACAGCATGAGCCTGGTTCGCCTGAACGACGTAGAACTCCGCTTCGAGAACACGCCGATCCTGCGTGAGGCCTTCTTCCGGCTCGAAAGCCGCGACCGGGTCGGGATGATCGGACGCAACGGCTCCGGCAAGACCAGCATCCTCAAACTCATCCTCGAACAGGTGACCCCCGACTCCGGCACGGTCACTATCGACCCCGGCACCCGCATCGGGTACTTCTCGCAGTTTTCCGAGCTCGACGGAGCCGCGACCATCGTCGAGGTGCTTGAGGGCCTCTTCGGAGAGATCGCCATCATCGAGGTCGAGCTCGCGGCCATCGATGCTGAGATCGCCGCCGACCCGTCGGCAGACCTCGACCCGCTCATCCACCGGCAGTCCGACCTGTTCAGCGAGATGGATCGACTGGATGGCTGGGACTACCGCCGTCGCATCGACACTGCTCTCACGACCCTCGGCTTCACCGAGGCGCACCGGGTATGTGCGATCGACGAGCTCTCGGGAGGCTGGCGAAACCGTGCGGCGCTCGCCAAGATCCTGCTCGAAGACCCGGATGTGCTGCTGCTCGACGAACCGACGAACTTCCTCGACGTTGCGGGCGTCGAATGGCTCGAAGCCTGGTTTCGCGGATTCCACGGCGCCGCGGTCATCGTCTCGCACGATCGCAAGTTTCTCGATGCGGTGGCGACCCGCATCATCGAGATCGAGAACTACCACCTGCACGAGTACCCGGGCAATTTCGGCGAGTACATCATCCAGAAGCAGTTTCGCCTGAAGACCCTCGAGGCTCAGTTTCAGCACGAATCGGAGCTGCTGGCGTTCGAGGCCGAGGGTATCGCCGACCGCCGGGATGCCGCGAAGGCGGAGAGCCGCGGACTCGACAAACAGCTCTCGCAGATCAAGAAGTCGCGCGCACCGCGGCCGGTCGATCAGATCATCACGGAGATCTACGGTGGCCTGCACGTGAAGGATGTGCTGTGCCGAATCGAAGGCCTCGGTAAATCCTTCGGAGAGCGGGTGCTCTTCGAGGGGGTGTCGTTCGAGATTCGTCGGGGCAACCGCATCGTGGTGAGCGGCGCGAACGGCAGCGGCAAGACGACACTGCTTCGCGTACTGACCGGTGACGAGAAGGCGGATGCCGGCGAGGTCACGTGGGCCGCGGGCACGAAGGTCGTCTCGTATAACCGGGTGCTCGCCGAACTCGACGACACCGACACCGTCACCCACGCCGTCAATGACCACGCTGTTGAACGCGCGGAAGATGTTGCCCAGGAAAATGCCGAGCGCCACGATCGCGTTCAGGATGCGATCCAGCAGCAAATGATCGACCATCACGGGCACGAACACTTCGCTCAACCACACCGACGGACGTACCAAAAAGCGCTGGTAAATCTGATCGATGAAGTAGCGGTTTTGCAGCAGGCGGTACACATCGCGGCCTGCATATTCCTGCACCGGATCGGTTGCATCGGCGTTGTACGGACGTGAGATATATGCGGCGTATCCTAAATAAGCGCCGAGGATGAACACGCCGAACGAGATGATTACCGGAATCAGGCTGAAGCCGAGGATGGGCGTTGGCTCAAGCAAGGTGCGCCCGACAAAGTGCGCAAATGGTGCGTTGATCCCAATGCCGCTGAGTGCCGGGCCTAACCCTGTAAAACCTGGATTCACGCCCACGAAGCC
>ENA-OFCI01000526-OFCI01000526.1-metagenomes-genome-assembly--contig:-NODE-526-length-22680-cov-3.176530_pt1 | contig 22680 bp, 24 predicted proteins | sample MGYA00153391_OFCI01 | MGnify analysis MGYA00153391
AGGAACGGCTGCTGAGCGACGGCACCGCGGCGATCGCCGAGCTCGGCTTCAAGGGGCCGCAGGGCGAGCACATGGTCGTGCTCGAGAACACCGCCGCCGTGCACCATGTCGTGGTGTGCACGCTCTGTTCGTGCTACCCCTGGCCGGTGCTGGGGCTGCCGCCGTCCTGGTACAAGGACTCGGCCTACCGCTCGCGCGTCGTCAAGGAGCCGCGGGCGGTGCTCGCCGAGTGGGGCACCGAGCTCGACGCCGACGTCGAGGTGAAGGTGGTCGACTCGAGCTCGGAGGTGCGCTATCTCGTGCTGCCCGAGCGACCGGCCGGCACCGAGTCGATGTCGCAGGAACAGCTCGCCGGGATCGTCACCCGCGACAACATGGTCGGTGTGACGAAGGTCGCCGCCCCGTGACGGCCGTCCTCGACCTCGAGGGTGTCGCCGCGCCGCCACGCAGCAACGGCGAGCTGGCCTTCGCCGAGCCGTGGGAGGGCCGCGCGTTCGGCCTGGCGATGGCGCTGACCGACAGCGGCGCCGTGTCGTACGACGTCTTCCGCGAGGCGCTCATCGTCAGGATCGCCGCGTGGGAGGCGGGCCCACGGACGGAGCCCTACAGCTACTACCGCTGTTGGCTGCAGGCCTTGGAGCAGGTGCTCGCCGACGGCGGCCTGCTCGACGGTGTCGAGGTCGCCGAGCGCGCCGCGGTCTTTGCGATCCGGCCGGCCGGCCACGATCATGATCATGACCACGACCACTGACGCCGCGGCAGGGACCGGTGCTGCCCGCGACGGCACCAAGATCGCCCGGGCGCTGTGGACCGGCGGCTGGCGCTGCGAGGTCGAAGCCGGTGGTTTCTCCCTGATCGTCGACGAGCCGACCGAGGTCGGGGGGACCGGCACCGGTCCGATGCCAACCGATCTGCTGCTCGCCTCGCTGTCGTCCTGCTACGCCCTGGCACTCGCGTGGGCGGCCCGCAAGCAGGGCTTCGAGCTGCCCGACCTGGAGGTGACAGCCACCGGGACCTACCAGGGCACGAAGTTCAGCGCGTTGCACCTCAGCGTGGAGAGCAGTCTGGATCCGGAGGATCTGTGCGCGCTGTTCGAGCCGGCCAAGCGGGCCTGCTACGTGTCGAACACCTTCGCGCAGGTCCCCGCGATGACTGTCGCACTGGCCTGAGAGACTGACCAGATGGCACCCGAACACGGCTCCCACGGTCACATCCACGACGAGGCATGCCAGATCGCGCACGGCGACCGGCCGGTCCCGGCGACCAACCGCCGGCTGGTCCTGGCCTTCGTCTCGCCCGTCGCGCACGAGCTGGCCGAGCTGGCCCAGCGGCTCGGCTGGACCGTCGTGGTCATCGAGCCGGAAGCACGGCGGATGGACGACGACCCGATCCCCTATGTGCGGCAGGTGACGACCGCTGAGCTGGCCGGCATCGACGAGGGCACGGACGTGGTCGTGTGCGACCACGACCGGCCCGAGCTGGGCGACGTCCTCGCCGGGGTGCTCACCCAACCCACCCGCTGGGTCGGCATCATGGGCAGCCTGCGGCACACCGCCCCGCACCTCGCCGCGCTGCGCGAGCGCGGAGTCCACGAGACCGACATCGCCCGGGTGCACCGGCCGATCGGTCTGGACATCGGCTCGAAGTCCCCGGCCGAGATCGCCCTGTCGACGCTCGCGGGGCTGCTCGCGGACCGCAACGGCCGCTCCGGCGGTGCGTTCCTGGCGCCGGTGGACACGCCCGCCTGAGCGCTGTCCCAGGGCCCCGCCCGGTATGACGTACCTGGCGGACAGCTCGCTCAGCTGGTGAGCTCCGGCGGGAAGCCGCCGGTCGCGACCGGGCCCCACCGCTCGATGGTCACCCGGAGCAGCGACTTGCCCTGCCGGACCATCGCCTGCCGGTAGTCGTCCCAGTCCGGGTGCTCGCCGGCGATGCTGCGGTAGTAGTCCTCGAAGGGTTCCAGGGCCGCCGGCAGGTCGAGCACCTCGGCCCGGCCGTCGACCTGGATCCAGGCGTCGTCCCAGTCATCGGACAGAAAGCACAGGGACACCGCCGGGTCGCGGCGGGCATTTCTCGTCTTGGCCCGCTGAGGGTAGGTCGCCACGACGACCCGCCCCTCGGGGTCGATGCCGGCGGCGACCGGGGAGAGCTGCGGCGAGCCGTCCCGGCGGCGGGTCAGCAGGAGGGCGTGATGCCGCGGCCGGAGGAAGGCGAGCAGGTGTTCGCGGGAGACGGTGTCGGCGGTGGCGACCTTAGCCATGCCCGCGATGCTAACCCCCTGCCGTCCCCGCCACCAGTGGGCGACGAGACTCGCCAGCAGGCTGGCAGCGGTCGCCCTTCAACGAACCGGCGGTCGACTGGCTTGGTCCGTTCCTTCGTCCCTCTACTCATACGGCGATACGTCCGCGAGGAGCTACAGACCACACGTGCCCCGCAGTCCTGATCAGACCTCCTGCCAGCATCTCGTAACCGGTCCGCTGGCCTCCTCGTCTGGGCCGAGTCGGGGTTGCTCAGAACCCCAAGAAGTTCAATTGGCAGTCGCTAGGCTGACGTTGCGCTCGTTCTCGACCAACCGAGGTCCCGCGCCTCCGAGAGCAGACCCATCCATCAGGAGAGCCCATGTCTGAGCCCCAGCCCGCCAGCTCACTGACCGGCAAGGTTGCCCTGATCACGGGGGCGTCATCGGGCATCGGAGAGGCCACTGCCATCGCCATGGCGCAAGCGGGCGCGGCAGTTGCGCTCGGAGCACGCCGCACGGACCGGTTGGAGTTACTGGCAGCGCGTCTTCGCAACGACGGCGCACGGGTGCTGACGCTGGAGCTCGATGTCAACGACGAAGGCGCCTGCGTGGGGGCGGTGCAGGCCACCCGCTCCGAGCTCGGCGGCCTGGATATCCTCGTGAATAGTGCCGGGCTCATGCTGCTCGGACCGATCATCGACGCTGACACCGATGACTGGCGCCGAATGATCTTCACGAACGTCCTGGGGCTCATGTACATGACGCACGCCGCCGTGGCGGGCATGGCCGTGCAGGGCTCAGGGGAGATCGTGAACATCTCCAGCGTCGCCGGACGCCAAGCCCGTTCCGGAGCTGGGGTTTACAACGCCAGCAAGTGGGCGGTCAACGCCTTCAGCGAGTCGCTGCGCCAGGAGGTTACCGAGCGTGGCGTGCGGGTGTCGCTGGTCGAGCCGGGCGCTGTGGCGACCGAGCTTACGGACCACATCACCCACCCCCAGAGCAAGCAGGGCGCAGAGAAGATGTACAACTCCATGCGTGCGCTGCAAGCCGAGGACATCGCGCGCACCATCGTCTACGTGGTAACCCAGCCAGCCCACGTCGCAATCAACGAGATCCTGGTACGCCCAACCGACCAGGCCCGGTAGTCCACGCGAGAACTGCGGCTCCCAAGGCCGCTCCGGTGTCGGATGAATTCAAGGCGTCGGCATTGTTTATAGGGGCCGTTTTTCTGACCAGCGACATGGTCTGGGTGTCTGCTGATCCGTAGGAGAAGAGACCGATTCGGTTGTGTATCAGAGCCCTTCGTTGCGTGCTGCATGAGGGCCGCGATCAGCGAACGTCCTGACCTCCGCCAAAACGCGACGACAGACCGTCGCCGCCGCCCTCCGTGAGTGTCCGCCGGGGCAATGGGTCAGTACCGAAGACCTGTTTGTCCGTATGCGCTGAGGCAACCTGAGCCCGACCGTAGCTCGCAACGAGCGCAGCCTCTGGAGGCTGTACATCAGCGAGCCGCAGTACGGCAGCCTGGGCTACGCCGGCTTCCACAACTGGACCCTGCTCGAAGGGCGCTACACACTCGCGGTGCTCTTCGAGTACACCGCCACGCTCGGGCTGATCGACATCGCCTACACCGACCCGGTCGGCGCGCGTGACGACTTCCGCGGGAACTGGGGTACCGACGAGCTGGAGTCTCTCACCCGCTACGACGGCCTGTACGCCATCCGCATCAACGCCCTGGGCGCCTACGTCCTTGGGCTCGCCGAGCACACGCCTCCGGAAACTGCCCAGACCGCGAAGTCGATCAAGGTGTCGTCCAACCACGACGTCGTCGCGCTCGGCGAACTCCCCCTCGGTGACCAGATGACCCTGTCCGCGTTCGCCGACCAGAGCGCCGAGCGGGTCTGGCAGCTGACGGCGGGCAGCCTGCTCACCGCCATCGCGAGCGGCCGCCGCATCGCCGAACTGCGCCACGTCCTCGACCGCGCTAGCGACCGAGCGCTGCCGGAGACCGTGCTCACCCTGATCTCGGACGTGGCCGCACGAGCCGCGGCGCTGACCGACCGAGGCGTGGTGCGGCTGGTGGAGTGCGCCGACGCAGCGACGGCCAAGCTCATCGCCGGTGACCGCGGCACGCGCCAGCTATGCGAACTTATCGGGGAGCGGCACCTCGCCGTTGGCGCCGAACACGAAGCTGCCTTCCGCGCCGCGCTGGCACAGCTCGGCCAGGTACTACCTCCCGGATCAACCTCATGAAAACAAGCGCGGAAACGCGCCCGCAGACGAGGTCATACCATCTGCGTCGTTGGGCCCAGGCCATGCGATTGAGAACGCGTCAAGTGATCTTGGCTTCAGGCTGGCGTCTCCGGATCCATCTCTTCGATAGGGCACCCTTCGACGCCGCCAGGCGAGCAGCACCATGATTTACGTCAGCAGCAGGGGCCTAATGGGTCACCGGAACACGGCAGACGCGGGATTGAGTGTCGTCAAGTCATTTGGCCCCACTGTCGTCAGGCGGATGCCAGTGAACAACGCAACAGTGGCTTATGAACATGTCGACTGTAGCTGGGCTAGGGCGGCGGCTGGGGACTTCCACCCGAGGGTTCTCATTGGTCCCCCGCTGCCAAGGAGAACGCGGCTCACAGAAGTAGACCGGCTGACCGGAGTGAAAACTTCAGCAATTCTTCATCATTCATGCACCAATTGCCCTGGGTTCGAAGGCCACGGTGCAGGCAAGAGAAGCCGAAAGGGGTAGGCCATGGCGATGAGCGACTGGCTCGTCCTCGTCGGGGTCTGCCTGCTCTACGTCGTCGCCGGCCGGTGGGCGATCTCCCGGATCTTCCCCGGCGGCCGGGCCACCACAAGCGTGACCGACACCAACAACAGAAAAGGACCCAAGACATGAACACCAGCATGCAAGGTCACAACCATGGCGGGAAGAACCATCTGCTCGGGATGCTCGGCATCGGGGCGGTCGTTCTCGTCGTCCTGCTCGGCACTGGACGCTCGCTGCAGCAGGCGTTGCCGCTTGCGCTGTTCCTGGCGTGCCCTCTGATGATGGTTGGAATGATGTTCATGATGCGTGGTAACAACGGCCAGCAGCAGGGCGACGACACCAACGAACGCCGCGATCAGGATGCGGTCAACGAGCCGCAGGACTCGACCCGCAGCTCTTCGCAGCCCCGCGACACCAACATCCGGCCCTGACCAGGGGATCGGGCACGGATCACGCATTTGGCGGAAGGCCAATGCCCGCTGCCCGTTGACGTTGCCCCCTTCCTGCAGCCGCCGGCAGCTCCTCGTGTCGAACTTCAGTAAACCTTCACAGAAATCAGGTCAAAACCGTCACGTGGCCAGCGGACCGTGATGGGTATGACGCGAGCAGACACGATCCCCGGTGGGGGCAGGAACGGCACAGACCCGAGCAGTGGAGGCCCGCCGAGCGACGAGGTCGCTGTGCCGGTGGTGGTCACGGTGGTGGAGGCGCCGGCGTGTCACCTGTGTGAGGACGCGAAGTCGGTACTGGCGGTCCTGGCGGGCTCCTACCCGCTGAGGATCAACGTGGTCTCGATCACCGAGCAGGCGGGTCTGGCCCTGATGCAGGAGCACCGGGCGCCGATGAGTCCCATGGTCCTGTTGGACGGGGTGTACTTCAGTTCCGGGCGCCTGCCGAGACGCAAGCTCGAGAAACGACTGGCCAAGACGCAAGGTGGTGTCAGTAATGGGCAGTAATCTGCTGACCACCGGATCGGTGCTGGCGGCTTTCCTAGCCGGCGGGGTAGCGCTGTTCGCGCCCTGCTGCATCGTGTTCCTGGCACCCTCCTACCTGGCCGTTGCGGTCAAGAACCGGCGCTGGCGGCTGCTGCCCCTGACCTTCATCTTCGCCGCCGGGCTGGGCCTGGTCCTGATCCCGATCACCTTGGGGGTCAGTCTGATAGCCGGTACCATCGCGCACTACCACCAGCCGTTGTACTACGCCGGCGGGACCCTGATGCTGGCCCTGGCGGTGTTCACCATCTCTGGGCGGATGGTCGCCCTGCCCTCGTTCGTACGGGCACCGGATACCACCCGTGGGGACTCGGCCAGCTTCTTCGCCCTGGGCGTGTTCTCCGGGCTGGCCTCCAGCTGCTGCGCCCCGGTCCTGGTCGGGGTGATGACTCTCTCGGCGCTGGCCGGGTCCCCCCTTGGTGGGATGGTCCTGGGTCTGGCCTACGTCTTTGGTATGGCGTTCCCGCTGTTCGTGATGGCCCTGGCCTGGGACCGGTTCCACCTGGGAGAACGCAAGTTCCTCAAGGCGCGTCCGGTAAGGCTGCACCTGGGCACCCACATCCTGGCGACCAACACGGTCAACCTGGTGGTCGCGGCCGCGTTCACCGTCATGGGGGGCTTTGTGATGTTCCTGGCCGGTAGCGGGCAGATGACCTCTGGGCCGGGGTTCCAGGTGGCCTTCGGCAAACACCTGGCCTCGACCTTCGGCTGGGTGCAGAAAGCCACCGCCGGGGTCCCTGAGGTGTTCCTGGGCCTGGTCGTGCTGGCGTTGGCTGCGGTGTTCATCTACGCCACCTTGCGGGACCGCAGACGTGGGGGACCACCACCTCCACCCGATGACGACCTGCAGTCCGGGGCCCAACCCTGCCCCCGGCCCGACACCGCCGACGTTTCTTCGACCCACAACTAAGGACCCTGAGATGAGCACAGGAACCACAGGACGCGCCACGGCCCAGGCATCACATGAGCAGATCAACGCGCTGCGAGCGGCCCAGGCACTTAAGGACCAGCGAAGGAAGCTGCGGATACGCCTCACCTGGGTAGGCGTCACCGTGGCGGTGATCGGGATTGTCGCGGCGATGATGCTCACCTCCCGGCAGCAGACTTCGTCCGTGGCCCGGGTCGCGCCCGACTTCACCTTGACCAACACTGCCGGGGCCGCCGTGAGCCTGTCGGGCCTGCGCGGGAAGAACGTCCTGCTGTACTTCAGCGAGGGCGCCGGCTGTGAGGCCTGCCTGGTCCAGATGGCCCAGATCGAAAAAGACCCCGCCTTCGCCGCTGCAGGACTGACCGTGCTGCCCATCGTGATGAACACTAAAGACCAGATCACCGCCGACATGGCCACCAACGGCGTGCGCACCCCCTTCCTGCTGGATGACGGCTCCGTGTCCACGGCCTACGGGACCATCGGCAAAGGCATGCACGCCGGCCTGCCCGGCCACAGCTTCGTACTGATCGACAAGACAGGCAACCAACGCTGGTACGGCGAGTACCCCTCAATGTGGCTGTCCGACACCGACCTGCTCAAAGAGGTCAACAACCACCTCGCCAGCTGAGGCACCGAGAGGCCGCCGAAGGTTCGTCGCATTCCGCACCTGGATGTCGATCGAATGGGCAAGCGCCACGGTCACCTCCGGACGGGTGATAAGGGACAGGCAGAATGATGAGTCGTCAGCCAGTATTCGTGGGGGGCCGTGCGGACGCGACCGAGCTCAGGCATGAGCTCCTCGGCCGGCTCGGGCTCCGAGCCGATGCCAGCGACCAGGAGGTCGAGGCAGCGCACGACGAGCTGGTTGACTTCCTCCAGCTCGCACCGAACGAGATGAAGTCGTGGGCCGCGGCCCGGACCATCGACGTGGACGAGCTGTTTGCTCTGCTGTCCGGCCCGGGGCAAGAGCTGATCTCTCCGCCAACCCAGATCGTGACGACGGCTCCGGACGAGGCTGATGACAGGTTCCGGGTCTCCGCACCCTCGGCATCGCCTGCGCGCTCAGAACGCTGGTCGTGGCGGACCCTCCTGATGTGGGCGATGTTGCCGCTGGTCGCCGCCGTCGTCCTTGGCGTCTACTGGGCGGGCAAAGACTCCCTGGTCCCCGTCACCTCGGGCACGCCGACGAGCACGGCCATCACGGCATCCGGGGCTCCCACCCCGGTCGCGGTCGACCAGGGCAAGGTTGTCGCACTGATGGGCAAGATCGGCGCGAACCCCAAAGACACTGCCTCGCTCCAGTCGCTGGCAAACATCTACTTCGCGGCCGCGGACTACCCGAACGCCTCGACGTGGGAGCAGAAGATCCTCACGGTCGACCCGAAGAACCAGGAGGCGCTGCTGGCGCTGGGCGCCTCGCAGTTCAACTCTGGCAATGCGGCCCAGGCCAAGAAGGCGTGGCTCGTGGCCGCCGGGCTCTACCCCAAGTCAGCCGAGGTGCACTACGACCTTGGCTTCCTCTACCTGAGCCAGACCCCGCCGGACAAGCCCAACATGACCGCCGAGTGGAACAAGGTCATCGCGATCGATCCCACCTCCGAGCTTGCAAAGTCGGTCGCCTCCCACCTGAGCAGCTCGACACCCACGCCCAGCGCCAAGTAGACCCATGACCATCCTCACCATCCTTCTGGCGTTCCTCGCCGGAATCGTGTCCTTCGCGTCACCGTGCTGCCTGCCACTGGTGCCGGCCTACGTGATGCTGTGGACTGGCGCTTCCTGACTAGGTTAAAGCCCCGCTACCCACGGCTCATCGGTGTACTGGCTGTGGTGCTGCTCTTGACCGGCTGGTGGGGACTTCGCCTGTGGCACCTGCGCGGTGAGGTCGCCGGCTACCGGTCCTACTGGTCACAAGTCACGATGCCGATTGCCCCACCGGGAGCACTGCGGTACGTGGCCCTCGGTGACAGCGCAGCGCAAGGGGTCGGGGCTAGCGACCCGCAGCACGGGTACGTCGGCCTGATCGCTGACCACCTACGGGCCTCGAGCGGGCGTCCTGTAGTCGTTATCAACATCTCAAAAAGCGGAGCCCGTATCGACGACGTGCTCCGTGACCAAGTACCTCAAATCGGCGGACTGGACCCTGACTTCGTCACTGTGGACGTCGGCGGCAACGACGTTCGCAGATACCAAACCTCCGTTTGGTCCACCGGCGCGGCTTCTCTGTGCGCACAGCTACCCGCCGGGCGCAGCGTCGTCGCGGACGTCCCCTGGTTCATGCACGCCTACTGGGAACACGACGCACGCCAGGCACGAGACGCGCTCACTCAGGCATGCGGGAAGGACGGTGTTGCCGTCGCCCCATTAGCTGCCACATTCGAATCACATGGCTGGATCGGCATGTTTACGCTCTACGCGGCTGACTGGTTCCATCCGAACGACCACGGGCATCGCCTCTGGGCCGACGCCATCTGGAACACAGCAACAAGCACTCCGGGACTGCTACGGCAGGTAGATCTCTCTGGGCCAACGGCGCGGACGGATCATCAACGAGCTTCGGCCTCCGCCGAGCCCCGCAGAGGTGTACCGGTAGCACGGTGAATGTCAGCGTGCCGAGGCGTGGCCGACCGCGTTCGGCGGGTTTCTTCATCGTTTCTTCGTGGTTGCTGGATGCGACAGCAGCATCTGGACGCGAGGGTGGAGGTATCCCGGAGGAACCGGGCAGAGGTATGGAGGAGCTGACCATGATGGGTTGGTATGGCAACGGATTGGGTTCGCTCGGATGGCTTGGCATGGGCGTGTTCTGGCTCATCCTGCTTGGGCTGATCGGGTGGCTGGTCATGCGGCTGCTACCAGGCAGCAGCGGCGGGACGACCCGGCATACGACTGAGTCGGCGGTGGAGACCCTCGACCGCAAGCTGGCAGTCGGCGAGCTCGACATGCAGGCCTGGCAGGCCCAGCGGGCCGCTCTCCAAGGCACCCAGGACAGCAGGAAATGACCGCCGCGAGACGTCCCCTGTTGGTGGGCGCGCTGGTCGCAGCGGTGGTCGCCATGGTCGCATCGGCCGCGGTGGCTGTTGGTGCCATCGGCGGTGGGGCAGAGGCTCGTCAGGGATTTCTCTCCGGCTCCCGGAGTGCGGCACCTGCGCTTCCCGGGACCGTCGTGAACGTTTCGCTGGCAAACATGGGTGGATCGATGATGGGTAGCCAAGGCAACACGATGATGGGCTCCGGCGCCATGCGTTTGATCACGGACCACACCAGCGTGGCCCATGGGACCGTGTCGTTTCTGGTGACCAACTCCGGCAGCATCGATCATGAGATGGTTGTCCTGCCGCTTGCGGGCTCTCAAGCTGTCGGCACCCGCCCGACTGCCGGCGACGCCAGAATCGATGAGGCGGGCAGCCTCGGCGAAGCGTCCAAGACCGATGGTCCAGGCGCCGGCAAGGGAATCGTGCCGGGCGCCTCAGGCTGGATGAGCATCACCTTGGCGCCCGGACACTACGAGCTGGTGTGCAACCTGGCCGGCCACTACACCGCCGGAATGTTTACCCAGCTCACCGTCACCTGATGCCAGCTATCGGGTCGGCGCCACACCGAACAATGCCGTTGCGTCGTCACCTGTGCTGTGGTTGGGGCGCTGATCGGCTGGATCTGACCCGCGACCGGTACGTCAAACCGGTGTCTGGACTGTCGCAGCGCAGGGCCGGGCAGCGTCGCCTTCTCGCTGGTAGCGGTCGCGGCCATGAGATTGATCCGCGACAGAGAGGACTTCAAAAGTGACAAGGCTCAATGCCCTTACGGAAAGAAATCTCAATAGGCAAGGCTTTGGAAAGCTTGATGAAGAGACTAAGTCTCGTGTCGCGTTGCCACTTCGGTTTACCCCCGCAGTAGGCACCGCGTTGATTGTGATCGGATTAGTCTTGCAGTCGCCCATCTGGCTTGGGGCAATGGCCCTTGTTGCCTTCAGTGGGGCACTGCTACCCAGCGGCATGATCATTGATCTTGTTTACAACCTCGGTGTTCGCCATCTGTTTCGTGCACCACCTCTGCCATCTACGCCAAAGCCGCGACAGTTTTCCTACCTTCTTTCCACCATCTTGTTGGCGGGTTCAGCCGTGTTCTTCTCCTACGGGCTACCGGTGTGGGGGGTTATCTTGGGAGGATTGGTCGTCGCTGGCGGGACAATCCTCACCACGACGCTGTGGTGTCTTGGATCATGGTGGTACAGGATGGTTTTCAGGAACGCAACGGCACAATAATATAATCCGCGCTGAAATCCAGCTAAGACATTGCCAATTCTCTTGAAAGGCCAAACCCGTATGTCAGAGCTGTCCCGTCGTCACGTCCTGTTCGGCGCCTTCGGGCTCGCCGGAATCGCAACGGTGAGCGCCTGCGGGGGCACGACCGCAGTCTCGCCCACCGCCGAGTCCGTCCGCCGTGCCGAGACGCTGCGCCGCAGCGCCGGTCAGCGCGTCGTCACCGCCAAACTGACCCCTCGACCGGCCACGGTCGACCTCGGCGGCCCAGTAGTCAACACCTGGGCCTACGGCCACTCGGTGCCAGGACCCCTGCTGCGGGCCCGGGCCGGCGACCTGCTGCGGATCAAGGTGGACAACCAGCTGCCGGCCACGACCAGCGTGCACTGGCACGGCATCGCCTTGCACAACGCCATGGACGGCGTACCGGGCATGACCCAGGCCCCGATCGGCGCCGGCAAGGCCTTCACCTACGAGTTCACCGTCCCGGACCCGGGCACCTACTTCTACCACCCCCATTCCGGCCTCCAGATCGACCGCGGCCTGTACGGGGCCCTGCTGGTCGACGAAGCGGCCGACCCCGGCGGCTACGACGTCGAATGGACCGTCGTACTAGACGACTGGGTCGACGGCACCGGCCGCACCCCCGAGCAGGTCCTCAAGGGGCTCACCGCAGTCGCCAGCGGCGGTACCGGGGGCTCAGGAAGCGACATGGGCGGCATGGGAGGCATGGACATGGGTAGCGGCATGGGGGAGGCCATGACCTCGCCGCTGTTGGGCGGGGCCGGCGACATCGCCTATCCGCACTACCTGGCCAACGGACGCGTCCCGGCCGCGCCGGTGACCCTGACCGCCAAACCCGGACAGCGGGCCAGGCTGCGCCTGATCAACGCCGGCTCGGACACCGCCTTCCGGGTCGCGCTGGGAGGCCACCGGCTCACCATCACCCACAGCGACGGGTTCCCGGTCGCGCCCGTAACCACCGACGCCCTGCTGATCGGGATGGGCGAGCGGTATGACGTGCTGGTCACCGTCGGTGACGGCGTCTTCCCGCTGGTCGCACTCGCCGAGGGCAAGCAGGGCAACGCCCTCGCACTCGTGCGATCCGCGGCGGGCACATCGCCTACGGCCTCTGCCCGCCCAGCCGAGCTCGCCGGGAAGGTCCTCCTGAGCACGGACCTGACGGCCGCAGACGCGGTCCGGCTCAAAGCCAAGGATGTCGACCGGACCCATGACCTTCTGCTGAGCGGTTCGATGGCACCCTACCGGTGGACCATCGACGGCAAGACCTTCCCCGACACTGACCCGTTGCCCATCAAGGCGGGTCAGCGGGTCCGGCTGCGGTTCCAGAACATGTCGATGATGTTCCACCCGATGCACGTCCACGGCCACACCTTCGCCCTGGTGCGCGGCGGTGCACGAAAGGACACGGTCATCGTGCGCCCGATGCAGACCGTAGAGGTCGACCTCGACGCGGACAACCCTGGTCAGTGGGCGACCCACTGCCACAACATCTACCACGCCGAGACCGGCATGATGACCACCCTCGCCTACCAGTCCTGACCGCGGCCGCTCAGCGGGGCAGAGGGCTCGATCAGCGGGTTGAGCATGCCAAGCTCAGCGTGAGTGCGGGCGTCGAGGCTGACCCGGTCGCAGACCACCGCCACGATATCTGCCCTGTCCTGCAAGTCTTTTCACGTCCGAGATCTTGTCAGTGAGAAGGGACTACCTCAGCGATGACCCTCCGGGGGTTCGATACCGATTTCCAGCGCTCGTGAACTTCATGGTCACGCTCCTCGTAGACATGACGGAGCCACGTGACGGAGACGCCGACGACCGCGTCACCAACGCTCTAACCAGGCGCTTGGGTCGCCGATGCCGCGGACATCGTGTGAACCGCTCGATCGGGTTGAGACGGCAGGCGTCGGCGCTGAGAGGTGCATAGTGCTCCCCGTTGTGTTCACCGTGTTCGATCGGCAACCTCATCTGCTGGTGGACGTACCCGACCAGACCAGCCGCGTACTGCAACCCGGGAATGTAGACGTTGCAGTACATCTGGTCGATGCACTCAACCTCGAAAACCACATGATCGCGGTCACCGACCATGGCATGCACACCGCGATGTTCCTGACCGGCGTCCATGACCGGCTCCTGCCTACCGGCCTGGCCCACCTAGCCGAGCGGTCCACACCCGGGCCGCTGCGTACCGCCGCCACCGCCTACCAGAACGCGATCGACAACCTCACCAACGCAACCGGGCTCGCCGCATGAACATGACCAACGCCCCACGACATGAAACTTGGCCCAAAATCACGGTTCCGCCGCGCCCTAGCCTTGCACGGTTCCGCCGCGCCTAGCCTAAGCTGGCTGGTACCCAAGTCGGGCAGCTAGGCCGTGCCGGCGGTGTTCCTTTCACGTCAGGCCCGATGGGGCCAAAAAACGTCCCCCGCATGGCCCCTTTTGGTGCTCTGTGTCACATCGGGTCTGACGTTCCGCACTTCTCGGGGACCGTTTGGCCCCCCACTTTTCTGTCAGTGCTTCGCTGACTGGGGTGGTTCGGGCGTGACTGTTTGACGCAGTAGGAGTTCGCCTGCTGCTGCTGAGATCTGCTCCATCTGGGCGACGACCCTCGGCCAGGGGCCCCGGGGTCTGCGACTGCTCGCCGGTCCAGCGCACCTCCGCTGAGGCATCCGGACCCCGGCCCTGGTTCGGTAGGGCGAGAACAGCCGTACCCGGGGCGCCATCGCAGGCCGTCGCGGCGGCCAACGCCTGCGCACAGACGGCGAAAGGATGACCCTGCTTGGCAGGACGGCGACCGCGGCGCACGGGCGGCTGCGACGGCGCCTCGGAGTCCTCGGCCCACACGATCAGCTCACCCCTGGGATCGCTCCGGATCGACCACCAGCCGTGAAGAACGATCAACGCCGCTCAACTCCCAGGATTTGCCTGCAAGGATCGCAAAACTACCCGATGAAGACACTGGTTGCCGGGCGGAGCGTTGTTCCAGGACCAGATCCGCTGCACGGCTCGCTCCCCTCGCGACTGATAGTGCCCCTGACGATCGCTCGACACCATGAAGCACCCGAACGAGGCGCTTCCCGTCTCGCGTCACAGGAGAGGGCCGCTGGTTCAGGCCATCTGCAGCGAGGCGCCGATCCCACCGAGTTCTCCGTCCGGGTCCTGAACGCGGCCACCGGCGCTCAGGTCGGTGCGCTGAGCCCGGCGACCGCGACCGCACCAGCCTGAAGGTCAGCGCCCTGGCCAACGGGAGACCGGTCAGGGCCCGCAACCTGACCGGGCTGGGCGCCACCTCAACGCGATCCAACCTCGTCACCGCGCGCTGACCTCCAGGCCCGCGCCGGTGGTGCTGTCGTCACCCCCTCTCGCCGACAGCACCACTGGCGCTGTAGCGGGAGTCAGTAACACCCGGCAGCACCTGGGGCGCCGACAGGGGAATATCCTGAGGCGAAACTCGAGCACATCGTGCTCCTGCTCAAGCCGCGGCACGTTGTCTGAGGCACCAGCGGCGGTCCGCTACTGTGGGAAGTGAACCATCCACACGCGTGACCCAGGGAAAGCCGGTCTGAATCCGGCGCTGACCCGCAACCGTAGGTCGCCTTCCAAGGCGGCGAGCCGGAACACCTGGTGATCGCGAGCGGCTCCTTCGTACCGTCGAGGTCTACGGGGCGGAGCCCGGATCACCACGGTCCGAGCACGCCCTCGTCCGCGCAGTCGCGCGGTGCGAGGGCGTTCTTGTGCCAGGGGGGCGCCGGGTCCTGTCGCGGACCGCACTCCCGAGAGGCACCAATGTCCCCACAGCTTTCCCCACGCACCAGGATTGGCGCAGGCACCGTGCTGGCCCTGACCGTCGCGCTGGTCTCCGCCGGCTGCGCCGCCAAGGCCACCCCCACAAGCCCGCCCACCACACCCAGCCCGACCACCTCAACGAGCAGCCCTAACGCTCAGCGTGTGGCGGCTTACGTGGCGAGCAATCTCAAGGACGGCGACCATGTCGTGGGCAAGTTCGGCGCGGACCTCGGTCAGACCTCGGATGTCGCACTGGGCCTTGCTGCTACCGGCGGCCAGACGGCCACGCTCACCAAGGTGCTGTCCTACCTGGAAACCCATGACGCCGCGTATGTGCACGGCGACCCGACTACCGGCGAGAAGGCTGGCGCCCACTACGCAGGATCGACCGGCAAGCTCGCTCTGGTGGCGCAGGCTACGGGCAAGAACCCGTCTTCCTTCGGTGGTTTCGACCTGATCAGCGAGCTACGCAAACTGATGGGAAAGGACGGCCGGTTTCGCGACGACAGCAAGTTCGGCGACTTCTCCAACCCACTCGGCCAGTCCTTCGACATCCTGGCCCTGAAGCGCGGCGCGCCCGAAGGTGCCCCCAAGTCGTCCATCGACAACCTGCTCACAGCCCAATGCGCTGACGGCGGGTTCGCAGAGGCGTTCCCCAAGGCCGGTGCGCCATGTTCTTCGAGCCCGGACGCGACCGGGCTCGCCCTTCAGGCGTTGGTGGCTACCGACAACGGCTGCCCTGCCGTGAAGGCGCTTTCGTGGTTGACCGCGCATCAGCAGGCAAACGGCTCCTTCGCCAACAAGGCCGTTGACCAGTCCAAACCGGCCACCGCCAACGTCAACAGCACGGCATACGCCGCACTGGGGCTCGTGGCAGGTGGCCAGAGCACGTCGAAGATCGTGAGCTACCTGTCTTCGGTCCAGAACACCGACGGCGGCTTGGCAGTCAACCCCGGCACCAGCAACAAGAAGAGCGATGTCTACGCCTCGGCGCAGGCGCTGGATGCCTTTGCGGGCTCGTCGTTCCTCACGATTGGGCCATCGCCCATTGCAGTCAAGACGCTGGTCTGTTCGCCAACCCCCGCGAGTACATGAGCGTGCGAGCGAGGCGCTTCCTTGCACTGGTCGCCGCCATCGCGGCGACCAGTGCAAGTGCGCTCTCGCTCGCTCCAAATGCACAGGCGGCGCCCTGCGGCAGTCACGCTGGCGTGACGATCGTCGTGGAGTATGGCGACTCCGTGGGCATTTCAGTCGGTTGCGCGGCCGGTGATCCTGCCACCGGGCTTGAGGCGCTGAAGAGCTCGGGGCATCGCTACACCTTCGTACCGCGCCAGCCTGGCTTCGTCTGCACGATCGACGCCAGGCCGGACCCCTGCAACAACGGTCCGGCCACCGCGTACTGGTCGTACTGGCATGCCCAGCCCGGCGGTTCATGGAGCTATGGCAGCACCGGCGCCGGCTCGTACGACCCGCCATCGGGCAGCATCGAGGGCTGGTCCTTCGGGAGTGGCAAACCGCCGACATCGCGGCCCCCGGTGGCCGGGACATCCGGCAACACCACTTCCGGGTCCGCGGCATCCGGGACCGGCACCACCAGCAGCGCAACGGCGGCGGACGGCCGGAAGTCAGCGTCGGCGTCCCGTCATCTCCCGCCGGACGGCCGCGGCGGACTCGGTGGTCTTGTCGGCGGCGTCGGGCTCATCGTCCTGCTCGGCGCGCTGGCCGGGTACCTCGCCCGGCGCCGGTCTCACGTCGGCAAGGTGAGCGCGGAAGAGCAGGACGCACCATGACATCGACCCTGACGGGGTGGGGGACCCGGCGACAAGGCGCCCCCGCGCGACCGTCCGTGCGCCAGCGCACCCGCAGGCTGCCACGCGGTCTGCACCCGGGCGCGTGGTGGCTGTGGGCGATCAGCCTGGCGGTCGCGGCGAGCCGTACGACGAACCCGTTGCTGCTGGCCATCCTGCTGGCCGTCACATCGGTGGTGGTTGTGGCGCGCAGGAGCGACGCCCCGTGGGCCCGCGCATACCGGCTGTATCTCGTGCTCGGAGCGGTGATCATCGTGCTGCGGGTGCTGCTGCACATCGCCGTGGGCTTCAAGTACGGCGACCACGTGCTGCTTCGGTTGCCCGAGGTGCCGCTGCCGGGCTGGGCCGCCGGCATCCAGGTCGGCGGAACCGTCTATCTCGAAGGGCTGCTCGGTGCGATCTTCGAGGGACTCCGACTGGCCACGCTGATCGCCTGCATCGGCGCAGCCAACGCACTGGCCAACCCCAAGCGGTTGCTTCGCGCGCTTCCCGGTGCACTCCACGAGATCGGGGTGGCGTTCGTCGTCTCGCTCACGGTGGCACCACAGCTGGCTGACAGCGTGCACCGGGTACGCCGAGCCCGTCGACTTCGCGGCGACACAGTGCGCGGCATCCGGTCGGTAGGCCGCATCGCCATGCCCGTGCTGCAGGACGCGCTCGAGCGATCGATCCTGCTAGCTGCCGCGATGGACTGCCGTGGCTACGGACGCAGCGTCCAGGCCTCGCCACGTACCCGGCGTGCGAGTGGAGTCCTGGTGCTCACCGGCTTGATGGCTACCTGCATCGGCACCTTCGCCCTGTTGGACGCGCAGTCCGCCACCGTTCTCGGTGTCCCCGCTCTGCTCACCGGACTCGTGCTCGCCGCTGCTGGGACATGGGTCGGCGGACAGCAGGTTCGGCGCAGCATCTATCGACCCGACCCGTGGCGGGGCCCGGAATGGGCGACCGCAGCATGCGGCCTGGCGGCGGTCGCGGCAATGCTCTTCGTGGGCCATACCGATCCGAACGCGCTGACGGCACCGCTGCAGCCCCTGGCCGTGCCGGCGCTGCCGCTCGTAGCCACTGCTGGCATCCTGGTAGCGGGGCTGGCTGCCATCGTCTCCCCCGTGCCACAGACCACTGCCGAGCAGGTCCCGTTGCCGGTATCGCCGCCGGTCACCGGGCCCGTAGATGAATGGTTGCGTCCGTGAACGCCGCCGTCGTCTTCGAGCGAGTGACCATCACGTACCCGGACTCCCCGCGCGCGGCACTGACGGCAGTTGACCTCGCGGTCGACGAGGGCGAGCTGTGCCTCGTGATCGGCCCCACCGGCTCCGGCAAGTCGACCCTGCTCGGGGCGGTCAACGGACTGGTCCCCCACTTCACGGGTGGCACGCTTCAGGGATCGGTTCGCCTGCTCGGCCGTAACACCCGCGAGAACCGGCCACGGGATCTCGCCGACATCGTGGGGGTGGTCGGCCAGAACCCCATCGCCGGCTTTGTCACCGACACGGTTGAGGAGGAGCTCGCCTACGGCATGGAACAGCTGGCTCTGGCACCGGGCGTCATGCGCAAGCGGGTCGAGGAGACCCTGGACCTGCTCGGCCTGGCCGACCTGCGGCACCGCCCTTTGCGCGACCTTTCCGGCGGTGAGCAGCAACGGGTCGCGATCGGTTCGGTGCTCACGACACACCCGCGGGTTCTGGTCCTCGACGAACCGACGTCGGCGCTGGATCCCACTGCCGCTGAGGAAGTTCTCTCGGCGATCACCCGGCTCGTGCACGACCTCGGCGTCACCGTGCTGCTGGCGGAGCACCGCATCGAACGGGTGCTGCAGTACGCCGACCAGCTGGTCCACGTCAGCTCCGACGGCCGGGTCCAGTCGGGGCCCCCGGCCGAGCTCATGGCCACCTCGTCCATCGCACCACCGGTCGTTGAGCTCGGTCGACTGGCTGGATGGATGCCGCTGCCGCTTTCCGTGCGCGACGCCCGCCGCCGGGCAGCGCCTCTGCGAGCTCGACTGGGCGGCTCCACAGCACACCCCAGGGATCGTCGTCTACCCGGCGATGACGGCACACAGGTCCTGAAGGCGACAGGGATCGTCGTGCGGTATGGCGACGTGGTCGCCGTGTGCGACGTTGACCTGACGCTACGGGCGGGCGAGGTGACAGCGTTGATGGGGCGGAACGGCTCGGGCAAGTCCTCGTTGCTCTGGGCGCTTCAGGGGTCCGGACCTCGCGACCGCGGGCGCGTGGCGGTTGTGGCGCGCCATGACGCCGGCTCGGACGGCGCCCGTCAGGGCGGCCTCGACCCGGCCACACTCGACCCGGCCACACTCGACCCGGCCACGCTTGACCCGGCTCGAGGACGCCGGCTGGTTGGTCTCGTGCCCCAGGAGCCGGGCGACCTGCTCTACCTGGACACGGTCGCCGGCGAGTGTGAACATGCCGATCAAGAGAGCGACGCCACGGCAGGGAGCTGTGCCCGGCTGCTGGAGCGAATCGCGCCAGGCATCGCCTTGCATCAGCACCCGCGGGACCTGTCCGAAGGCCAGAGGCTCGCGCTCGTGCTCGCGATCCAGCTCAGCGCCGACCCGGCAGTGCTGCTGCTCGACGAACCCACCCGCGGGCTGGACTATGGCGCCAAGCGGCGACTGCGTGACGTCCTGCACGAGCTGGCCGGCCGAGGGCGCGCCGTTCTTCTCTCAACCCACGACGTCGAGTTCGTCGCCGACACCGCCCATCGCGTTCTGGTCATGGCCGACGGCGAGGTCGTAGCCGACGGCCCGACCGTGGACGTCATCGTCTCTTCGCCTGCCTTCGCGCCACAGGTCGCCAAGATCCTGTCCCCGCAACCATGGCTGACGGTTCGGGACGTCCGAACCGCTCTGGCCGCAAAGGCGACAACGTCAGGCACACAACGATGAGCCCAGCACCGAGCGCGCCGGTCCGGGCCATCGCCCTGCGTCCGCGCTCGTCGGCAGCCATTCTCCTGATGTCGGTCGTGGGTGTGGCTGCCTTCGGCTGGCCGCTGCTGGTCGATCCCGGGGCAGGGCTCGCGCACGGCACGGACGCACCACTGCTCTTCGCCATGTTGCTCCCGCTGCTGCTCGCTGTGGTTCTGGCCGAGGTCGGCGAGGGTGGTCTGGACGTCAAGGCGGTGGCCATGCTCGGAGTGCTCTCCGCAGTCGGTGCGGCTCTGCGGCCGCTCGGCGCCGGCACTGCAGGGCTCGAGACCGTGTTCTTCCTGCTTGTCCTGGGCGGGCGGGTGTTCGGCGCCGGCTTCGGCTTCGTGCTCGGCGCCACCACGCTCGGGGCCTCGGCACTGGTTACGGGTGGTGTCGGGCCATGGCTGCCTTTCCAGATGCTGGGAGCGGCCTGGGTGGGGCTGGGCGCCGGCCTGCTCCCCCGCGCCCGGGGGAGGGCCGAGCTCGGGCTGCTCGCGGCATACGGCGGACTCAGCGCCCTCGCCTATGGGCTGCTGCTCAACCTGACCTTCTGGCCGTTCAGCGTCGGCGCGGGCACCCACCTCTCGTTCGTGCCTGGCGCGCCCTTTGTCACCAACGCTCACCACTTCCTGCTCTTCTCACTGGGGACCTCTCTGGGCTGGGACCTAGGGCGTGCGCTGACCAACGTGGTGCTCATCCTGCTGACCGGGCACGCGGTGCTGGGCGCACTGCGACGCGCTGCCCGGCGGGCCGCGTTCACCGCGAGCTCGACCTTCGAGCCGGCGGGACCAGCGCTCTCATAGCGTTCACATGTCGAGACAACCCCTGCCGCACGGATGAGGAAGGGCCCCGCTTGTGGTTGAACCCTCCATGACAGCGAGCCCGCGATTTCCCCGTGTCGTCGACGACGTGACCGTTCGGCTGACTGCCGCCGTGGTCCTGGTCCTGGCCCTCGCGGCCCTGGGCCTGCACCAGTGGTGGATCTATGCCGTCCTGGCCGTGGACTTCACCCTGCGGGTCACGTACGGCCCCAAGGCCAGCCCGGTAGCGCTGGGGGTACAACGGCTGGTGCGTCCCCGGGTCGGAGCAGCCAAGCGCCCGACCGCGGGACCGCCCAAGCGCTTCGCCGCTGGGATCGGGGCGGTGCTGACGACTGCGGCCGCCGTTCTGTGGGCCCTTGGTGTCGCAGCGCCCGTCGTGGTGACGATCGGTGCGGTCATGGTCGTCTTTCCCGCCCTTGAGTCGATCCTGGGTATCTGCGTGGGGTGCAAGGCCTTCGCCGTTCTGATGAGGCTCGGAGTCGTACCCGAGGAGATCTGCCTGGAGTGCGCCGACATCAGCCTGCGCCAGCGCCAGATCCCATCGGCCGGCTGAACCGTCAGAGGTGCCAGAAGGTCAAGGTCTTGCAGAGACGTCAGAGCTGCCAGAACGTCAAGCTCGCGCCGAGAACTCGATCAGCTGCGCCAGATCAGTACGACGGCCCTGTCGTCGGTCTCGCCGGCCAGGGCTGCCGCGACGATCCGTGACGCACCACCGGTAAAGCCTTTTGAGACAAGGCTTTCCGCGGCGCCGAGCATCCGGTCGATGCCAGCGGTGAGGTCGCGGGTCCGGGTCTCGATGACTCCGTCGGTGTAAAGCAGCAGTGCATCACCCCGATCAAGCTGGCCAGAAGAATGGGGGAAGGCGGCTCCCTCGATGACGCCCAGCAGCGGACCGTTCGGCGGGTCCAAGACCTCCCACCGGCCGGAGCCCGCCCAGAACTTCACCGCTGGAGGATGCCCGGCCCCGGCCAGCAAGAACGCTCCGGTGTCGAGGTCGAGGGCCGCGTAGATGGCCGTGGCAAAGCCCTCGCCCCAGTCCTGACGGAGAAGATACGAGTTGGCGGCGCTGAGGAGGTTCGCCGGCTCCATCGCACCCAGCAGGCCGCCCAGAGCCCCTGACAGGAGCAGCGCCCTAGTCCCTGCGTTGATCCCCTTGCCCGAGACGTCCACCAGGGCGACCTCGAGCTGTTCCGCGGTGTTCGAGCGACTGGCCACCACGAAGTCCCCCGAGAAGGCTTCGCCGTATGCCGACTTCAGGGCGACCTCTGCATGCCATTTCTCAGGCAGCGTTGGCAGCTCACCGTGGGCGCGAAGCCGATCCCGAAGGTCGACCAGCATCGACTCCCCCAAGGTCCCCTGGACACCCAACCGGGCTCGGGAGAGCGCCAACCAGATCATCGCGACCGCCACGACAGCGCTCACGATGACGGAGCTGGCAAAGCTGATCTTCTGCCCCCCCAGCAACCAACCGTCGTACGCGAGCAGACCCGCGATGGCCAGCAGGACGACCACGAGCCATCTGGGAGGCAGGAACAGCCCGCCAATGACGATCAAGGGCACGAAGACCGACCACGGCATGACGGACGGCCATCGCGCGAGCAGGGAGGCCAACAGAACTGCAACCAGGATGAGTGCCAAGGCCGCGACGATGGGGAAGCCCCTCACGATCCCGCCCACGCGCTCCCAAAGCCGACGCACGGCTATGGAGCGTCGCCGACGCGCGACCCCTTGCGCTTGTTTCATCACGGTCCGAACACTGTATTCAACTTCGTTGTCGGCACGGGGCCTTTATCGATATTCTCGCGCAGCGGGGACCTCAGCTTCAGCCCTCAGCCGCCGGGACCGGGGGCAGCTCACCGCGCTGCTCGTAGCGCTCGACCATGGCCAGGCGTCGAGCGTGTCGCTCGTCACCGCTGAACTTCGTGGTCAGGAAGGCCTCGACCATGGCCTTGGCCTCGTCCACCGAGTTCATCCGGGCTCCGATGGACAGAACCTGGGCGTCGTTGTGCGTCCGCGCCAGCTCCGCGAGCTCGACGTTGTAGGCCAGCGCAGCCCGGATCCCCCTGACCTTGTTCGCGGCCATCTGCTCGCCGTTGCCTGAGCCTCCGAAGACGACTCCGAGGGCCTGAA
>ENA-OFCI01000527-OFCI01000527.1-metagenomes-genome-assembly--contig:-NODE-527-length-22627-cov-3.945818_pt1 | contig 22627 bp, 15 predicted proteins | sample MGYA00153391_OFCI01 | MGnify analysis MGYA00153391
AGCTTTGCCTCGGCACTCACCTTGTCTTTGTGGCGCTTGAATCCTGCGGTTCTTGGCTAGGACGGTCCATGCTGAGGCCTAACCATTCCATCGAGGGGACAGCTTCCGGGCTACGCCCTCCAGCTGCTCATCATGTCAAACGTTAGGCTTCAAGCGCTTCTGCTACGAATTGCGGCGGCGAAAAGCTGTGCGGTGCATGTGCGGGCGCTGCTCGATTTTCAAACGATGGGCGTGCCCACGGTTGATTACGGCAACAACATTCGCCAGGTCGCTTTTGATCAGGGTGTGAAAAATGCGTTTGATGTGCCTGGCTTTGTCCCTGCGTATATTCGACCCTTGTTCTGTCGAGGTAAAGGCCCATTCCGCTGGGTCGCGTTGTCGGGCGACGCGGATGATATTCGCAAGACCGACGCAAAAATGAAAACGCTTTTTCCTGATGATAAAGATCTGCATCGCTGGCTCGATATGGCTAGTGAACGTATTGCATTCCAGGGATTGCCAGCGCGGATTTGTTGGATTGGCCTGGGTGACCGGCATCGCGCCGGTTTGGCGTTTAATGACATGGTAAAAAGCGGTGAATTAAAAGCCCCGATCGTAATTGGTCGCGACCATCTCGATGCTGGCTCAGTCGCGAGCCCCAATCGCGAGACCGAGGCGATGCTTGATGGTAGCGATGCAGTGTCCGACTGGCCGTTATTGAATGCGCTGCTCAATACGGCCGGTGGCGCCACTTGGGTCTCGCTCCATCACGGCGGCGGCGTCGGCATGGGCTACTCGCAGCACGCTGGCGTGGTGATTGTGTGTGACGGTACCGATGAAGCCGCGAAGCGCATTGAGCGGGTGTTGTGGAACGATCCTGCGACCGGTGTGATGCGGCATGCTGATGCCGGTTATGAAGAAGCGATTGACTGTGCGCGCGAGCAGGGCCTCAATATGCCGATGTTGTCCGTATGAAAATGCTTACTACCTTGACCACATTGAGCATAAAGCCGGGTCATTTCAATCTCGATGAATTGCAAGCTATTCACGCCGATTGTCAGCCGCTGTTTATTGATGCATCCGCATGGGACGCGGTGCGGGCCAGTGCCAGCGTGGTGCAGCGTGCCGCTCAAAGCGATGCGCCCGTGTATGGCGTCAATACCGGCTTTGGCAAGCTCGCCCATCAGCGCATCAGTCAGGCGCAACTTGATATTCTGCAAGTCAATTTGATCCGTTCGCATAGTGTTGGCGTGGGTGAACCATTGGCACCAGCGGTGGTGAGACTCATGCTGGCACTAAAAGCCGCTAGCCTTGCCCGTGGCTATTCGGGTGTGCGCGTGGAAATTATTGAAACGCTGATCGCGGTGCATAACGCGGGGTTGGTGCCTTACATTCCTTCGCAAGGTTCGGTCGGTGCATCGGGTGATTTAGCGCCGCTTGCGCACATGACGCTGGCGTTGATGGGTGAGGGCGAAATGCTGGTCGATGGGTTGCGTCAGCCTGCCGCCGCGCTGCTGCTCAAGGCGGGTATTGCCCCGCTCAAGCTCGGTGCAAAAGAGGGGCTGGCGTTGATCAACGGCACCCAGACCTCGACTGCACTTGCGTTGCATGCGTTGTTTGAATTTGAGCCGGTGCTGGAAGCGGCTCTCGTCGTTGGCGCGCTCACGGTAGATGCCGCGCGCGGCAGTGATGGCCCGTTCGATCCGCGCATACACGCGCTACGTGGGCAGCCGGGGCAGATTGATGTTGCAAAATATTATCGTGCGCTGCTCGATGGCAGCGCCATTCGCCATTCACATCTTGATGGTGATGATCGCGTGCAAGATCCGTATTGCCTGCGTTGCCAGCCGCAAGTGGTAGGTGCCTGCCTCGATCAATTGCGCCATGCCGCACTCGTGTTGCTGCGTGAGGCCAACGCGGTCACGGACAACCCGCTGGTGTTTGTCGAAGACGGGATGTTGATTTCCGGTGGCAATTTTCATGCCGAGCCGGTCGCGTTGGTGGCGGACGCGATGGCGCTGGCGATTGCCGAAGTCGGCGCGATTGCGGAGCGTCGTATCGCGATGTTGATTGACAGCAGCGTCTCGCGACTGCCGCCATTCCTCACCGCCGATGCCGGACTCAACAGCGGTTTCATGATCGCGCATGTGACGGCTGCATCGCTCGCGTCCGAAAATAAATCTCTGGCGCATCCTGCCAGTGTGGATAGCTTGCCGACCAGCGCTAATCAGGAAGACCATGTATCCATGGCCACCTTCGCCGCACGACGCCTGCAGCCGATGATCGCCAATACGGCCTACATTATCGGCATAGAGCTGCTCGCAGCGGCGCAGGGCATAGAATTTTTACGTCCGCTGCATACCTCAGCCGCCCTCGAATCGGCGCACGCGTTGCTACGCGCCCAGTGCCCGGCCATGCCACAGGATCGTTATTTGGCACCTGATATTGAGGTGGCAACAACGCTGGTTCGGGATGGTTCACTGGCGCAGATTTTGCGCAGCTTGCCTGCGTTACCGCTGCTGTGGATTCCGGTTTGAGGTGGCTACCGTCCATAACTGATTATTTTCGATATGCACTTGCGATCAATGACGCCGCCGTCCAAATTGATCTTTGCAGACAAAGATTAAAACTATGAACTGCGGCTGCGTTAAAATAGTCGTTCAGTGTCAATGCAATCGCCATTGTAACCGCCATCCTATTCGGAGCTTCCACCATGAAGTTGTCTGCTTTTATCATTGCTAACCGCAGCGAAATTTTAAAAGAATGGGATGCGTTTGCACGCACTCTTTTTCCGGCGAGTACCGGAAAATCAATGCTTGCTTTGAGAGACCATGCAGCGCAAATTTTAGAAGAACTCTCGGCGGACATCGAGATTCCACAAACAGCCAAGCAGCAAGCTGATAAATCAAAGGGAATTGATGCCATTGCCGATGATGGCAATAGCGCGGCGGCCATTCATGGAACGCTGCGGCAATATATTGGCTTTACCCTGGGACAGGTAGCTGCAGAATATCGTGCATTGCGTGCCACCATACTTCGATTATGGCTGAAGCAAATTACCAGCGTTTCGCCGGATGTTGCCTATGACATGATTCGCTTTAATGAAGCCGTCGACCAAGCGTTAGCCCAATCGATCGAGACGTTCACAGAAAGAACGGCGCAAACGCGGGATACTTTTCTGGCTATTTTGGGGCACGATCTAAGAAGCCCATTGGGGGCTATTTCTATAGCCGGCCAATATTTGAAAACACTTACTGTCGGGACAGCAGACACTCAATCGGCGGGTACACGAATTGCGGTGAGTGCCAGCAGCATGACCGCGATGGTGAATGATTTACTGGAATATGGCCGAACCCAGTTAGGCGGCGAAATGCCGATAAATCGTCGCCGTGCAGACGCGATGAAAGTCTGTAAAGCTGCCGTGGACGGTGCTGTAGCGGCACATCCCGAATGCGTATTTGAGTTAAAAGTAGCGGGAGATGGAGATAATTTTGAGGGAGATTTTGACGGAGATCGTCTCCAACAAGTTTTTGCGAACCTTCTCGACAATGCATACCATCATGGCTCGGCTGAACGTAACATCACGCTGACGGCGAGAAGTGAGCCTGATTCAATCATCGTTAGCGTAGGCAATTTTGGATCGATTATTCCTGCCCACAAACTGCATGCTATTTTTGACCCACTGGTACAGCTATCGAATGTAGTCACCAGGAGTGGTCCGATGCCCGGCCGGTCTGGCCTGGGACTGTTTATCGCGCGAGAAATCACCGTTGCACACGGAGGCACCATTGTCGCGGAATCGAGTAAAGAGTTGGGAACCGTTTTTACCGTTACGCTGCCGAAGTCTGCACCTGTTTAAACGTAACGCGTGGGATAACTCGTAGCGCGTCGCGCAACTTCTCGCGCCACGGCGCTATTTTGTCATGATGGCTGTTCTGTTCCCATCGGCTTAACTATCGTGCAAGAGAAGGTTGAAGCGCTTTCGGCGGGGAAGTTAAGGTGTTTGAGCCATTAACCTTGCGTGCGAAAATTATTAGCGATCCCATCACTCAATCAGGGGTTATCAGGACAAGGCGCTTGCGGTTATACTAAAAATTCGATTTTTTTAACAGGGGGAAACCATGAAGTCACTGCACTCATTAAAGTCACATTTATCCGCTACACCGCGCATATCATTGCGGCGCATCATGTTTGGTGCCACTAGTGTTTTTGCCGCTGCTGCCTTCACCCTGTTGATGTCTGGTATGGCTACTGCCCAAGCGTCAAAATACCTGAAACTCAATAAAGACGGTTCGGGCAACATCGTGTTCGCAACCACCAATATTAAAAAAGGCGAAGAGAGCAAGGCCGCACTTAAAACTACTTTCACCGATGGCGACAGCATTTATGCGCGCGCCTATTTCCCCGGGAAAATGGGCCAGCTTCAAGGTGAAGAAGAAGGCTTTATTGACCTTTGGGTTGACGGTGAACATCAAAAACGCCTGGCCTTCACCAATAAAGACGTGCCTGCCGATCGTGACCAGACGCTGATTTATGTCTACAACACCAAAGATTATTCGCCCGATTTTAAGGCCGATATATGGAATGAATTGAGCGCAGGTGAGCACAAGGTAAAGCTGGTGGTGGGTAAAACCAAATTCATGCGCGAAGGTATTTCAGTGCAGGATCAGGGTGATCGTTATGCGCTGAAAAAAGACGATGTTCACAAAGCCGTTTATTTATCAGACTCGTCGTTTACGTTTACTAAAAAATAGTTTTATCCATTCAATCCTTGCGTGATTCAGGCACGCATTATTTGCAGAAGCCAGAGTGAGTGGGATGCAATCTCTGTTACTTCGCTCGGCTTTCTGCATGGTGATTAATGGAATTTAAAACACCAGCGCTGGCGAGGCGCTTGGCGCAGAACAGGCTGGGAAAGACCGCCGAATGGCGATCTATACCCAGGTGAAATTTAGTTACACATGCTTTAAAGCGAGATGCCGTCGCCGCGGCTACTCACTTCTCTCTCTGGAAAAACCCAGCTTGATCGGGTGAACGTTGAGGGGCACAAGTTGTTTGAAGAAGAGGAAAACGAAAGTAAGATTACGGCCGAACTGGAAGCACAGGATGCGAGAGTGAAGTGTTGAGCATCGGTATTGTTCGCGGACTTATTTTCATCAAAATAGTACTCAACCCAATTTGCCCCAATGATCTGGGCATATTTAACAATACGACATCGCCTTGGGCGAAAAATGAATTACGCCCACCCTTATTATGATGTTTACGTCATTTAGCCCGTCAATAACGCGATCCCGCCGTGGCTGATTTCGCAACGGCGGGAAACTTTACTATTGATCTTGCAACGTTGTGATTACTGGTGACCTTTACGGCTGTCACCCTGCTTGTCAGTACCGCTTTTCGATTTTGTATCGTCAGACTTGGACGACGATTTCTTGTCGTCGGAACCATGCGAATGCTTCGGGTCCGATTTACTGCCGTCTTTTCTATCGTTACCGTTGCCAGATGTAGACTGCTTGCCGTTGTTAGTCATGTAAAACTCCTGAAATTATGATGATTGAAGAAATCGGATTCATGGTGCTTAGTTTCATGATTGATTTCTCCGATGTCGCGTAAAAAGTGTTGCGTTGTACAAGTACGCGTACCCATGTACTACAAAATAATTCTGAACGCGTGGCGATAAGGCATTCGTAGGTAAAAAAATGAGTTAAGTGTGAGCGCACTACGCTATTTATTCTTGTGAACGCCGACATCATGATAATTGCGCCTACATAGAGTGGGGGCATGTCGCTGATAGCTGCGATAGAGATAAACGACACGGGTTCTAAATTTGCGGCAATTCCACACCAAATCTTTTAGCAAAGCTGGCGTCGAGAAAAGGTTCGTAGTTGGTGCATATAAGATTTTAAATTTTGATTTTTTAATGCTTATTAATACTTAGAAAGTTTGCCTTATCACAGCGAGAATCATCAAACTCGACGGGTGTATTTTTTGGGATCAAAGTGTATCGTCCCCCTTTGTCGATATATTTAACCAGTAGCTTGTAAATATCCGCATCAAAGGATGTGGCAGTTTTCTGGATAAGCAATTCATTGAGTGCCAGCTCATCATTGGCCGTGCCGAGATATTGCCAGTTGTTAAAAATATGCACCTGTTCTAACTTACCGTTAGGATGGGTTTCCTTAATCGCGATACATCCTCGCAGTGGCCACTCACGAATCCGATAGCGGCTTAACGCGGTCAACAATCGCACATTGTGCTGAGTGAGCGGCTCGTGTCCGACGCAATAGCCGTGGCAGCGATGAAGCTGATAGGCAAAGCAGGCACCTTTGCTTTTCTTTTGGGTAGAAAGAACATTCCAACACAATGCGTTATCTGCGGCCAGACCTAATATCGTTTTCTTGGCGCTCGCTTTTGTTGGGAAAGGACCATACAACCCCTGCAGCGATAACGCATTGGTGAAATCAATATCATCAAGGGATACAAATTGTGGAAGCTGGGCAAGATCACGCAACCTTACAAACGATAATGCCTGATTGCGGCGAAGCTTATGATTACGCACGGGCATCCGTGCTTTGATCAGCGTCGATTCCAGCAGCAATGCGCCTAATTCGCCTGCCGTTTCTTGATACTCAATACGCATGATTTCAACTGAAAGGCGCTGGTCATTGGCGCTCCGATAATCGCTTGAGAAATGGGATCGCACACGGGTACGGATATCCACTCCTTTACCAATGTAGATAGGCATGTCGTTAATGCCGTAGAACGTGTACACGCCAGGTCCTTCGGGAAGGTCATCTAGCGCATTTGAAGGCAATTGCGGTGGCAGACTCGGCATCTTCAGAACAGATTTGACCGCCACCGAAACGCTTTCTACAGCATGTTCACGAATGGCTGTCTCGATAAATTGCCAGGCAGCTCGTGCATCGCCAAGCGCTCGATGACGACCATGGGTCGTCAGGTGATGGCGTTCGCGCAGTGCATCAAGTGAGTATGACGGATAACCGGGATATAACTTCCTGGCGAGACGCACTGTGCACAGCACGTCTTGTGTAAATGGCATGTCAAGGCGTCGAAACTCATTTTTAATAAAGCCATAATCAAAGCGTGCGTTGTGTGCCACAAACACATGGTTAAACAAGCGTTGTTGCACTTCTTGGGCCAGTTCACGAAAGGTCGGCGCATTACGCACCATCGCGTTGGTAATGCCCGTAAGCGATTGAATCTCTTGCGGGATGCTGCACTCCGGATTTACCAGAGTTGACCATTCCGCTATTACCTTATTGTTGATAACAGTGAGTATGCCAATTTCGGTGATGCGATCCGACGTTGCCGTCATCCCGGTTGTCTCAAGGTCAATGACCGCCAATGGTGCAGGAAACATAAGTAAGGTATGTGAAAAATAAATCAGGTGATTGAGATGTGCATCATCATCGGCCAACCGTATTGCACCGAGTCGTGGAAATTAATGCATTTTTTGAAAGTGGTTGCGGCGAAGCGCTTGCTTTCATTACTGTATTTAAATACAGTATATCAACCCCTCGATTTTATTGCCGATTTAAAAATGAATGCTTCGCTTATCACTCCGCTCACCACTTTATTGCAACGACCCGACATATGGCGTATTGGCCAAGTCGCGTCGCGTACCCGTCGTGTCATTAAGACAGGATTTGCTAAATTGGATGAAGCGCTGCCGGACCAAGGTTGGGAGCAAGGCGCTCTCACTGAATTGTTATGTAATGACCAAGGCATCGGCGAATTGTCTGTGCTGATACCAGCACTTCGAGAAATAAGTCAGTCTGGTCGCGGCATTGTGTTGGTCGCTCCGCCCTACATTCCTTTGCCTCTTGCATGGGAAGCTAACGGGATTAATTTGCAGCACGTCATCATTGTGCGTGCCGAGGCCGCTGATCAGTTGTGGGTGATGGAACAAGCGGCGCGGTCTGGTACATGCGGCATGGTAGTAGGCTGGAATATGCAGGGACGAAGCGTGAATTATCAGGCGCTTCGACGTTTGCAATTGGCGGCTGAATCAGGTGGCACCACGCTGGTGTTATACCGGCCCATTCAGGCAGGTGCGCAAGCTTCACCGGCGCCCACCCGTTTAACGGTGACCGGGCATGGTGGTGAAACACGCGTGCATCTGATCAAGCGTCGTGCCGCATTAATGGCGGACACCATAGCACTCAATGTTTATCCGCCACATTGGGCGGAACGCACATTGGCTACAGTGAATGCGAGCAAAACTGCTCGTATAAATCATTCGCGATCATCTCCCGATTCACCCGACACGTTGCCACCGGCAGGATTAGCAACGATACCGATACCGATGTCGATTCGTTCGGCACGCCGCTCTTCGTTCACGTCACGCTGATTTTATTGAACGCATCATGCTTTGGATCGCGCTTTACTTACCCGAATTGCCATTGCAAATTGCCGAACGTGCGCAATTAGCGGATTCCCGCCATTTTGCTCCTCTGGTCATTTCAACTGGCGCGGATAATCGTCCGGTGGTTTACGCAGCCAATCGTGCGGCACTCGAACTAGGCATTCAGATCGGCATGACTATTGCCTCATCGCGTGCCTTGATAAACGATTTACATATTGAGCCACGCCAGCTCGACAACGAGATTTCGACTGTCCATAACTTTGCCTCCTGGGCATGTCAGTTCACCCCTTCAATTTCAATTCAGGCGCATGAGGGCATTTTGATGGAAATCAGCGCCACGCTGATGATGCACGACGGCTTGTCGGTGTTGCTGGGCAAATTACGGCGTGGCAGCCATGAGCTGGGGTATCACGTGTCCTGCGGGGTGGCACCAACCCCGCAGGCGGCATGGCTTTTTTCCAAAGCGCGACATTACGGATATCCGGTGCGTGCTTGTATGGCGCTGACTGATATTGAAGCACGGCTTACAGACTTACCGTTGGCCTTGCTCGATTGGCCGCATGAGGTGTTAAGTAAACTTTCCGGGTTGGGGATAGTGCGGGTGGGCGATTGCCTGCGCTTACCTTCGGAAGGATTTGCTAAGCGGTTTGGGCCGGAACGTTGGGCCGATTTGCAGCGCATCATCGGGCGCTTACCAGACCCGCGTGCTTATTTTGTTATGCCCGAAACATATAGCGCGCGCACCGAGTTTGGTTTTGAGGTGAACGATGCGATGGCATTGCTATTTCCCCTGAAGCGATTATTGACAGAAATGGAAGGATTCCTGCGCGCACGCGGGGCAGGCGTGCAAAGTTTTCGTCTCGTATTGACGCTCTCCCATAAAGTGCCAGTGACTATCGTTGTCGGATTAGCCCAACCGGAACGCAACGCCGAGCGCCTGTTGTCTCTTGCTCGCGAACGCCTGAGTCAAGCGCAGCTACCTTCTACGGTAATAGCAATGGCCGTCGAAGTGGAACGCTTACTGCCGTTTATTGAGGCCAGTAAAAGTTGGCTACCTGACTCTCAAGTTCAATCCGATGGCTGGATTCAACTCATCGACAAGCTCACCGCCCGTTTGGGTAACGACCGGGTTTATCGATTGCGAACTGTAGAAGATCACCGGCCCGAACAGTCATGGCAATCGTCAAACGCCATGGATGCACAAGCCTCAATAAAAACAGGGGCGCGTAAGCACGCCACAAAATCTCAATCGAAGATCCATGCAACTCACAAAGCAGCTGCCACCGCCAATGGTGCCGGTTTGAATCGACCGCGCCCGTTATTTTTACTGCCCATACCACGCAAACTGATGCTGGACGGTGGGGTGCCACTCTGCCATGGTCGCATCGACATTATTGCGGGTCCGGAACGCATAGAAACCGGCTGGTGGGACGGGCAGCCAGCGCTGCGTGACTACTACGTTGGGCGTAATCCACATAATGAAACCATGTGGCTATATCGGAATTTACATGACCTTGATAGTTGGCATTTGCACGGCTATTTCGCCTGATTGTAGATGACGCGTATCTCTGTATTTATCGCAACTTACACATTTGCCCTGCTTCTCTCATTCATCTTTTTTATGAGTTGCACTTAACCCATGCTCCCTCACTATGCCGAATTACATTGTCTGACCAACTACACGTTTTTGCGTGGTGCATCCCATCCTGAAGAAATGGTTCAGCAGGCGTCGAAGCTGGGCTATCACGCCATTGCCATTACCGATGAGTGTTCGGTGGCGGGCGTGGTGCGGGCCTATGCTGAGGCGCGGGAGTTAAACGTCAAGCTCATTATCGGTACTGAAATAACGCTTTTGGACGGCTTAAAACTGGTGTTGCTGGCAACCAATTTGAATGGCTATGGCAACATGTGCGAACTCATCACCTTGGCCCGCAGCCGGGCTGAGAAAGGCTCCTATCAATTGAGCCGCCCTGATCTGCCAGATAGCATTGATGATTGCTTGGTGATCTGGTGCCCAAAAGAAGACTCAACGCCAGATTTCGATCATGCCGAACAAGCAAATTGGTTGGCGCAACATTTTATGAAGCGTTGCTGGATTGCTGTGGAAATGCTTCGTGGTGCGGATGATAAGTGGTGGTTGCAGCGACTGCAACAAATCGCCACGATCTCAGGCTTAAAATTGGTTGCAGCGGGGGATGTGCATATGCATGTTCGGCAGCGCCATGCGTTGCAAAATGTGTTGACTTCGATACGGGTCGGGAAACCAGTAGCGGAATGCCGTGCGGCTCTCTATCCGAACGGTGAACGGTATTTGCGCGCCATTGGCCGCTTGAGTAACGTTTATCCGCCCGAGCTGTTAATTGAAACATTGGCAATTGTGCAGCGCTGTTCGTTTTGTTTAAGCGAGATTCACTACGAGTATCCAGAAGAAGTGGTGCCTGTTAACGAGTCACCTTCTTCTTATCTGCGACAGCTGACTTATGACGGAGTGAAGATACGTTACCCCCATGGTTTGACGGATAAAGTGCGCAACCTTATCGAGTATGAGCTAGCACTTATTCAAGAGATGCAATATGAGGCTTATTTCTTGACGGTCTATGACATCGTAAAGTTTGCCCGCGACCAACGCATCATGTGTCAGGGACGCGGCTCTGCCGCTAACTCTGTGGTTTGTTATTGCTTGGGCATTACCGAAGTTGACCCTGGTCGCATGCAGGTCTTGTTTGAACGTTTTATCAGCCGTGAACGTAATGAACCACCTGATATTGATGTGGACTTTGAGCATGAGCGACGAGAAGAAGTAATTCAGTATTTGTTCCGGAAATACGGGCGTGACCGCGCCGCTATTACCGCCACGGTATCGACTTATCACGCCAAAGGCGCGATGCGTGATGTCGGCAAAGCGTTGGGGTTCTCAATGGATCAGACCGATAAACTGTCTGCCGCCATGACCTTACGTTATGAGTCGGGTATTCCCGCCGACCGACTGAGTGAAGTCGGATTCGACCCGGACAACGCCAAGGTAAAGCTGCTGATTGCACTAGTCGATGAGATTCGCTCATTTCCCCGCCACCAGGGCCAGCATACCGGCGGCTTTGTGCTGGACAACCGCAAGCTCACTCGATTAGTACCGGTAGAACCTGCGCGCATGGCGGGTCGTTCGGTTATTCAGTGGGATAAATATGACCTGGATGTATTGGGCTTGATGAAAGTGGATGTGCTGGCGCTGGGCGTGATGACAGCCATTCGCAAATCGATTGATATGGTCAATGTCTATCGCGGTACCAACCTGCGGGTGCAGGACATTCCGTCTGAAGACCCAAAGGTCTATGACATGCTGTGCGTGGCTGACACCATCGGCTTGTTTCAGGTTGAGAGCCGTGCGCAGATGGCACGGCTGCCCACGCTGCGTCCTCGCACCTTTTATGACATTGTTATTCAAGTTGCAATTGTTCGTCCAGGCCCCATCAAAGGAGGCATGGTGCATCCCTACCTTCGCCGCCGCGTTGGCGCTGAAGCCGTCGTCTACCCGTCAGATGACATCAAATATATTTTAGAGCGCACGCTGGGCGTGACGATTTTCCAGGAACAGGTGATGGCCATTGCGATCAAGGCGGCAGGTTTTACGCCCGGCGAGGCCGACCAGCTCAGGCGAGCGATGGCAGCGTGGAAACGTAAAGGCGGATTAGAGCCGTTTCGTGACAAGCTGATTGAAGGGATGCTCGCGCGGGGGTATGAGCAAGCTTACGCGGAGCAGATTTTTGAGATGGTGAAGGGATTTGGTGATTACGGGTTCCCGGAATCTCATGCGGCGAGCTTTGCGTTGTTGGCTTATGTAACAGCATGGCTGAAGTGCTATGAACCAGCCGCGTTTGCGGCGGGATTGCTGAACAGTCAACCGATGGGGTTTTATGCACCCGCCCAGATTGTGTACGACGTGCAACGACATGGGGTGAAGGTGTACCCCGTAGATGTATTGAGCAGTGATTGGGAAAGTACGTTGGTGCCGGATGTCATTGCAAATGGACAGCCTGCAATACGGTTGGGTTTGAAGAGTATTGGAGGATTGTCGTGGGATGGTGGCATTAGAGTGGTCAAGGCACGCCAAGCTAAAACATTTATCAGTCTGGATGAGTTCAGAGAGCAAGCGAATTTAAATGCAAAAGACATGAATGCTTTAGCGGAAGCGGATGCATTTCGATCATTGACCGGACACCGACGAGAGGCGATTTGGACCAGCCTTGGGACTGAACGATTGCCACCGTTACTGCGTGGTTCACAGCAAGCAGAACGACAGCCTTCATTGCTGGCACCTACCGAAGGCGAAGAGGTGCTGGCCGATTACAACCGGCTTGGTTTGACGCTACGCAGCCATCCCATGAAGTTGTTAAGGCCCAAACTTAAATCGATGCGATTGAAATCGTCTGACGAAATACAGCATGCGCGTCAAGGACAGTTAATGCGCACAACCGGGGTGGTGTTAAATCGTCAGCGTCCTGATACGGCTTCCGGAGTAGTGTTTGTAACGCTGGAAGATGAACATGGTCTTATCAATATCACCGTGTGGCGCAACATTGCCGAGCGTTTTCGGGTGGCGCTCACACAGTCACGCTTGCTGACGGTATATGGCACGATTGAACGCGAGGCGACAACGGTATATGTGATGGCAGGGATGCTGGTAGACCACTCAAAATTGCTGGGTGCGTTAGCAACGAGCAGTCGGGATTTTAGGTAAGCGGGAAGAATTCTCCCTTTTATCCACGCGTGGTTTCAGCCACAAATGCATCGATAAGTCCACCAATTCTGGAGTTTTAAAAACGGTAAGGAGTTTAAAACACCAGCACTGGCGCACTGTTTGGCGCAGAACGGGTTGGAGAAGACCGCCGAATGGCGATCTATACACATGTGAAATTTAGTTACACATGCTTTGAAGCGAGATGTCGTCGGCGAGGTCACTCACTCCCTTCCCCGGCGAAGCCTAGTTTGATTGGGCGCGCGTCCGGGGTCTAAGTTGGCGGTGGCACAGTTGCAATAAACTTGGCCCACCTAGAGCGGATTTGGGCGACACAGCAGGCGCGTTTATGGATTGGGATTGGGATTGGGATTGGCATTGGCATTGGCATTTACCGCCAAGGTGCGCTTCAAAAACGCGATGGTTTTTGGCCATGCATCGGCCTGCGCGGCGGCGTTGCCTTCGGGTGTGCCGCCACCTTTCATCGGGCCAATATTGTATTGCGTGGTTGGCTCATAACCGCTGCCAGTCAGATAGTGACCTGCATCGACATAGATCAAAGATACGGTGTCCAGCTTGGCCGCAACGCGTCGCTCGGTAATGTTATGCGCCATCATGGCCGAGTTCCACACCTGATCGTCTTGTCCGGCTACGACCATTACAGGCGATTTAATTTTTTCAACCGGAATGCGTGCGAGCACGGCAGCGGCGGGATGGGCCGCGCGACCTTTGTCCTGTGGGCGACGAATGCGAATATCTGCGCCGGTTTGAAAGCCCATGAATTCTTCGGCAAAATCTTTATAAGGTACGAACGCGAATGGCTTGCCGTTTAACGAGAACGAAGACCGCTTGCCTGGCTCCGCACCCGGGCCCCAGCCTTCCCACACTACATCCGTCGGCACCACCGCAACAATTGAGGTTATCCAGGGTAAATTCACACCTGCCAGCAACGCAAACTCTGCCCCTTTCGAGGTGCCATGAATGCTGATGCGCTGTGCATCGACATCATCGCGCGCCATCAGCCAGGCACGAGCTTCGTTGAGACGTTCAACCGCAATGTCGGCGAACGCGGACGGCAACGTGGGTAACTCGGCTTTTGTGCTAGGCCAATTGATCGGCGAATAGTAGGGCAGGGCAAGCACCGCAAAACCGTGTGAGGCCAGTGGCGCTGCGCCGCGGGTCACCATCGTGTCACCTTCGGAGCCGCCCAATAAAATAATAGCGGGGCGCTTCGCGACTGCAGGCTTGCCTGCCTTTACGCCGGTCCCTGCTGCGGGACGCAGTATGGCGAACAACGCACCGGGAAATTGTTCCACTTTTTCGGTTTTCACTTCAGCCAGCTGCTTGATGAACGTAATGACCTGCTCCGCAAGCAGCTTGTCATCAGCCACGGTGCGTACCTGCAGGCGAACTTCCATCAGTTTGCGATCAGCTGCTACTTCCCCTTGCACGGGTTTCATGGACCAAAACAGTCCATGCACATCGGCTTGTTTGTAGCTTCCGCTCTTCGGCGCGGCCAGCGCAAGATCAAGTGCGCCTGCGCCGCTTGCCTTAAAAACCGCTTCTGCACGATAGACCACGCGTTGGTCACTATTCCACTCAGTCATCACCCGTTCGGCCACGATTTTTACATCCTGACTGGCAGGCAATCCGCTCAAGGCAATCGTTATTGCATCACCCATGAGGATAGGATTGGGTGGACTGATGTTGAATTGTTGCGCATGCGCCGAGATGGCGATGCTGAATAGCAGCGCTGCTTTAAATAGCAGATATTTCATGTGAAGCCTCCCGAAGTGGATACGAATGGTAGTCAGATACAAGTCTGTAGGCAAGTCTATTGAACGATGGGTACGAGGCGGGCTGGTTTGTGATGAATGGCCATTTACAAGTGCGAATAGCTGAAACGGCGGCGCAAACCATCATACGCAGCAATCTTTAGCCAGCCCGGCAAAATATTTACCAACCGCGCCAAAAAAAATGCAGACAGGATGCAGAACAATTTGACCAACCTGTTTTTTAATGGGCAAACTCGTTTATTTACGGGCATTACCAGCCATAAATGTTCTGCAAAGCCCGCCCATGCTGGGGTTTTAAAAACCGTTAGCGATGGCTTAGCGGCCAGTCGGCCCTATTTCATCAGAAAGCATGATGGACGCTTTAGTTGCGGCAGAGAAAAATGGCGCAAAATGCGGGCACGGCATGGATGCCGGTATGGTTATAGGTTTGGATAAAACAGTTTATTTACGGAGAGAGAAATATGTTGATCGGCGTACCCAAAGAAATTAAAACCCATGAATATCGCGTTGGCTTGACGCCCGCGAGCGTGCGTGAAGTCGTGGATCACGGCCATCAGGTATTAGTGGAAACCAACGCCGGGCTGGGCATCGGCGTGATGGATTCTGAATATGAAAAAGCAGGCGCGAAAATCGCCTCAATCGCCGCCGATGTATTTGCGCGTGCCGACATGATTGTGAAAGTTAAAGAGCCGCAGGCGGTTGAGCGAAAAATGTTGCGCCCCGAGCAGGTGCTTTTTACTTATTTGCATCTGGCCCCGGATCGCCCACAAACAGATGATTTGCTGTCCAGTGGCGCAATCTGTATTGCTTATGAAACGGTCACATCGGCATCCGGTGGTTTACCGTTATTGGCGCCGATGTCGGAAGTGGCGGGCCGCATGTCTATTCAGGTGGCTTCAACTTTTCTGGAAAAGCCGCGCGGTGGTTTGGGCGTGTTGCTATCGGGTGTGCCCGGCGTGCCGCCTGCCAGCGTGGTTATTTTAGGGGGTGGCGTGGTCGGATCGAACGCCGCATTCATGGCCGTTGGTGCCGGTGCTGATGTAGTCGTGCTGGATCGTTCGCTCGATGTACTGCGACGTTTGGTGGCGCAATTTGGTGCACGCGTCAAAACCGTATTTTCAACCCGTGATGCTGTTGAGCATTACATCACGCAGGCGGATGCTGTTATTGGCGGCGTATTGATTCCAGGCGCTGCCGCACCGAAGCTGGTGACGCGTGAGATGGTGGGCCGCATGAAAAAAGGCTCGGTGCTGGTGGATGTGGCGATTGATCAAGGCGGGTGTTTTGAAACCTCGCATGCCACGACCCACACTGACCCTGTGTATGAGGTGGATGGGGTGATCCACTATTGCGTAGCTAATATGCCCGGTGGCGTGCCGCGTACCTCGGCATTTGCACTTAACAATGCGACGCTGCCCTTTGTGTTGGCACTGGCCAATCATGGCTGGCAGGATGCGCTGCGCGCAGATGCGCATTTACGCAACGGTCTCAATGTATGTCGCGGAAAAATTACTTGCGAAGGTGTGGCTACAGCACTGGGCATGACATATCACGATCCGCAAACGCTGCTCACCCGTCAATAATTGAAAGAATATTATTAACGCGACCGACGCTCATCCGACTGATGATGTGGGGGCGGATGCGGCCGCGGCCGTAGCGCCTCCACCCCCACCGCCACCACTGCCGCCCTATGAAGGTATCAAGCTCGCGAATGTCAGGCTGATTCAAACGGCGGATGAAGCCGCTGCCGCATGGTCGGCGATGATGTCCGCCGATGCGGTGGGTTTCGATACCGAGTCCAAACCCACCTTTCGTAAAGGCGAGGTCTCAACAGGGCCGCATCTCATCCAGTTGGCGGCTGGCGATACAGTGTATTTATTTCCGCTAACCAATCCGTTGCAAATATCGATATCGGTATTCGCGCTGAAGACGATTCTCGAATCCGCTGATGTCATGAAAGCGGGCTTTGGTTTGCGCGATGATTTGCGGCGCTTGAAAACAAAGCTGAATATCGAGACCGCAAATGTGCTCGATCTGGCGGTTGCGCTGCGCGAGGATAGTGATAGTGGTAGGCGAAAAGATGTGGGCGCTAAAACCGCTGTCGCACGATTTTTTGGCAGGCATTTGCAAAAATCCAAGCGCACCTCTACTACCAACTGGGCTAATCCCAGATTGACGGAGCGGCAAATTTTGTACGCTGCCGATGACGCGCAAGTAGCGCTACTAATCTATCGAGCCTGGCGGCTGCGCAATACCATTGAGGGCGTTTAGCCGAACAGATTTATTCATTCGACCATTCAACTATTTTACTGAGCGCGCCGGGCTTCCACGCCCAAGGTTTCAGGCAAGCTCCACCACACTACCGCGCCGAGCAAAAAAGTGATGCCGCCGATATACATAATCGTTTGCAGGCCATAACGCTGCGCGATGGCGCCGGCCAATAACGCACCGAACAACGAGACGATACGCCCCCAATTAAAAATCGACGCCGCCGTGGCGCGTAAATGCTCAGGGTAAAGTTCTGCGAAATAGGGCCCCCAAATACAGGTCGAAACCAGACAAAACCCGTAGGCAAAGCCGGCGACACCCAGCATCAGCGGATTTTGCGGTACGTTCAGATAAATGACAACGCATAACGCGGCCAATAAAAATCCAAGGGCATTGAACCGTCGACCAAAACGATCCGCTAATAAGCCCCATGCAATGGCCCCGATCATTGAACCAACATGCAAGGCGGTGAGAAGCTTGCCGACCAGATCTGCGGACAGCTGCTGATCTTCTTTCAGGTAAGTCGTGATCCAGCCGTTGAACGCCTGAAAGGCGAAAAAATTAAGTCCGCACAACACCACCAACCGTAGCGTAATTTGCCAGTAGCCTGCCGCAAATAATTCGAACAGCGCTAATTTTTTGGCATGGCCAGGGCGAGCACTTTCACCGCCCCACGGCACCAGAGCACGATCATTGGGGACGATAAAATAAACCATAAAACCGGTGACGATGGCACCGATGCCGCCGATCACCATGACTAATTGCCATTGATCGGCGTAGTGGCGGCCAAACCACGACAAGGTTGCATCGCCACCGTTGTAAACCAGCTGCACCATGCCGCCCAACAGTCCGCGCACGGTCTGCGAAAACAGTCCCACATACAGGCTCACTGCGCAACCGAACACGCCGCCCATGAAAAACCCCATGATGAAACGCTGGGCCAGCGCGTCTGAGAAGCTGTTGACCCCGAGTGAGCCAACGGATGCTGCACCGAACGCAATCGCAATCAGCGCAAAGGTGCTGCGCCGACTGTAGCGGTCGGCAAACTGCGGAATAATCAGCGCGCCGATGAGCGCGCCCAGTGCCTGCAATGTGTAAAAAGCAGCGACCTGTTCTTTACTGAGATGAAGTGATTCGGCCATGTACGGCCTCAAAAAATTTTCCGTGTTCCAGCAAAATGCATAGAACACATACACTCCCATCATCGCCGCAAAAATAAGCCAGCGGCGCGCTCTGGACAGGTCTTCGGCACGTATCGGCTGGCTGGCAGCGGCTGGCTTTGCATTCGCCACGGACGCATTCATTTAAGCGTACTCATAATATCCACATCCATCTGCAGCAGTAGTTCAATCATGTCGATGAACACCCAGTTCTCGCGCAGCAGCTTATCCTCGCGTCGCCAAAAATCCATCACCCGCATACTAATCGCCCGGTTGGTGGGTGCGCAGCCCTGCCACGGGCCTGAGTGGGTCGCGCGCACGGAGGGCCAGCCAGTTGAACCCACAAAGGCGCCATCGCCCAAACGGGCTTTATGATCACCACCACGCCGGTCAGGAAAAGCACCCAAGAAGGGAATTTGATGGACCTTTTGAAAGCCGCTGAGCTGTCGGCAGGTGCCGATGCCCGCTGGGCCGTACCACATCATCTGCGGATGCCAGAAGCGCTCCTGCGCCATGCTGCTCAGATGAGTGCCGTCATATTCCATCAGACCCTTGATCATGGCCTCAACGAGCTTGAGACTTTGTTCGCTTTCGCCAGGTGGATTCAACATCCGCGTGATGCCGTCGCGTGTGGCCGGGCCTGGCACCCGATCCAGCGGGCCTCGGCTTTTCGGCAAGATGCTGGGCCAGCAATCTGCCTGATGCATGATGTCGAGAATATCCACGATCACATAGACTTCGCAAACTTTGCCGGACTCCATGCGGCTAAATTCACCATAACGAATATTGACTACCCCGCCAGTGGCGCGGATGCCAAGCCAGTTGTGGGCAAAGGTCGCCGTGTAATATCCGGTCGCGCCGATCCACTTGCCACCTTTGAAACTGCCCGCCATCACAATATCGTCGCGGCGCTCAAGATCCGGAAAAGCGGTGAGGAAAGGTTGCCAAAAATATTCAATCACGTTGGCTGCACCTTGATGCGTATTGATCGGGTGCGGCCCATGCCACGCCACATCGGCGCTGTAAAGATTTGATAAAGCGTTGAGCCATTCGCCGGCAGAAAGCTTACCGAGCGCATCCCATGCGTTGAGATAGGTGAGCTTTTCGGTTTGGATATCTGCGGCTGAATGCTCGCTCATGTGTTTCCCATATAAAACGACCCGGTAGCCCTAGTTTGCACTCAGGCAACCGGGTCTATTGGTTGGCGTGCAGATTAAAACGTTTTATAAGTGAATTTTAAACCCCAGGTCCGTGGCGGGGCCATGCTGACTTGTAACGCGCCGCCGCCGCCCCAAACAAAGCGATTGATAGTCTGCTTGTCGGTGAAGTTATCAACAAAAAATTGGACTGAAAACTTTTTATTGGCTTCCCAGTTCAACCTAAAGTCACCCTTCACATACGCGCCCTGTTTTTCAATTTCGGCGTTGGTGGGCTGGCCATAGAATCCGCTGGAGAAAGTAGCCACCACCGCTGGCGTCAGTTTGCCGCCACCGGGCAACATCACCTCATAGCTGCCAAATAACGAGCCGGAATATTTGGGTGAATACGGCACTTGCTTGCCGGATAAATCACAGCCAAACGCGGGTGGTGGCTGGCCGACGCCGCCCGTGTTCGGAATCAATCCGCATGAATAGCCGGGTGCGAACACACGTCGCTGTCCAATCGGCGCAATAGTGACGCCGTTGACGGTTGTGGCGGTGGTTACGGTGGGATCGGCTACCAGAATCGATGTGCCAAACGGCAGCGCTACATCCGGAAAGCTTGAGTATTTTGCATCCAGCAGCGACAGCGTTCCGCCAATCGACAGCTCATCGGTGGCAAGCCATTCGGCCTCTACTTCCAAGCCATTTGCCCTGGCTTTAGCGGCATTAAAGATGGTTGAAATCGTGGTGGCCCCGATGGGGATTTGCCGCTGCTCTTGCAGATTGGTGTAATCGTTATGGAAGGCGGCCGCATTGATTTGCAGGGTACCGTTCCAGAACCGGTTTTTGGAACCGATCTCGACGGCTTTAACTTCTTCCGGCAGGAAAGTACGCACCGCTTCAATGGCCTGGCCAGAATTAAAGCCGCCCGAACGGAAGCCGGTGGAGTAGGAAATATAGAGAAGATTATCCTTCGCTAGCTTGTAATCGATGGCGGCGCGGCCGGTCGATTTGGTAAAGGTTTTTTGATCGTAAGTTCCGCCTAACAGCACGCTTGGATTAGCCGGATCGCAGTAAAACCCCGGGCCGCGTGCGGGTACACAATTCGACGTGCCCGCCGTGCCGTAGGCTGAATTCGGCGGTAGCGGAGTATCAAGCGTTACGCGCGTGCCGTCTGGCAGTCCGGTGATCGGATTACGCGGCGCAATCGAATTCGTATTGGCGAATTTGAAATTCTTTTTGTCCTCGGTATGGCGGCCGCCCAGAGTGAACGATAGTTGGTCATTCATTTTCCAGGTGGCTTGTGCGTAAAGCGCGTTGGATTCTGTTTCAGCCAGCGGATCATCAAAAAAACTCGCGCCGTTTTGCGGCAGTGATAGCGGTGCGGTCAGAGCGGTAGAGCGAATGGTGCGCGGCGACTGCACGCTGTAAAGCGTGCCGCGCAATTTATCTTTGAAGTAGTAATAGCCTGCTACATAGCTGAACGGCCCGGTACCTTCAGACAGAATTTGCAACTCTTGTGAAAATGTTTTAGCTTCGGTTTTTTGGACGTCCACCGCAATTGTCGAGGCTGACATATCAGAATCAGATGAGCGCTTGCTGGAGAAATCAGCGAAGCCGGTAATCGATTTTAGGGTCAGCGCATCAAAACGATACGCCATATCTAGCGAAGCACTTTTATCTTTGGTGGTCTGTGAGGTTTGATAATCGGTATCAATGCGATAGCCGTTACCTGGTTTATAAATCGGGATGCCCTGATCAACCCCGGTGCCGATCGCGTTAGCGCCCGTCCCCGCGCCAGCGCCCACGGTGCGCGTACAGTCGCTGACGCCATCACGATTGCCGGGCCGTACATTGAGTATCACCAATGATGAATTGAACAACTGCTGGCAGGATGCACGATCATAGTAAGTGCCTGCTTGCTTGTAGCCGAATGCCGAGCCACCGTTACCGCCTTGATCGGTGACATCAGCGCGCAAGGTTGCCTCGAAACGGCTGTTCGGCTTGAACCGGACTGAAACCCGTCCGTACTTTAAATCCTGATCAAACAAATCAGCCGACGGATTAAAATCATTTTTGACATAACCATCAGCTCGATCAACCGTGGCCGCTAGGCGGATTGCAAAGGTATCGCTCATCGGCAGATTCAGCATGCTTTCAATTCGCACTTTGTTGAACTGGCCCACCAGTAAACTCGCCGCTCCCTGAAACCCGCTGAAGGTAGGCTGATTGGTCACGATAGAGATATTGCCGCCGAAAGTATTGCGGCCATACAGCGTGCCCTGCGGGCCACGCTGGATTTCCACGCGCTGCACATCCACAAAACCTGCCATGGCTTGTTGCGAGCGTGATTTATAGATGCCATCCACAAAGTAGCCGATAGTGGTATCGCCATTGATGGCTACGTTTTCGGTACGCACCCCGCGCATCGCGGGCCGTGCATCGGTGCCGGAACGGCCAAACGTAAAGCCGGGCGCCATGCCTTCCATTTTTGAAAGATCGGTAACGTTACGCTCGGCTAGCGTTTCAGCCGTCACGGCTGTCACGGATACGCTGACGTTTTGCTTATTCTCAGGCCGTCGCTGGGCGGTCACCACGATTTCTTCAATCGTTTTGGCGGTGTCTGACGACGCTGCGGGCGGCGTCTGCGCGTTTGCAAATCCGGCGTTCAAGCCGTGGGAAATACCCAATGCCAGGGCAATCTGCACAACTAATATTTTGCGGCTCGAAATGTTGTTACTGCTGACTGCCCTCATGATGAATCTCCCAATTTAATAATTAAGGGACGCCGTCTAAATGTAACGACAGCGTATTTACCTTGTGCCCAACCTAATAAAACCTGAAAAAGCCATGCACTTTCGCGACCATGTGCTGTACTGCGCATGCATAGTGCTTTTGCCCAATATCATCAAGCTGTATTTGCCCTGAATAAGGCAAAATATGATATTGACTAGGGACATTTTATGCATGCGAAGTCAATGTTTGTCAAGTTAGGCGAAAAATTGGCGATGAAAAGCCGGGCGCCTTTAATTTTTGTAAGCTTCATGGCGATCTGCAATCATGTTATCAATAGATAGCGAAGTTGTTTGCAGTCGAATGCAGCGCAGAACTTTGAAAACCAGCTTTTCGTTTATACTTTGATTCGCATGACAGTGAATTTAATG
>ENA-OFCI01000528-OFCI01000528.1-metagenomes-genome-assembly--contig:-NODE-528-length-22615-cov-12.647163_pt1 | contig 22615 bp, 14 predicted proteins | sample MGYA00153391_OFCI01 | MGnify analysis MGYA00153391
AGTTTTTATTGGGGCGATCGTGATGATGGATGGGGCGGCAGAGCAACGGGTGGATGCGTTTTTGGAGAGGTGGGTAGGATCGCAGGGGAATGAGCGGGCGAATTATCAATCGTTTTTGCAGGATTGGTGTGGGGCGTTGGGGGTGGCGGCGGTGTTGCCGAAGGGCGGCGACGACGATTCGTATTGTTTTGATAAGGGTGTGGTGTTTTTTCATAAGGATTAAGGCGGCGACGACGAATTTTATTGACTGTGGCGATCGATGTCGTTTGTGTTTGAGGCGAAGCAGGGGAGTGATGGAAGTACGAAGGCGAGTACGCCGAAGCGAGGAACGGCGGGGTATCTGAAGTATATGGAGAAGGCGTTTTGTCAGGCGCGATCGTATATTCGACAGTTTGAGGTGCGTCCACCGTTTATTTTGACTTGTGATATTGGGTCGCATTTTGAATTGTGGCAGGATTTTTCTGGTCAGTTTGCGATGGGCTATGGGGCGCGGGAACGGATTGAGCTGGAGGATTTTCGGAAACAGGAGGTGTTCGATCGGTTTGTGTTGATCTTTAATGATCCGCAGAGTTTGAATCCGGAGAAGGTACGGGCAAGGGTGACGCGGGAAGTGGCGGCGGAGTTGGCGGCGTTAGCACGGGGGTTGGAGGGCGATTCTCTAAGCCTCTTGGGCAGCAAGCAACGAGACAGCAAAGCTGACCGTGCGGGAGCTGTGGGCCGATCTGCAAATGCGGTGGCGAATTTTCTGATGCGGTGCATTTTTACGATGTTTGCGGAGGATGTGGGGCTGTTGCCGGGGGAGGTGTTTACGCGATCGTTGAGGGAGCGTTGGATTCCGAATCCGAGGCAGTTTAAGGGGGAGATTGAGGGGTTGTGGGAGACGATGAATGCGGGTGGGAGGTTTGGGTTTGAACGGATTTTGCGGTTTAATGGTGGGTTTTTTAGTGATTGTTCGGCGTTTGAGTTGACGAAGGGGCAGCTTGAGACGTTGTGCCGGGCGGCGGATAAGGATTGGAGTTTGGTGGAGCCTGCAATTTTTGGGACGTTGTTGGAACGGGCGTTGGATGTGCGGGAACGCAGTCGGTTGGGGGCGCACTATACGCCGCGATCGTATGTGGAGCGGTTGGTGAAGCCTGTGGTAATGGAGCCGTTACGATCGCAGTGGGCGGCGGTGGAGATGGAGGTTGATCGGATTTTGCAGCTTGAGGCTGGGAAGTTGGAGCCGACGGTGGGGCAGCGGAAGAATGCTGAGGGGGAGATTCGATCGTTTTTGATGACGTTGCAGTCGGTGCGGATTTTGGATCCGGCTTGTGGGAGTGGGAATTTTTTGTATGTGACGTTGGATTTGTTGAAGACGTTGGAGATGGAGGTGTTGCAGCGGTGGGTGGATGTGACGGGGAGTGTGCAGTTGAGTGTGTTGGAGCAGGTGAAGCCGAGTCAGTTTTTGGGGATTGAGGTGAATCCGAGGGCGGCGGCGATCGCGGAACTGGTGATTTGGATTGGGTATTTGCAGTGGCATTTTAAGCGGTTTGGGAATGCGGAACCGCCGGAGCCTGTGTTGGTGGCGTATGGGAATATTGAGTGTCGGGATGCGGTGTTGGAGTGGGATCGGACGGAGCGGGATGTGGATAAGGATGGGAAGATTCGATCGCGTTGGGGTGGGCGGTTGATGCGGCATCCGGTGACGGGGGAGGAGGTGCCTGATCCGACAGATCAAGTTGAGATTTTGCGCTATGTAAATCCGAGGGCGGCGGTGTGGCCAGAGGCTGATTATATTGTGTCGAATCCGCCGTTTATTGGGAATGCAAGAATTCGGGAAATGCTGGGAGATGGCTATGCGGAAACGCTACGGAAAATGTATAAAGACGTGCCTGACACAGTAGATTTCGTGATGTATTGGTGGCACAAGGCAGCGGAAGTAGTACGATCGAAACGAGTAACTGCATTCGGTTTCATTACGACTAATAGTATTAGTCAAGTCCGTCAACGTAAGTTAATTGATTTTCACTTAAAGCAAAAAGATTCTCTCCGACTGAATTTTGCAATTTCTGATCATCCTTGGGCAGATGGAGATGCTGCCGTTAGAATTGCGATGACAGGCGCAACTAAAGATGATTTCAAGACAACTAACTTGGCACGATTGGGAAGAGTAATTACTGAAGTTCAACAGAATTTACCAGAAGATGCTGCAAAATTTCTTCAAGTCCAATGGGATACAGTACCCGCTATTTTCAGTGATCTTAAATCAAGATTTGATATAGCCACAGCTAAACCGTTAGCAAGTAATCAAAAACTATCCTGTCCTGGGATGAAGCTTCATGGCTCAGGATTTTGTGTTAGTGAAAAAGAAGCACAAAACCTTGAACCTGAGATCATTTATCCATACCTGAATGGACGTGATCTGCTTCACACATCTCGAAATGTTCGCGTGATTGATCTATTCGGTTTATCTGAGGACGAAGTTCAGCGTAAATATCCAAAAACATATCAATGGATTTATGACAGAGTAAAACCAGAAAGAGATCAGAATAATCGTCTTTCATATCGTAAATATTGGTGGATTTTTGGTGAGCCAAGAGCTAAATTCAGACCTGCTTTAACAGGATTACAAAAATATCTAACAACTGTGGAGACAGCCAAACATCGAACGTTCACTTTCTTGCCTCAGCATGTAGTTCCTGACAATATGTTGACTGTTATCGCTCTTGATGATTCTTATTTTCTAGGTATCGTTTCTAGTGATATTCACTGTATTTGGGCATTAGCTACAGGTGGTGATTTGGGTGGCAATACTCCTCGTTACAATAAAACTATCTGTTTCGACCCCTTCCCTTTCCCCGATCCCACCGACGCACAAAAACAAACCATTCGTGAACTGGGCGATCGACTGGATAGCCATCGCAAAAACGTCCAAGCGAACCATCCCGACATCACGATTACTGGAATGTATAATCTTCTCGAAAAACTCCGCAAAGGCGAACCGTTTACCGATAACGATCGCGATTACAACAACAAAGCGCTCGTCTCGACGTTGAAACAAATTCATGATGACCTCGATCGATCGGTCTTGGAGGCGTATGGGTGGGAGGATTTGAATGGAGAAGTGGGAATTGAGAAGGTAGAAGAAATGATTTTGGAGCGGTTGGTGACGTTGAATGCCGATCGGGCCGCAGAAGAACGCAATGGTCTCATCCGTTGGCTCCGACCGGAATACCAAGCGCCCGACACCATTATTCATGCACCAGCACTTCCCGGACTGCTGACGGAAGAACCGACGATCGTCCTTCCCACCGAACAAAAAACCTGGTCCAAAAATCCCAAAGACCAACTCACCTCTCTTCAAGATCTCTTCCATACCCATCCCACCGAATGGACTCTAGCCCAAATTGCAGCCCAATTTAAAAACGGTACCCGCAACCAAAAATCCATTCGCGATAACCTCGATCGGCTCGAATTTTTCGGCATCATCCTGCACTACCAAACCGACGGACTCGATCGCTGGTCGATCGCCCTTCAGTAATTGTGGGTGTGATCGATCGCAGACCATCGCACCCAACTACAACCTAGTACCCAAATACTAGAAATCCCCGAAGCGGTTGCGATAAAACAGTTCGAGGACTGAAAGCCTTGTATAACATTAAGCCTGTGATGAGGATTGAACTCATGACCTCATCCTTACCAAGGTTTAAAGCAAGTCCTTCTATATAAGGCTTTCAGCGATCGACTGTAGAAATTTATCCAGATTCTATCCAGATCGACTATCCGGCGATCGCCAAATAAACCCGGTAACACTGATTCATTTTTCTATGGGTCAGTGTTTTGTTTTTGATTCAGCGATCGGCAAACTTTTAAGACCAGGTTTTAATCTATGTAAATCATCGAAAAAAATCTATTAATCCATTTAAGTAAAACTCATTTTTCAAGCCTTGATACAAAATTAGACCTGTAGCGTTGGGCTTTGCTCTTTTTTAGCGACCCTAGTAACCCTGTTGGACTGCTTAAAACTCTCAAAGCTAGACACCGATAAGGTTTTGAACAGGGTCGCTAACTCAAAATCTAGCGACCCTGACCCGATCGCTAGCGACCCTAGCGACCCTGTTTTTGCCTCCGGTGGAATTGCTCTGTTTTTAGCGCCACCAGCGTCACCAGCATCACTCGCCTTACCTTGCGAGGGTTTCAGCGGTGACGCTGGCTTTTCGTAGCATCACCCGTAGGTGATTTAGCGTCACCCTTTTCTGGTTACATTTTCAGTTTCAAATGTACGAAAGGAGATTTTGCAGGAAGTATGATGGATGGGTATGGACCATCATCTCTCTGGGAAAAGGCGGACCTATGACAGTCGCAACTGACCGACGAATGACACTTAAGGATTTCCTGACCTATGACGATGGGACGGATACGCGATATGAGCTTGAAGATGGGGTTTTAGTTGAGATGGGAACCGAAAGTACGGGTAATACCTCCATTGGGATGTTTTGGATCAGCATCTTCTTAGGAATGGGTATTCCTTATTACCGCCTCGCCACCAAACACACGATCGAAGTTCGGGGCGGCTATGCTAACGCGCGTTATCCCGATCTGATGGTCCATTCAGACGAGTCTTTCGCAGCAATCAATGGACGACCTGAAGCCTGTGTCGAACTAACGGACCCTTCTCCCATGCTGGTTATTGAGGTTGTTTCACCGGGCGCTGAATCTTCCAAGAATTACAAGCGAGATTATAAGTGGAAGCCCCGTGAGTATGCTGACCGCGAGATTCCTGAGTTATGGCAGATTGACGCAGAGAGAAAATGGGTGAGGGTCGGTATCTTAGTGTCCGGTGGCTACCAGTTTGCAACATTTCAGGGTGATGATGCGATCGTCTCTCCCACATTCCCAGACTTGAACCTGACGGCGGCACAAGTCCTGAGCGCGGGGCGATAGGCATTAGACCGATTAGATGATTCACTAGAAACAAATCTCTTTTCCCCACTGCTTTTCGCTTAGTGGACCTTCAAGACATGTAAAAGGGCGAACTTCCCCGTTACCCATCAGTCCAAACGTGTTGCGCCAATGGTCAGTTCCAGGTTGTCGAAGAAGGAACATCACGGATCCGATACGAGGACAACTTTGAATAATTCGGGTCGCTAAAGATGCCTGTAATTTGTCGGAGTTCATGACTTCGGCAGCTTGATGCCATTCTTTAGACCGAATTCCCTTAACGGGTGTGGCGCTTGTTGGGTCTTCACCAATCGCTAACTGAATCACATAGCCATTTTTTCTACCCTTTGGGTGATCGCTGTACGTATTGGATAAATCCCAGGGAGTAATGCCCACGATCGTTTTCTTCTGGAGTGTCTTTTGTACGGACTCTAATGCGGCGCTGCATGAAGAAGAGGATTCAGCCTGAACTGGAGAAATGATGGAGAGTGAAGCGGCGATCGGGAATGCCGTCAGAATCAAAGGAAGTATTTTCATTGTGAGTCTAGAGAAATGCTTACCTAACGTTCCCCCTCGTCGGTATGAGATGTGCGTTTTCCTTCAGAATTAAGGCTGGGTACAATATCCTCGCATCCCATTTCGCATCGATCGCCATGATTCGATCGTTTTGGAGCCGATCGGATAGTCGAGGTTTCGTCCATTGCTTATCTTGAGCCTGACTTTTACATCAGTGGAACGCTGTAAGGCATCTGCCAGTTCTGGACTGATTATAAAAGTTCCTTCACCAGTACCTTTTAATCCAATTAATCCAAATAATTCACGACCTACCTTCATGGTCATTTCGGTCGATCGATCGGTGTGAAAACCAGATTGATTGTGATAAACGGTGGGTAAAATCATGAATAAATTCCAAGAACTCAGTACTCCAGCCTTGATGATCTGTCCCTTGAAATAGCTCTATTCAAAATGATGATCGGTCAGGGCAAGGGTTTCCTTTCCAGTAAAATCGTCCAGAAGAATGACAGGCTCACTATGGGGTGTATTAGCGCCGTTCGTGTAGACCTTGAGTGCTGGGAACAGTTTTGAGTACTGAATCTTACCCGTTTGGTTCATCACACATTTTGACAACTGAGTTTCACTGGCAACATCAGCTTTTGCGGGAGAGGCGATCGCAACGAGGGCTGATGCTGTGAGGAGGGCGGCTGTAAATAGTTTTTTATGGGTGAAGATATAAGTGTAGTAGGCAACCAGGGATCACAGATTATTCTGAACAGATGGCTAGAGAGACGACCATCACAGTTAATCCCCAGTTTCTTAAAATTCCCCACAATGGCAATGCAATAACAGCCCGTTATCGATCGCAAAATCTAGCTACTCATCTCTCGTCCAGAGATCACATAGAGGACCATCTGGTAGGTTGGGGCATCCAATGCGGTTTCTAATTTGGATAGCACCAGTTCGATTTCAACCGTTAGCTCTTTCTCTACGATGATTCTCACCCCAGCATCAAGGCCCAACATGCTACAGCGCGCACGGCTGATTTTTAAGGCGGCTTCGATCGCTTTAGCTTCGCCTGTTTCGATCGCTGGGGCAAGTCTGGTTAAGTAATGATCTAAGCGGCTTAATTCCATCTGCCGATGCTCGTCTGCATCCACACTGGCTTCTTGATTGAGTTGAGCGATCGATTCTCGTACATCGTCAAATGCCCGTTGACGGCAGTAGGTTGGGATTCCAAATTCAGTGGCAATGAGTGAGGCGATCGATTCCAAGGTCAAGCCTCTTTTGCGTAGACCAATGGCACGAGCACGACGAGCAATGATTGTGGTTTTGTGAGGGGAGGTTTTAGACATGGTTTGTCCGGATTGGTTAAGTGTCCGATTTTCACCCTGATTTTAGCGGGCATTTCGGCTTTCATGAGTACATTTGTCTTAAATGGAAAGTTGGCAAGGTTGGCAAACTTTACCTTGACAACTTTTGAGTTAGAACGTGCTTTTAAAACAGTAGGGAAAAGGTTTTTGGAAAATTTTTATATGAAAATTCTGGCTCCTAATTAGCCCCTTTTCGGCATATGAAACCCTTACCCCCCTTCCTCGGTAAAATCTAAATTTAGAATTACTGTATTTCAAACGTTTTGACCGATCGATGACTACAGTTCTCTAGAATAATCCACTTAAAGTATCAAGCTGACTCTGCCAATCCTCATCATGTCTCAGCGCAATTACACTATATCCGGCTCGATACCTAAGATCGTCACGATCGATTCGGTCTTGCTTCTGCTTTTCAGGAGAATCGTGAACAGAACCATCACAGAAAATAGCAATCTTTGCAGTTTTGTACACAAAATCAGGCTTGATAGATGCTTCAGCAATTAATTCTTGGGCTGAATCAGGGAGTTGGATGCCACGATGATAAATTTCATCCAACACAAGTTTCTCTAGTCGAGAATTTGGATCAACTTTCTGCTCAAGATTTCTATACTGAGCCTCACGCTCGACGTCGTACTCTTGGCGCTGCAAGTGACTATGAAGTAGCTGCTCTAGCCATCCCTTGACTAGATGACGATTAATTAAGCGGTGATCAAATTGATTGCTGTACGACAGTAAACATTCGTAGCAGGCATGAGTACAAGTTGCTTTTTCTTCCTGGAAGTGGCAAATTTCCAAGGCTGTTTGGGCGATCGTCTGAAATGCCTCTGGATTTTCTAACAATTGGGTTAATACGCCCGCACCGCCCTCGGCGGCTTCCCAGAACAACAGCGTTTTTCCTCCTCCTAAGCGTTCTGTGCCGAGTTCATTGTCTTCCAGTTTATAGACCGCTTGAATCGATCGCATTAGGGCGTATTGTAGGGTCGTGAGGAAGGCTTCTGTGTCGCTAGTTGGGATGTTTTTGGGTTCAATCACCAAGATATTAGACGTCTCTGTGATTAGCAAATTAACGTTGTTATGGACTAGCTCAGAGGGCACGTTGCCTTTGGGACTTCCCCATGTGCCCGATCGGGTATCAAGTTGAAATCCTTTGTCCTGCCCACGTCTTGGCCCGCGATTGATCCGCCAAACATCGGCTGTTTCCCCATAGGAGAGATCCAACAGAGCCGAACCGTTTTCAGCATTCACTTGAGCCTTGACTCGCTTCTGTGCTGCATATCGGAAATGGGTTGTAATGTTGTACCCATACTTCATGCGTTCTTCCTCGTCACAAGTAATGCGTTGACGCCGACGAGTTAGCGCTGTTTCCATGGTCAGGACGCGATTGAGTTTTGCCTGATCTCCATTGGCATCGGCAATTTGAGTGCCACAATTTTCGCAAGTGTCCCGATGCTGGCCATCGACGGAATGAAAATAACCGCAGTTAAAACACACGTCTATTTTTCGGTAATCTGGCTCACCAGCAGACATTCGAGTTCGATCAATTTGGAACTTACTGCCTTCGTAATAGACAATATTATCTGGGGCAAATTCGCGCAATGCGACCGCTCTGGGCCGAGAGATGAAGTCACCTGCTTCCCCAGATTTGATAAAAGCGCGCACGGGTAGGCGAGGAAAATTGTATCCCGGCAAGAAGCCTTCGGATGCAAAATACCGATAGGGGTAGAACTCTAAGCCGTTGTTGCTGCCTTTGCCTGACGAACCTTGCCCGACAAGCAAACTGATCTGACGACTCGCTTCTTTTTGTAGACTATTAGCATTGTCATGTTCTTCTTGGGTTGCACTACCCCGATTAAAGCGATCGAGGTCTTGGCGAGCTTTATCTAGTTGTTTTAAGGCATCACCATAGAGTTCACGCCAACGATCGCAAGCGCGGTCAAATTCATTCAGTGCGCCTTCAAAAATCTGTTTTAACCAATCGTCGGAATACCAATTAAATCGCTGTAAGTCCTTCTGCGAATAAGGATCAGAAAAGATTTTCTGCGCGGCGATGACGCATTGTTCTAGGGCGCTGCTGGAAAGGGTAAGACTATTTCTGAGGCTTTCTTTGAGCGGATATTTTTCTTGGTCTAATTCCAGGATTTGGTTCATTGAGTCTTCCAACTGCACACCCGTTTTGGCGATCCATAGGGAGTACAAATGCGATTTGATTAGATCGGGGTTGCCTAGTTCGAGTTTAGGTGAGACGACTACACCCGCAACCATTTGGTTTTGGTGACGGAAGAAGTATTGGTCATGGCCGCTGCCCATGGATGCATAGGTGATCACGAGCGCCTCTTGTCCGCTCCGACCCGCACGACCACTTCTCTGGGCGTAGTTGGCGGGGTTGGGAGGGATATTTCGCATATGAACGACGCTGAGATCGGAAATGTCAATGCCGAGTTCCATTGTCGGTGAACAAAATAGTGCATCTAGCTGGCCTTTGCGGAACTTTTCTTCTCGATCTTGACGATCTCTGGTTTTGACCTGCCCGGTGTGTTCCCGGCCCTCCATATTGAGGGTCTCGGTCGCAGGGCTATTGTAAAAGTTGCGGAAGAAGCGATTGACGGCGACGGGTGCAGCTACTTCATCCCGTAGACGGCGACTCGTGACGGGATCGGCGGGAATCGTCTCAACAAACTGCGATCGCCAAACCAATGCAGCGACTCTCAGTTGGACTGATTGGTTCTGTTCTAGCAATAGTCCAGCATCACGTAAGACATTTAGTAAAGTGCCAATTAACTGGCTGTAGTCAGCATCAGAAATTGATTGGGATAGCCAGTCCCAGGCTTTTGGGGATTTGAGAAAGCGTCCAATTTTACTTCTTGCGCTGAGCTTGATGCCACGATCGCGAGATTTCGGGGTGGTCTTTGCCTGGGATGAACTACTGCTAGCCCAGGTGGCTTCATGGAGTAGCTCAAATTCGTCGAAGCACCAGGGTTCGGCGATCGCCTGTCTCACGTCTTTCTTCAGCCGTTCGGGGCGAGTAGGCTGTAGTAATTCTGCATCGATCGCGAGTTCTTTGCGGAGATGGTCGAGAATGGCTTTTGCGGCGGTGAGGCGTTGTTTCGGTGAGGCTTGGCTGAGGATGGGATGTTTCTGCCAGCGGTAATCCGCGCCACAGGTTTCCTCAAGGTCGAGATATTCGATCGCGAGGAGGCCGCTTTGTTCTAAGTTGGGTTGGACGATGCGCCAGCCCCGACGCAGGTCTTCGTAGAGTCGGTATTCGATTAAGTCGCGGAATTTCTCGTCGGCGTGGCGTTTGGCGTTTTCAGTCAGAATGGTTTCGGGTTGCTGTTTGACCGATTGGATATAGACCGCTGGCTCAAGCTGCATGGCTTGAAATACGGCCATGGCTAGTTCGCTATGGGTGAGCGTTTGATTATCTCGGAGGGCGCTGTTGAGAGCAATGCGGAGGAAGCTAGTTTGGACGAAATCGTTGAAATGGCCCGCTTGGAGAGAGGCGTCTTGGCGATTGTCGGTGAAACTCAGGATTTTGGCTGCTTCTGAATTTTCGCCAAGGATTTCTTTGAGTCGGCTGACGGTGGATAGGCACAGTAGTGTGGTGGCGGTGCTGCGGCCTTCACTGCTCAGGCGAGAGAGTTTAGTGAATTCGTTCTTTTTCTTATCGTGGACAACGCCGCATTGTAGGCAGGTAAGGAATGGCTTCGGGATGAACCAGCAAGCAGTGCCTTGGAGAAGCGAGTTGGTGATGGTGCCATCGGGGAGGACTTGCAATCGGCGGGGAACGAAGTTGATGTAATCTTTTTTGGGTTCACGGCCATTGCGTTTGGTTTCCTTAAACCAGGTGTCGGGGAGCCGATCGATGTCGCTATCTTCCCAAAGATCGGGTTCGTTTAGAGTGAGGTAGCCTTCGTGAATATCTGCATCAGGTGGGGTGTTGAGTGCGGTGGGGAGGAGGGGTGTAAGGTGCTGGCTATCTTGGTTGTAACGCACAACATAGTAGTCGTGGCCGCATTCACGGCACAGAACCAGAGGATAGAGTAGGCGGTTGTCGGTGGTGGTGTATTGACCATCGAGGGTGAGTTCGCGTTTGGCGTGGGGTTCTATTGTGGCGTAGACGCTGCCGCCTTGGGAGATGAACTGGTGGAGGCGGAAGGCGAGTCCTTTGGTTTTGCTACCCCAGATGAACATTTGCTTCAGGGCGTCAAGGCAGGTGGCTTTGGATAACTGAGTTTGCGTTGCGAGATGTTCGGCACCGTCTTCGAGGGCGATCGGCGATCGACGGATGAGATGCCCGTCTTCATCGTCGAGACCGAAGTTCATTTCGATCCAGGCGGCGAGGGGATGGGTTTTGAAGTTTTCGGGGGTGCGATCGGTTTCGGCGGGTAAGCCTTGAGTGAGGCAGGCTTGGAGTTCGGCGATCGTGGGGGCGGGGCGGGTGATGGCGCGTTGTAGGGTTTCGTCGATGACGTTTTCGGGCTGGATAGTGACGCCGAAGAGTTTGCTGGCGACATCGGCGACGGTGCGGGTGCGATTGCTGCGATCGCCTTGGGTGGACATGGTGGCGCTGGTGCCGACGCAGAGGATGTCACGGCCCGATCGTTGGCGGAGTTTGCGGATGAGGAGGGCGACGTCTGCACCTTGGCGACCACGATAGGTGTGGAGTTCGTCGAGGACGAGGAATTTTAGGTCGGGGGATTCGATTAGGGTTTTCTCATGCATTCGGGTGAGCATGAGTTCGAGCATGACGTAGTTGGTCAGTAAGATTTGGGGTGGGTTGTTCTGGATGTCGGTTTTTTGGGTGAGGGATTCTTGGCCCGTGTATTTGGCGACACGGATGGGGGTATTGGGGACTTGGCTGAGGAATTTGTTGAGTTCTTCTTCTTGGGAGTTGATTAGGGCGTTCATCGGGTAGACGAGGATGGCTCGGACACCTTTGATTTGGGGATTTTTGAGGATGTCGTCGAAGATGGGAGCGACGTAGGTCATGCTTTTGCCGGAGCCTGTGCCTGTGGTGACGACGTAGGGCTGTTGGCGTTGGGCGGTGAGGAAGGCTTGTTCTTGGTGGTGGTGGTAGCGGTAGGGTTGGCCGTTGCGGGTGAAGTATTTGGCGCAGTCGGGATGGAAGACGCCTCGATCGACCAACTCAATAACGGTAGCTCCGGGTTTGTAGGAGGGGTTGAGTTGGAGGAGGGGATTGGTCCAAAGTTTGCCTTGGTCGAGTTGTTCAGAGACGAAGGCTTTGACGCGGGTGTCGCGGATGCGGAGGAAGCTTTCGATGTAGGTGCGGTAGTCTTGAATGACTTCATCGCGGAGTTGGAAGATGTCAAGGCGATCGGGTGTGTTGGATTTGACAGGTGGCAGTGCGGGTGGGGTGACGCCGAGTTGGTGGAGAAATTGGGTGTTGAGCGACTCGGAAGTGGAAAGGAAGGCGGTGTTGAGGTTGTGTTGGGTCCAGGTTGTGGGGATGGTGCTGAATAGGAGTGCTAACTGGGTGGGGGTGAGCTGGTCGATCGCATTGCAGTCTACTTCGGCCATGCCTTGGGCGATGAAGGTGCTCATGGCGGCGATCGCGGCTTCGTTCTGCTGGAGGAGGTCTTGGAGGTTGATGGAGAGCTTCATGGTGAGGTTTGGGCAGTAGGATTGGTTTGGGCTATTTTTTGGATTCAGAATGAAACGCGATTCGATTTTTTATCGATTGTTTAAGCAGTCGCCGCAATTGTTGTTTGACTTGGTTAATCCAGGTTTTCCGAATGCCGATCGCTATCGATTTGAGTCGATCGAGGTGAAGGAAACTGCGTTTCGGATTGATGGGGTCTTTTTGCCGCCGGAAGATGCTTCTCCCAAAGTGGTCTTTTTTGGGGAGGTGCAGTTCCAGAAGGATGAGGATCTTTACAAACGTTTTTTTGCGGAGCTTTTTGTTTTTCTGCGACGATCGGAAGTGGCATATGACGATTGGGGTGGGGTGATTATTTTCGGTTCGCGGAGTTTGGAGCCGTCGGAGTGGGAGTGGTATCGATCGCTGCTCTTGGGTGGTCAGGTGGTTCGGATTTATCTAGATGAAATTGAAGATTGGCAGGATCAGCCACTGGCGTTGGGTTTGGCGTTGTTGACGGTGGTATCGGATGAGGAGATTATCAATCGGGCGAGGCTGCTGTTGGAGCGGGGGACGGCGATCGGGCAGCGAGAAGACATGGTGGAGTGGGTAAGTACTATCATGTTGTGTAGGTTTTCATAGTTAAGTCGAGAAGGAGTTGAATCGATGTTTAACATGCAGGATGTTCGGTTTGAGGATATGCAGATTTATAAGGATCTTGAGAAGGTTCAAGGGAGAACTATTCGCCTGTCTATAGTGCTTTCACAGTTGGAAGAACTATTTGATGAGGTGCCAGAGGTTATTCGAGGTCAGCTTTCAATGTTGACGGCGGAGCAGTTGCAGGCTTTGGGTAAGGCATTGTTGCGGTTTCGGAAGATGAAGGATTTGGAAGTGTGGTTGGCAGAAAATCGGTAAGTCATGGTTATGCAGCCTGCTTGCGGTAGGTTTTTTGAGTTTTGGCTTCAAACATTCGATCCCAGGCTTCGAGGACGAGGCGTTGGGTGCGGTATTCGCCGTATTTTTTGGTTTCGTTGCTTTTGAGGACGCGGAAGGTTTCGCTGGGGAAGTCGCTTCCGTGGATGTCGGCGGGATCGAGGATGTAGCGGAGTTCGTCGCGGGTTAGTCCATAGAGATAGGCGTAGTAGGCATCGAGTTCGGCGCGGAGGATGGCACGTCGATCGGGGTTCCAGACCCAGGGTGCGCCGCTGTAGCCCATGTCTTGGGCGAAGGGTTGCATGTTCCAGGCGGTGTAGACGAGTTCGAGGACGCGGGGGGCGATGAAGTTGATGTCGGATTGGGTATAGGTTTCGGGTGGGAGAACGGGGAGTTGTTTGACGATGAAGAAGTTGAAATTAACCCGCCCTATCTTTGTTCTTGAGACAAAATCAAAAATCAAACTACAGCAGTTGGCAAGAAGACAAGGGACTAATTTTTCATAACGAGAGTCTACAAAAATCAATGGTGCGCTATTACCAACCGCCGATTTAGGAATCAAGCTAAAAATAGCAGTACGCTCATTGTCAAAGTTAGAAATCCCTCGAAAAGCTAAAAGCCAATTTTTATCCCATCTCCCAGCCAGCTTATTTTCGACTTCCGATCGCTTCACCCAATAGCGCGGCATCGGCAGAAACTCAGGGTCAGCTTTTTCGGCATCAGTCATATCGCGAGTACTGCCATCCACTTCATAAGTTGCCCAACGATGATCGAATTGGTGGAGCATCTTGGCTTCGTAAAGTGGAACAGAATTTTCTCCCTGTTCAGTCTCAAATAATCCACTGTCATTCGACATATGGAACATTGATGCAAACTTAATGCCCCAAGGGTTTGCCCCAGTTTTCTCGTTTTCTAGGACGGGCACTTGGCGATAGATTTTCTTGGTCAATTCAGCATCAACTTTCGTCCGAAATACAGGACAAGTCAGCGTATTAGGATTGAGCAAAGCGATTTCTTGAGCCGATAATCTGAACACGCGCTTAGGGCTATCTAAATGGCGGACATTTGTAGAAAAGAAAGAACATTTAGTCAAGTCGGTAGGCTGAGCGCTCATCGAAAGCAACGAGAATTTGTAACTGCGATGAACAGCCGAGAAAATACCCTCCCGATTTTCAAAATCGTACAGGCTGGCTAATGTTTGAGACTGTACCAAATCTCCAAAGAACTTCTTGCAGGTATCATCAGTTGCAATTCCTGTCGGAACAATAACACTAGCTCGTCCATCTCTCCCGATTAGCTTTCTAGCAGTTTCCGAAAAAATTGCATAAGTATTTACATCTCCAACTGCCGTCAGCAAAAATCTCCCGGATTCCCGCACAAATTTACTTTGGGCTTCCGCTTCATGTTTAGCATCTTCAAAAGACTGCGACAGTTCTGGATTTCCTTGAGCAAGTTTTTTGATTAACTTTTCTCGTTCAGCTTTATTCGTAGCATTAGCAATCTCAGGACTTCGAGCCGCAAAAAACTCTTTTTCTTGCAATTTAATTCGTTCCCAGGGCGGATTGCCTAACACACAATCAAATCCACCATTCTCAAACACCTGCGGAAACTCCAAAGGCCAATGGAAAAAGCGACTCTGGGCCGACAATTGATTCGCTGCATCCACGATCGCCGTCATTGAATTCTTCGCACTCGTTCCCGTCTGCTGTTCCCGCACATATCGTCCCAACGCCGCACTCGTCGGCAACACCGCCAAACCCGCCTCAGTCAACGGCATAAAAAACGCCGCCGTCCAAAGATTGCAAGCCTCAACCTTACTCCACCACTGCGGATCATCTCGAAGTGCCCGATCGCTCGACTTTTTCGATCGCACATCCGCCGCCGTCTCCTCGGGCAACTCACCCAACAAGCGCCACTTGTGGGCAATCTCCGGCCAATCCGCCTCGATCGACCCTTCAAAGATCGATCGTTCCCCCGCCTGTTCCTTCTTCCGTTCTTCCTTATTGCGTTTCTTCAGTAGGGACGCGATCGACCTGTCATCCCCCGTCACTGGCTTAAACGCCTCATCAGGAATGCCATCCTTAATGCAATCGAGATCCAACACCCCCACCAACGAATTTCCACACTTAATCCTGTGATCCAAAAACGACAGCGGACGGCCCTTACAGAACCCCTCAATCCACAGCCCCACCTTGCACAAATCCACCGCCAGCGGATTCAAATCCACCCCGTAAATACAATGCTGAATCACCGATCGTTGCGCTTCCCGGCGTGGTGCTTCCCCCGGCTCCATCTCACCCGTCCGCACCCGTGCCAATTCCAGCCCCACCCGCCGCGCCGCCGCCAACAGGAAGTGCCCCGAACCACAAGCCGGGTCAATAATCTTCATCCCCAACAGAGCCGCTTCCCGCTCCACCACCGTCGCCAGCCCCACCAACCGATCGGCCATCACAGGTTCCAGCGCCGACTTAATCAACTGCTGCACCAACTCCTTCGGCGTGTAATAGCTCCCCGTCGTCTTCCGTTCACTCCCCGACACCAACAAAAACTCGTACTTTCCATCGCGCTCCCGCACCTGAGGATGAAAATCCAGCAAACTTTCGTATACAGACCCAAATTCTTCAACGTCGATCGCCGCATAATTCACGCGCCGAAACTGCCCCTTCTGCTCATACAACGACAAATGCCGCATCGCCGTCAGAAAGTCATGGTTATCCACGCCAGCATCCGCCAACGCAGGCAAACTCCCCGTCCCAAACAAATCCCCATTCAACGGCGACAATCCCAACATCGCCCCCCGCCAGTTCTCTATGTCTCCCTCAAACAGCCGAAACGACGCTTTCAGCCCCTGCCACAAATCCTGAAAACCTTCCCGTCGCCAAGACAGCTTCTCCGCCCGCAACCGCAACCGATCGACGCTGTAATATTCGGTATAAATCCGGCGCTTCTCCAAATCGCTCCCCGATAGCAGCAGATTCCGCCCCTCCGCCACCATCAAAAACAGCAGCCGATAAATCAACCGCAACAACTGCCGATAATAGTCCGTCGCACTCAGATCCCCACTCGCAACCCGCGATCGCAACCCCTCACTCGCCTTGTGCTGAAGGAATCCCGTGCCCAACTGAATTAATGCCTTCTCAACGCCATCCCGTAGCCGATCGCGCACCCGCCCGCCCTGCTGCAACGACTCCTGATGATAAAACTCCAGCAAGCACTCATCCGCATCCTCCATTCCCTGCGGCAACCGCGATCGATGAAACAACCGATAAAACAGACAAAACTCCGCAAAATTCTCCCCTTCAAGAATCTGCGCCAAATCAAACTCAATATAAGTCAGCCGCGTCATCAACGACGAATCCCGCAACAACCGCCAGCGCAACCCATTCGTCACGATCGACCACAAATGCTCCGTCCGATTCAGATACTCCTGCACCAACGCATGAGCTGAGAGCCGTGGATTCCCACTCGGTGGCCGCTTTTCCAAATCCACCCGACACCCAATCACATGAATCGGCGGCTGATTCTCCCCCGGTTCCGCCCGATGGGAAATCGCAAACGTCTGCCCATCCGCCATCGCCGCCTCCCGCACAAACACCGGGTCATACCCCAAACTCCGCAACAGCGGCACTACCCAATATTCCCGCGTCACACTCGTCGCTGTATCCACCTCCGGCAACCGCGCCACCATCCGCTGAAACGCCGCCCAATACGCCTTCGCATCGCCCCACGCGATCGCAATCTCGTCCACCAACTTATCCGATCGACCTAGCCCAAAGTCTTCACTACGCTGCCCCTTGACCTCGCCCGCCAAAAGCTCGATCGGCATATCCGGTGCCAACAGATTTCCCTCAATCTGCACACCCACCAGCGAGATCCCTGTAACAGTCATACTTAGTAACTTCCGGATAGAGAGACAGTATATTTTTCGAGCTTTTAGACAGATTCATAAGTAGATGCACGTAATTTTCACGTCTTCAATAGCATATAAGTGGAATCCGGATAAAACAGGAGAAACTTACATCGTGACAGAGAAAATTTATATTACTACGGAGAATCTTTACTAAACATTTACCCAAAGTTCCCGGAAATCCCAGCTAAACCACTATCGACGGAAAAAATTAAAGCGACATCGCGGAGGACAATCCAGTAGGTGATCGTCCACACTTCTCTATTTCTTCGCGACCCATTGTAAAATTTTGACGATCGTCAATACACAATAATTAGTACATTGATTCTATAAGATAATAATTTTGCACTCTGGAAGGTAGGTGTATTGGTCGATCGAGTAATATGGAAGCTGAAAGCGCTGATGGTGTCCTATGAATTTGCCCAACGGGAAAGCGGCCCAATTAGGCGACAAATTGGAGAGGTATTGTCTCAATCCTATTCACCCCAAAGGAAAAGATAAAGCAACCCTATTTCGTCTGCGTTTAGGGATTACCCTCGAAAATAAAGCCATCCTTGAGGCTGCTTTACTAGAAGCTGCCATCGCTGGAAACGCCGTTTTGTATCAGGCCGATGAGTACGGCATCCAATATGACATCCGGTTCCAAATGTCCACAGACACAAGCAATGCCCTAGTTCTAAGCTGCTGGATTATTCGTCAAGATGAAGACTTCCCCAGACTCACAAACACTTATCCCGTAAATCGCTAGGAGTCCCCATGTCAAACATTAATGAATATGACCTTGTGGCTTTGACCGACGAACAAGCGGCAACCCATAAGACCAGTCTCGAAACCATCCAGCTCCAACGCGGCCAAATTGGGACAGTTGTAATGCGATTGGCCCCAGAAGTTTGGCTAGTGGATTTTGCCGACGGCCAAGGCAACACTTACGCCATGGAAACAATCTCCACAGCGCAATTGCTTTTACTCCACCAAGAACCGATCGCCATTCCCGCCTGAACTCACTTTTTCCGAGTTCCAGGTTCCAAGATATAAACCCCTAGCACATCCATCGGCAACTGCGGCGTCACCTTCGCTTGGCCTTCCTTCGTAATGTTTCTGACTCGATGATGGGACTGAGACAAAGACTTCGCCCGGACTTTTGCGATTAGCTCCAACTCATCCTTCAGCTCGTCCAGCCGATCGAGCAATTCCTGGATCTCCGCCCGCTTGTAGCCGATCGGTCGATCGGCTACAGGTTCAACCGACTGTAATAAGTTCAACGCGATCGCATCTTCCATCCACAGCGGGTCAGCCGGAGAACCCGTGAAACCGACGATCAGACATTCTTCAGCCAAAAGCACTGAGTCATTACTGCCACGCTTGTCCTCCAAAATATGCCTTAGCCGCAGCAGCAAAATCGTAGTGCGCTTCTCCACGCCATCGGTCACAACCAGTCCACATCGCGCCGCTGTCGGCTCTTCCAGTTTATCGAGTGCCTCCTCCAACAAATGTCGAGCCAATCCCTCAACTAAGGGATGATTGCGCCCCACATACTCCACCCCTCCTGGCACTGGCGTCGTAAACGCGATCGTCCGCGCCTTTTTACCCAAACTCGATTCCAGAAAAGCGGGAACGGTCTTCAAACTCCATCCCTGCTTTTGCTTAATCAGCGGATAGTTCAACCGATCGAACGCCTTGACCACAAATCGCTGCACATCCGATTCACACCCCAAAACCTGATCCGACTCAATCAACTCCTGCTCAACCTCATTCGGCTTAATCGATCGCTGGGCAAACTTAGTCCGACTCGTCCGTTCGCGATCGACCGCTTGTTTCCAGCGCTTATGCACCAGTCCGATCGACGAATTCTCATCCTCGATTAGCCCCAACAACGACAACTGTTCCGTCTCAGCCGCCTGCCTAAACATCGATAATTGCTCAACCTTATCAGCCCGTTCAAACAGCGACTGGAACACGGCTTCCGAAACCGAAGTGCTATCCATCGGCACAGGCACCGTAATCCCCAAAGCTTTATGAATTGCTACCGCCTTACGAATCAGCACATCCAACACCGCCTGATCCACAGGATTATTGTCGCCATGGAGGAGGAAACTTTTCACCACTTTAGCGGGTTGCCCATAGCGATCGATCCGGCCCTCGCGCTGTTCTAGTCGATTTGGATTCCAGGGCAGGTCATAGTGAAGGACAGCGCTGAAATGCTCTTGCAGGTTCACCCCTTCGCTCAGGCAATCGGTCGCCACCAATACCCGCTGCGGAGAGTCCATCAATTCCTGAAGTCGTATTTCCCTCTCATCTTCTGAATGCGTCCCCGTAATCGCCATTACCCGAACCGATCGCCCTTTCTTCTCCAACTTCTGCCGCAGCACCTCCGCCACATACTCCGCCGTCGCAATATAACGGCACCAAACGATCGGATTCAGCCCTTCTTTTAGCAAGCCTTCCACAATCACCAAAGTGGCCTGCACCTTAGAATCCTTCGCCCCAGACAGCTTCTCAGCCGCCTGCACAAACTCCCGTAACTTCCGTCGCTCACTCTCTTTGTAAAAAGCTCTTCCCTGTTCTACCACCACAGTGGGGGCTGAATCCACGACTTGTTCTTGCTCGGTTGGGTCATAGACATAAGCACTCATCAGCGCTTCATCCAGTTCCCCGGCCAGTTCTTCCCCATCCGCCGCTTTAGCGATCTGACGGTTCAAAGTCGCGATCGCCGCTGCTGGAGAAGACATCACACAGCGAATCAACGCCAGTGCCGCCCAATATCGTCCACGTTGCTGGGCGTAGGTCATCTGATCACCATTTCCCTTCAGCAATCCCCGCGCCAATCCATACACTTGGTCAAACAAATCCCGATAATCCTTGGATAGCTTGTAAGCCGACTCGATCGCCTCCCGTTCCGGAAACGGCGTATCGTCCCCCAGCCATTGCTTCACATCCGCCCGTCGCCGCTGGACAAAATGACTTGCCAACCGATCGCGCTGCCCATCCAACAATGCTTCCAAATTCCAGGTTTCAAACTCCGATTGCAGTAAACCTAACAGAGACAAGAAAGAAGCCTCAATTCCACTGTGAGGCGTGGCTGTCAACAACACCAGATGCCGATCGCTCTTCACCGCAATCTCCTGCACCAACTGATGTCGCTGCTGTTGCGATGCACCTGTCTGGCCGATCGATGAAGCACAAGTATGCGCCTCATCGACAATCACAAAATCAGGGCAATGCGTCAGAAAACTGGCCCGCCGACGATCGGACTTGGCATAATCCAAGCTCACAATGATATGACGGTAATAGCTGAAGATATGGTGATCGCCTATGGGCAACTGCCGCTCCAGTTTGGAAACAGTCCCCGATCGCACCACCACTGCGTCAATATTGAACTTATCTCGTAACTCCCGATGCCACTGATCACAGAGGTGAGGTGGGCATAGCACCGCAATCCGTTTGATTTCTCCCCGATCGAGCAACTCCCGCGCAATCAACCCCGCTTCAACCGTTTTCCCAATTCCGACATCGTCCGCCACCAAAAGCCGCACCGTCTCCAGTCGTAATGCCATCAATAGTGGCACCAATTGATAGGGCCGGGGCCGTACCGAAAGTCTTCCCAAACAGCGAAACGGCCCTGCGCCACTTCTCAAACTCAGCCGCGCCGCATCCATCAACATCATTGCGGCTGTGTGGTCTTGAACGCTGTCCGACTTTGGATTAGGAAACGTTGCCGAGTCGAGCAGTTCATTATTGAGTGGATTGTAGATACCACAGACTTCATCTTCGCTGCCACTTAAAGGCCGTAGCCGCACAACATCAGCACGGTCAGAAGGCAGCACAATCCACTGGCGCTCCCGACAGGTCACAACGGAACCAGGAGTATAAGCTGTCGTCATAGGGGTTAATCTCTAGGAAGAGGAGGAAAAGTAAGTATAAATTTTGACTAGAGTACATCTGCTATTTAAGCCGATTTTTCCTCGTTCGTCAAAATGAATTAAATCGTTCTTGTTTGGGCAAAATGCAAGCCGCTGTGCCTTTATGCTTCACTGATATTCATCGGCCCTAGACCCGCCGTGGTCATATCCTTTTCCTGCAAGCTGATATCGCTCCCCGCCCCACCCCAAGACCAAAGCCCTCACTAGTCGATCGTCTAATGAGGGCCTTGGGTGAGACTTACAGTACCCGTCGCTGCTGTCTACGATCAAAATATCGTTCCACAAGACTGGGATGCCTTCTGGGAATCGCCCGTGTATTACGATCGCTCTCTCCATCAGAGTCAGCCGTCTCTCGTAATGTTTTATCGAGTCGATCGATCGCTGCAATCAGTTCAAAAGTCGCGGTGGACTTCATAACGTCCATGGCAAGGCTTGGATCCATTTCACGGCGAGCAAGGGCATGAGTGATTCTTTCGTACCGATCGATCTGTTCCAAATCTTCAGCATAGGAAGGTTTTCTGACTGTCATAGCTATCACCGGATAAAATAAATTAGATGGTTGAAACGAACGATTTCGGATTGCAGCAAGGGTTTTACAGATTGTACTCTGACGCGATCGCCCGGTACTCAGCGATCGCTTTTTTATAGCCCTCAGAACCACCTGCCTTGACACCCCAAATCAATTCGATGATGTCAGTTTGTGTCCACCCTTTCTGTTTCAGTTCAAGGCAGACACGGGCACGATTAGGCATCGGTTCATGGTCTGAAATGCTTTGAAATGAAATTATTTCAGGTGAGGCTAGAGAAGCCTGTGAGTCCTGTAAAATGGTGGTTTCACGGTTTGAAATAGAATCTGAAACAGTTTCAGCAGAGAGACTACTTTCTGAAATCGTTTCACGGGTTGAAACGGCTTGAAATAGACGTGCAATCTCAGGACAGAGCCGATCGTCCGGTAAGATTTGGGGCACTGGGTAAGACGGGACAGCCGCCCATTTCCCGAAGGCTGAATGGAAAACCAAAATTCCCACGGGTGAGATTTTAAAGTGGTCATCTGTTGGGACGGACTGAAGAGTCGAGAGTGATTTCTTGACCGATTGAGCGTGCTCTTTACTTTCGGAGGTCTGAAGCGTCATCAGGTCAAAAGCAGATCGGTTCCCCCCGGTGAGTCCCAAATCAGAGACGAGGGGACTTACCGTGAGTAGCCAGAGAAAGCGGTGATCGGTCTCACCACTTGAGGCTTCTACTAGGCACTGAGGTAGCAGAAATTTCTTATACCAAGTCGGTTGCATGGCCTGAATCTTCACCAGCTCGTCAATCACCAAGATGTTCGGACGAGCTGGAGCCGCTCTCCAATCTCTGAAGAATGCCGTGAGCCGTTCAGCGATTGCCGGGTCGTCAATCTCGTAATCTTCTAGATATAGCAATCGCCATGAGTGTTAGGACATAGTGTAGAATAGAAAAAATGCATGGC
>ENA-OFCI01000532-OFCI01000532.1-metagenomes-genome-assembly--contig:-NODE-532-length-22318-cov-5.148812_pt1 | contig 22318 bp, 16 predicted proteins | sample MGYA00153391_OFCI01 | MGnify analysis MGYA00153391
GTATCGGGGAACCCCCCCGCCAGGTGATCCACGGAAGTTCGGGCACGGCCATGAAGATCATCGCGGTGCCCAACCGTCCGTGGATCATCGCGGTGGGGGGTGGGCCGTCTCGTCTGGGCGGCTCCCCGCCGGCCCGGCCTCAGGCGGCGGTGGCGACGGTCGCGCTGCCAAGGACCTCGTCCCCGTCGTACAGGACGGCGGTCTGGCCGGGGGCGATGCCCGTCGCGGGGGTGCTGAGCGCGAGCGACCAGCCGCCGTCGTGGGCCGTCGCGGTGCAGCCGTGCAGGGCGCCGTGCGCGCGAAGCTGCACCTCGCAGACCAGCGGCAGGGCCCGGGGCGAGCTCCAGACAGGAGTCCCGGTGTGGACCGTCCGGACCTCGAGCGCGGCCACCGGCCCGACCGTCACGGTGCGGTCGACCGGCGAGACCGACAGCACGTAGCGGGGGCGTCCGTCGGCGGCGGGCACGCTCAGCGCGAGGCCCCGGCGCTGGCCGACGGTGTAGGCGTAGGCCCCATCGTGCCGGCCGACGACTTCGCCGGTGAGGGCATCGACGACCGGTCCGGGCTGCGCGCCCAGCCGTTCCCGCAAGAAGCCCTGGGTGTCGCCGTCGGCGATGAAGCAGATGTCGTGGCTGTCCGGCTTGTCCGCGACGCCGAGCCCGCGGGCGGCTGCCGCGGCGCGGACCTGCGCCTTGGTGAGGTGCCCGAGCGGCAGGACCGCCCCAGCCAGTTGGCGCGGGGTCAGGACGGCCAGCACGTAGGACTGATCCTTGGCGGTGTCGGCTGAACGGCGGAGCACCCCGGCGTCGAGCCGGGCGTGGTGGCCGGTGACGACCGCGTCGAAGCCGAGCGCCAGCGCGCGCTCGAGCACGGCAGTGAACTTGATGTGCTCGTTGCACCGCAGGCACGGATTCGGGGTACGGCCGGCGGCGTACTCGGCGACGAAGTCGTCGACGACGTCGGCGCGGAAGCGGGCGGCGAGGTCCCACACGTAGAACGGGATACCCAGCACGTCGGCGGCGCGGGCGGCGTCGCGGGCATCCTCCCGGCTGCAGCAGCCGCGCGCGCCGGTGCGCAGCTCGGCGGGGGCCTCGGACAGCGCAAGGTGGACACCGGTGACGTCGTGCCCGGCCTCGACCGCGAGTGCGGCGGCAACCGCCGAGTCGACCCCACCGGACATGGCGGCCAGCAGCTTCACCGCGAGCCGCCACCGACCGCTAGCGGCAGCGACGTGACAGCGGCAGGCAGCCTCACCGGGCCGGAACGCGCCGGGCGCGTTCGACGACGGCCGGCAGCGCGTCGAGCAGCGCGTCGACGTCGGCGGCCGTGGAGGTGGAGCCGAGCGAGAAGCGCAGCGAGCTGCTCGCGCGCTCAAGGTCGGCGCCCATCGCGACCAGGACGTGCGATGGCCTGGCGACACCGGCGGAGCACGCCGAGCCGGTCGAGACCTCCACGTCGCGGGCGTCCAGCAGCAGCAGCAGGGAGTCACCCTCGCAGCCCGGGAAGGAGAAGTGCGCGTTGCCGGGCAGCCGGTCGATCGGGTCGCCGTTGAGCACGGCGTCGGGGACAGCGGCGAGTACCCGGCGCACCAGGTCGTCGCGCAGGGCAGCGAGTCGACGCGCCGTCTCGGGCTGCCGGTCGACGGCAACGGAGGTCGCGGCGGCCAGCCCCGCCAGCGACGGTACGTCGAGGGTGCCGGAGCGCACGTCGCGCTCCTGGCCGCCGCCGTGCAGCAGCGGGGTGCAGTCGACTGCGCGCCCGAGCAGCAGCGCGCCGGTCCCGAGCGGGCCGCCGTACTTGTGTCCGGTGAGGGTCAGTGCGTCGACCCCGCTGGCGGCGAAGTCGACGGGCAGCTGCCCCACGGCCTGCACGGCGTCGGTGTGCAGGGGCACCCCGACGCGATGGGCGACGTCCACGAGCGCACTGATCGGTTGGACGGTGCCGACCTCGTTGTTGGCCCACATCACGCTGACCAGGGCGACGTCGTCGTCGAGCGCGCCGGCGAGGACCTCGGGGTGAACGCGACCCAGCGCGTCGACGGGCAGCCAACTGACCGTTGCGCCCTCGTGTGCGACCAGCCAGTCGACGGCATCGATCACCGCGTGGTGCTCCACCGCGCTGGCCAGGATGCGGGTGCGCCGCGGGTCGACGGCGCGCCGCGCCCAGAACATCCCCTTGACCGCGAGGTTGTCACTCTCCGTACCGCCGCTGGTGAACAGCACCTCGGACGGCCGGGCGCCGAGCGAGGCCGCCACGCTCTCGCGGGCCTCCTCGGCTGCGCGCCTGGCCCGCCTACCGGACCCGTGCAGCGAGGAGGCGTTGCCGCCCCTCGTCATCGCAGCCAGCACGGCCTCGACGGCCTCGGGGAGCACGGGCGTCGACGCCGCATGGTCCAGGTACGCCACACACGAGACCCTACCCGCGGGTGCACGCGGTCGCGATCGGGCCGTATCGCGCGGCCTCGCCAGCCCCTACCCCCGACCGCCCGCCGTCGGGGTCCGGCCGCCGCCGTCGGGGGGCGCGGGGCGGGGGGCATGGGTGCGTCAGGGCCTGCCCGGTTGATGTGGCGAAGTGCAAGGTGTGTGTTGCGCGCCGCGGGCCGGGTGGGGTTTGCGCTCGCGTGGCGGGCACGCAACAGCCCGGTCGCACGGGGCGACCGGGCCGGTGCGGGCAGATCTGGGTCAGCCCTTGCGGCGGGTGATCTCCTCGGTCAAGGCCGGTACGACGGTGTTGAGGTCGCCGACCAAACCGAAGTCCGCGAGCTCGAAGATCGGCGCCTCGGCGTCCTTGTTGATGGCCACGATGGTCTTGCTGGTCTGCATGCCCGCGCGGTGCTGGATGGCGCCGGAGATGCCGACCGCGATGTAGAGCTGCGGCGACACGGTCTGGCCGGTCTGGCCGACCTGGTTCTGGTGCGGGTACCAGCCGGCGTCGGTCGCTGCGCGCGAGGCGCCCACGGCTGCGCCGAGGCTGTCGGCGAGTTTCTCGATGATCGAGAAGTTCTCGGGGCTGCCGACCCCCCGACCGCCGGAGACGACGACGGAGGCGTCGCCGAGAGCCGGCCGACCGCCCTTGTCCTCCACGACGGACTCGATCACCCGGGCCGCCTTGTCGGACGCCGAGAACGTCGCGGTGACCTCCTCGACCACGCCGGCTCCGGGCTGCTCACTGGGCGCCGTCGAGTTGGCGCGGACCGTGATGATCGGTACGCCGGTCTGCACGCGCGACTGCACGACGACGCTGCCACCGAAGATCGGCTGCTCAGCAACCAGCTCGGCGGTCACGCCGACCGCGTCCGTGACCAGACCGCCGCCTGTCTTGATGGCCAGCCGGGCGGCGACCTCCTTGCCCTCTGCATTGCTGGGCAGCAGGACGGCGAACGGCGACGCCGACGCGACCAGCTGAGCAAGGACCGCGGCCTTGGGGCCCACCAGGTAGGCGTCGAGCTCCTCGGCCTCGCTGACGTAGACCTTCTCGGCGCCGTACGCGGCCACCTTCTCGGCAGCGCCGGACGCGCCCCGACCGAGCACGACTGCCGACGGCGAGCCCAGGGTGCGGGCCAACGTCAGCAGCTCGTAGGAGACCTTCTTCGGGTTGCCCTCGACGTGGTCGATGAGGACCAGGACCTCAGCCATAACGTTCCAGCCCTCTCAGACGAACTTCTGCGACGCGAGGAACTCGGCGACCTTGCTGCCGCCATCACCCTCGTCCTTGACGATCTGACCGCCCTGGCGCGGCGGCTTGTTGGCGAAGTCCACGACCTGCGACGGGGCGGTCGCCAGACCGACCTGCCCCGACTCGATGCCCGCGTCGGCAGCGTTGAGTGTCGTGAGCGGCTTCTTCTTCGCGGCCATGATGCCCTTGAAGGACGGGTACCGCGGCTCGTTGATCTTCTCGACGACGGAGACGAAGGCCGGGGTGGCAGCCTCCACGACGTCGTAGCCCCCTTCGTTCTGCCGCTCGACGCGCACGACCGCGCCGTCGGCGGTCACCTTGCGGGCACCGGACAGCTGCGGGTGACCGGTGCGCTCAGCGAGCAGCGCCGTCATCACCGACATCCGGCTGTCGGTGGCTTCCGACCCGGCAATGACCAGGTCGTACTCCAGCGTCTCCAGCACCTTGGCCAGCGCGTACGAGGTCTGCACCGCGTCAGAACCCGCCAGCACCGGGTCGGACAGGTGCACGGCCCTGTCTGCGCCCATCGACAGCGCCTTGCGGATCGTCTCGATCGCGCGGTCAGGGCCCATCGTCAGGATGGTCACCTCGCCGCCGTGGCTCTCCTTGAGCCGCAGGGCCTCCTCGACGGCGTACTCGTCGATCTCGTTCATCACCACGTCGACGGACGCGCGGTCCAGGGTCTTGCTCGCGGGGTCGAGTTTGCGCTCGGCCCAGGTGTCAGGCACCTGCTTGACCAGTACGACGATGTTCATGCTGGTGGGCCGACCTCCGTCAACTCGGGGGCGCGGCGGGGCCTCCCGCGCGCCGGTGTTGCTGCACTCAGATTACCCGGTGGTAGTGAGTCCGCAACGTGACGGTCACCTCCCGGAGAAGGTCGCCTTGCCGGGCCCGGCCGCGAGGAATGAGGCCATCCCCGTGCGCTGGTCATCGGTGCCGAAAAGACCGGTGAACAGCGCGGACTCCAGGCGCAGTCCGGCGTCCAGGTCCATCTCCAGACCATCGTCGATGGCCTGCTTGGCGTTGCGCAGGGCCACGGCCGGCCCGGCGACGAACTGCGCGGCCAACTCGCGTGCGGCCTCGTACACCCCCGCATCGGGCACGACGGCATCGGCGATGCCGACCGCCAGGGCTTCCTCGGCGCCGACGTGCCGACCGGTGAACACCATCGACTTGGCTCTGGCCGGGCCGACCAGGCGGGTGAGCCGCTGGGTGCCGCCCGCGCCGGGGATGATTCCGAGCTGGATCTCCGGCACGCCGACCTTGGCCCGCTCGCCGAGGACACGGAAGTCGGCCGTCAGTGCGAGCTCGAAACCGCCACCGAGCGCGTACCCCGTGACGGCGGCCACGACCGGCTTGGGCAGCCGGGCGACGAGCTTGAACGTCTCCTGCAGCAGGGTGCCCCAGGCCACCATCTCCGGGTAGGCCATGGCGGCCATCTCGGTGATGTCGGCGCCCGCCGCGAACACCCGCTCACCGCCGTACAGCACGACGGCCCGGACGTCGGTACGGTCGCGGGCCTCGACGGCGGCGGTCGCCAGCTCGGCGCGCAGCTGGCTGTTGATGGCGTTCATCTTCGGTCGGTCCAGGCGCAGGGTGCCCACGCCGTCCTCGACCTCGAGCCGCACCAGTTCGCCGTCAGCCATGTCTGTCTCCACCTCGTCGCGCCACCACCCGGTCGGCCGGACCCTAGTGTGCGCACCGTGTTCCGGGACTCCCACGGTGTGGTGCACACCGTCTCCTCCAGCGATCCGCTCCTCGACCTGCCCGGCGACACCGCCCGGGCCCTGTCGAGCGCTCTGCTGCGTCCCGCCGAAGCCGACCTCGCGGCAGCCCTCGCACGCTGCGAGGCCGTCCGCGAGCTGCTGGAGCGCTGGCAGGACGCGTTCTTCGCAGCCCTGACCGAGGACGTCGACCTGGCGGAGGAGGCGCGCTGGGCCGCCGAGGCCGGTATGTCGCTGGCCGAGGTCGAGGCGGCGTACGACGAGGACGACGAGGACGTGCTCGAGGTGGACGACGCGACCGTGGTCGCGTTGCCGGACATGGACCTGCCCGAGCTGGAACTGCCAGACGTGGACCTGCCCGCGCAGGACGAACTCGCCGCCCTGCTCCCGGATGACCTCGTTCAGGTTCTCGAGCGGGAGCTGCTCCTGCTGCCACTGCGGGTGCGCCTGGAGGCGTTGGTCGCCGCCGCCGCGGTCGTCAGCACATGGGCAGACCTGTTGGTCGACCACGAGAAGCTGCTGGGCCACCTGGTGCTCGCGCACGACCAGCCGGGCGCAGCCGGCGCCCATGCCGGCCACGCCGACCGGCACGCCCTGCTGCACGCCTTGCACGGCCCCGGCCACCGGGAGCTCCCGCAGTGACCGTCCAGGACTCGTCGCGGCCCTGGCCAGGGCGCCCGGCACCGCTCGGCGCGACCTGGGACGGCGAGGGTACGAACTTCGCGGTGTACAGCCGGGGAGCGGAGGCCGTCGATCTCTGTCTGTTCGACGAGTCCGGCCACGAGACCCGGATCCCGCTCGAGGAGTCAACGTTCCACGTCTGGCACGGCTACGTTCCGCAGGTCGGCCCGACGGCCCGCTACGGGTACCGGGTCGACGGCCCGTTCGACCCCGCGCGGGGCCAGCGGTTCAACCCGAGCAAGCTGCTGCTCGACCCGTACACGCGAGCGGTCGACGGCGAGCTGCGGCTGGACGACGCCGTCCTCGGTTCGACGCCCGGCCGCGACCGCCAGCAGCAGCACCAGGACAGCGCGCCGTTCGTGCCGCGTTCGGTGGTCGTGCACGACGTCTTCCCCTGGGGCGAGGACCACCGGCCTCTGCACGCCTGGGCCGACACCGTCATCTACGAGCTGCACGTCAAGGGCTTCACCGCCCGCCACCCCGGCATCCCCGGTCACCTACGCGGCACGTACGCCGGGCTGGCGCACCCTGCCGCCATCGAGCACCTCGCTGCACTCGGGGTCACCGCCGTCGAGCTGATGCCGGTGCACCACTTCGTCAGCGAGCCGCAGCTGCTTCGGCGGGGGCTGACCAACTACTGGGGCTACAACTCGGTCGGCTACTTCGCGCCGCACGCCGCGTACAGCTCCAGCGGCTCGCGCGGCGAGCAGGTGCGGGAGTTCAAGGCCATGGTGCGGGCCCTGCACGCCGCCGACATCGAGGTGCTGCTGGACGTCGTCTACAACCACACCGCCGAGGGCGATGAGACCGGGCCGACGCTGTCGTGGCGCGGCATCGACAACACCTCCTACTACCGCACCGAGGAGCACGACCGGGCCCGCTACCGCGACTACACCGGCTGCGGCAACACCCTGGATGTCCGCTCCCCGCACGTCCTGCAGATGATCATGGACTCGCTGCGCTACTGGGTCACCGAGATGCACGTCGACGGCTTCCGCTTCGACCTCGCCTCGGCGCTGGCCCGCTCCTTCCACGACGTCGACAAGCTGTCGGCGTTCTTCGACGTCATTCAGCAGGACCCCGTCGTGAGCTCGGTGAAACTCGTGGCAGAGCCGTGGGATGTCGGCGAGGGCGGCTATCAGGTCGGCCAGTTCCCACCGCTGTGGACGGAGTGGAACGGCCAGTACCGCGACACCGTCCGCGACGTGTGGCGCGGGCAGGGCTCCGGCGTACGCGACCTGGCCTACCGACTGTCGGGCTCCTCCGACCTGTACCAGGACGACGGGCGCCGGCCGTACGCCTCCATCAACTTCGTCACCGCGCACGACGGCTTCACCCTGCGCGACCTGACGACGTACGAGGTGAAGCGCAACGATGCCAACGGCGAGGACGGCCGCGACGGCGAGTCCCACAACCGCAGCTGGAACTGCGGCGCGGAGGGCGAGACCGACGACCCGGCCGTCAACGAGTTGCGGCTGCGGCAGGCCCGCAATCTGCTGTCCACGCTGCTGTTGAGTGCGGGCGTGCCGATGCTGTCGATGGGCGACGAGGTACGCCGTAGCCAGTTGGGCAACAACAACGCGTACTGCCAGGACGGTCCGCTGTCCTGGATGCCCTGGGAGGTCGACGGGGACGCGGCCGCCCTGCGGGATCTCGTCGCACGGCTGGTCGCGCTGCGCCGCAAGCACCCGGTGTTCCGACAGCGCGCGTTCTTCTCCGGGCGCGCCGACGGCGCCGGCGGCGTGAAGGACCTCGCGTGGTTCGGGGCCGACGGGGTCGAGCTCGGCAACGACCACTGGTTCGACCCGGGCGTCACCAGCCTGGGGATGTACCTGGACGGGCACGGCATCCGCACCCGTGGGCCGCGCGGCGAGCCGGTCACCGACGACAGCTTCCTGCTACTGCTGCACGCCGGGCCCGGTGACCGCGAGCTGGTGCTGCCCGGTCAGCCGTGGGCGAGCTCGTACGAGGTGGTGCTGGACACCGCCGAGGCGCTGGACATCGGGACGCAAGTCGTGGACCGGCTGAACGCCCGCTCCCGGTCACTGGTCCTGTTGCGGGCGCTCCGCGCAGGCTCACGGCTGTGACCCTGTAGCGGTAGGTGGCGCAGTTCTCGCAGTATTTGGCCGCAGGAGAAGTCGCTCACAACCGGGCCGCACCGACGCCCACCGGATCGCCGCGCGGCGTCGACCGCATCCCACGAGTCGAACTCCGGCGGGACCGGCGCGTCGACGTATCCGAGCCTGGCCTTCCAGAACTCCGCGACGGCCCGTGGAGTCGCAAACGACCCTGGGTGGCCCCCCCGCGCCGTTCCGGCCGGCCACCGGTAGCCCGGGCTGACGTGCGGCGGCTCGAGCAGGCCGGCACCGGGCATCCCCCGTACGGCGTCCAGGAGCGCGGTCGCACCCGGCGCCAGCAGCTGCCGGGCACCCAGGCCAGGCGCGCTCAGGCCGTCGTCACCAGCGCCAGGTCGGCGTCACCGGGCAGCAGCTCGTGGTGCGGCAGGACGCGGACGGTGTAGCCGAACGAGCCGGCGCGGTCCAGCGGCACGTCGCCCTCGAAACGCGGCAGCCCGTCCTCACCGTCACCGGAGTGCGTCAGGACCCGGATGGCCGGCCGGTGGATGTCGTCGGACTCGTCGACGCGGCCGTAGACCGCCTGCACCACCACGGCCTCGGCGGGCAGTCCGGCAAGGTCCACGCTGGCGCGCAGGCCAAGGGTGGTACCCACCTGCGGCGTGTCGGCGACCCCGCCGGTGTCGACGTGGACGACCCGCACCGACGGCCAGCGGGCCGTGACGTCGGCCCGCCAGGCGGCGACCTCGCGCGCCGGGGCGTACGAGGACACGGCGAGCGCGCGGCTCGCGCGGGCCGCCGGCGCGTACAGCTGCTGCACGTAGTCGCGCACCATCCGGCTGGCCAGCACCTTCGGGCCGAGCGTCTGCAGGGTGTGGCGCACCATGTCGACCCAGCGTTGCGGCACGCCCGCGTCGTCGACGTCGTAGAAGCGGGTACGCACCTGCTTCTCGACCAGCTCGTAGAACGCCGACGCCTCCAGGTCGTCGCGCCGGTCGGGGTCGGCGACGCCGTCGGCGGTGGGGATCGCCCAGCCGTTCTCGCCGTCGTACATCTCGTCCCACCAGCCGTCCAGGATCGACAGGTTCAGGCCGCCGTTGAGCGCCGACTTCATGCCCGACGTACCGCAGGCCTCCAGCGGCCGCAACGGGTTGTTGAGCCAGACGTCGCAGCCGCCGTAGAGGTAGCGGGCCATCCCGATGTCGTAGTCGGGCAGGAATGCCATCCGATGCCGCACACCGGCCTGGTCGGCGAAGCGCACGATCTGCTGCACCAGCTCCTTGCCGCCGTCGTCCGCCGGGTGCGCCTTGCCGGCGATCACGAACTGCACCGGTCGCTCCGCGTCGAGCAGCATTGCCGTGAGCCGCTCGGGGTCGCGCATCATCAGCGTCAGCCGCTTGTACGACGGGACCCGGCGCGCAAAGCCGATCGTCAGGACATCCGGGTCGAACACCGAGCTTGTCCAGCCCAGCTCGGCCTCGGTCGCCCCCCGCTGCAGCCATGATTCCCGCAGCCGACGACGGACCTCCTGGACCAGCCGCTCGCGCAGCAGCCGCCGGGTCCGCCAGATGTCGGTGTCGGCGACCTTTGCCACTGCCTCCCAGGCCTCGGCCTCCGTCGTGATGTGGCCTGCGGTCTCAGCGAGCTCGAGGATCTCCCGCGACACCCACGTGGGGGCGTGCACCCCGTTGGTCACCGAGCCGATCGGCACCTCCGAGGTGTCGAAGCCCGGCCAGAGGCCGGCGAACATGCCGCGACTGACGATCCCGTGCAGCTGCGCGACACCGTTGCGGCGCTGCGCCATCCGCAGCCCCATGTGCGCCATGTTGAACACCTGCGGGTCGTCCTCGGCGCCGAGCGCCAGGATGCCCTCGACGGGCAGCGAGCTCCACTCCGTACCGGCCCCGAAGTAACGCGCCACGATGTCGCGCGGGAAGCGGTCGATCCCGGCCGGCACCGGCGTGTGCGTGGTGAATACGGTGCCCGCGCGGACGGCCTCGCGCGCCTCGTCGAAGGACAGGCCCGCCGCGACGAGCTCGCGGATGCGCTCGACGCCGAGGAAGCCGGCGTGCCCCTCGTTGGTGTGGAAGACCTCCGGCGCGGGACCGTTTGTCAGCGCGGTCCAGGCGCGGATCGCCCGGACGCCGCCGATCCCGAGCAGCATCTCCTGGTGCAGGCGGTGATCGCTGCCGCCGCCGTACAGCCGGTCGGTCACCTGGCGCTGCTCCGGGGCGTTGGCCTCCACGTCGGAGTCCAGCAGCAGCAGCGGTATGCGGCCGACCTGCGCACGCCACACCTGGGCATGCAGCTGATGGCCGTCGGGCATGCCCACCTGCACCTCGAGCGGCGCGCCTGTGGCGCCCGTGAGCAGCGTCAGCGGCAGGCCGTGCGGGTCCAGTGGCGGGTAACGCTCCTGCTGCCAGCCCTCGGCGGACAGGCTCTGCTTGAAGTAGCCCGCGCGGTAGAGCAGCCCCACGCCCAGGATCGGCACCCCGAGGTCGGAGGCTGCCTTCAGGTGGTCGCCGGCCAGGATCCCCAGCCCCCCCGAGTACTGCGGCAGCGACTCGGTGATGCCGAACTCCGGGGAGAAGTACGCGATCGAGCTCGGCGGTGCGCTCGCCGGGTCCAGCCCCTGGTACCAGCGCGGCGTCGACAGGTAGTCCTGCAGGTCGGCGTGCGCGGCCGTCAGCCGGCCGAGGAAGACCGGGTCGGCGGCGAGCTCGGCGAGCCGCTCCGGGCTGACCTCGCCCAGCAGCCGCACCGGGTCCTGGCCGACGACGGCCCAGGTCACCGGGTCGACCGAGGCGAACAGGTCCAGCGCGGCCGGGTGCCACGACCACCTCAGGTTCAGCACCAGCTCGCCGAGGGGTGCAAGCGGGGCGGGCAGGGCAAGTCGGACGGTGAACCGTCGGAGCGCTCTCACGCCACGACCCTATCGGTCGGCGGGTCGATGCCACGAGCGCGCGAAGCGGGCCCGGGCGTTCACGGTGCGGCCGCCTGGGTAGCGTCCGCGGCGTGGTGGGTCGCATTGGCATAGCGGACGTCCAGCCGACCGTGTCGTGCGGACGGTATCCGGCGCGCGCGGTTGTCGGGGAGATCGTGACGGTTTCCGCGACGGTCTTCCGCGAGGGACACGACGCCGTCGCCGCCGACATCGCCGTCACCCGTGGCGACGGCAGCCCCGCGCCGTTCCTGCGGATGGTGCCCGGTTCGCCCGGCACCGACCGCTGGTCCGCCGAGCTGCTGGTCGACGCGCCCGGTACCTGGACCTTCACCGTGCAGGCCTGGAGCGACCCGCTGGGCACCTGGTGGCACGACGCGCCGCTCAAGGTCGACGCCGGCATCGACGTCGAGCTGATGCTCGAGCAGGGCGCGCGGTTGTTCGAGCGAGCCGCGAAGGGCGTCGTCAAAGGTGCCCGCAAGTCGGTCAATGCCGCGGTGGCGACCCTGCGCGACACAGCGCTCCCCGCCGCCGAGCGGCTGGCGGCCGGCGCCGCCCTGACTGAACTCCTGCACGGCGCGCCGCTGCGGGAGCTGGTCACGACGGCCGAGACGCGCACCGTCCAGGTCGACCGCGAGCGGGCGCTGTACGGCGCCTGGTATGAGTTCTTCCCGCGCAGCGAGGGCGCTGCCCCGGACGCGGGCGGCGTGCTGCGCGGCGGCACGCTCCGGACCGCGATGGACCGGCTGCCCGCGGTCGCCGAGATGGGCTTCGACGTGGTCTACCTGCCGCCGGTGCATCCGATCGGCGAGGTCAACCGCAAGGGGCCCAACAACACACTGACCCCTGGACCCGCCGACCCCGGGTCGCCCTGGGCGATCGGCAGCAGGGCCGGCGGCCACGACGCGCTGCACCCCGAGCTCGGCACCTTCGCCGACTTCGACGCCTTCGTCGCACGGGCCCGCGAGCTCGGGATGGAGGTGGCCCTGGACCTGGCGCTGCAGTGCGCCCCCGACCACCCCTGGGCCGCCGAGCACCCTGAGTGGTTCACCACCCGCATCGACGGCACGATCGCCTACGCCGAGAACCCGCCGAAGAAGTACCAGGACATCTACCCGCTCAACTTCGACAACGACCCCGAGGGGCTCTACGCCGAGGTGCTGCGGATCGTGCGGCACTGGATCAGCCACGGCGTGCTGGTGTTCCGGGTGGACAACCCGCACACCAAGCCGCTGGACTTCTGGGAGTGGCTGATCGCCGAGGTCAAGCGCACCGACCCCGACGTGCTGTTCCTCGCCGAGGCCTTCACCCGGCCGGCGATGATGCACGAGCTCGGCCGGATTGGCTTCACCCAGTCCTACACCTACTTCACCTGGCGGGTCGGCAAGACCGAGCTGCAGGACTACGCGCTCGAGCTCGCCGAGGCCGGCGACCACATGCGACCGAACTTCTTCGTCAACACTCCCGACATCCTGCACGCCTCGCTGCAGTACGGCGGGCCACCGATCTTCAAGATCCGGGCGGTGCTCGCGGCGCTGCTGGCTCCGTCGTACGGCGTCTATGCGGGATACGAGCTGTACGAGCACGTCGCCGTACGCCCCGGTAGCGAGGAGTACCTGGACTCGGAGAAGTACCAGCTGCGTCCGCGGGACTGGTCGGTGCCTGAGCGCACCCTCGCCCCGTACCTGACGATGCTTAATCGGTTCCGGCGGGAGCACCCGGCGACGCACTGGCTGCGCAACATCGTCTTCCACGAGGTGGACTCCCCGGACGTCATGTGCTGGAGCAAGAAGACCGGCGACGACGTCGTCCTGGTCGTGGTCAACCTGGACCCGCACGGCGCCCGGGAGGCGACGGTACGACTCGACATGCCTGCGCTCGGCCTGCCCTACGACGTACCGTTCGAGGCACGCGACGCCGTCACCGGCGCGGTCTTTACCTGGTCGACCTCGAACTACGTGCGGCTGGACCCGTTCGCCGAGCCCGCCCACCTCCTGCACCTCCTGCACCGCAGCACCGGGAGCACTCCTTGACGTCGCCGGACCTGCGGCACGGCGAGCTGGTCGATCTCGAGCGGAGCCGTGATCCGCTGTGGTTCAAGCGCGCGGTGTTCTACGAGGTCCTCATCCGCGGCTTTCGCGACAGCAACGGCGACGGCACCGGTGACCTGCGCGGCCTGACCGAGAAGCTGGACTACCTCAAGTGGCTCGGGATCGACTGCGTCTGGCTGCTGCCCATCTATGAGTCGCCGCTGCGCGACGGCGGCTACGACATCAGCGACTTCATGAAGGTGCTGCCGGAGTTCGGTGACCTCGGTGACTTCGTGCAGCTGGTCGACGAGGCGCACAAGCGCGGCATGCGGGTGATCGCCGACCTGGTGATGAACCACAGCAGCGACCAGCACCCGTGGTTCCAGGCCTCCCGCACCGATCCCGACGGCCCGTTCGGCGACTACTACGTCTGGTCCGACACCGACGACCAGTACCCCGAGGCGCGCATCATCTTCGTTGACACGGAGAGCTCGAACTGGACCTGGGACCCGGTACGCAAGCAGTACTTCTGGCACCGGTTCTTCAGCCACCAGCCCGACCTCAACTACGAGAGCCTGGCCGTCCAGGACGCCATGGTCGAGGTCCTGAAGTTCTGGCTCGACCTCGGCATCGACGGCTTCCGCCTCGACGCGGTGCCCTACCTGTTCGTGCGGGAGGGCACCAACGGCGAGAACCTGCCCCCCACCCACGAGTTCCTCAAGCGGGTGCGCAAGGAGGTCGACTCCCTCTACCCCGACCGGATCCTGCTGTGCGAGGCCAACCAGTGGCCGCAGGACGTCGTGGAGTACTTCGGCGACCCGGAGGTCGGCGACGAGTGCCAGATGGCCTTCCACTTCCCCCTCATGCCACGGCTGTTCATGGCCGTGCGGCGCGAGTCCCGCTACCCGATCAGCGAGATCCTGGCGCAGACGCCGTCAATCCCGAAGAACTGCCAGTGGGGCATCTTCCTGCGCAACCACGACGAGCTGACCCTGGAGATGGTCAGCGACGAGGAGCGGGACTACATGTACGCGGAGTACGCCAAGGACCCGCGGATGAAGTCCAACGTCGGCATCGCGCGGCGGCTCGCCCCGCTGCTGGAGAACAGCCGCGACCAGATCGAGCTGTTCACCGGGCTGCTGCTGTCGCTGCCCGGCTCGCCGGTCCTCTACTACGGCGACGAGATCGGCATGGGCGACAACATCTACCTCGGTGACCGCGACGGCGTACGCACCCCGATGCAGTGGAACGCCGACCGCAACGCCGGTTTCTCGCAGGCCGACCCGCAGAGGCTGTACCTGCCGGCGCTGCTCGACCCCGTGTACGGCTACCAGGCGATCAACGTCGAGGCCCAGATGCGGTCGTCGAGCTCACTGCTGCACTGGACCAAACGGATGCTCGCGGTGCGCAAGCAGCACCCGGTGTTCGGGATGGGCAGCTACGAGGAGCTCGGCGCCAGCAACCCCTCGGTGCTCGCTTTCGTCCGCGAGTTCGGCGACGACAAGGTGCTGTGCGTCAACAACCTTTCGCGCTTCCCGCAGCCGGTCGAGCTCGACCTGCAGCGCTTCGAGGGCTGCACCCCGGTCGAGCTGACCGGCGGTGTGCACTTCCCGCGGATCGGCGAGCTGCCCTACCTGCTGTCGCTGGCGGGCCACGGCTTCCTGTGGTTTGCCGTCACCTACCCGGACGCGTCATGACGCACCTGGGCGAGCTGCTGCGCGACTGGCTCCCGACCCAGCGCTGGTACGGCGCCAAGGGCACCGCCATCGACGAGGTGCGGGTGCTTGTCGAGACCCGGCTGCCCGGCCACGCCGACGTCCGCGTCACCGTGCTTGAGGTCCTGGCCGCGGACGGCGGCACCGAGCGCTACCAGCTGCTTGTCGGACGCCGCACCGGCGGCCTCGAACAGCGCCTGGAGCACGTCCTGATCGGCGAGGTCGAGGGGGCAATCGCATACGACGCCGTCCACGACCACGACGCCATGGCGTCTGTGCTGGCCATGCTCGCGAGCGGCGGTCACGTCGAGACGTTGCACTTCACCAATGCGGGTGACATCGACACGTCCTGGACGAGCCGCGTGATGGGCATCGACCAGAGCAACACCTCGGTGGTCTTCGGCGACGAGGTCATCCTCAAGCTGTTTCGGCGGCTGCAGCCGGGCGTGAACCCCGACATCGAGGTGACCAAGGCGCTCGCCGACGGCGGCAGCACCCACATACCCCACCCGAAGGCCTGGTACGACGGCGAGATCGACGGCGTGACGACCACCCTCGGCCTGCTTCAGGTCTTTATGAAGGGCGCCAGCGACGGCTGGGCGATGGCCACCGCGAGCGTGCGCGACCTGTTCGCCGAGGGCGACCTGCACGCCGACGAGGTCGGCGGTGACTTCGGCGCGGAGGCGGAACGACTCGGGGCCACGACCGCTGAGGTGCACGCCCTGATGGCGCAGTCACTGCCGTCGCGCCTGGCCGGCGCCGAGGAGATACAGGCGACCGCTCGGCAGCTCCACGAGCGGCTCGACGCCGCGCTGGCTGTCGTTCCGGAGCTCGCGCACTACGCCGAGGCGCTGCACGCCGTCTACGACCAGGTCGCCGCGCGCACCGCGCCGGTGCCGGTGCAGCGGGTGCACGGTGACTTCCACCTGGGGCAGGTGCTGCGCGTGCAGGAGGGCTGGGTGCTGCTGGACTTCGAGGGCGAACCGGCCCGCCCGCTCGCCGAGCGGACCGCGCTGATGAGCCCGCTGCGGGACGTCGCCGGGATGCTGCGCAGCTTCGACTACGCCGCCCGGCACCTCCTGGCCGACTGGCCCGACGAGCCACAGATGGCGTACCGCGCGACGGAGTGGGCACAGCGCAATCGAGAGTCCTTCTGCGACGGCTATGCGCGCGCGTCCGGCCATGACCCGAGGGACGAGTCAAGCCTGCTGCGCGCTTTTGAGCTCGACAAGGCGGTCTACGAAGTGGTCTACGAGGCGCGTCACCGGCCGTCCTGGTTGCCTATCCCGCTCGGCTCGATCGAGCGGCTCATCGGGGGTGCGGAGTGACCGGTCCCGGTACGCCCCGCGACAAGGCGCCGCGCAAGCGGGTTTCCGGCAAGGCCAAGGCCCCGGCGCCGGCCCTCACCCCAACACCGGTCGGGCTGTCGCCGGAGGTGCTCGAGCGGCTCGCCGGCGGTGCGTACCCGGACCCGCATGGCGTGCTCGGGATGCACCCGGTCGAGGGCGGCATCGTCGTACGCGCGCTGCGCCCCGGCGCGGAGCGCGTGGTCGCGCACGTGAAGGGCGACGACATCGAGCTCATCCACCTGGGTGCGGGTGTCTGGGAGGCCACCGTGCCCGGCGGCGCCGTCACGGACTACCGCCTCACCGTCGACTACCACGGTGAGCGCTACCGGGCGGACGACCCGTACCGCTACCTCCCGACGCTCGGCGAGGTCGACCTGCACCTGATCGGCGAGGGCCGGCACGAGGAGCTGTGGACCGTGCTGGGCGCGCACGTGCGGCGCTACGACAGCCCGTCAGGCCCGGTGACCGGCACCTCGTTCGCCGTCTGGGCGCCGAACGCCCGCGGCGTGCGGGTGGTCGGTGACTTCAACGGCTGGGACGGCCGCGGGCACCCGATGAGGTCGCTCGGCGCGAGCGGCGTCTGGGAGCTGTTCGTTCCCGACATCGGGGCCGGCACGCGCTACAAGTACGCCGTGCTCGGCGTCGACTCGACCTGGCGCGACAAGGCCGACCCGATGGCCCGGCGTACCGAGGTGCCGCCGCTCACGGCCAGCATCGTCGACGACTCGAGCTACACCTGGGGCGACGCCGACTGGCTGGCGCAACGGGCACTGGCGCCGATCCATGCCCGCCCGATGAGCATCTACGAGGTGCACCTGGGGTCGTGGCGGCAGGGCCTGTCCTACACCCAGCTCGCCGAGCAGCTGGTCGAGTACGTGACCTGGCTGGGCTACACCCACGTCGAGCTGCTACCGGTCGCCGAGCACCCATTCGGCGGCTCGTGGGGCTACCAGGTCACGTCCTACTACGCGCCGACGGCCCGCTTCGGCACCCCGGACGAGTTCCGCTTCCTGGTGGACGCGCTGCACCGTGCGGGCATCGGGGTCATCGTCGATTGGGTGCCCGCCCACTTCCCGAAGGACGAGTGGGCGCTGGCGCGCTTCGACGGCACCCCGCTGTACGAGCACCCTGACCCGCGCCGCGGTGAGCAGCAGGACTGGGGCACGTACGTCTTCGACTTCGGCCGTCGCGAGGTGCGCAACTTCCTGGTGGCCAACGCGACGTACTGGCTGCAGGAGCTGCACGTGGACGGGCTGCGCGTCGACGCGGTGGCCTCGATGCTGTACCTGGACTACTCGCGCAAGGCCGGCGAGTGGCTGCCGAACGCCTACGGCGGCCGCGAGAACCTCGAGGCGGTCGCGTTCCTGCAGGAGATGAACTCCGTCGTCTACCGCCGGGTGCCGGGCTGCATGACGATCGCAGAGGAGTCGACGGCGTGGCCGGGTGTCTCCCGGCCGGTACATCTGGGCGGCCTGGGTTTCGGCCACAAGTGGAACATGGGCTGGATGCACGACTCGCTGGACTACATGGCCCGCGAGCCGGTGCACCGCGGCTACCACCACCACCAGATGACGTTCTCGATGGTCTATGCGTACAGCGAGAACTACGTGCTGCCGATCAGCCACGACGAGGTCGTGCACGGTAAGGGCAGCCTGCTGCGCAAGATGCCGGGTGACCGGTGGCAGCAGCTGGCCAACGTCCGTGCCTATCTGGGCTTCATGTGGGCGCATCCGGGCAAGCAGCTGCTGTTCATGGGGCAGGAGTTCGCGCAGGAGTCGGAGTGGAGCGAGCAGCGCTCGCTCGACTGGTGGCTGCTGGACCTGCCCGACCACCGCGGGGTCGCGCTGCTGCTGAAGGAGCTCAACGCGGTCTACCGCGCCAGCTCGGCGCTCTGGTCGCAGGACCACGAGCCGGCCGGCTTCGCCTGGATCGACGCGAACGACGCCAACGGAAACGTCCTGTCGTTCCTGCGCTACGGCACCGACGGCTCGGCTGTCGCCTGCATCAGCAACTTCGCGGGGATGCCACACGAGGGCTACCGGCTCGGGCTGCCCTGGCCCGGCCAGTGGCGCGAGGTCGTCAACACCGACGCCGAGATCTACTCGGGTAGCGGGGTGGGCAACTTCGGCGGCGTCACCGCGTCGACCGACGGTTGGCACGGGCAGCCCGCCAGCGCGCTGCTGCGGCTACCCCCGCTCAGCACGGTCTGGCTCGCGTCCGACCCATCGGCCTGAGGCGGCCACCGGCGCTGTGGCGCGCCGAGCGCCCGTCCGTCAGCGGTGGGGCAGGCCCGCAGCACCCCGCAGCGCGCCGCTCAGAACAGGGCGTTCGCGAGGGCGCGGCGGCCGGCGGTGACCCGGGGGTCGGCGGGGTCGAGGACCGCGAACAACTCGACCATCCGGTCGCGGGCCCGGGTGCGATCGTCGCCGTCGGTGCGGCGCACCAACCCGACAAGTCGGGCGACGGCCTCGTCGACCCGGTCGGCGAGCACCTCGAGGTCAGCGGCGGCCAGCTGCGCGTCCACATCGTCGGGGGCACCCTGGGCGGTGCGCAGGACCGTCTCGGGATCGACGCCGTCGGTGCGCCGGAACAACGCGACGGACGCCCGCCCGGACTGCGCCAGCTCGTGCCGCGGGTCGCGGGCGAGCAGGCCGTCGTACGCCGTCAGCGCGGCGTCCCAGTCCCCGCGCTCGAGCGCCTCCTCCGCGGCCAGGATCTCCGGCTCGGGTGGCGGTCCGTCGTCGTTGCCGGCGGGCGCGGCACCGGCTCCGGGCAGCCCCGCCTGGGCGGCGGCAGCGAGCACCTGGTCGAGGAAGGAGCGCACGTCACGCTCGGGCAGCGCCCCCGTGAAGCCCTGTACGAGCCGTCCGCCGAGCGCCAGCAGGACGGTCGGAATGCTCTGGATCCCGAGCTGCGTCGACAGGGCCTGGTTGGCGTCGACGTCGACCTTGGCAAGCACCCACGACCCACCGTCGGACTCCGCGAGCCGCTCCAGCACCGGGGAGAGCGTCTTGCACGGCCCGCACCACTCGGCCCAGAAGTCGATCAGCACCGGAACCGACATCGACCGGCGCACCACCTGCTCCTCGAAGCCGGCCTCGTCGACGTCGAAGACGTGCGGGCCACCGGCAGCCGGGGGACCCGCGGGGCCGCGCGGGGCAGCCCCGCGAGGAGCGGGGCCGGAGCCGGCCGGCGTGGCCGGGGGTCGCAGCCCGGACAGGTCGACGGCGCCGGCGATGTTGATGTCGGTCGGCTTCATGCGCATGTTGTCATCCAACAGCACACCGGTCGCGGGCCTTCCACGGGTGAGCCCCGGGTCAGAAGCGCGGTGGCTCGGTGTAGCTGCCCCAGAGGTCGCGCAGGACGCCGCAGATCTCCCCGAGGGTGGCCTCGGCGCGGCACGCCTCGAGCATCGACGGGACCGTGTTGCCCTCGCCCTGCGCGGTCCGCTTCAGCTCTGCCAAGGTGGCCTGCACGTGGGCGTCGTCGCGCCCGGCCCGCCGCTCGCCCAGCACGCGCACCTGCTCGCGCTCGACCTCGTGGCTCACCCGCATGATCTCCAATGGCGCGTCGACGTCACCGGTGTGGACGTTGACCCCGACGACCTTCTTGTCGCCCTTCTCCACAGCAACCTGGTACTGGAAAGCGGCTTCGGCGATCTCGGCCATGAACCAGCCGTCCTCGATGCCACGCAGGATGCCGCTGGTCATCGTGCCGTCGGGGCCCATCTCGCGGATCTTGCTGAAGATCGCCTCCGCGCGAGCCTCGATCTCATCGGTCAGCTGCTCGACGTACCACGAACCGCCGAGCGGGTCGACAACATTGGCCACACCGGTCTCCTCGGCGATGACCTGCTGGGTACGTAGGGCGATCTGTGCCGCCTTGGCGCTGGGCAGGGCGAGCACCTCGTCCAGCGCGTTGGTGTGCAGGCTGTTCGTACCTCCCAGCACCGCCGCGAGCGCCTCCACCGCGGTACGCACGACGTTGTTGTCGGGCTGCTGGGCCGTCAGGGACACCCCGGCCGTCTGGGTGTGGAACCGCAACCACTGCGCCTTGTCGGTCTTCGCGCCGTAGACGTCGCGCAGCCAACGCGCCCAGATGCGGCGGGCCGCGCGGAACTTGGCGATCTCCTCGAAGAAGTCGATGTGGGCGTCGAAGAAGAAGCTCAGGCCGGGGGCGAAGACGTCGACGTCCAAGCCCCGGGACAGACCGAGCTCGACGTATCCGAACCCATCGGCGAGGGTGAACGCGAGCTCCTGCGCTGCCGTCGAGCCGGCCTCGCGAATGTGGTATCCCGAGACCGACAGCGGCTTGTACGCCGGGATGCCGGCTGCGCAGTGCTCCATCAGGTCGCCGATCAGCCGAAGGTGCGGCTCGGGGGCGAACAGCCACTCCTTCTGCGCGGTGTACTCCTTGAAGATGTCGGTCTGCAGCGTGCCGTTGAGCACCGCCGGCTCGACGCCCGCGCGCTCGGCTGCCACGACGTACATGCAGAAGATCGGCACCGCCGGGCCGCTGATCGTCATTGACGTCGTGACCGAGCCGAGGTCGATCCCCTCGAACAGCGCCTCCATGTCGGCGGCGCTGTCGATCGCGACACCACAGTGCCCGACCTCGCCGAGCGCCCGCGGGTCGTCACTGTCACGCCCCATCAGCGTCGGCATGTCGAACGCGACCGACAGGCCACCGCCGCCCGCCGCCATGATCATCTTGTAGCGCTCATTGGTCTGTTTGGCGTTGCCGAAGCCGGCGAACTGCCTGATCGTCCACATCCGCCCGCGGTTGCCGGTCGCGTGCAGCCCGCGGGTGTAAGGGAACTCCCCCGGCCAGCCGATCCGCTCGAAGCCGGGGTAGCTCTCGCCGTCGCGGGGTCCGTACACCGGGTCGACCCGCTCGCCGGACAGCGTCGTGAAGTCCGCCTCACGAACCTTCGCCGCGTCAAAGCGGCGCTGCCAGCGCGCCCGGCCGGCCGCGATGGCGGCGGCGCTGCCATCAGCTGTGTCATCAGCGGCTTGTGTACTCACGGCTGCTCCTCAGGCTTGGTAAGTGGAGGCTAACCGGCCGTTGCGGGGTCTGCGTGCCCGGACGGGCCAACCCGGACCGCGCGGCCGCCCACACCGCCCGATGCCCGCAGCACCGCTGCGCCGAGCATCGAGGCAAGGTGTGCCCGACCGGCGCTGCCGCCGTACCGTTGCCAGGTGATGCGCCCCGATGACGTCCGGTTCTGCCTGTCCTGCGGCGGCCCGATGCAGCTGACCGGGGGCAAGCACCCCGTCGCCCGGTGCGACTCCTGCGGGCGCCGGCACCATCTCGACCCCAAGGTGGGGGTCGGGGCGCTGGTCCGCGACGCGGACGGCGCACTGCTGCTGGTGCGTCGCGGCGTCGCGCCGGGCAAGGGCCTGTGGGCGCTCCCGGCGGGCTACGTCGACGCCGATGAGGACCCGCGCGACGCTGCCGCCCGCGAGGTACGCGAGGAAACCGGCCTCGAGGTCGTCTGCGGCCGGGTCATCGATGTGTACCCGGGCGGCGGGGGCGCGTCGTTCTTCCTCGCCTTCGAGGCCGAGCTGGTCGGCGGCGAGCTGGCCGCAGCGGACGACGCCCTCGATGCCGCCTTCTTCCCGGTCGATGACTTGCCGGAGATGGCCTTTGAGAGCACCCGCGACGCCGCCCGGCGGCTCAGCGCATGACCGCTGCCCGCCGGATCACCCCGGTACCGGGTGGTCCGCTGCTCGTCGAAGGCCCGGTCGACGTCGAGATGCCGGACGGCACGCTGGTGCGCTGCGAGCGCCCCGTGGTAGCGCTGTGCATGTGCCGGCGCAGCCGACGCCAACCGTTCTGCGACACCAGCCACCGGTCCCGCAGCCGTGCGGACACGCCGGGCTCGAGCGCCCCCGGCGAGTAGTCCGCAGGCCAGCCCCTCCGTTGTCAGCGCAGCGTCTGAACTCGTCGTGACCCCGCGGGCCCACGTGCGCACGCAACCTCACGTCCGTTCGGGACATTGTGTGTTTCATTGCAAGTACAAGCACACAATGTACCCGGGGGAAAGGCCCCGTCACGCTCAGCAGGCCATGACGGACAGGTACATTGTGTGCTTCATCTTGAAGAGGATGCACACAATGTCCGGCGGG
>ENA-OFCI01000533-OFCI01000533.1-metagenomes-genome-assembly--contig:-NODE-533-length-22308-cov-3.718645_pt1 | contig 22308 bp, 22 predicted proteins | sample MGYA00153391_OFCI01 | MGnify analysis MGYA00153391
TAGTCGGGGTCTGAAGCCACCGGCCTCCAGCAGGGATCGGGCGATGTAGTTGGTGGGGTTCCGGAAGCCAGGGGCGCTGCCGCGGAGGTGCTCGCACTCCTCGTGGTCGCCCCACCCCGACCACGAGGAGTGCGGGGCCGTGGCGAGCTATGGCATCGAGGGCCGGGACACGGCGTGCGAGTTCGCGCGGCGGACCTACAGCTGCGACTGGCATGCCGCCACCTACTGGCAGGCTGCTCGAGAGGGCTGGTGGTGCAGCTGGTCGGGACACCGGGGCCACGCCATGACCGATCTCGTCCTGGGCCGGCTCGTCTGATGGACGACTGGCGCGGCCACCTCGTCGTCCACGAGGCCGAGGAGTTCGAGCTGAAAGACGGCACCACGTACTTCCAGTGCCAGGTCGAAGTCCATGGCGATGATGGCCTGTCCGGGCTCTGCATGGGAGTTGCCGATCAGCGAGCGACGATCATCTGTCGGACCTGCGGGCTGAGGACCTTTACCGTCTGCGCCAACGGCTGCCTGATGACCCTGTCCGTGGCTGTGGTCAACCCCGACAGCTGCGTGACTTGCTACTGCGAGCAGCGGTCACCGGGCCACGAGGTCGTGGTGATCATGTCCTTAAGCGCCAACTAGCCGGCCGAGGGTGAGTACGCCGCCGGCGAACAGATGGGGAACACGACAACGCCCAGCACCGGCTACGGACGACCGACGTCGACTGACATCTCCGCAGGTTCGGGCAGGTGCTGGGCCCTACCCCCCAGGTGGGGGGACAGCCGTATCAGATGTCGTAGGAGCCCAAAAAAGGCCTGGGACCTGAGCTTTTGCCTAAAAATCAGCGTTCAGTCCGCACCTGGCCAGCTCTTGTTTCAGTCCGAGGTCGGTCGCGGGGCTCGCTCGGGGACCGGCCGGACGGGTGCGGCGACGGCAGTGTCGGCTGCAGGTGAAGCCAGGATGCGTTCGTACGCGGTCATGGCTTCGAACAACCCAACCACCTCGTACGCCCGGTTGCGTCGTCCGATCGTCACCTGGCGGACGACTCCGGCCTGCTCGAGCCGCAGGACCGCTTGGTTCACCGCGTCCCAGCTGCGCTGCAACATCTCGGACGCGGTGTTGATGGTGAACACCGGCAGTCGCGGGAGCTGGGCCAGCAGCGCGGCCGCGGCGCTGTCGGCGCGCAGTGGTCCTATCCGGTCTCGCCACTGCAGTTCCAACTCCTCCACCGACCGGACGAACTGGCGGGCATCCACGCAGGCCCGGCCGGTCGCATCGGTGAATTGCTCGATCCACTCCCACCAGCCGTGGGGGTCAGGCTCGTCACCTCTGACGGAGGTGAGCCCGGCGACGTACCGCTCTGCGTTGGTGGCCAGCACCAGGCTGATCGGTGGCACGACCCGCGGGGCCAGGCCCCGCCGTCGCAATACGAGCTGGATCAACGCCCGGCCGGTGCGTCCATTCCCGTCGCCGAACGGGTGGATGGTCTCGAACTGCACGTGGGCGATGGCGGCTTGCATCAGCGCCGGGTGGGAGTCGGAGTTGAGGTAGGCGACGAGGTCCTCGAGCAGCCGGTGGACGTGCTGCGGCGGTGGTGGGACGAAGGCTGCGCGGCAGGGGGACGGGCCGCCGATCCAGTTCTGGCTGTCTCGCACCACCCCGCCGAGGTGCTGCTCGCGGGTGTCACGCAGCAGCGACTCGTGGATGCGACGCAGGTCGTCGACGGTGATGGCGTCTTTTGCGGTGGCGATCCGCAGCGCCTCATCCAGGGCGTGGATGTTGCCCATCACGGCGCGGGCGGTCTCGTCGCTGATCTCGGCGCCGGTCTGCGCTGCAGCCTCGGAGCGGGCGAGGCGGCGGACGTTGATCCGCAGTCCCTCGATGTTGCTGCTGGCTACCGCTTCTGCCCGCAGGAGGAACCGGGCCATCGCTTCGACCTCCGCCAGCGGCGAGGCAATGTCAGCGTTGAGGGATCGGACGGCCTGCTCGACGTCGACCAGGTCGGCGGCGAGGATGGCTGGCAGCGTCAGGTCTAAGTCGGCCAAGGGCTCCGGGACGTAGGCGCGATAGCGGCACGACGCCCGCTGCGCGCGGGTCTGCCCGGACGGATCACCCGGCCAGGTGTGCTCTTCCCACAGTCCCATCGCTCACCTCCATATCCGAGGTTAGCTTACTAACCTCGGATATGGCGAGGTTGTATCCGGGTAGGGCGTCGAGCAGCCGGGATCGGTATTAAGGCTCCAGCAGCGTGTGTCCAGGCAGCGGCGGCACCGACAGGGTCGTGAAGGCAACATCCATCGCCCGGCGCGCCTTCTCGTCGCTGGCCGGTATGAGGTGGGCGTAGATCCGCAATGTGAAGCCGGGGTCGGCGTGCCCGAGATAGTCACAGACCGCCCGGATGCTCACCGGACTCCAACAGCGCCGAGGCGTAGTAGTGCCGCAGGGCGTGCATCCCGTTGAACCTGGTTGGCTCCAGGCCGGCCTTCCTCAGGGCGGGCTTCCAGATACACGCGTTGATGTAGTTGCGGTTCAGCGGCTTGTGCTCGCGGGTGGTGAAGACGAGGGCGTCCGCGCCGCGTCCGGCTCGGCTACCCCAGCCGCAACTACAAGCCCCTGCACGACCTGTTCGCCTCAACGCCACAAGTCCTGGAGGCCCACCACGTGACCGGCGAGGACTGCTTCATCCTCAAGGTCGTCGCCGCGTCCATGCAGCACCTCGAGGCCATCACCGGTCGCCTCGCCGTACTGGGCTCGATCGCCACCAACATCGTCTACTCAAGCCCACTGCCACACCGCGACCTCACCGCCGACCTCGCACCCCACGCCGAGTAAGGACCGTCGCACGCTGTATTGGCTCCGCTGCGGAAACAACGCAGATCGACAGCTAGCCATCGACTAGAACCTCGCAGCCGCCAAGATGCCTCACAGACGGCGAAGGCCCCCCCAACGCTCAGGAGAGGGCCTTCGGGACGTTCCTCAACGAGGTCCGTACAGTCCGCATCTAGTCTGGATGATCTTGCTCGGTCCGCTCACAGTCCGCTCACATACGGACAGCAGCGAAGCCTCGCGGTGACCTGCGGAAAATCTATTTCCGCAGGTCACCGGCTTAAAAGCCAGTTATCCACAGGCTTTAAGCCGACAACTACCTAGATGTCGTAGTACAGCTCGAACTCGTAGGGGTGCGGGCGAAGCCGGATGGCGTCGATCTCGACTTCCCGCTTGTAAGCGATCCAGGTCTCGATCAGGTCGGCGGTGAAGACGCCGCCCTCGAGCAGGAAGTCGTGGTCGGCCTCGAGTGCGTCGAGGACCGCGTCGAGGGAGGCCGGGACCTGGGCGACGTCGGCGAGCTCCTCGGGCGGCAGCTCGTAGAGGTCCTTGTCGACCGGGACCGGCGGCTCAATCTTGTTTTTGATGCCGTCGAGGCCGGCCATCAACATCGCCGAGAATGCGAGGTAGGGGTTGCTGGAGGGGTCGGGGCAGCGGAACTCCAGGCGCTTGGCCTTCGGGTTCGCCCCGGTGATCGGGATGCGGATGCAGGCTGAGCGGTTGCGCTGGCTGTAGACGAGGTTGACCGGCGCCTCGTAGCCCGGGACCAGCCGGTGGTAGGAGTTGACGGTTGGGTTGGTGAACGCCAGCAGCGAAGAGGCGTGCTTGAGAAGCCCCCCGATGTACCAGCGGGCGATGTCCGAGAGGCCGCCGTAGCCGCGCTCGTCGTAGAAGAGGGGCTCGCCGCCCTTCCACAAGCTCTGGTGGGTGTGCATGCCAGAGCCGTTCTCGCCGAAGATCGGCTTGGGCATGAAGGTGGCCGTCTTTCCACCGGCCCAGGCGACGTTCTTGATGACGTACTTGAACTTCATCAGGTCGTCACCGGACTGCAGCAGAGAGCCGAAGCGGTAGTTGATCTCCTGCTGGCCGGCATTACCCACCTCGTGGTGGCTGCGCTCGACGCTGAGACCGACATCGGCCAGCTTCAGGCACATCTCATCGCGCATGTCGGCGAAGTGATCGACCGGAGGAACTGGGAAGTAGCCGCCCTTGACCCGGGTCTTGTAGCCCTGGTTGCCGCCCTCCTCGACGCGTCCGGTGTTCCAGGCGGCCTCGATCGAGTCGATGTAGTAGTAGGACGCGTTCGCCTTGGTCTCGAAGCGCACGTCGTCGAAGATGTAGAACTCGGCCTCGGCACCGAAGAAGGCCTCGTCGGCGATGCCGGTCGACTTCAGGTACGCCTCCGCTTTCGAGGCGATGTTGCGCGGGTCGCGGCTGTAGGGCTCGTCCGTGAAGGGGTCCACGATCGAGAAGTTCATGATCAGGGTCTTCTGCGCGCGGAACGGGTCCAGATAGGCACTTTTCGGGTCCGGGATGAGCTTCATGTCGGACTCGTGGATGGCCTGAAAGCCGCGGATCGAGGAGCCGTCGAACATCTGGCCTTCGGTGAAGAAGTCCAGGGTCAGCGAGGCGGCTGGCACGTTGAAGTGCTGCATGACGCCGGGCAGGTCGCAGAAGCGAACATCGACGAACTTGACGTCCTCGTCCTTGATGAACGTGAGGACCTCTTCAGGCTTGCTGAACATCCAACCTCCTGTTGTGGGGCCTGGGCGCGTCGCGGCCAGGCCGGGTACTGCTGCATCGGGACTGACCCTAGCCGGGCGGGATTTCTGCGGAATCACCCGCATGTTTCGGCGGTGTTACGTGAGGGACCCAAACGCCGTAGCCTGTAACTCGTGGTAGATCGCAAGGACGTTGCCTCCTGGCTCGGGGGTTCTGGCGCCGTGGGCGGGGATCCCGACGACTACCCAGGACGCAGACTTGGTATGCCGGACCGTGGCCCGGGCTCGATTGCCCGCCTCGGCCGGCGGGTGGTTGCCATCCTCGTGGACTGGGCTGTCTGCAACGTGATCGCCGTCGGGTTCCTGGGCTACCGACTTGGTGCCGGGGGACTGAGCTCCTTCAAACCCCTGGCCGTCTTCGTGGTGATGAACCTGTTGCTGGTCGGAACGCTGGGATCCACCCTCGGCCACCGGCTGCTCGGTCTACGAGTCGTGCGACTTCATGAAGCCGGTGCCGGTCCCCTCCCTGCGCTGATTCGAACAATCCTGTTGGCCCTCGTCATCCCAGCAGTGATCTGGGACCGTGACACCCGTGGCTTTCACGACAAGCTCGCCGGCACGGTTCTGGTCCGAATCTGAACGCCAAACCTAGGTTTGCAGGTGGTCAGCGACCGCGCATCGCCTTGCGGTCCATGCGAACCCGGTTGGGGTCGACGCCAGCCGGCAGGGGAGGCCGCATGCCGCCCAAAGCTTTGAGCCGCTTGTTGACCGCCGCAACCTCCTGCTTGGTGAGCACCGGTTTCATCCGCTGGATCTTGTTTGCCACCTTACGGATCGATACCTCGTCCTTGCCGCCGCCCTCGCCGACGCGGACCACCGTCACAGGGACACTCGGGCCGGCGACACGGCTGATCTTCTTGCGCTCCATCTCGGCCAGCTTGGTTGCTCGCGCTGCGGGTCCTTCAACCACGAGAACCACCCCAGGGCGTCCGGTTGCCCGGAACACCATGGCTGTCGAGGACATGTCGCCGGCCCGGGCGGCCTCGGCGGCAACGGGCTGCTGCTCGAAGTACCAGCCCTTGCGAAGCGAGGACAGGGCCGCCCCAGCAGCGCCGGGCTGACCCTCGATCGACTTGTACGCCGCGTTCTTGGCCCGGATGCTCAGCACGACAGACGCAGCAAGAGCGGCAAGGGGGAGGCCCAGGACCAGGAAGTAGACCCCGCGCCCGGCAAGGATGCCGATGACCACCATCACGATGAGTGTGCCGAGAGAAGCCAGCGCCATCCACCAGCCGATCATCGGGTCCATTCCGCGCGCGGCCGTGAAGACCTGGCGGATCTGTGAGATCTGCTTGAAACGGCCGGGCTTCTTGGGCTCGGTCGACTGATCGGATTTCTTGCGGGCCATGGGGGTCAGACTACCTTCACGAGACATCGGAGAGTCGGCGTTGGAGGATGGAGGCGGCCTCCTGGCGGGCCGGACTCGACGCAGCCGCAGTGAGGTGGGAAAGCTGAGCCGGCACCGGCCGGCCCAAGCGGTTCATGGCCTGGGCCCACAAACGGCCCGCCCGGTAGGACGAGCGCACCAAGGGCCCGCTCATGACACCTACGAAGCCGATCTCCTCCGCGCGGTCCGACCACCGGAGGAACTCCTCGGGCTTGACCCAACGGTCGATCGGGTGGTGGCGTGATGAGGGCCGCAGGTACTGCGTGATGGTGATCAGGTCAGTGCCGGCGTCGTGCAGGTCGTGCAGGGCCTGCTCGATCTCCTGCTCTTCCTCGCCCATTCCCAGGATCAGGTTGGACTTGGTCACCAGACCAGCGTCGCGGCCCATCGTGATGACATCGAGAGAGCGCTCGTACCGGAACGCCGGCCGGATCCGCTTGAACAGGCGCGGGACGGTCTCGACGTTGTGCGCGAACACTTCGGGCCTGGCTTGGAGAACCTGGCCAACGAGCTCAGGAACCCCGTCGAAGTCGGGCACCAGGATCTCGACGCCGGTGCCCGGGTTGAGCTCGTGAACCATCCGGATCGTCTCGGCATACAGCCAGGCCCCACCGTCCTTGAGGTCGTCGCGGGCGACTCCGGTGACGGTGGCATAGCGCAGGCCCATCTGCCGGACGGACTCTGCAACGCGACGCGGCTCGTCGCGGTCGAGGTCCTCGGGCTTGCCGGTGTCGATCTGGCAGAAGTCGCAGCGGCGGGTGCACTGTTCGCCGCCGATAAGGAAGGTCGCTTCCCGGTCCTCCCAGCATTCGAAGATGTTCGGGCAGGCGGCCTCCTGGCAGACCGTGTGCAGACCAGCGGTCTTCACCATCGAGCTGAGCGAGGTGTATTCGGGCCCCATTCGGGCGGTGGTGCGGATCCAGTCGGGCTTGCGCTCGATCGGCGTCTGCGCGTTACGTGCCTCAACGCGAAGCAGGCGGCGACCGTCAGGTGCGACCGACACTGAAGAGCTCCCTTGCCATGTGCGTGTGAACAGGACGTTGTCTCGGTTGACGTCACCCCGAGCCGGGCTCAAGCGTACGCGAGGGGGCTGCGCACCCGACGACGCGATCCGCCGTACCGTCGACGGTCCAGGACGGTCCAGGACGGGTCAGCCCAGGATGTCCGTGAGGTACTTCTCAACGTAGGGGAGCACCTCGGCCACCGCGACATCGCGCCTCAGCTCCTTGCTGAGCGAGGTGACCCCGGCATCCGCGATGCCGCACGGCACAATCACCTGGGCCCAGGACAGGTCACAGTCGCAGTTGAGCGCAAACCCATGCATCGTGACGCTCTGGCTCACCCGGATGCCGATGGCGCCGATCTTGCGGTCGGGTCCTGAGTCATCGGCCGCGATCCACACTCCGCTGCGGCCAGCGATGCGTCCGGCAACAACCCCGAGGGCGGCACAGACCCCGATCATCATGGCTTCGAGACGACGCACGTGCGCCACAACGTCGACGGGTGAGGGCAGGTGGACGATGGGATAGCCCACGAGCTGGCCCGGCCCGTGCCAGGTGATCTTGCCGCCCCGGTCGACGTCGATGACAGGGGTGCCGTCCAGGGGACGCTCGTGAGGTTCGGTGCGCTTGCCCGCGGTGTAGACGGTCGCGTGCTCGAGCAACAGCACGGTGTCGGGCTCATCGCCGGCCACCACGGCGGCATGCACCTCACGCTGGCGGTCCCACGCCGCCTGATAGTCGACGAAGTCCGGACTGAAGCCGAGGTACTCAAAACGCATGTCTGCAGAATACGCGGGGGACACGGCATACCTGCCTCTAGGCTGGCGACGCCGCCCAGACCCAAACCGGGGAAAGCAGAGGACATGACTCGCCAGAACATCGCAGCCGAGCAAGAGGTCGCCGAGCGTTCGAAGGCCGGTGGTCGAACGAGGATGACCCGCGCGCTCGCGCTCATCCTTGTGCTGCTCGTGTGGTTCGGGCTGGCCGCTGTTGGCGGTCCTCTGGTGGGTCGGCTCTCGGAGGTGCAGAAGAACGACAACGCATCCTTCCTGCCCAAGTCGGCAGAGTCCACAGAGGTCGGCAAGCTCGCGGCGAAGTTCAGCTCGGCCAACACCCTGCCGTACTTCGTGGTGGTCGAGCGCCAGTCCGGGCTGAAGACCTCGGATGCGGGTGCAGTCAAGGACTTCATCACCGGTATTCCGTCCCTGCCCTTCGATATCAAGGGCTACTCGCTGGGGACCTACCTCGCCGCGCCTCCGACGGCGGCCATTCCAAGCCAGGACGGCAAGGCGCTCCTCGTGCCTGTCCTGCTCAACAGCAAGAAGGCTTCCGAGACAATCGGCACCTCCAGCCCGCTGTTCGAGGGTGCGAAGGCCCTGCGGGCTTCGGCGACCAGGACACTGACCCGGAGCGGGCTCGTCGTGTACGTCACCGGGCCCGGTGGAGTGCTGGCCGACTTCGTGACCGCGTTCGGCGGCATCGACGGCATCCTGCTGTTCGTCGCACTCGGGGTCGTGTTCTTCATCCTGCTGGTGGTCTATCGAAGCCCGATCCTGCCCATCACGGTGCTCTTCACCGCCACGTTCGGGCTGGCCATCGCTGCCATGGTGATCTACCCCCTGGCCAAGAACGACATCATCGGGCTCAACGGCCAGAGCCAGGGGATCCTGTCGATCCTGGTCGTCGGCGCGGCCACGGACTACTCACTGCTCCTGGTCTCCCGATATCGCGAGGAGCTGCACGAACACCCGAGCAAATGGGTGGCGATGCGGGTGGCATGGCGCGCCGCTGTAGAGCCAATTGCGGCCAGCGCTGCCACGGTGATCCTTGGTCTGCTCTGTCTGTTGCTGTCCCAGCTTGGCAGTACGCGTGGTCTCGGGCCGATCGGAGCGCTGGGTATCGCCGGTGCGCTGGTCGCGTCCCTCACCTTCCTGCCGGCAGTGCTGCTGCTGTTCGGACGGCGCATCTTCTGGCCGATCGTCCCCAGGGTCGACCACGTTCATGCCGAGGACTCGGTTGGGCGTCGTGGCTTATGGGGTCGCGTCGCCGGGATCGTGGGTCGACACCCGCGTCGCACCTGGGTGTTGGCGCTGGTTGCACTGCTCGCCTGCGCCGCGTTCGCCCCGACGCTGAAGGCCGGGGGGGTCACGCAGTCGCAGCTCTTTCTCAACAAGGTTGAGTCTGTTACCGGCCAGGAGGTTCTGGCCAGGCACTTCCCCGCGGGCTCAGGTTCACCCGTGCAGATCATCGCCGCCCAAGCCAAGGCCGAACAGGCACTGACAGCGGTGAAATCCGTCGGTGGTGTCGCATCGGCCTTCATGGGGCAGACGCCGGGCGTACCGCCGAAGGTGGTGGACGGCAATGTCCTCATTCAGGCGACGTTGACGCCCGCCGCGGACAGCCCGGCAGCCGAGGGCGTGGTCGAGCGGCTGCGCGACCGACTCGACCAGGTTGGCCCCGATGTTCTGGTTGGCGGCAGCACGGCCATCAACCTCGACGTCCGGCAAGCGAGCGAACGGGACCTGCGGGTCATCATCCCTGCGATCCTGGCCGTGGTGTTCCTGGTTCTGATGCTGCTGTTGCGTGCGCTGGTCGCGCCGTTGGTCCTCGTTGTCGCCAACGTCATCTCGTTCGCGGCAACCCTCGGCGTGGCTGCGGTTGTCTTCAACCACGTCTTCGGTTTCCCGGGGTCCGATCCGGCGACGCCGCTGTATGCCTTCGTGTTCCTCGTGGCCCTGGGCATCGACTACTCGATCTTCCTGATGACCCGGGTCCGGGAGGAGGCACGTGAGCGCGGCACCAGGCCGGGCATCCTGGTCGGGCTGGCGGTCACCGGCGGGGTCATCACAAGCGCCGGCATCGTTCTCGCAGCGACGTTCTCAGCGTTGTCGGTGATCCCTATCCTCTTCCTCGTCCAGATCGCTTTCATCGTCGCCTTCGGTGTCCTGCTGGACACGTTGGTGGTCCGCTCCCTGTTGGTCCCGGCCTTCGCCCACGACATCGGCGCGCGGATCTGGTGGCCCAGCCGGCTCGGCCAGCAGAGTTCGCCATTGGAAGACGTCGAGCAATCGACGTCGCCATGACCGCCGTTTCCGTGAGTGCTGTTCCCTTGGTCCCTGTGCCCGCGATCGCCGTGGGTCTGGCCGGGTACGGTTCCTCCGGCCGGGGCATTCACGCCCCACTGATCACGCAGGCTGGTATGACGATTGCCGCGGTCTCGACAGCAGATCCGCAGCGCTCGAAGCAGGTCCGCGCGGACCTGCCGGGCGCTCGGGTGGTCGCTGACCTTGATGCGTTGCTGGCGTTGGAAGATCTCGACCTCGTTGTCCTCGCCACACCGAGCGGGATTCACGCCAGTCAGGCCCACGAGTGCATCAACGCGGCGATGGCTGTAGTCGTGGACAAGCCTCTGGCGACGGATGCGACGCAGGCCTGGGAGGTTGTCGAGGCGGCCCGATCAGCAGGTGTAGCCCTCACGGTCTTCCAGAACCGCCGATTCGACCCCGAGCACGTCGCGGCACGAGAGGCCGTGCGATCTGGTCAGCTCGGTGAGGTCTTCCGACATGAGTTCCGTTGGGAACGTTGGCGCCCCACGCCCAAGGACCGGTGGCGGGAGAATGCCTCGGCAACCGACGGCGGCGGAATCCTGCTCGATCTGCTCAGCCACATGGTCGACTCAGCGGTCGACCTGTTCGGGCCGATCGACACCGTTCACGCCGAGGTTGCCGCCCGCACCACAGTTGCGGAGGACGATGTTTTTCTGGCCTGTCGGCATACCTCAGGTGTCCTGTCGCACCTGGGCGCGACCTCCGTCTCCGCCGCGCCCGGACCGAGAGTGCGGATCCTTGGACGCAAGGGTGCGTTCCTGCTCAACCAGTTCGAGGACGATGGCACCGACATCTACCCGGACCTGGCCAACGCCGATGATGAGCATTGCGGGTGGATCTACCAGGGGCAGGAGCGAACACCGGTGACCCGACCCGCGGTTGGGCAGTTGGACTTCTATCGCGGTGTGGCCCGTGCCCTTGCAGCCCACGATCCGCAGACCGCCATGCCGGTCGACCCGTATGACGCGGTGCATACCCTCGCCGTCATCGACGCGGCTCGCGCCAGTGCCGCTCGCGGGACTGTCGAGCAGGTCCGGGCGCCGGGTCAGCGCTGAGCGCATCACCGGCCAGCGTTGAGCCAAGGGCCAGGCCGAAGCGCGTCGATACGGCTGAGCAGCTCCACCTCAGCGTCGTTCAGCGCTGCCAGGTCACCGACGTGGCAGCGGAATCGGGGGTCCGAGCTGCTCGGCACCCGAGCAGCCGGGTGTCCAGTCGCTCCTCGACGACGCCGTCACCATCACGCCTGACGATGTAGGCGCACTTGCCCTCCTGCTCGCTGACCGCTTCGACGAGCTCGGTTCCGCGGTAGAGCATCCCGACTCCGTCATCGGTGCAGTGCGTGGTGCCGAGGGTGCCGTCCGCGACCAGCCGGTGAACCAGGGGGCGGCGTCGGGGCTCGCTGTCGTAGTGGACGCCGTTGGCGTAGGGCAGGAATCCGAGGCCGTTCGTGACGGCACGCAGCTCCGGTCCGAAGGAGTCTGTGGTGCCGCCCTCGAACCAGCAGATCGATCCCGCCGAGACACCGGCCAGAACGACCCCTGCTTGCCACACACGACGCAGGATCTCATCGAGGCCGTGCACCCGCCATACGGCCAGGAGGTTGGCAACCGAACCACCGTTGACCCACACAACATCCTGGCTCATGAGGTGTCCCTCGATGTCTTCCAGGTTGGGCATGGAGAACAGGCTCAGGTGCGTGAGGTTGAAGCCGGCGACCCGTCCTGCTTCGGACATGTCCGTCTGGAACCGAGCGTCGTCGCCCGAGGCGGTGCTCACATTGCACACCCTGGGGACAACTCCTGAGGCACCGGACAGATCAACGGCATAGTGGAGAAGGTCGGCGAACTGGAAGCGCAGACGGTCGTGATCCCTGTAGCCCCCGGACGTTGCGAGGATCGTCGGCGCATCAGTAGCCATGTCGAAACACTAGGGGGTTGCCATCGCCGCACAGCCGCTCGTGCCCGGTTTCACCATCACCGGGCCGCTGGGCTCGGAAGCCTCCGGGTCTACGTGGTCGGCAGTTCGCACCCGCGACGATGGCCGGTTCGTGGTGAAGATCGTCAGGGTCTCAGACGTCAGCGAGGCGCGTGCGAAGGCCACTGCCCTGATGGCCACGCTCCACGGGATCGACAACGAGCATCTGGTTCGGCAACATGACGCCATCGCCCTCGCCGACGGCACGCTGGCCCTGGTCCTCGACGAGGTGGTCGGCGGCAGCCTTGCCCACGTCCTCGAACTCAGGGGGCCGCTGACGCCAGGTGAGAGCATCACGACTCTTGCCCCCCTCTTTGGAGCCCTCGCCGATCTGCATGCGGTGGGTATCGTGCACGGGGACCTGGCGCCAGAGAAGATCCTGTACAGCGACGATGGCAGGCCGCAGATGATTGGCCTCGAAGCTGTTGGTCTGCTGGGACGCCGGACTGCCCCGGTCGGTGAGTCCTCTGGTTTCGACGCGCCTGAGCTCGCAGGAGGTGCGGATCCCTCGCCGGCTTCTGACGTCTATGCCATGGCGGCCATCGGCTGGTTCGCTCTCACGGGTGCGCCTCCCGGCCCCGCAACGGCCTGCCCGACCTTGAGCAGCGTGAAGCACGAGGAACTTCCAAGGTTGGTCCAGGTTCTCACCTCCTGTCTGCGCACCGACCCGGCGGCACGACCCACCGCTGGCCTCATCGCGGCTGAGGTCTTCGATGCGTCGTCAGCCGAGCCGGTCCGCCTGGGATCAGAGTCTGACCCGGCAGCCGAGATCACTCGCCGAATTCGTCAAGCCGCGGTGTCAGCTCCTGTTGGGGGACCGTCGTCGACCGGGAACCGACACCGACCCGCTCTGATCATCGGCGCCGCTGCCCTCGTCGTCGCTATAGCGCTCGGGGGCGGCGCGACCTGGGTCTTGCGACCCCGCCCGGTGGTAGCTGCGCAGATGGCGGTGAGACCCGCGGCGCCTGCCTCGAGAACCTCATCGGCAGAAAGGGCCCCGTTGGCGCAGCCCGCCAGATCACCCAACGGGATCACCGACATCATGACGGCACCTGACTCACCACGAACGGGTGCGGTGGGTCTGTTACAGGCCTTGGTTGACGCGCGAGCGCTGGCTTATGTGGCGCGCGACCCGGCTTTGCTCGATCTCGTCTATGCGCCCGGAGCGGGAAAGGCCGTCAACGACCGCTCGAACATCGCCACCGCTGTCAAGAACGGGGCCACCTACGTTGGCCTTGAGTTCGTGGTCAAAGACGTGGCCTTCCTGGATGGAAAGTCCGGCATCGCGCGGATCCGGGCCACCATCGTCACGCTCGCGTACCAGACCGGCCAGCCGGATGGGCGAAAGGTCGCTCACGACCAAGAGGTCGTCGGACCGTCCGTCTTTACCGTCAAGCTGGCCGCTGATGGATGGCGGATCCTGAGTATGACGATGAGCTAGGCCTGGGCTAGGCCGGGCTAGCCCATCGTCGCGTGGCCGACTCGGTGTTCCGTGAAGTCGCAGAGAACGCTGCTCCGAGACAAGCGGGCCGACGTTCTGTGCGACTTCACGGACCTCACGGAAGCTGGTCCTGGCGAGCGGCGCTAACTGGTAGGGCTGACCAGCCAGCGCATGGCGCTCTCGATGGTGTCGTGATCGAACACGAAGCCCGACGCGGTCAGAACGCTGGGCAGGATGCGGTCGCTGGAGAGGATGTCGCCGGCGAACTCGCCGAGGAAGATCTTGAGCGCCAGGCTCGGGGCTGGTAGCAGAGCCGGGCGCCCGAGTACGGCGCCGAGAGCCTTCATGACCTCGGACTGGCGCATCGGCTGGGTGCTGACCAGGTTGACCGGTCCGGCGACGTCCTGGTCGACCAGATGGGCCAGTGCCCGGACCTCGTCGTGCAGCGTGATCCAGCTCCAGTACTGGCGCCCAGAGCCCAGCGGACCAGCCAGGCCCAACCTCGCGAGCGGAAGTACCCGCTGCATCGCACCGCCATCGGGGGTCAAAACGAGTCCGGTGCGTGCATGCACGACGCGCAGCCCCGCGTCCTGCGCTGGTTTCGTCGCTGCCTCCCAGTCGCGGACCACCTCGGCCAGGAAGCCCTCACCCGGCCCGCTGTCCTCGGTGAGGATCCTCTCACCGCGGTCTCCGTAGAAGCCGATCGCCGAACCACTCACGAGCGCGACCGACTCGCCGAGATCAGCCAGCGCGGTGGCGATCGTGGCGGTGCCATCGACACGCGAGGAGAGGATCTCGTGCTTGTACGCCGGCGTCCACCGATGCGCTCCCACCCCGGCGCCGGCCAGATGGACGACCGCAGTGAGACCCGAGAGATCGCTGGGGTCGAGCGTTCGTGAGGTGGGGTCCCAACCGATCTCGAGCTCGGTTGCCGGCGCCCGCCGGACGAGGTGCACCACCTCATCGCCTCGAGCCCGCAGGAACGCTGAGAGCGCACTGCCGATGAGACCCGAAGCGCCAGTGATGCCAACTCGTTGCTGCACAACCCTGTTCGGCATAATACTTGGCTGTCTACAGGCCGAGGGATGCTTCGAAGGCACCCTCTTCGAGGCGGCTCTTCATGGTGTTCAGGAACCGTGCGGCCTCGGCGCCGTCCACAACACGGTGGTCGTAGGACAGGGCCAGATAGACCATGGAGTGGATCGCGATCGTCTCGCCTCCGTCCTGGTCCTTGACCACAACGGGACGCTTGACGACCGCGCCGGTGCCGAGGATGGCGACATTGGGCTGGTTGATGATCGGGGTATCGAACAACGCACCACGACTACCGGTGTTGGTCAGTGTGAACGTGCCTCCGCCGAGCTCGTCAGGGGAGACCTGGCTCGTACGGGTCCGCTCGGCGAGGTCGGCGATCCTGCGGGCCAGTCCGGCGATATTGAGGTCTCCGGCGTCCCTGACCACGGGCACCAGCAGGCCGCGTTCGGTGTCGACGGCAACGCCGAGGTTTTCTGACCCGTGATAGGTGATCTCGTCAGCCTCAACGCTGGAGTTGACGGACGGATGGGCCTTGAGGGCCTCGACCGCAGCAACGGCGAAGAACGGCAGAAAGCTGAGCTTGATGCCTTCACGAGCCTCGAAGTCGCGCTTCGCCCTGTCGCGCAGTCTCGCAATCTTGGTGACATCGACCTCGACCACGGTGGTGAGCTGCGCGGAGATATGGAGCGACTCGACCATGCGCGCGGCGATGACCTTGCGGAGCCGGCTCATCTTCTCGGTGGTGCCGCGCTTGGGCGACACACCGACGCCAGAAGCCGCCACGGCCACGGCCGGGGCCGGGGGTGGGGCTTGGGCCGCAGGAGCAGCGGGGACAGCAGCCGCCTTGACGGCTGCGGCTGCGGCTGCGGCTGCGTCAAGCACATCCTGCTTGCGGATCCGGCCGCCGATGCCAGTGCCCTTCAGGGCGGCGAGGTCGACATCGTTGTCGACGGCCAGCTTGCGCACCAGCGGTGTGACGTAGGCCGCGGCCTCAGATCCCGTGGACGCCGAAGCCGAAGCCGAAGCCGAAGTCACGAGCGCGGGATCCTGGACTGGGGAGGCGGGGGCGTTTGCCGGCGTGGCAGCGGAGTTTGCGGCCGGCGCTGCAGCGTGCGACTCAGCACCGGCAGGCTCAGCACCGGCAGGCTCAGCACCGGCAGGCTCGGCGGCTGGAGTCTCGGTGCGAACAGGCTGTGGAGAAGTCGGCTCTGGAGCGGCAGGCGCAGCGACGGGCGCTGAATGCCTTGCCGGCGCCTGGGGAGCAGGTGTCGCTCCGCCTTGGCCGCTGACGATGGCCAGATCCGCGCCGACCGGAACCGTCTCGTCATCGGCAACCAGGATCTTGGTGACAGTCCCTGCCACCGGTGAGGGGATCTCGGTGTCGACCTTGTCGGTCGAGACCTCGAGCAGTGGCTCGTCGACCGCTATCTGGTCACCTTCGGCCTTGAGCCAACGGGTGATCGTGCCCTCGGTCACCGACTCCCCAAGAGCCGGCATCGTGACGGTTGTGCTGACGGTGTCCTCTTTTGAGGCAGCGGGTGCGGAGGTGGCTTCGGGAAGAGCGTCCTCAGCTGGCGGCTGGCTGGCCGGCTGGGACGGCTCTTCGTGCTCAGCCGCAGCGGCGGGTGACTGTTCCGCGGCAGGCGCCGCTTGATCCGTGGCTGGTGCCGCTGAGGCAGGGGAGTCACCCGACACCGCGCCCTCTCCGATGACGGCCAGGTCTGCACCGACCGGCACGGTCTCGTCCTCAGCCACGAGGATCTCCTGCAGCGTGCCGGCGGCCGGCGAGGGGATCTCGGTGTCGACCTTGTCGGTGGAGACCTCCAGCAAAGGCTCGTCGATGGCCACGGAGTCCCCGACGTTCTTCAGCCAGCGCGTCACGGTCCCCTCCGTGACCGACTCCCCAAGGGCTGGCATGGTGACGCGTTCAGACATGAGTTGCGCTCTCCTCGTTGGGCGGTGCGACGGTCAATGCCTCTAGCTTGCTGGAAATGGCTGCGATGGGCGGTTCAGGCGTGGGCGTGCAGTGGCTTTCCTGCCAGGGCCAGGTGGGCCTCGCCAAGGGCCTCGTTCTGGGTCGGGTGGGCGTGGATGAGCTGAGCGACATCGGAGGGCAAGGCCTCCCAGTTGTAGATGAGCTGGGCCTCTCCGGCCTGTTCACCCATACGGGCGCCGATCATATGGACGCCCACGACCGGACCGTCCTTCTGGCGAACCAGCTTGACGAAGCCCTGTGTTGCCAGGATCTGGCTCTTGCCGTTGCCGCCGAGGTTGTAGTCGTACGTCTCGATCTCGCCGAACTTCTCCTTGGCCTGTGCCTCGGTGTAACCAACCGATGCGATCTCGGGCTCGCAGTAGGTGACCCGCGGAATACCCATTTCATCGATGACCGGCGGGTTGAGCCCGCCGATCTGCTCTGCGACGAAGATGCCCTGGGCAAAACCGCGGTGGGCCAACTGCAGTCCGGGCACGATGTCGCCGACCGCGAAGATGCCGTCGACGTTGGTCTGGCATCGCTCGTTGGTCAGGACAAAACCCCGGTCGACGGTGACGCCGGCGTCTTCGTATCCCAGACCGGCGGTAACCGGACCTCGTCCGACAGCCACCAGCAGCAGGTCGGCCTCGATGGTCTCGCCAGACTCGAGTGACACCTGGACCACGTCACCGGACTGGGTGGCGCCAGAGAACTTCGCGCCGGTCTGGAAGTTGATCTTGCGTTTGCGGAAGGATCGCTCAAGCTGTTTGGAGATTGCCTCGTCCTCGGCTGCGACCAAGCGGGGGAGGGCTTCGATGATCGTCACCTCAGAGCCGAACGACTTGAAGACGGAGGCGAACTCGACGCCGATGACGCCGCCACCGAGGACGACGACGCGGGCAGGCACGTAATCGAGGAAGAGCGCCTGTTCGCTGGTCATGATCTTGCCGGCAATGTCCAGGCCGGGGAGAGACTTGGCATAAGAGCCGGTGGCCAGGACGATGTTCTTGCCGACCAGCTGACGGCCGGCGACCTCGATGGTGTTCCTGGCGACGAGATGGCCCTCGCCCTCGACCAGCTCGATGCTCTTGGAAGACTTCACGAGACCCTGCAGGCCCTTGTACAAGCGGCCGACGACGCCATCCTTGTACGCGTTGACCCCCATCATGTCGACCGACTCAAAGGTGGTCTTGACGCCGAACTGCTCACCTTCGCGTGCAGTGTCAGCGACTTCGGCTGCATGCAGCAGTGCCTTGGTCGGGATGCAGCCCATGTGCAGGCAGGTGCCTCCCAGCTTCCCCTTCTCGACCAGGGCGATCGACATGCCCAGCTCGGCGGCTCTCAGCGCGCAGGCATAGCCGCCGCTACCCCCACCGAGGATGACGATGTCGAACGTGCTCTCGGCGGTAGCCGACATTGCGGACGCTCCCTTGCGTGTGCGCATCTGACCGGACGTCGCCCGCTGGGTCCTTGCCGCACGCACCTACGTGCCACTCACCCTCGGGGCTCCTAGAGCATCTTGTCATTGATCGGGGGCGCCGCCGCAAGTAGGGACCACGCGGGGACGGCGCCTGCACACGACGAGGGGTGTCGCGTCATAGAGTCAGTGCATGATGTGGTTGGACGCGCCGGCGACTGGAGCTCTCAGATGAGGCTGTGGCCGAGCCTTCGTCGACGCCGTCCCGCGAAGCGGACTGGTCCCGTTGACGGGCCTGGAATGACGGTGGACATCAAGGCCGTCCGGGATCACCTCACCTCGTTCGTGAGCAGCCGTCGCGGAGTGGAGGCGTTCGTCGAACCGCCGACCAACGTCACGGCGAACACTGTGGTGCTGATTGCTCACGACGGCGAGTGGACGCGGCGAGCGGTGGGCTCCCGTGAGGCGGCGTTCGAGCTTCCGCGAGCCCTCGGAGTACCTGTGTACGACGTCAACCAGACCGGGTATCCCTCACGCATGCGCGAGTGGAACTCCAGACAACGCAAGGGCTCCCGTTAAGGCAAGGGTTCCCTCCAAGCCAGTGGTATGGCGCGTCCTCCCGTGCCAAAGTTGGATCACAGAGACGAAAGAGAGCACCCAATGACCAAAGATGAGGGCACCTCCGATGCTGAGCAGCCGGCCGCTGCGACCTCGGCCGAGGACGTGAAGCGCAAGTTCCGCGAGGCGCTCGACAAGAAGCATGCCCATGGCGGACGCGACGTCGCCGATGACGGTGAGAACGCGAAGATCCATGGGGCACATGGACCGGCCAAGGCACAACAGATGTTCCGGCGCAAGAGCGGCGGCTGACCGTCCCCGGGTCGCGCTCCCACGATGCCGCAAGGAAAGGGACCAGCCGCAGCAATGTGGCAGGCCCCTTTCCTTGCGGCGCTTGTATACCGAGCCGTCAGACCTGCGACTCCGCGATCCCGACCAGCGTGCGGACTCCGAAGCCGGTGCCCTGTTTGGGGGTGTAGCCCCACGGAGACTTGTCATTGAATGCCGGGCCGGCGATGTCGAGGTGGGCCCAGGGGATCGGTCGGCCACTCTTGCCGTTACCGATGAACTCGCTGAGGAACCAGCCTGCAAAGATCACGCCGGTCGGGCCTGACTGCAACAGATCGGCGACGGGGGACTCCAGTGTGGGGCGGATGTCCTCGAGCAGCGGGAAGGGCCAGAAGGGTTCGCCTGCGGCGTCGGCGATCAGCTTGACGTTGTCCCGCAGCTCGTCGTCGTTGCTCATGAACGCGGCGGTGCGGTTGCCCAGGGCCGCCACGGCGGCGCCGGTCAGGGTGGCGATGTCGATGATGAGGTCGGGCTTCTTCTCCGAGGCCAGAGCGAGGCCGTCGGCCATGACCATGCGGCCTTCAGCGTCAGGGTTGTTGAGCTCGACGGTCTTGCCGCCGCGGATGGTGACGACGTCGCCCGGACGGCAGGCGCCGGTGCCGGGCATGTTCTCGGCGAGGCAGAGGTACGCAGTGACCTCCACCGGCAGAGCCAGCTCGGCGATGGCGAAGATGGCGGATGCGACCGCGGCAGCGCCTGCCATGTCGCACTTCATCGTGGTCATGCTTGCGGTGGGTTTGATAGCCAGGCCGCCGGAGTCGAAGGTGATTCCCTTTCCGACGAAGGCGACATGCTTCCGTTGCTTGCTGGCCTGGGCCGGCTTGTAGTGCAGCGTGACCAGGCGCGGACCGTGTGCCGAGCCGCCGCCAACCGTTACGTGGCCGCCGAAACCCCCGCGACTCAGACCAGCCTCGTCGAGAACCGAGAACTTGACGCCGCTGCCGACCGCGCGCTTCTTGACCTCCGCGGCGAACGATGCCGGATAGAGCTCGTTGGGGGCTTGGTTGACCAGGTCGCGGGTGTATGCCGTGGCCGTGCCGAGGGCCACGGCACGCCTGACCCCGACACGCAGACTGCGGTCGCGCGCCAAAGGCGAGACCAGGGTGAGGGCCTTGACCGGAACCGAAGTGGGTCCTGCCGCGGCACTTCTCACGGTGAAGGCCCCGAAGATCGCGCCCTCACCGGCGGCGATGGCCTCGGCCACGCTGGTTCCAGGAGCCACCACCGCAGCCGTCGAAAGACCACTGAGCTGGCGCGTCGCTGACCCGACTGCCCGGCGGATCGCCTCGGCGGCCAGGGACGCTCCCTCGCCCGAGGCCTTGCCGGCGCCGGCCACGACGACCATTGCGGCTGCCACGCCGGGAACAGCGACGAGCTTGACCACCTCGTCAGCGTCACCTTTGGCCTTCAGGGTCAACAGCGCAGACTCGAGGTGCGCGACCGTCTCGTCCCCAAGCCCGTGACCCGGTGCCAGAGCAGCCCCCTCCTTCGTCTGGACCGAGACGAGGACAAGGGCATCGCCTTTCAGCTCGGCTGCGATGCGGTCGGACACCTTCAACGTGGTCACGGTCATCTGTCCTTCGTGGTGGGGTGGAAGCGCGGCATGGGTGCGCCGCATGTCAGGCGAGGAGGATTTGTCGCCACGCTGAGGATAACCAGGATCCTCTTGCCGATACGGTGATCCACATGACCGACGCCTCTCTCAAGACCTCTCCCCTTCACGACCGTCACATAGCGCTCGGCGCCAAGATGGCGGACTTCGGCGGCTGGGAGATGCCGATCGAGTACCCGGGCGGGGGTGTTGTGCGCGAGCACAGCGCCGTCCGTGAACGTGTGGGCATCTTCGATGTCAGCCATCTGGGCAAGGCCAGCGTGAAGGGTGCAGGCGCGGCGGAGTTCATCAACTCTGCACTGACCAACGACCTGGGTCGCATCAGCGAGGGCAAGGCGCAGTACACCCTCTGTTGTGCCGAGTCCGGCGGAGTAGTCGATGACCTGATCGTCTATCTGCGCGCGAGCGACGACGTCTTTCTGATTCCCAATGCTTCCAACACCGCTGAGGTCGTTCGCCGCATGCAGGCAGCCGCGCCCCAAGGTCTTCAGGTGGAGAACCTGCACGACGACTTCGGCGTCATCGCGGTCCAGGGACCCAAGAGTGATGAGGTCCTCCAGGCTCTGGGCTTGCCGACCGGCCATGAGTACATGTCCTTCGTCGAGGCCGAATGGAACGGTAAGTCGCTCATCGTCTGCCGCACGGGCTACACGGGCGAGCACGGCTATGAGCTGGTCCCGCGCTGGGACGACTCGCTGGCACTCTGGGACGCGCTCATCGAGGCGGCGACACCCTTCGATGGGTTGCCCTGCGGGCTCGGGGCCCGCGACACCTTGCGCACCGAGATGGGATACCCGTTGCATGGACATGAGCTCAGCCTGGACATCTCCCCGGTCCAGGCTCGTGCCGGCTGGGCGGTTGGTTGGAAGAAAGACAGCTTCTGGGGCAAGGAAGCCCTGACCGCAGAGAGAGCTGAAGGGCCGAAGCGGGTCAACTGGGGTCTGCTCGCCACCGGTCGCGGTATTCCGCGTCCTCACTGTGCGGTCAAGGGCGCCGATGGTGCCGCGCTGGGTGAGGTCACTTCCGGGACCTTCTCACCGACCCTGAAGCAGGGAATCGCCCTGGCGCTGCTGAACCCATCGGTCAAGGAGGGCGACGATGTCCTCATCGACGTTCGCGGTCACGACCTGTCGGCCAAGGTCGTCAGGCCCCCCTTCGTCCAGGTCCAGGTTCGAGAGGGCTGATCAAGCGATGGCCAGCAACATCGTGGGCCAGGGCACGGTGCAGGATCCGTGGCATCTGAAGACGCCGCCGGGGACGTCCGACTACACGATGCACAAGGACGAGGCCTCAGATCCGCCGCGTCTGGTGTGCACAGTGGGGAAGACGACGCTGTTCTACCAGCTGCGGTGCCTCGAGGACCTGCAGGCGATGCTGCTGGAGGACGGCGACTGGGTCGAGCTGGGGGCGGCCGATGAACAGAAACCGGCCAAGGACGGAACGGTCGAGTCGTGGGGCAGATCGACGAGCAACCCGGTCGGCGGCTGGTACGGCCTGAAGAAGGGGCTCCGCGGCCGGTTCGGTATGTACGTCCCGCCGCTGATGGAGGCGCTCGGCTTGGCCGAGCTGGAGCACAACCCGCGCAACAACCGGATGCGTGCCATCTGAGTGGTTGGTTGAGGTCGACCTTCTGAGTTGGTTCGGCCGCCGCCCACCGCCGTCGCCGCCTTCGCCTTCAAGCGGTAGCCGTCGGTTGGATAAGGTGACATCCATGACTGATGAGTGGACGTGGTCCTATGTCGACGCTGACGCCAAGGCGATGACCGGTCGGCCACGGGGATGAGGGATGATCGGCCAGGGCGGCGACGTCGACCTCGACGCCGGACAACCAGTCCAGCGGATCCGGCGTCACCTC
>ENA-OFCI01000536-OFCI01000536.1-metagenomes-genome-assembly--contig:-NODE-536-length-22265-cov-3.535029_pt1 | contig 22265 bp, 23 predicted proteins | sample MGYA00153391_OFCI01 | MGnify analysis MGYA00153391
AAACACTTTCATTGCGATGGTCGAAGGGGTACGCGAACAAGCACTGACTTGGAGATTAATGAATGAAAATCAATGGGACACAGGAATCGCGGACTTGTATACTTCAACGAGTGATGACGGTGTATTCTGTTACACCTTTTTCAAAGGAACAGCAATTCGTGGGTAAGTGAAAATTGAAATGGTTCGCGTTGCCTTATCCCTGATCCTGCTCAGATTAATGCCACACCGCCCGCACGTTCCCGTCGGCGGCCAACGCGAACTTGAGCGTGATCTGCTGGCCTTCCGTGATTTGCCCTTCGCTGTCGGGGGTGATCAACCCTAACAAATTGCCTTGTTCAGTGAACGCGCCAAGCCGCTCCACCACTTCACCTTGTCTTGCTCGTGTAGTTCGTGCGGCGCACGGTGAGCGGCACGGTCGCGTTGACCGTCCCGCAGGTCTCGCTGACTGGCACCTTGACCGTCCAGGTCAACACCACGGTGATGCGCGCGAACGTTGACGAGCTCGCCGACGTCGCCGACCTCATCTCGCGCGCCGGTGCCCACATCTGGGAGGTCTTCTTCCTGGTGCAGGTCGGTCGCGGCGTGGACGAGGACGCGGTCAGCCCGGACGAGCACGAGGACATCTGCCACTTCCTGTATGACGCCTCGCAGCACGGCTTCATCGTCCGCACCGTTGAGGCGCCCTTCTTCCGCCGCGTGGTCTACCGCCGCCAGGCGGGCGACCCGGGCCCGACCACCGAGCTGTACCAGCGGCTGTCCGGTCGGCTCACCGAGCTGATGGGTCCGGAGGTCGGACGGCCGAGGGCGCAGACTGCATCCACCCGTGACGGCAAGGGGATCCTCTTCGTCGCCCATGACGGCGAGGTCAACCCCGCCGGGTTCCTGCCCCTGGCGCTGGGCAACGTGCGGGACGAGCCGATCGCGAAGATCTATCGGAACGACCTGCTGCTGCGAAGGATTCGCGCCGCCGACTTCACCGGTCGTTGTGGTCGCTGCGAGTATGCCGACCTGTGCGGCGGCTCGCGTGCCAGGGCCTACGCCGCCAGCGGAGACCCGCTCGGTGAGGACCCGGCGTGTGCTTACCAACCCGCCGAGACACCTGAGACCATCGCGGTCGACTAAGAGCTCCACCCTTCCCCGATGCTGAAGGACCGGTGCCCAAGGTCCGGTATCGAGGAACCGACTCCTGGCGCGACTCGGCACGAATGTCGGCCAGGAGAGATGGTCCGGAGTGGAACCACACAGCCCTACGGACCGTCTCACCACCATGACGTCGACTCAGCAAGCCCCCGCCCGATCTGGTTGGCTGCTGCCCGTGTCGGCAGCCGCCGCAGTTGCCGTGGTTGTGGCGGTGGTCAGCGTCGTTGCCGGCCTGGGCGGCAACGGTCCTGCTCAGCCGCCGGTTCTCCATCTGGCCAATGTCGCCGGCGGGTCCGTTGGTCTGTCCAACGCTTCTGCGGCCGGCGGCTCCGACAAGAACGGCTCTTCTGGCAACGGTGGCGCTCCGGGAAGCGGTGCCCGCGGGTCCGGCTGGCGGCTCGGGGGAACGCTGCCGACTGGACCATCCACCGGCCGGGTTCACCTTCTGCCGGCAGGGGCGAGCAACCCCTCCTTCGTCAGCACCCTCGCCCGTGCCCTGGGGATGAGCGGGGAGCCGCAGCACCTCAAGGGCGGCTGGTACCTCGTCTCGGGAACCACCGAGCTGTCGGTGTCCGAGCTCGCAGGCCGGCACTGGATCTACAGCAACCACGGCTGCGTCGCCGGACCGGTGCTCGACCCGCAGACCGGCGCCGCGTGCGCCGTCGCCAAGTCCTCACCGCCGATCCCTTCCCCGGTGCCGGTCAAGCCGGACGCCAGTGTCTCGACGATTCCCCCTTCCGGGGCCCCTGGCGACGGCGTCTATCCGCCACGGGCGTTCTTACCCCAGACTCCAGGCGTTGGGCCGCAGCCGATCCCGGTTCCCGAGCCGGCTCCCGTCGCGGAGAACATGGCCCGACGTCGGGCTCGCCTCGTCCTTGAAGCTGTCGGGGTCAACCCGGACCAGGCCAAGATCGAGACTGAAGGCGGTCAACGCAGCGTGGTCTTCAGCCCAGAGGTGGGGGGCGCGACAGTCCTTGGTCTCGAGACCCGGGTGTCAGTCGACGAGCAGGGGCAGATCGTGGACGCCTTCGGCTGGTTGGCTACCCCGACCGCCGACGCGACGTACCCTTTGATCAGCGCACGGCAGGGCTACGACCAGCTGCTGCAACAGCCGCAGCCGATGACGGCGTTGAGCATTCCGTGCCGCATTGTTCCGGGCACTGCGGGCTGCGCTCCTACACCCGATCGCGTGGTGACGGGCGCAACCCTCGGGCTGTCACAGGCCTACACCACGGACCGCGGCATCCTGCTCGTCCCCGCGTGGCTCTATCACGTGCGTGGCGAGTCGACGCCGTTGGCCGTCGTCGCCGTCCAGCGGGCCTTCCTCGGGCAGCCGGAACCGCCCTCCCCAGTCGGCGGGCCGGCCGTGGGGAGCCGGCCGGGCGGTCCGCCGAACTAACCGGCCGGGCGCTCCTGCTCCAGGACGAAAGCCTCAAACCCGGGTGGTAAACCGAAACAGCCACCGCGCTGTCCGATGAGGAGGAAGGCTAAGATGACACCATGACATCACCGGCGAACGAACCGACGAGCGCGACCGAACAGGTCGTTCGTCGGCACGCCGCTCAACTCGGAGAACTCGCTACTCACCACGGCATCCATGACCTTCGGTTCGCGTCCGCCGGTCGGTTGCTCGGCCGGGTCGATCCTGACCGCGACATGCTGGATATGGCCGCATTTGCAGCGGACGCCGAGGACCTGCTCGGCGCTTCCGTGTCGTTGCTGTCCGACGCGGTCCTCGGCAAAGCGAATGTGTCGCTGGATTTGGTACACGCCACGGCGCTGTGACCGGGGCTGCGCGTCCGGAACGCGGGGCGGTTCTGGAGCTACGCGAGCTGCTGGACGAGATCGACGCGCTCGCCAGCGAGGGAGACCGCACCCGTTACGACACAGATCGACGATATCGGTGGGTTATTCATCGCCTGTGGATCGCGGTTGGCAACGAGGCCGCGGTGCTCGAGAGGCTGCCCGGCGACACGTCGGCATGGCGGGCGCTTCGGTTGCTACGCAACGATCTCTCGCATGTTCGGTTGCCGGACATCGACGAAGATGCGGTCTGGCGGATGACGAACATCCGGACAGCGTCACTGCGGATTCTCCTGGACGCCATTCCGCTCTGATCGGCCGTCTCAGGTCGTCGGAGATGAACCGTGTCCTGCACCGTGTTCCATCTTGCGAGATTTCCACCAACTCCTCACAAGTTATAACAGTGCGACTAGCCGGCACGGCCCGGCAACAGCCAAGGTTGGTGCCAGCCTCCGAGCTGTGCAGTCAGGTCTTCGGCCGCAGCAGGTCCCCAAGATCCGGGGGCATAGGGGAGGGGCTTGTCAGGCAGGTCGAGCAACGGATCAAGAACCCGCCAGGTCTCCTCGACCGAGTCCTCGCGGGTGAAGTGGCTCTGGTCTCCTTGGATGGCCGCATACAGCAGCTCCTCATACGGAGCCGGGACTCGCTCACCGTCGCTGCCGAAATCCACGTCCAGATCGATCGGCCGCAGTCCCGGGCCGTCAGCTCGCTTCGCGTGCAAGACCCAGCGCGCGCCCGGTCGTGGGTCGATGAGCAGAACAATCTCGTTGGGATCGACGATCTCATCGGAGGTGGAGAAGCCGAGGGAGGGCGGGGACCGGAAGATCAGCCGCACCTCCGTCTGGCTCAAGGGCAGCGACTTTCCTGCGCGGATGAAGAACGGCACGCCCGACCATCGCCAGTTGTCGACCTCCAGGCGCAGGGCGGAATATGTCTCGGTGGTCGAGCCCGCGGCAACCCCGGCGGTTCGCTGGTAACCGTCGTACTGCCCACGCACGTAGTGCTCGGGCTTAGCCGGCGGCATTGCCGCGAACACGTCGCGTTTGCGGTTGGACAACGAACCGAGGTCGCTGCGCGCTGGCGGCTCCATCGCCACCATGGCCAGGACCTGCATGAGGTGGTTCTGGACGACGTCACGAAGGCAGCCCACATGGTCATAGAACCCGCCCCTGCCCTCGACCCCGAAGCTCTCTGCCATCGTGATCTGCACGCAGCTGACGTAGTTACGGTTCCACAGCGGTTCCAGCACGGTGTTGGCGAACCGCAGGTGCAGGATGTCCTGCACCGAAAGCTTTCCCAGGAAATGGTCGATCCGATAGAGCTGGGACTCCTGCAGGATCGACCTCAGCCTGGCATTGAGCTCCTGCGCCGATCGCAGATCTTGACCGAAGGGCTTCTCCACCACGACGCGGGCGTTCTCGGTCAGACCGGCCGCCGCGAGACCTTCGACAACCGTGCTGAAAAGCGAAGGTGGGATCTCCAGGTAGAACACTGGCAAGGTGGCGCCGTCGAGAGCTTTCTTGACGGCGGCGAACGTTGTCGGTTCCGCGAAGTCGCCACCGACGTACGTCATCCGCTGGCACAGGCGTTGCAGGGCATGCTGATCGACCTGCGCAGCGCCGAGAGCGGCTGTCACCGACTCTTCGGCGCGCGCCCTGAGGTCGTCATCGGTCCAATCCTCCGCAGCGACCCCGATGATCGGACAGGCCAGCAGCCCACGCCGCTCAAGCTGGTAGAGCGACACGAAGGTCATCTTGCGCGCTAGATCGCCACTGACACCGAACGCGACGAAGGCGTCAGCTTTGGCCTGCTCATTCTCAGACATCGATGCTCCTGAAGCTGGTCGTCCAAGCCTCTCCATTACCGAGGGTATGCCCAGCCTTCGCGTCGTTGAACCTGCTGTCATGGCTGGGCAGCCCTCTCTATAGAGTCGGCGGGGCAACCTGGTTGAGGAGGACACATGGATGCTCACCGCGTGCTACAAGGGTGGGGCGGCACCAGCCCGAGTGTTGCGACGGTGCATACCGCCGGCGACGACGCCGACCTTGTCCGGCTGGTCACCGATGCTGGACCGCGAGGGGTCCTGGGCCGGGGGCTGGGCCGAAGCTATGGCGACGCCGCACAGAACGGTGGCGGGGTGGTGCTGGACATGACCTCGCGCGATCGCGTGTTGTCGGTGGACACCGAGACGGCGCTGGTCGAGGTCGAAGCCGGTGCCAGCCTGGACCAGCTGATGCGGCTGATGCTGCCTCTGGGGTTGTTCGTCCCGGTGAGCCCGGGCACCCGACAGGTGACAGTCGGGGGAGCGGTCGCGGCCGACATCCACGGGAAGAACCATCACGTGGACGGCAGCTTCGGGCGCCACGTCGTCTCCATGGACCTGCTCTGCGCCGATGGCACGATCCGCACGCTCACGCCCGAGTCCGAGCTCTTCTGGGCCACTGTCGGAGGCATGGGACTGACCGGCCTGGTCTTGCGAGCAACCCTGCGGATGAAGAAGGTTGAGTCGGCATACTGCCTGGTGGACACCGAGCGATGCGCGAACCTCGACGACCTGCTGGCTCGTATGGCGGAGGGCGACCACAGGTACACCTACTCGGTAGCCTGGATCGACTGCCTCGCCAGCGGTGCCTCCCTGGGTCGCTCGGTCCTGACCCGCGGCTGGCCGGCGACCCTCGAGCAGCTGCCCCACAAGCTGCGCGACCATGCCCTGGACTTCCGTCCCAAACAGGTCGCCGTCGCGCCACCGGTCTTTCCCAGCGGGATGCTGAACCGGGCCACCGTTGCCGCCTTCAACGAGGTGTGGTTTCGCAAGGCCCCACGCGAGCGCCGGGACGAGGTCCAGAGCATCGCGGCCTTCTTCCATCCCCTTGACGCTGTGTCCAAGTGGAACCGGATCTACGGTCCCAAAGGGTTCCTGCAGTACCAGTTCGTGGTGCCGTTCGGCGCCGAGGACACCCTGCGCAGGTGCATCGAGATGCTCAGCGATGCCGGCCAGGCCTCGTTCCTCGCCGTGCTCAAGCGTTTTGGGGCACAAGGAGCGGGCCACCTGTCCTTCCCCACACCGGGCTGGACCCTGGCTCTGGACATTCCCCTGGGCGCACCGATCCTGGGTGGCCTGCTCGACCGCCTGGACGCTGAGGTGATTGCCGCGGGTGGCCGTGAGTACCTCGCCAAGGACTCACGTCTGTCGGCCTCGGAGATCGCGCCTATGTATTCTCGCCTCGATGAGTGGCGCGCCATCAGAAAGTCGGTGGACCCCGACGGGGTCTTCACCTCTGATCTAGCCAGGAGGCTGGAACTGTGAAGGACGCAATCGGCAACGTGCAGCGGGTACTGGTTCTGGGGGGGACCTCCGACATCGCCCTGGCCACGGTCATCAAGCTGACGGAGCAGCGGCGCGACGTCTTGGTCACGCTGGCCGCCCGTCCCGGAGAACGCCGTTCCGCGGCCGCTACAGAGCTGGAGTCCCTTGGGTTGCGGGTCACCGAGGTGGACTTCGATGCCACCGACCGGTCGTCATACGAGAAGGCAGTGACCCTCGCGTTCGACGACGGAGGGGACATCGACGTGGTCATCGTGGCGTTCGGGCTCCTTGGTGAGCAGGCGCGCGCCTGGCGCGAGGTCGACGCAGCGCTGGACCTGGTCCAGGTCAACTACGCGGCGTCGGTCGCGTGCGGCGTCCTGGTCGGGGAGAGGCTGCGCGCGCAAGGTCACGGTGCGATCGTTGCCATGTCATCCGTGGCCGGTGAGCGCGCCAGGAAGTCCAACTTCGTCTATGGCTCCACCAAGGCCGGGCTGGACGTCTTCTACACCGGGCTGGGCGACGCGCTCGCGGCGGACGGCATACAGGTCATGGTTGTCCGCCCTGGTTTCGTCCGGAGCAAGATGACGGAGGGGCTCAAGGCGGCGCCGCTGTCCCAGACGCCGGAACAGGTTGCCGACCTGATTGTGGCTGGCCTGCGGGCAGGACGGCGCACCGTATGGGCGCCACCGGCGATGCGCTGGGTCATGTCGGCTCTGCGACACCTTCCCCATCCGGTGTTCAGCCGTCTGCCCATCTAAGGACCCAAGGCTGAGATACGCGGGTACTGGTGGTCGAGGACGAGGTGCGGCTGGCTGAGACCGTCCGCCGAGGACTGGCCGACAGCGGGTTCGTCGTCGATGTCGTGCACAACGGTGAAGACGCCGTCTGGATCGCTACCGAGAACCTGTGCCGTTGGCGCGTTCCTGGTCGACACTGGCGGCAGCAACCAGAGCGCCGTGGCAGCCGACCTTCAGCACCGCCTGGGCGCGGAGGCGGCGATCACCAACGTGACACAGGCCCGTTCCCAGGTCGGGTCAAGCCTGACGTCGGTCAACCTCGCCGGCCTGACCCGGCTGGAGCTCGTCTTCGCCGTCCTTCTGGCTGCCAGTGCCGGCGGGATCCTCCTGGCGCTCCTCGCGGTCGTGGCCGCTCTGGCCATGGCGGCGCTGGTCAGCGCACGAGCCTCCACCCGCCCCGCCGTCGAAGAGCGGGGAGACCTGTGAGCAAGCGGTCGGCCGGGTTACCCTGATCAGGTTCCAGAACTTGCGGAACCACAGGTTGTCGACCCAGGAAGGAGCTAGGCTCCTGGGGGGGCCGTTGGCTCGCCCGACATCCCATTGCCAAGTGTGAGGACTCACCGGAAAGAGGGGGGCATGGTGGCGTATGTCAAGCTCGTCAGCACGGCCGTCCTGACTGGTCTATTGGTCGTGGCGACCGCGGGCGCCGCCCTCTTGGCCTCGGGCTCTACGACGTCGACGGCGGCCGGTGCTTCCACGTCCGGGATCAGCGTTGGCCCCGAGAGGATGGTGGTCAGCGGGTGGGTCAACGCCAACCACCTCACTGGCAAGGCGGCGTTCATGCAGCTGCCGTACGCGGAGTCGGTCATCTCCGCGGCTGGCGGACGGGCGCCGCGGGTGGTCCTGGTCTCCTACAGCCAGCACTTCGACTCCCGGTACTACCCTGAGCGACTGCGGACCGTGCGCTCGGTGGATGGGGGCAAGACCTTCACCCCGTTGGCGACCGGCGTGCCGATCAGCTCGATGACGCAGCTGGCAGATGGCTCCCTGGTGGCGGTGAACTTCCGCACGTCTACGCCGTTGCTGACGGGGCCGGATATGAGGACCACCGCGGCTAAGCCGCCCGGTGGTGGGTTCAAGCAGTTCCAGTCCACGTTCTGGCGCTCGCACGACTATGGGGCCACCTGGGTCCAGGGGCACGGCACGATCTCGGCAGGGCAAGCCTATGACGAGGTGTTCTTCCACCGGGGCATCATGGCCGGTCGTGACGGGTCGCTGCTGGCCACGACTCATGGTTACCTTCACGGCGAACGCAAGTATCGCTCGATGCTCGCGCGCAGCACCGATGGTGGAGCCAGCTGGCGGATCGTGTCGACCATCGCGAAGTCGCCTGCCGGGTGGAGGATCGAGGGCCGCTCAGAGCCGACCATGGCCAGGGCGACCAACGGGGACCTGGTCGTGGTCATGCGTCAGAGCGCGCCGATCACTCCCAACGTCTGTAACGGTTCGCGCCAGGGCGCAGGCCTGGTGATCTCCCGATCCAGGAACGAGGGCGCCACCTGGACCCCGGCGCGGTCGCTGGTCGGGGCCGGGCTCGATGTCCGCGACGTGTCCAGCGCGGACCCGCACCTGACCCGGATGCCGGGCGGAGAGCTGATCCTCAGCTACGGTCGCCCCGGGAACAAGATCCTCATCTCACCAGATGGGAACGGGACGACCTGGAGCAATCTGATAGTCACCAAGGCTGGCACCTCGAGCGGCTACACCAGCCTCGTGGCCTTGACCAATACCACCGCCCTCCAGGTGGGTGACGACGGATCCAACTGGTGTTTCCGCGCTGGAAGCGGGCGCAACCGGGTCGGCATCTGGGCCAAGACCATCGTCCTGGGCGGCCGCCATGCCGCCATCGCGCCCGGTTGAGTCATGAGTCGACGTTGACGCCATTGATGCAGGTGATGTTCGGGCAGGGTTACAGGTAAACAGAACTCATGAGGCAGGCCGCCCAGATGGCGCCGAGCACCATCAGCATGTGGTCGTGAAGGACGATGTCCTCGGGCTCGCCTGCGGCGCCGCTGTCGACGTCTACGGAGTATCGCAGCAGGGCCACGACGAACGGGACGATGGATACCACGCTCCACTCGTTGGAGGAGGCCGCGCCCATGGTGAAGGCCCATAGTGCGTAGGTGGTGACCAGCACCCCGGCCGACATGGTCCAGACGAACCGCAGGTAGGAGGGGGTGTAGCGCTTTAGCACCGGGCGGATGGCCACGCCGGTGTCCTTGGTCAGGCGAATCTCGGCGTACCTCTTGCCGGCGGCCATGAACAGCGACCCGAAGCCGGCCGCGATCAGGAACCACTGGGAGAGCTGGACGTGGGTGGCGACGCCGCCGGCGATGGCGCGCAGCAGGAACCCGGACGCGACGCTGGTGAGCTCGATGACCGGTTCGTGCTTCATCCCCAGGCAGTACCAGAGCTGGACGGCCTCGTAGATCGCCACGACCACGAGCAGCTGCCAGCCCAGCAGGGCCGAGATGAGCAGGGCGGCCGGTAGCAGCACGGCGGCTGCGGTCCAGGCTGCCCGTACCGACAGCTCCCCGGATGCCACCGGGCGCAGGCGTTTGGTGGCATGGGCCCGGTCGGCTGCGACGTCGAGGGCGTCGTTGACCAGGTAGATCCCGGACGCGGCCAGGCTGAAGGCGATGAACGCCACGAGCATCTGGGCGAGGGCACGCGGCTGGGTGATGACCCCGGCGGCGATCGGTGCGGTCAGGACCAGGACGTTCTTGACCCACTGACGTGGACGGCAGGCCCGAACCAGAAGTCGAAACGGGGGCCGTGGCTCGCGCAACCTGCTGATCAGCGGAACACCGCCCTTGCGGGTGCGACCCAGCGCCCCATCACGGCGCCAAACAGCGCGCCGGCCAGGACGTCGCTGGGGTAGTGCACACCCAGGATCACCCGGCTGGTCATCATCACCGGGATCGAGACCAACGGCCAGCGCCGACCCAGGAGCCGGGAGTAGGCCACAGCGGCGGCGGTGGTCGAGGCGGCGTGGGAGGAGGGGAAGCTGAAGTCGCTCGGCGTGGCCACGAGAACCTGGATCCGCGGGTCGGCGGGGCGGCGGCGGCCCACCAACCGCTTGACCAGGATGCTCACGCCGTGGGCGCCGATAACCGTGGCGGTGGCCCGCAGCCAGGGGCGCCGCTGACCGGGGTCCAGGCCTGCACCCAGCAGTCCGGCCGCTGTCCACGACATCGCATGCTCACCGGCATGGCTCAGGATCACCGCGCCCCTGCGAATCCCGGGGGATGCCGTCAGCGACTGGGCCCAGATCAGCGCTGCAACCTCATGCTCCTGAACGCTCAACGGGCGCTGACAGCAACGAAGTCCCGCGACGACGGCTGAAAGTATCGGTAGGGGTTCGGGTGCTCGTCGCTGGTGAGCATGTGCGGCACCGCCACGCCTGCACTCGGGTGGGTGTAGGTCATGAAGTTGGTCCATGACTGGTTGATGTCCAGCTCCATCGCGCTGACCGCTCCGGCGGCATGGACGATGTTGGCTAGCGTCGGCACCGACATCGAAGCCCCCACCACGAACACCAGCGAGCCGTCCTTGCGCACTCCCAACGCTGAGCGCCACACGTAGGTGGCGTTGCCCACGGTCTTGCCCCAGGTCCGGGTGGTCGCGCTGTTCACGTCCGGTGAGATTGTGCCGTTCTCCACCAGCATGCCGAGGTTCTGGCGCACCGCGGCCACGCTGGGGCCGGGGGCGGTGGCGTTCCATTTGACCACGTCGACGTGGCCATCCTTGTAGAGCACCATCGAGGCGGCGCCTAGGCGAAGCGGCGACCCGACTTGGCCGTCCTGCCAGTAGCCACCATTGGAGTCCTGCATCGTGAAGCCCGAGTTGAACGTCGCCAGCAGGCTGTCCCGCCGCGATGAGGGCACGTAGAAGGGCTGGGACCAGCCCGAACCGCCGGGCACGCTGAACCCGGGATGCAGCACCATCTTGACCAGCTTCTGGTCCAGCCAGGCCACCCCGACCAGATAGCTGGTGTGCTGGCCGTCCGGACGCAGGAAAGCCGCCCGGATGGCGGGTTGGCCGTGGAGGCTGATCAGCGTCTGCCACACGCCCTCTTCGGGCAGTGGCGGTTGGGCTTGAGCTGGGATCGTCGTCAGAACGGCAAGACGCGCCTTCTTCGGTGAGGAGCCGGCGCGAAGGCTGGGTACCGGTCGGGCCCCGGCGACTTCGGGTATGCCGCCGGCCAGTCTCCCGCCAACCTTGGGCGGATCGAGCTGGTACTGGATCTTCTCCAGCTCGTCCACGGCCCAGCCCATCCCGTTGAACCGGGCCCACTCAGCCAGCTTTGCCGCCGTCGTGTCGGTGCCAGGGGCCGTCAGGGCGCCCCCGACCGACCAGGTCAGCCACAGCAACGGGACCAGCAAGATCGCGCCGACTCGGCGCGCCCAGAGCCGGCGCCGACTCGGCGGTTTCTTTCTGGCCGCGGGACGTCGGTGGGCCTGCTTGGGGTTTTCGGTCTGATAGTCACTTCGAATCGTCATCTGTCGCCCCCTTCTGTGGCTACGTCAGCTTGACGAAAGGTTACGCCCAAAGAGCCTCCGTACCTCACAGGTGCGCCGCGTCGATCGCAGACTGCAGCGACTGCAGGTAACCGTCACTGGTCACCGTCGCCCCCGAGACGGCATCGATGGCCGCGCTCTGCTGCTGGACGACCTCCCGGTCAAGGATCGGCAGTGCGTCACCGTTGATCTGTGCGTCATTTGAGGCGCCCTGGGGATACTGCACGGCCCGGGCCCGGGTGATCTTGTGGTCTCGCACCGTGATCTGGACCTGAACGGGCCCCCACTGGGTGCTCGCGACGCCACCGGTGAAGGTGGCCGCCGGGGTCGGCTGGCTCGGCTTGGACGCTGTACTCGGGCTGCGTGTCGAGGTTCCGCTCTTGTTCCCTGACCGGGAGTGCGGTGCTGAGCTGGGCGGGGCGGGTTGCTGCACGACGGGACTGGCCGCGGCCGCGCTGTTGGTCGAGGTGTGATAGCCGAAGATCAGCACCACGGCCGTGATCGTGGACAGGATGGCGGTGACGATGCGTCGCATATTTTCCTTCGTGTCGCGTATGACGTGGAGCGTGTCTCGTGTGCCGCGTACCGGGTGGGCAGCAGGTCGCCAGGTCAGCAGGTCTCGTATGCCGCGTCGTTGGTGGGTTAGTAGGTGAAGCGTTCGATGTGGACGTGTTCGGGTGGGACGCCGGCGCCGGTGGCGGCCGCTTCGGCGGCGTCCATCCACCCGGGGCTGCCGCAGATGAACACGTCGTGGCCACTGATGTCAGGGACCAGCTGGCGCAGCGCCGCGACGTCGCCGAGGTGGGCGGCGTGCTGGGGCAGCCAGCTGGGGCGCCCGCTCGCCCGCGGGCCGGCCACGACGAAGAACCGGGCCCCCCGGGCCTTGGCCAGGGCGCTCAGCTCGTCGACCAGGAGCCGGTCGGACTCGGCGTGGGTGCGGTAGATCACGGTGACGTCTCCGGGGCCCTGGTCCAGCTCCTCCAGCAGGGCCCGGATCGGGGTGATGCCGATCCCTGAGGCCATCAGCGCCACCTTGGCCCGGGTCCGCACCCCCGCGTGCAACCGCCCGTAGGGGCCCTCGAACGCGACCTTGGTGCCCGGGCGCAGACCCGCCAGGGAAGCCGACCCGTCGCCGGTGTGGGCGGCAGTGATCCGCAGGGTCCGCCCATCAGGGGCCGCCGAGAGAGAGTAAGGGTGGGCCCGGGTGAACCCCGACCCGGCAAGGAACCGCCACTGCAGGAACTGGCCGGCCCGCACCGGCAGGCGCTCCAGGGCCCGCCCAGACATCACCACCGTGGTGACACTCTCGGACTCGGCCACCACCGCTGTGACCACCAGGCGGTGGCGGGCAGTCCGCCAGACCGGCTGGGCGACCCGAAAGACCAGCACCGACCCGGCCGCACCAGCCCACATCGCCCACCAGAACGCGCTCGCCAAAGGAGAGGTCAGGAAGTCCTTGCCGGTCCACAGCTGGTGCGGCAACGCCAACCCCACCCCCAGGTAGGCGTACAGGTGAAGCAGGTGCCAGGACTCATACCGCAACCGTTTACGGGCCGCCCTGACCGAGGTGACCGGCACCATCACCAGGGCCAGCGTCCCACCAATCGCCAGCAGCATCCCGGGATAGTTCAAGGTGAAGTCCACGACCGTCCCCCACAACCCCCCAGGGCTGGCGGCGGCATACCCCAACGTGATCGCCACCACGTGGACCACCATCAGGTTGAACGAGGTGAACCCCACCACGCGGTGCCGGCGGGCCAGCTCGTCCTGGCCGTAGGACGCCTCAACCGCCGGGATCCGCGCCATCAACAACACCTGCACCAGCAACAAGTCCGAGGCCACCAGACCGGCAAGCCGCCCCACACTGGTCAACCCCGAACCCACACCAGCCAGTGCCTGAACCCCGCCACCAGCCACCCACAACGCCACCACCACCAGCATCGAGGACCACGCAAAGACCCCAGACGCATCCCGCCACCACCTGGGCGCGCGCGGACGCCGCACAACGGCTCGACGCTCAGACATCCGGGGCCGCGGGCCAGCCCCCGCCGGCATCGATGGCCGGGAGAAAGCGCTGCGTGAAATTCCCACGGTGTCAAGAGTCAACGAGAATCCTTGGAGATTCCTGTGAGGTGGTTGGTGAGCTCCCTGTGGGGTGATGGCCGCCGTGTGTCCCGGCTTGAGGAACCGCATGCGTTCGACCCGGCATACTGCACACGTGAACGCAAAGGTGAGCCTCCTGCTCGTTGAGGACGACCGCGAGCTTGCGGCAATGCTCACCCGGCTTCTCGAGGAGGAGGGCTACGAGGTCGCCCACGCCCCGGACGGTCAGCGCGGCCTGCACCTGGGACTCACGCACACCTTCGCCGTGATGGTCATCGACCGCGGGCTGCCCGCCATCGAGGGGCTGGACCTGTTGACCAGGCTGCGGGGCAAAGGAGTCACCGCGCCCGCACTGGTCCTTTCGGCTCGGGGGACCACCTCGGACCGGATCGACGGTCTGGATGCTGGAGCTGAGGACTACCTGACGAAGCCCTTTGACATCGGCGAGCTCCTGGCGAGGTTGCGCGCGCTCCAACGCCGCCACACCTCGACGTCCCGGGTGCTCCACCTCGGGCGACGCGTCCTCGATCTGGAGAGCCGCCTGGTCCTGGAGCCCGGCGCCGACCCTGCGACCGGGGTGTCCTTGTCGGAACGCGAGTCCCAGCTGCTCGAGGTGCTGGCCAGGCGGCCGCGGCAGGTGTTCTCCCGTGCCGACCTGCTCGACCTCGTGTTCACCGACGCTGAGTCCGAGGTCGTCACCGACACGTACGTCCACTACTGCCGACGCAAGCTGGGACGGGATGTGATCCGGACGGTCCGCGGCCTTGGCTACCAGCTCGGCTCGACATGAGGACCTCTCGAAACGGTCAGCACCGGGACGTCGACCTGGTCCGGCGCGCCGCAAAGCGACTGGGGCTGCAGGCGGCTGCACTCGTGGCGTTGGCCGTCATCGTCCTCGTGGCACTCAGTACGGTGCTCGTCCTGCGGCAGCAGAACGCCTCCGCCGAAGCGCTGCTCGGTCAGGCGGCTACCCGCGCTGACGATGTTCAGGACCCTCCTGCCGGGACGTGGCTCGCGCTGAATGACGCCCACGGGCTGCGGCTCTCCCCGGGCATCCCGTCGGCCTTCCCGGACCGGGGTGCGCTCGAGGAGGTCACACGCTCCGGGCAGTCACAGACAGAGACCGTGGAGGTGGGGGCGTCCGAGTATCTTGTGCTGACCGACCGTCAGGGAGGCCGAACCATCCAGGCGGTCCTGGACCTGGGCCCGCAGCATCGCCAGCGCGACGACCTCACGGGCGTCCTGTTGGGGGTCGGAGCTGTCGGTCTGGTTCTCTCGGCGTTCGCGGGAACCGTCCTGGCACGCCGGGCGGTCCGCCCACTCTCCGACGCCCTGACCCTGCAACGATCTTTCGTCGCAGACGCCAGTCATGAGCTACGCACTCCGCTCACGCTGCTGAGCACCAGGGCACAGATCTTGCGGAGGTCTCTGGTCGCTCACGGCGCCGACGCCACGGTGCTTGTGGACGCCGACGGTGTGGTGTCTGACGCCGCACGAATGACCGATGTGGTGGACGAGCTGCTCGTCGCAGCCGACCCCTGGACCGACTCGGAGCTCGCCCCGGTGGAGCTGGTACCGCTGTGTGTGGGAATCATCGACAGCGCCCGTGACTATGCCAAGAGCCACGAGGTAAACCTGGTCCTGGAGCATCGCCAAGACGATGCCGTGACCACCAACGGAAACGCGGTAGGGCTACGTCGAGCGGTGCTGGCGATCCTCGACAACGCCATTGAGCACACCCCCTCGTCAGGAACGGTCACCATGTCCGTGGGACGCCAGGGCCGACAGGCGGTCATTGACGTCTCCGACACAGGTCCAGGAATCGCGCCAGCTGAGATCGAGCGGGTCTTCGACCGGTTTCACTCCGGCTATCAGAAGGCCAGCAGGCGGAGCTACGGCCTGGGTCTCGCGCTGGCCCGCGAGGTCGTCACCCGGAACGGAGGAAGACTGACCGTGGAGACGACCTCGCAACAAGGAACCACCTTCCGTGTCTGGCTCCCCCGCATCTGAGCGTGGACGTCTTGGTCAAGATGTCGAGATCAGGTAAGGCCGAGGTTTTGCGCTTCCTCCCAAAGCTCCGCACGGACTCTGGGGTGAGCGGCGTGTTCGATCAGGTGACGCGCCTGGGTCTTCTCGTCGTAGCCCCACAACCTGGCCACACCTTGCTCGGTCACCACTGCGGTCTGCTGGAAAGACGTCACCGGCTCGTCCAGCAGTGGAACAACGGCAGAGACATCGGCGCGCGGGTGCCAGCTGCGCAAAGCGATGAACGCCTGGCCGCCGGGAGAGTGCAGGGCACCGACGATGAAGTCGGTCTGTCCGCCATAGCCGGAATGGATCCTGGCGTTGATCCGCGAGGCATTCGCCTGGCCGAACAGGTCCACCTCGAGAGCGGCGTTCACGCTGGTCATCGCACGGTTGGCCGCAATCAGCGCCGGACTGTTGGTCTTCTCCGTCCGAAGCATGTGTATGCGGGGGTTGCCATCCACCCAGTCGTACAACCTGCGCGAGCCGAAGCAGAAAGACGCGGTGATCGGATGCTCCTCGTCGAGGGCGTGGGCCTCGTCCAGGCCCAGCAGCCCGTCGGAGAACATCTCGGTCCATACCCGAAGCCCACGGCGCTGCCTTGCCAGAGCCTGGAGAGTGCAGTCGGGGACGACCCCGATGCCGAGCTGGAGGGTCGCCCCGTCATCGATCATGGCGGCAATGCTTTCGGCGATGACAAGACTGGAGTCATCCACCGGACTTGCGTGTGCAGCAGGCAGGTCGAGGTCGATCTCCACGGCCAGGTCGATGAGCTCGACGGCTATCTCTGAGTCCCCGAACGTATACGGCATACGGGAGTTGATCACCGCGATCACCAGGCCACCACGGATACGACAGGCCTCGAGCGCTGCAGGAAGGACGTTCACCTCGGTCCCCAGACTCAGCAGGCCATCACGCGGCGGTGCGCAGTGCAGTACTACGACATCCGGTGGCAAGGTCCGCTGGAAGAGCAACGGCGCCAGCGACAACCTGCTGGGGATGTAGGAAAGCGCCGAGTGATGACGCATGCCCGGCCCCACGAAGCACGTCTCGGTGACCACACCTGGTCGGTCGGGAACCCCGACCTGGGCGTTGAGCATGAACAGCCGGTACTTCTCGATCGAGCGGTCGATGGCGTCAACAACCAACCACGGTGTGGCCACGTTGCCACCGACTACGACTCGTGGAACCCCATCAATCAGGGCAAGGTGAGTCTGAAGCTGTTCGAGACTTATCGTTCGCAAGAGGTCATGGCTCCCAATGGTCGTCCCCGAATGGCCCGAGGGCGACATGGGATCTAGGCAGATTCTTCCACGTTGTTCAGCGGGTCGGCGCGTCGACATGCGGAATGTCGGAACGTGCCCCGCCGGTCATCTCGAATCGACGTCCGGTGATGGTCTCGGCCTCGATCCGGATGAAGTGCGGCTTCGGTCCTGAGTGCCACGGGAAGAGCGGCAGCTCGATCACCTCCAATACGTCGTACAGCCGGTTCAGCTGCACCGCATGGCCCTTGACGACAACGCTCCAGGCGCTGGCAGTCTCCGAGTCGTACCCGTCCACCTCGAATGCCACCTGATGACCGGCGCAGCCCGCGAGCTTGGTGCCGGCGGCGCTGCGGAAGACGACGCTGTCACGATCGACCATGTGGTTGACCGGGAAGATGTCCGGGTGACCGTCCACCACAACAGCCAGGCGACCCACCCCGGACTGACGCAGCCAGGCCCATGACTCGGCCGCCGACAGCTCGACACCCTCGCTGAGCCCGACATCCCTCATGGGGCAAGTCTCGCCCCATCACCATCGCCGTGGAAGACCAACCCCCAGAACGCCAGCACGGCCAGGATCAGCGCGATGTGCTCAGCCCCGAGACGATCGCCCGGGCTTCGTGGGATGGGTCACGGCGAAGACGGCGGCTTGCGTCCGCCTTTCCATCCCGAGCTTGCCCAGCACCGCGGTGATGTAGTTCTTCACCGTCTTCTCGGCCAGCGACATGGCCTCACCGATCTGGCGGTTGGTGAGACCCCGCGCAACGTAGTCGAGGACTCGTCGCTCCTGTGGGGACAGCAGCCGCAGCCGAGGATCCGTGTCAGCGTTGCTGGTCCAGCCGTTCCGGACCCGATCAACGGTCGCCGGGTCGATCAACCGCTCTCCAGCAGCCACTGCGCGAATGGCATCGATCAACCCATTGCCCTTGATGTCCTTGAGCAGGTAGCCAGCAGCCCCGGCCAGGATGGCGGTGGCGAGCGCCTGCTCGTCGTCGTACGAGGTGAGGATCAACCCTGCGATCGAGGGATCCACGGAACGGACTTCCCGGCAGACGTCGATGCCAGAACCGTCCGGCAGCCTGGCGTCGAAGATCGCCACGTTCGGGCGCAGCGCGGGGATCCTTCGGCTGGCTTCGACCGCGGACCCTGACTCCCCCACCACCTCGAAGTCGTCCACAGTCTCGAGCAGCTCGCGAAGCCCGCGTCGAACGATCTCATGATCGTCGAGCAGGAATATGCGGATCGTCATCTGGTCACCACATCATCATTTCGGACTCTCCGCACGCACATCCATAGACAATCTCCCACAGTCCCAACGGGCCACAGTGCCATTGGTCCCTGATTCACTCTCGCAGACGAAGCGTCGACATCGGGTGGTTCAGACGTCCGACTCCTGCGACACGACCCGACGAACGCCTTTGACGGATTGGGCGATCGATGTGGCGGCGGCTCGATCGCGGTCCGAGGCCGTCCCGGTGATGCGGACCACCCCGTAGGTGACCTCCGCGTGCCATGACTCCAGACCGATCTCCGCGAAGGCCTTGGATATCTCCGCGCGAATCTCGTTGTCGGGTCTGGCAAGTGCCGCAATCACGTCACTTCGGCTCACGACGCCTAAGAGCATCTCGCCCCGGACCACAGGCGCGCACTTCCAGCCGGTTCGGGCGAATATCTGCGCCAGCTCGGAGACATCGTCATCCTCACGCACCGTGTAAGGATGCGCCGTCATCACCTGACTCACCGTCGACAGCATCGGCCCTGACGGCGGAGCCACAAGGCGCATGTGGGCCCGGGGATCGGGCTCGAGGAGCTCCTTGAGCAGATCAGCCTCGCTGATGATGCCGACAAGGTGCCCTGCAGGGTCCACAACAGGGAGGCTGCTCACTTTCGCGCTGGCCATCACCTGAAGCGCTGCTTCGATCGACGCGCGCTCGTGCACCTTGAACGCCGGGCTGCTCATGATCTCGCGGACGAGCATGTCGGAACTCCTTAGAAAGCAATGCCAGCTCACGCAATACCAGCGATGGCCAGCCCCGCACAGTAGCGGCGACCCATGGTACCGAGACGCAACTCCCGCCGTCAGCCGCGCTCCCGCAAAGCCTGCCATACGAGCGCCGTCCCGTGCGGCGACCTGCGCCCCAGGGTCAACGACCCGCCACGGGACTCAGCGCGTTGGCGCAGGTTGTCCAACCCACTCTCCACGACGTTTGACGGGACCCCGACTCCATCATCGGCCACCTCGATCTGGATAGCGTCGTCGCTCGTGACCCGGACAGAGACGCTGGAGGCGCGAGCATGTCTGGCGACATTGGCCAAACCCTCTCGAATGACGGCAACCAGATCCGCTTCAAGATCGGCAGGGAGCTCTTCCAGAGATCCGTCGATCATGAGGATCGGGGTGAAGCCGAGTGCCTCCGCTGACCCCCGAACCAGCTCCACGATCTCCGCACCCAACTCCCGGGTGGGCCGTTCCCGATGCAGCTCGAAAATGGTGTGCCTAATGTCCTTGATAGCAGCATCCAGCTCATCCACAGCCTCGTTGAGCCTCGTAGCAACGGTCGGACCATGTGCCTGCCGCCCGGCGGCCTGAAGCGAAAGACCTGTGGCGAAGAGTCGCTGGATCACGAGGTCGTGCATGTCACGAGCGATCCTCTCGCGGTCCTCCATCATCGCAAGGCGCGATCGATCCCGCTGGCTTCTTCCCGCAACCAGGGCAAGCCCCATCTGTTGGGCCAGCGCAGCCAGGAGCGGTACGACGTTTTCCACGAAGGTCTCCGCGTTCATGGCCCAAGCCACTGCGAGCAAACCGATCTCGTCATCCCCCACGATGATCGGCAGCAGGGCCGTTGGGCCGTGGAGATCCGACACACCCAGCCCGCGCACCTCCACCGACAGGTTGTCCACCGTCGCGTCGCCCGGTCTTGTGAGCAACAGAACCGGCTCGCGGGCGTTCACGATCTCGCGCCAGTGACCTTTGTGCAGAACAGTTCCGAGCGCATCCCTGGCCTGCTCAAGCGCCTCAGAGGAATCACCGCAGCGAACTGCTTTCACCACCAGGTCGTCTTCCTCGTCATATAGCGCAACCATGGCCAGCTGGGCCTGGGACAGCTCGCGGGTGCGCTTGGCGAGGATATCCATCGCTGACCCCTCGCCCCTCCCCTCGAAGAGAAACTGTGTCACGTCGCCCGTGGTCTGTAGCCATTGACGCTGCCGCCGGCTCCACTCGTACTGGCGGGCGTTCTCGATAGCGATGCCCGCGGCCGCCGCGAGGGCAACCAGTATCGCTTCGTCGTCCGGGGTGAACTCCGGAGCGCCCTGTTTCTCGGTCATGTACAGGTTGCCGAAGACTTCGTCCCGGATACGGACCGGCGTACCCAGGAAACTGTGCATCGGTGGGTGGTTGGGTGGGAAACCATAGGAGTCGGGGTGGCCGCCGAGATCACGAAGGCGCAGAGGACGGGGTTCGTGGATCAGCAGCCCGAGCACACCGCGTCCACTGGGCAGGTCCCCGATGCCCTCACGCTCCGCCTCGGTGAGACCGCGCGACACGAACTCCACCAGATGCTCGCGGTCAGGACCGAGAACTCCCATAGCGCCGTATTTCGCGTCGACCAGCTCGCAACCCGAACGCACGATGCGGGTGAGAACCTCGGACAGCTCGAGATCCGCGGTCACTGCCATCACTGCGTCAAGGAGAGCGGTCAGACGTTCCTGTGCACGACTCGATGCCTGCGCGCGGCTGCGCAGCTCGTCGAGCAGCTCGTCCGGGTTCAGCGCGACTGTCGCCGATCGGGGGGATGTTGGGTCTTCGGTGTCGCGCTCGGACTCCACGCTCGTGATTCTAGGGCGTGTCCCGCACCCGGGGGTTGCTGACCGGCGATCAGGCCGATGTGAGGCTCGTGTCCCCGGCTGGCTCAAGCTCTGAGTCCGGGCCGGAGACAGTGAGGACGTCGCACAGTGCGTGCTCCTGGCAGTACTGGCCCACACGAACTACGGCGGCTGGCGCATCGCGACCAACCACGAGCACGGCCGCACCTGTACTGCGCTCCACGAGCATCCGCGCAGCATCACCTTCCACAATCTCGAAGGTGCACGGGACGCGCCGCTGCCGATGGAGGGCACGCAGGGCGACACCGAACATCGCCCCATCCATCTCGGAGCGGTCCTCAGCGGTAAGACCGGCAGGCATGACCTGGACGAAGCGCACCCGGGCGCCCCGGTGCACGGCCTCGCGAACCGCCGCACTGGCGACAAGGGTCGCCATTCCGTCGTTGACCAGCCCCGCCACCACGTCGCGCTGGTGGTGAGGCGACTGCGTTCCCGCGAGGCCGACGCCGGTGGATGTCTGCATGACCCGATCGTCGCGCTGGTCCGAGGCTCAGGGACAGAGCCAAAGGTCCCGTAGAAAGGTTAACCGTCCAGCCCAAAGATCTGGCGTCAATGCTCCGCGGCGGGACCAAGTTCCCTGTTCCGAGTGGCCCGTATCGACCACTCTTGGGAGCAACCAGACCCCGATGCCCAAGGAGAACGCCATGAGCGTCAAAACCGTTCGGCCCGGGACCATCGTCGTCGGCGTCGACGGCTCATCGACCAGCGACCTGGCCTTGGACTGGGCGACCGAGGAAGCTACTCGGCGAGCATTGCCGTTGCACATCATCCATGCGTTCTCCTTCGGGTACCCGATGACGGACGCCGGGATCGGGTACGCGATCAACGGCCTGCGTGAGCTCGCCGACCGGGTCCGCAAGGACGCGGTGACGCGTGCGCGCCGCGCAAGTCCGGAGCTGGTCATCACCTGGAGCGAGCCGGCAAGCCGGCCAGCACCGGCACTCGTGGACGCGTCGAAGACGGCGGACACGGTGGTGCTGGGGGCGAGAGGCATGAGTGCCGCGCGTGGCGTGTTCATGGGATCGGTCTCGGTGCAGGTTGCGGCACACGCCCAATGTCCTGTCGTCATCGTCCACGACTCGTCGGCCCACACTGCCGCGAGAGCCCCCGTGGTCGTCGGCGTTGACGGTTCGGAGGTGTCGAGCAGTGCCATCGCCTACGCCTACGAGCAGGCATCGTCGCGCGGGGTGGGCCTGACCGTCGTGCACGCCTGGTGGCTGGACAACATCGAAGACGCGGCCGCCGCCGCTATCTGGACAGTCGACTGGCAGAATTTCGCAAGGGAGGAACAGGCGTTGGTTGCCGAGTCGCTGGCGGGCTGGGAGGAGAAGTTCCCCGACGTCCCTGTTCGCAGGCACAGCGTCCGCGGGCTCCCGGTCGAGGCCCTGATCCGGCAAAGCAAGAGCGCCTGCCTGGT
>ENA-OFCI01000538-OFCI01000538.1-metagenomes-genome-assembly--contig:-NODE-538-length-22259-cov-3.547244_pt1 | contig 22259 bp, 19 predicted proteins | sample MGYA00153391_OFCI01 | MGnify analysis MGYA00153391
ATCGCGCGGCTGGCGCAGAAGGCGCGTGCTTGCGGTATCCACCTGATCCTGGCCACGCAGCGCCCGAGCGTCGACGTGATCACCGGCCTGATCAAGGCCAACATCCCGACCCGGCTGAGTTTTCAGGTCAGCAGCAAGATCGACAGCCGCACCATCCTCGACCAGATGGGCGCGGAGGCGCTGCTCGGCATGGGCGACATGCTCTACCTGCCGCCGAAATACGCGCACGACGGCATTGCCGAGACAGGCGATTGCATGACGTACTCGATCGGCTTGCGCGCGCCTGCAGAAAACGATCTGGTTGCCGACTTGCTGTCGCGCATTGCCGAAGCTGCTGCCGACGATGTGGCGCATGGCGATCAGGCCGATCACCAGCACGATGCCGCTGGCGAGATACAGAGTGTGCTGGTTGCCAAGGTCGAAGCCCGCCACCACACGGCGCGGAATGCCGCCTTGCAGGCCCTGGTCACCCCCGGTCAGCCCGACCCATGAGATGATGATCGAGTGCAGCAGCATCTGCATCGCCAGGGTGACGAACGCGAAATAGATCAGCCGCAACCGGATGCAGATGGCGCCGACCACCGTCGCGGTCGCGGCGGTGATGAGCAAGGTCAGCAGGAAGGCCACCGGCAGCGACAGGCTGGTCTTCTGCATCAGCAGCGCGAACGCGTAGGTGCCGAGGCCGTAGAACATGCCGTGGCCGAACGAGGTCAGGCCGGTATAGCCGACCAGCAGGTTGAGCGAGGTCGCGAACAGCGCCATCGCGGCGACGCGGATGACGAAATCCTGGAACGCCTTGCTCGGCACCAGCGCCGGGATCAGCGCCAGGATGGCGATCACCAGGATGCCAAGCGCGATGTCGCGGGTCAGGGAAGCTTTCAACATCAGACGATCTCGCGCCCGAACAGGCCGCTCGGCTTGACCACCAGGATGATGATCATGACCAGGAACATCATGCCCTCGGTGAACATCGGGAAACCGATCGTGCCGAAGCTGCGGATCAGGCCCAGCACCACCGCGGCGATCAGGCCGAGCGTCATCAGTGAAAAATACTCTGCGGAGCCAAACTTGAAGGCGAGCTGCGCCAACGGCGGGGAGGCAACTGCCAGCAAAATGGTGGCAACCGTTCCTGCAAAAAATGAACCAAGGGCCGCCGTTGCCAAGGCTGGCCCCGCTCGACCCTGTCGGGCCATTTGATAGCCATCGAGGGCCGTCACCACTGAGGACGATTCACCCGGAATATTAATTAAAATGGCGGTAGTTGAGCCACCATATTGCGCCCCGTAATAAATACCGGCCAGCATGATCAGCGAAGATTCTGGCGGCAGCGTGAAAGTCGCCGGCAACAACATCGCAATCGTTGCCACCGGCCCGATCCCCGGTAACACACCAATCAATGTGCCCAACAGGCAACCGATCAGGCAATACATCAAATTATTCAGCGTCAGGGCAACACTAAAACCCAGCGAAAGATTGGCAATGAGCTGTTCCATGCTATCCCCTTAACCAAAAAATTCAGGCCAGACCGGGAACGGCAATTTCAGACCGTACACGAAGACAGCAACCGAGCCCGCCGCCAAAATTGCACTGGAAATAAGCGATTCTTTTAATTTGAATTCATGCCCTCCATAGGCTGAGATCATCACCAGTAAAATAATCGCGATCACCAAGCCCAGCCACTTGGCTGTCAAACCAAAAATCACGAATCCGCTCAGCACCCATATCAACGGTCGCCACGCGAATTTACTGATCGGCGTGCCGTTGGTCGCGATCGATTGACCGATGATGATAAATCCCAGCACCGCCATCACGCAGCCCAACACAAACGGAAAATAGCCCGCCCCCATGCGACTCGCGGTACCCATCGGATAATCGTAGCGTTTAACCACAATCGCAAACGCCAATCCAAACGTAGCAAACATTACGCCCGACCAAAAGTCTTTCGGATTTTTGAGTTTCACTGAATGCTCCTCCCGCTATTTTTGAAATTGTTATGGTTGCTATGCATGTTTGATCCATGCTCGATCCATGGATACCATCGTCGTACTTTAGCAGACCGAACATGAACGATACTGGCTATTGTGAAACTTGGCGATTGATGCGCATCAAATCGGGCAGCGCAAATTGCATAAGGGTTGCACGGTGTAGCCAGATCGCCATTTGGCGGCTATCTTCAGCCACTTATGCTTCAAAACCCGCGCTAATAAACGAGTTTCATCAAAAATAAATTATTGCATACTGCCAAGCAAAACAGTTTGTAGTCAGCCGCACCGTCATGTGGGCGATAATCGCCTTACATCCCCGCATTAATATTTACCCACTTACTGCACATGCCTTCATCCGCCACCGCCAGCGCCCCAAGCTCAAGCCCTTCCGCCCCCTGGATCGCCGCTGCACCGGCCGCCTTTGTGCTGCTGTGGAGCACCGGTTTTATCGGTTCGAAATATGGCATCCCTTATGCAGAGCCATTCACACTCACGGTATTGCGCATGATGCTGGTGGTGACGATCTTGCTGGTGATGTCGCTGGCGATGCGCGCACCGTGGCCGAAAAATCCGCTGGCGGTGATGCACATCGCCGTTGCGGGGCTGCTGGTACATGCAACTTATTTGTCCGGCGTTTTGTACGCGATTGTGCATGAACTGCCGCTGGGTTTTGTGGCGATGATCGCGGGTCTGCAACCCGTGGCAACGGCGGTGTTTGCGCATTTGTTGCTGGGCGAGCGCTTGAATGCGCGGCAATGGTTTGGCATGACGCTCGGGGTGGTCGGCGTGGCGTTGGTGATCGCAAGTAAATTCAGCGTCGGCCATATGCATGGCGCGGGCCTGGCCGCCGCGACGCTGGCCCTGTGCGGGATCACGGCAGGCACGCTGTATCAAAAACGTTTTTGCGCGACCATGGATTTGCGCACGGGCGGGGTCATTCAATATAGCGCCACCGGCATAGTTCTGGCGGTATTGGCGCTGTTGTTCGAAACGCGGCACGTATCGTGGACACCACAATTTATCGGCGCATTATTCTGGCTCGCCGTAGTGCTCTCGATTGGCGCTATCGGTCTGCTGTATTTAATGATTCGGCGCGGGGCTGCATCTCAGGTAGCGAGCCTGTTTTTTCTCACGCCTGCGGTGACAGCGGTGATGGCCTGGATATTGTTTGGTGAAACATTATCAATGCTGGCGATTGCTGGTTTGGCGGTAACGGCAATGGGTGTGGCGCTGGTGATGCGCAAGTAGCGGTTAGCAGTTAATCTTGCAGCGCAGTATTTCGTAAGGCACACCGCGCCAGACGCAACATCAGACGTGCATTTGCTAAACTGCGGCTATCCACACTACTACTGAAATCGTCGCTAACTATGCGTAACCTTGAACAGCACATCACGCAATACGCCGCGTATCATCGTGATCGCCGCAATATTGCGACGCATTTTGTGGGCATACCGATGATTGTTTTTGGCGTGATTCTGGCACTGGTCTACATCCGCATCGGCTCTATCAATATGGGCATGGTGTGCGCACTGGTCGCAGCGATTTATTATTTGATTCTGGATCGACCGCTTGGTTTGGCCATGGCATTTTATTTACTGGTTAATCTTGTGCTGGCATCGATAATTGCCCTGGAAGCTAGCACTGGTGCGGGTCTTGGCGTGGCAGCCGGTTTTTTTATACTTGGCTGGGTGATTCAATTTATAGGCCACCAATTCGAAGGCTTGAAACCTGCGTTTGTGGACGACATCATCGGTCTGGCGATTGGGCCCTTGTTTGTGATGACGGAATTATTTTTTATGCTGGGCGCAAAAGCACCGCTTAAAAAATATGTTGAAGACCGTGTTGGCCCGCTGCTGGCAGCGCGCAACGGTGCGCTGATTGGGCCTGCCAGCCGCGCCCACGATGTCAGTCACGACGCATGAGTGAGACACACAACACCTCGCTCAATACGCTGGGCGATTGCGTTGAGTACGCCGAGCAGGCCTTCATTGAGGCTGATTTATATTTTGGGCACGGCTCATTGGATGCGTTCGACGAGGCGGTTTATCTGGTGCTGCATACGCTTCAACTACCGCTGGATGAACTGGATGGCGTATGGGAGCGCCGCGTAAACCGCGCTGAGCGGGATCAGATTAGCGGCATGATCAATCGGCGCGTAAGCGAACGCATTCCGGCTGCTTATCTGACGCATGAGGCGTGGCTGGGGCCACATCGCTTTTATGTCGATGAGCGGGTGATTGTGCCGCGCTCGTTTATCGCGGAATTACTGCGTGATGAGTTGGCACCGTGGGTGGATGATGCCGCGACGGTGGCAAGGGTGCTGGATCTTTGCACCGGCTCTGCTTGCCTGGCCATTGTTGCCGCGTTAACGTTTCCAAACGCAACCGTTGATGCGGTTGATCTCTCGGACGATGCGCTCGAGGTGGCGAAAATAAACATCACAGACTATGCATTGGCCGGGCGCATCACGGTTATGCATTCGGATTTGTTCAGCCGTCTGGCAGGCCGAAAATACAACCTCATCCTGACCAATCCACCCTATGTGACAGCGGCCTCGATGCGCGCTCTCCCCGATGAATATCGTCGGGAGCCGGCCATGGCGCTGGCGAGCGGTGAGGACGGGCTTGATCATGTCCGCGCCATCCTGCGCGATGCGCCTGCCCATTTGACTGAGCATGGTTTGCTGGTCGTGGAAGTCGGGTTTAATCGCGACGCCGTGGAGGCCGCGTTTCCGCAACTGGCGTTGACCTGGCTGGAAACCAGTGCCGGTGATGGCGTGGTTTTTTTGATTACGCGCGAGGAGTTGGAAAGTTAAATAGGGCCATGGAATCTATCGCTCCATAAAATAGTGGCCGATCCATCTCGCCGGAATATGTCTGCTGTTATCGCCATCCCGACCGGCTTGGCGAACGCTCCACCATTCCACTATTCAACCGCTCCACTACTCGTTGCCGTTATTTTCTTTTGGCTCCGGGACGGGCGTCGCATGCTCCGTGCGTGGCCCACGCGAAGCGCGTCCACGCAGGTTACGTCGCGATCGACCACGGCCAGCATGAGGCTGACGCGCTGTACCTAACGCGGCACCGTCTGTGGCTTGCAGTGGCTGCACGCTGTTGCCCATATTGTCATCCGCCCCTGAAAAATCCTGTGCTGCGCGGGGTGCGAATGAGCGATCATGATTACCGGCATCTGAATGGCCGACCGCATCATTGCCACTGATAACCTGTGGGCCGCCGTCACGCTCGCCGGTGCGAACATCTCGACCGCCACGCGTGCCGCGGCCGTTGCGTGAACGCCGCTTGTTGCGATGCCCATCACGCGCCTCTCTAGGTTGTGCATCACGCGGCTCGCCGGGTTGGCCGATCAAATGTGCAGCGCCTTCGACGCCATCAGGTGAGGCCAGAATCGGCGCACCGTTTTCATCCCATTGAGCTGTTTGCGAAGCAGCAGGGGCGTCGATACCAGCCACAAAATCACGTGACACCTGCGCGCCACGCGGCGGTGTGCGAGGATTGCGCGCAGGCCTTGGATCGCGCGGCTCACGTGCAGGACGCGTTCTTTGCCCTTGCCGCTGCGCCTGTCCCTGCCCCTGCGCTTGCCCTTCCGGCCCTGGTTTTCCGTCGCGGCCGCTGCGTCTGCTATTTTTATCCTGACGCGCTCCTGCGCCAGCACCTGCCGGTAGCGGTGCAGCCGCACCTTCAATCACCATGCCCGCGGATGCCAGCACGCTCTTCACCTGTGCCGGTTCAAGCTCCATCATTTTGCCGCGTGCCAGACGCGGTGGCAGCTCGATTTTGCCGAAGCGAATACGGATCAAACGTGACACGGTAAGACCGAGCGCTTCAAACATTTTACGAACTTCGCGATTACGGCCTTCCTTGATGACGACGTGATACCACTGGTTAACGCCTTCGCCACCGCGTTTTTCTATCGAATCAAATCTTGCCAGACCGTCTCTGATAGGCGCTGAAGGCTTTGCTGCAAAACGTTGAGCATCAATCTGAACAGGCTTGATAGGTTGAGCGGGTTGCGCAACATTGCCATTATTGTTGCCGCTGCTGGTGGTGTTGCCGTTGCCGTTACCACGGCCAAAGTCGGCAGGCGGCTGATCGTGATCATCGAGGCCATCATGTTCATCATGCGCGTTTTCGGCATGTTCAGCCTGCACCAGCGCGTGAGCCACATGATCTTCATGGTCATCACGCTCAAATTCCTCATAATCTTCTGGCGGCTCGTCATGATCCATCCGCTTCGCGTCATCGCTATCAATCACAATGCCTTCAAGCAAACGCTTGCCCTGATCTTCGGTAAGCTCACCCAAAATTCGCACCGCATATTCACGCTCGACTTCATAACGCGGATGCATAAAACGATTGGCCAGTTCGCCACTGGTGGTAAAAATTAGCAGGCCCGAGGTGTTGATATCGAGGCGGCCCACCGAGACCCATTTACCGTTTTCAACGCGTGGCAAATTATCAAACACGGTGATTCGATTACCTGGATCATTGGTGGTGACGATCTCGCCTTCCGGCTTGTGATAGAGCAACACACGCGGCAAATCTTCGCTGAATTTAAGTTTGATCGGACGCAGATCGAGCAGAACATTGTCGCCCGGCGCGACCTGCGTACCGGCAGTGGCAACAATGCCATTGACCATCAGGCGGCCTGAGGAAATCAGTATCTCCATATCACGGCGTGAACCATGGCCGGATTGGGCCAGCACCTTGTGCAGACGCTCGCGCTTCACATTAGCACTCGCGGCCAATGCTTCAGCAAATTGACCGGATTTTGATTCATCCCCAAAACGCCGAATATCTGAACCCTGCGTAGGCGACATCAGCGGCTGCTGCTGATTGGGCGAGGAACGGAACGGGGTTTTTTTGGCACCACGGCTTTTACGCATCGGCGGACGACCATCAGCACCGAGCGCACCCGGCATGCCTGAGCCTGTCCTGCCGCCGCCTGCACCACCGCCGCGACCACCGCGACCTGTGGCGTTTATTCCACCACCAAGAAGGCTGGCACCCTGTCCATTGCCATTACCATTACCACTACCATTGCCATTCCCATCGGCGCGGGGTCGACCCTGCCCTCTGGCTTTGCCCTGACCCTGACCGCCTTGCCTAGGTCCTGTCTGGCTGCCAGCGCCTGGTCGGCGTCCGCGTGGCGCTTGACCAACACTTCCGCCTTCAACACCTCCGCCGGTATGACCCACGCCTCGTGGTTGTCCGGTCCGGCCACGGCGTTTTGCAGTCGTGTTGCCAATGTTGTCAGCGACACCCGCGCCGCCGGTAGCACCACCTTGAGCACCACGGGGTTTACCGCGTCCACCCGTTCGTCCGGTGCCAGTACCTTTTCCGGCACCACGGCCTTTGCCGATTCCCGGCACGCTGCCTAAAATGCTGTCTGCGTTTGCGTTGGATTTACCGCGGCGCCCACGACCACCGGCTGCGCCATCGCGCGGCTCTTTTTCCTCGCCGATGAAACGCCCATCTACGTAGCCTCGCGCTGGCGCGCTTATGACGACTCGCTTAATCATGATGGAGCTCCGTTTGATTCAGGGTTAGGGTTTGCGTCAGGGTTTGCGTCAGGGCTTGCGTCAAAGCTAGCAGAGTGGCCCTGCTCTGGTGAGTGTTCAGCATGGTTTTTGTCCGGTATGGCAAGGGGGTCTTGATGAGCTTCGTGTAGTTGAGCGCTCTGTAGTTGAAGGTCATGTGGTTGAAGATCATGTGCTTGAACATCATGCAGTTGACCATCATCCAGCTCGATTTTTTCCGCATCATTTTCTGCTGCATATTCAGCCACACCGGGCAGGGACGCAGTTTCACCTCCTCCATATACAGCACCGACAACACCTGCCTGCGACATATCAAGCGTGGCTTGCAGCTCATGCAGCGGTGGCAGCTGTTCGAGCGAACGCAGATTCAAGTCGTCCAGAAAATGCCGCGTCGTGGCAAATAATGCGGGGCGACCCGGCGCATCTTTATGGCCAATTTCATCGATCCAGCCACGATCCTCAAGAGTTTTGAGAATATGCGGCGAGACCGCTACGCCGCGAATATCTTCAATATCCGCACGCGTCACCGGCTGACGGTAGGCGATGATGGCAAGCGTTTCCAATACGGCCCGTGAATAACGCGGTGGCTTTTCGTTGGATAAACGATCAAGATATTTTTGATAATCCGGCTTGATGCGAAACCGGTAACCGCTGGCAACCACGGCCAATTCCACACTGCGCCCCGCCCATTCATCGCGCAATTCATCCAACAGGCTGCGCACGATGTCCAAGCTTAAGTCGCCTTCAAATATTTTCTTCAATTCCGGCAAGGGCAAAGGCTCTGAAGCGGCAAGCAGGACCGCTTCAAGCGCCCGTTTGGCTTCCGCAATATCGATGGTGGTATCAACCGCAAAAGCGTCTGCTGTTGCCACTTCCTGATTGGAATCGCCAGCCAGATCACCCGCGGACACCAAAGCAGTGGTGAGCTCGGCAGGCTCAGCAGACGGATTAAGCGGATCAGGCGGAGATTGATCAGCGTTCAAATTAGCTTGTTCATTGGACATGGCGTTCATCACTTCTTGACAGCAGTTGATGTGTTAAAAATGGGTTTAAAGATGGGGCTTAAAACGCGACTAAAAACGCGACTTAAAGCGCGGCTCAAGACACAAGCGCGGGCATTTCGGCGTCGCGTAATTTCACATAAATCGGCTCAAATGGCGAAGTTTGGGAAATATCCAGTAGCGATTCACGCGCCATTTCCAGCACCGCCAGAAACGTCACCACGACCATGGCCACGCCTTCTTCCGGGGTAAATAACTCTTCAAATAACACGTAATTTTTTCCCGCTAACTGACGCATGATGCGGCTCATCTGCGCTCTTACGGAAAGCTCTTCGCGACCGACCCGGTGTTTTTGCGTGGCCTTAGCGCGATTCAAAATCACCCGCCAGGCTTCAGTCAAATCCGCCATCAGCACGGTGGGCACGCGCTTCACCAGGCTGGTTTCAACCATCACATCGACTACCGAAAAATCACGGTTGATACGCGGCATAGTATCGATTGCCTGTGCCGCCGATTTCATCTGTTCGTATTCAAGCAGACGACGCACCAGCTCGGCCCGGGGATCTTCACCTTCCTGCTCGGCTTCCTTGGGGGGACGCGGCAATAGCATGCGGGTTTTTATCTCGATCAACATCGCCGCCATCAGCAAATAGTCGCCGGCTAGTTCGAGCTGCGTATCGCGCATCGCTTCGATATAGGTCATGTACTGACGAGTCAGGCTCGCCATAGGAATATCCAGAATATCCAGCGAATGGCGACGAATCAAATACAGCAATAAATCAAGCGGCCCTTCAAACTGCTCAAGAATAATGGATAGCGCATCCGGCGGAATAAATAAATCAGCCGGCATTTCTGTCATCACCTCACCCTTGATGCGGGCGAGCGGCATTGCCATATCCAGCGACGGCTGCATGGCCTTATCCGCCGCAGCGTTGTTCACAACCAACTCAACCGTCATTTTGGCTCCACTTTATGATTTGCTTTGTTGATCACATCGCTGCGTCGGTTATGATCGGCAAGACTTTCAGGGTGGGCATACATAAATTCAACCGCCGCTTTTGACATTGCCGCATTGTCATGGGCCACGCCAGGCACAATGATGGATTGCCAGTTCCATGTTTGCTCAACATCAGCCAACGCACCAGTCCCGACCCCCGCCGTCGCTTGCAGATTTTGAGCAGCCGCTTTTGCGTTAAGCAAAAAATTCCGGCCGCGCTGAAGTCGATCAAGGCCTTGCGCATCTGCCCCGGCGCTGTGATTCAGGCTGGCATCGTTGGCATCGATATCTTTATCGCCCAGCATCAGCACAAAGGCGCGACCCAGCGCGGCCCGGGCGCGGGCTTCATCAATGCCTGACCCGATGGTGTTGTAGGGAAATTTAAATTTTGACGCGTCACCGTTTTTATCCATGCCCCATTCAAACTGTGTGTACCAGCCGGGATTTGCCGCGATGATTGGGCTGGCATGATGATCCGGATAAAATAAATGCAGGCGATGAACAAATTGTCCGCCCGCCGAATGACCGAATAAACGATAGCTCGCAGCCGTAAATCCATAGCGAGATTTCAGCTCATCAAACAAATGGTCGGGGGCGGCGAAGGCCCATTTATTGACATCCTTTTCAGTGGTTGAGCGACCTAAACTGTAGTCATCATCGCGGGGGAAATATTGCCGACTAAACTCAGGGGCGATGACAATAAATTTGCGCTCTTTCGCAAACCCGCTCCAACTATCAAGATAGGTCTCGCCGTTGCGCTGCAGCCCATGCATCACAAATTGCAAAGGACAGGTTGCATCACAACCATCCGGAACAAACATCCAGATGGTTATAGGACGTGCTGGATCGCCTAATTGATCAACAAAATTAAATCGGGTTTTGCCCGTAGGCAAAGATGAGGCTAAGGCATGGACGCTGACCAAACTCACGTTTAACGATAGCGCAATGAATGTCAGCTTTGATGCCAACTCCAGCGTGAGCTTTGAGGTCAGCTTCAAGGTCAGCCTCAAGGTCAGCCTTAAGGTCAGCCTCGAGGCCAACTTCAAAGCCCAAACCACATGCCGCCAGTTGTTCATCGGTAATTCAAACCCATGGCATCACGCACATCACGCATCGTTTCTTCAGCGGTATCGCGGGCTTTTTCACAGCCATCTGCAATAATGTTTTTGACCAGCGTGGGATCTTCTTCGAAAGGTGCGGCACGCTCGCGCATCGGCTTTAATTCTTTGATGATGCCGTCAATCACGGGCTGCTTGCATTCAAGGCAACCAATACCTGCCGTTTTGCAGCCTTGCATCACCCAATCGCGAGTAGTTTGATCTGAATAAACTTGATGCAGCGTCCATACCGAGCATTTTTCAGGATCACCTGGATCGGTGCGACGTATGCGTGCAGGATCGGTCGGCATGGTGCGAATTTTTTTGGTAACGCCTTCTTCAGATTCGCGCAGATCGATGGTATTGCCATAGCTCTTGGACATTTTCTCGCCGTCGATACCCACCAAACGTGAGGTTTCTGTCAGCAAGGCCTGCGGCTCGGGCAATATGACTTTACCGCCGCCCTCAAGAAAGCCGAATAACCGCTCACGGTCACCCATTGACAAATTCTGCACATCACTCAGCAATTCATGGGCTATCTCAAGCGCTTCGGCATTGCCTTCCTGCTGATATTGCGTGCGCAGTTCGTTGTAACGTTTGGCTTTTTTCGAGCCCAGTTTTTTGATCGCGGCTTCGGCTTTTTCTTCAAAACCTTTTTCTCGGCCAAACAAATGATTAAAGCGCCGCGCAATTTCTCGCGTCAATTCAATATGCGAAACCTGATCCTCGCCTACGGGCACCAGATTGGCCCGATAAATCAGAATATCGGCTGCCTGCATAAGCGGATAGCCGAGGAATCCGTAAGTCGCCAAATCCCGACCAAACTGCGCCTGCTTTTCAACCTGATCTTTGTAGGTCGGCACCCGCTCAAGCCAGGAGATTGGCGTAAAAAACGATAGCAGCAATGTTAGCTCCGCATGCTGCGGCACTTTTGATTGTACGAACATGGTCGCCTGCGAAGGGTCTACCCCGGCGGCGATCCAGTCGATTACCGTGTCGTAGGTATATTGCTCGATAACGTCGGGCGTCTCATAGTGGGTCGTTAATGCATGCCAGTCCGCGACAAAGAAGTAACAAGGATGCTCGTGCTGCAGCTTTGCCCAGTTTTTTAATGCGCCATGATAATGGCCCAAATGCAGACGCCCGGTCGGGCGCATGCCAGATAAAACGCGATCAGGAAACATAGTGAGGGATCAAGCCCTTAAGCACATTAAGCACATTAAGCAAAAAAGTTTGCGTGCTGGTTTGGGGTGGCGATAATTGGAGGGATGGCGCTTAAAAAATTAATGCCGCACAAAGTAAAAAAACAAAAATAACAACGGTGTAAAAATATTTTGCTATTGGTTTTAGTTTTGATTGGGCGAACCGGTTGAGGAAACTTCGCGCGGCTTTTTTAGCACCTAAACAGCCAACCTTTAAGCACCAAACCATCAAAAATGATGACGGATGCATTATCGCGAATTCAAGTTACAACCGGATTCGAATCCTTGCGCACTCTACACATCGCCGGGAGGCGGATGGCCAAATTCTAGCGCTTCAGGAAATTCCAACAATAGAGTATACCGCTTTCAGGCTGCTGTCCACTAGGGGCGTCATGATGTAACCAAACGCACCTGTTATAAGTAAAGCAATCAGGATGAACATGCCGTATGGCTCAAGGCGCGAATACGAATACGCCAATTTACGGGGCAGCAGTCCCGCCACGACGCGCCCGCCATCCAGCGGCAGCAATGGAAACAGGTTGAATATCATCAACAGCACATTCACAACAATGCCCGCCTGCGCGACCAAGGCGATGTAGGCAAGCGGCCCGCCATTGCTGGCTTCCGCACCCATCAGGAGCGCTACTTTAGCCACAATCGCCCAGCCCGCCATCATCGCAAAATTCGCCAGTGGCCCTGCCAACGCGACCCAAATTGAATCGCGCTTGGGATTTCTGAGTGCGCCAAAGTTCACCGGAACCGGCTTGGCTGCACCAAACACAAATGGACTCGACATTAGCACCAGCACCAACGGCACCAACAGGGTCCAAATGGGATCAATATGCTTGATGGGATTCAAGGTCATGCGCCCCATCATGTAGGCGGTGTTATCGCCAAAATATCGTGCCGCAAACGCGTGAGCGGCTTCATGTAGCGTAATAGCAAAAATCAGCGGGATCGCGAAGATGGCAATTCTTTGAATAATTAAAGCTAAGTCCATGGGCGCTTTGACGAAGTAAATAATGAAAGTACGGAGACTAAAAAGAGAATATCGGAAAGAAAATGCCTTTCTAGCAGAAATCTGCGAAATCTACGTCAAATCGCTATCATCGAAGCCGAATACGGCGACATCACCTTTGCCACGCCTTACCAAGATGGGTTGATCTTCGGATAAATCAATCACGGTGGTAGGCTCAATCCCGCAGGCACCACCATCCAGAATTAAATCGAGCTGATGATTTAGCTTTGCCCGGATTTCTTCTGCATCGTTTAATGGCTCATCATCTCCCGGAAGCATCAAGGTAGACGACAGCATCGGTTCGTTTAATTCTGCAAGCAGCGCCTGAGTAGCAAGATGCTGCGGCACGCGCACGCCGATGGTGGCCCGCTTGGGGTGCGCAAGCCGCCGCGGCAGCTCGCGGGTAGCTTGCAGGATGAACGTATAGCTGCCCGGCGTGTGCGCTTTTAAAAGCCGATATTGGGCATTATTTACTTTGGCAAAAGTGCCAATTTCGGAAAGATCGCGGCATACCAGCGTGAAATGGTGGCGCTCATCCACATCGCGAATTTTGCGTATGCGCTCCATTGCTGCTTTGTCGCCAATATGGCAACCCAGGGCGTAACAGGAATCAGTTGGATAAGCGATCACTCCGCCACTGCGCACAATCGCGACCGCGCGTTTGATCAAGCGACTTTCCGGGTGCGTAGGGTGAAGAGCGAAAAATTGACTCATGGATTATTAAATGCCATCACAACACGCTCCAGACGGGCGTTAAATCATCCGGCAATAGGGGCACACGACCCGGTTCATAATGGCTTTCCCCGGGGCCGTGATAATCCGCACCACGTGAAGCCAGAAAACCAAACTCTTTAGCCCGTAACGCATATTCGCGAAACTGTGGCGGCGAATGGCTTCCAGTCATCACTTCAATACTGCGCCCCCCTAAATCCTTGAATTCACCCAGCAACTGGGTCATTTCAGCTTTTTGCAATTTATAGCGTCCTGGATGCGCCATCACAGCCACACCACCCGCCGCCATAATCCAGGCCAGCGCATCATCGAGCGAAGCCCATCGGTGCGCTACAAATCCAGGGCGGCCTGGCGTGAGATAGCGACTGAAGGCTTTGCCCACCTCATTGACTGCACCTCTAGCCACCAAAGCGCGGGCAAAATGGGTACGGCCAATCATGGATTTATTTTCAGCAAATTCATAAGCCGCTTCAAACATACCGTGCATACCGATGCGCGCAAAATCATCCCCCATCAATTTGGCACGAGCCGTCCGGCCCTCGCGAATACTATTTAGCCCTGCTGCCAAAACCGGGTTCTCCGCATCAAAGCCTAGCCCGACGATGTGCAACGTTGTAGACTTCGCGTCCGCATTCGGCGTCCACGAGACAGAAATTTCCACGCCGGGAATAAACCGGAGATTAAGTGCATCAGCCGCCTTTTGTGCCTCTACCAAACCCGCGGTGGTGTCATGGTCAGTCAAAGCTAACGCATCACAACCGTTGTTTACGGCAAGCGCAATGAGTGCGGACGATGTCAGTAGGCCATCGGAGGCAATGCTGTGGTTATGCAAATCAAAATTGTTCAAAATTTTCACTGCTTTTTTGTTAATTATTAAAACTATTCAGGCAACTATGCATCATAACAAACTGAATCCCGCACAACTCAAACCGCGGCAGATACGATTAAAAGCAGCATTGACAGCAGGATTAAAAATATCATGACCACCATTAAGCCGATTCGATTGGCACTCAAAGATGCCAGCATCATGGACGCGCCAGCAGATAAAACGCTCGCAGTGCGGTTCATACCACTTGCCGCCGCCGTGAATGCGGCTTACCGCGAGCGCTTGGGCGGACTCAGTAACCACGGCGCAACTGTGGGGGCAAGTGACCCTATCGTACTCGTTGCTGCTATCGCGGATTTTTTAACGGTATCGGATCAACTGGATGCGCAATATGGTGCCGATAGCCCATTACCGTTGGCCAATGCCGACGCAGCAGCAGATGAAGCACTACGCTTCGCAACGGAGCTGGATCCGTGGTTGGACCGGTTTGAATTGGCGACGTTCCGGGGCGAACTATATGCCGTCATGCTTGGAGTCGGGTTGTGGGCAATGCGTCATGATTTAGCGATTGCCTCGCCTGAGCCAATTGTAAACGCGCTGGCGCATCGCGCTAACGAGGCGAGCTCTAAACAAGAAACCGCTGCCGCTTACGCGATGATGCAAGGCTTTATTGACCATTTGGCGCCCTCGCTTGCGGCCGATCTGGAGCGTTCCAATCCGGAACGCCCCTGGCGACTATTGAATCTAAATTTTGCGATCACCGCCATTCGCACGGGTGATGCCGCACTGATGCGTTTTGCCTTTGATGTGTTCAACACCTATTTGCCGGATGAGCGCGCCGGATTTTATGAAGAAGCCTGTACCGTCGCTGCGCAACCAGGATTTCCGCTAGATACGCGCGCTTTGATTGAGGCTGAACACGCTAAATGGACGCGACTTCATTAAATCTATTGCGACCTCCCTATTGCGACCTCCCTATTGCGATCGCCCCCGAAGTCATGAAGACATGAATAATGGCGGTGGTCACACTTTGTCGAAAAATGCGATAATGCTAAGTTACTGATTATTCTCACGCAAACCACTATTTAATGAAACTGCTGTTCGAATTTTTCCCGATCATTTTGTTTTTTGCTGCTTACAAAATGTTCGACATCTACGTCGCCACGGCGGTCGCTATTGTGGCGACCCTGTTGCAGGTTGCCTATCTGAAACTGAGCGGCAAAAAAGTACAGCTCATGACCTGGATCGGTCTTGGCATTATCGTTTTAGCCGGTGGTGCAACGATCATTTTCAAAAATGAAATGTTTATCAAATGGAAGCCGACGGTATTGTTTACGATCATGTCGATTGTTGTTGGTGTCGCCCAATTTGTTTTCAAAAAAAATCCTATCGCGGTGATTTTTAATGGCCAGATACAGGCCCCCGATATTATTTGGCGCAAGCTTTCACTGGCCTGGATGGGCTTTTTGATATTTGTCGCCGTGCTAAATCTCTATTTTGTTTATTACCAGTCAACTGATGTTTGGCTTTACTTCAAAACATTTGGCGACATGGCACTGTTCATGATTTTTATTGTTGCTCAGCTGTTTTGGCTATATCCCTACATGCCCAAAGATGAAGACGATAAATTGACTGCCGTTACTTCTGCCGATGCAGGTGCAGCCACAAATGCGAATGATGTGGTTGATGGAAGAGCATCCAGTCAGCACGCAAATACAAAAGCAACTATCCATCCCGCCGTGAAAGAAATCTGATGTTTTATGCGATTATCTGCGAAGAGTTGCCCGGAGCACTTGAACGTCGCATGGCTAATCGCCCCGCGCACGTCGAGCGTTTGAAAGCTCTGCAGGCAGAAGGCCGCCTGCTATTAGCGGGGCCGCATCCATCAATTGATGCTGAAGACCCGGGCCCCGCCGGCTTTTCGGGTTCACTGATTGTGGCGGAATTTGCCTCGCGTGAAGTCGCTATCGCCTGGGCTTCAGAAGACCCTTACAGCAAGGCCAATGTGTATTCAAGCGTTACGGTTAAACCATTCAAGAAAGTATTCCCCGCCTAAATGAGCTCTGTTCGCGAACAAATCGAGAGCCGTTTACAGGCCCTGAATCCAGCGCGACTTGAGGTCATTGACGACTCCCGATCGCACGCGGGCCATGCGGGCGCTGCGCAACACGCGGCACGTAACGGGCTGGCCGATCAGGATTCAGCAGAATCGCATTTTGAATTGATGATCGTGTCTGCAGCATTCGCAGGCAAACCGTTAGTGGCAAGGCACCGCATGATTTATGCGTTGCTGGATGATTTAATGACAACCCAGATTCATGCTTTGAAAATTGATGCGCGCACGTTATAGGTTTATTACGATTTTTTAAGATTTTGTAGATTTTTATCGGCTGTTTTTGTATTTTTATGTTTTTTGTATTTCTGTATTTCTGTATTTTTTTATCTTGTATTTGGTATTTTGCATTTCGTAATTTGTGTTTCGTACCGGGTAGCACACTCTTCGTTTTATTTTTTTGTTAAGGAAAACTCATGCAATTCAAAATGAAAACCATCACCGCTTCTATCGGCACTGCTGCTGCACTTGCTTTTGTTGTTTCAGCCCCTATTGCTTTCGCCCAGGCGAAAGCCGAAAAAGCGGCCAAGACCGCCAAAGCCGCACCCGGCGCATCCGGCGGCCTCACCGTGAATGGGGTTGTCATTCCTAGGGCTTATTTTGATGCGATGAACCGTGAGCGCGAGGCTTCAGGCCAACCGTCTTCACCCGAAGTGGGCGCCGCTATTCGCGATGAGTTGATCAACCGCGAAATTCTTTCTCAAGCGGCTCGCAAAAAAGGCATGGACAGAGACAGTACGGTTGCAGCGCAAATGGATATGGCTCGCCAAGCCGTACTTATCCGCGCTTATTTTGATGACTTTATCAAAGCCAACCCCATTTCTGACGCACAGTTGAAAGCGAACTTTGATGCAGCGCTGGTACAGGCTGGCAGCAAGGAATACAAAGCACGTCATATTCTGGTCGATACAGAAGACGAAGCCAAGACCATCATCGCCAACCTGGGCCGTGGTGAAAGCTTTGAAAAGCTTGCCAAAGAAAAATCGAAAGACACCGGTTCCAAAGACAATGGTGGCGATCTCGATTGGGGTCCTGCTGGACGCTATGTGCCTGAATTCGGCAATGCATTGAAAGCGCTTGCCAAAGGTGGCCTGACCACCACCCCCGTCAAATCACCGTTTGGCTATCACGTGATTCGCCTGGACGATGTGCGCGACATGAAAGTGCCCGCGTTTGACGAGGTTAAAGAAAATATTCGTCAGCGCGCCCAGCAGGAACAAGTCTCCGCACTGGTAAAAAGCCTGCGCGAAAAGGCAAGCATCACGCAATAATTTGCTGAACGGAAAACGGAGTAATCCATTTTGTCTGTAGCATTTATGCAGTAAATAAAAGGCGACCTGTGTAGGTCGCCTTTTTATTTGTTCAAGCCCTTTATTCACGCCCTATATTTACGCATTTTTAAGTTGATTCAAATAAACCTACCGGATTTGCCTGCCTGGCATTGCGCCGCCAGAGGGTTTCGATTAACGTACAGACATGAGTAATCAAATTCAGGTGCAATTTGCCAGAGCAGGCAACCTATATCGATTGGAAGTATCGGTATCGCCATTGCTGCCGCGCGAAATCCCGTCCGTGGTTGAGGTGTTCACGACTCACTGGAGCAAGCCTGAAGAGGTTGATCGCGCCCGCGTCAACGACGCAACCGCACTGGTGTTGATTGCCGATCATGAAATTCGCGCGGGTGAGCGCCCTGCCGATATTGCCCGCACCTTAAGCTATGCCATCTGGAAAAAACTGGATCGCTATGTCAAAGTTACGGTCGAGGCAACCTATCTGGGTGAGCATCCTGATTCACATTTCGAGTTTGGCGAATCGCAATATGCCGACGCATTCGGGGCGCGGTTTGAAAATTAGCTGCCTTGGTCGATCGATCAGATTAGCTCATCTGCCGCCGCTGATGCGGATCTAGCGGATCAGCCTCAAGCCACCCAAGCTCGCGCATTCCTGAACATCCGCATCCACGGGCTTTCGCGGGATGCGCTGGCCCACGGTTTAGGATGCCATGACAAATTCACATTCAACGCCACCCGTTCCGGATGCGGCATCATAATCGTGAAGCGTCCATCGGGCGTGGTGAATGCCGTCATGCCGAGCGGTGAGCCATTCGGGTTCGCTGGGAATGATTCCGTAACACATCCGTAGCTATCTACAAAATGGGCTGCTGTCAGCCATTGCACGGCATCCTGCTGCGCCTGATCTTTAAACACCGCCTGACCTTCACCGTGTGCTGTTGCAATCGGCAAACGCGAACCGGCCATGCCGGCAAACAGGATGGAGGGTGACTCGCGAATTTCCAGCATGACGGTGCGGGATTCATACTGCTCGCTTTTATTGCGTTCCATATGCGGCCAGTTTTCAGCGCCCGGAATAATGGTGTGCAAATTTGACATCATTTGACAGCCATTGCACACACCAAGCGCAAAAGAATCGCTGCGATTAAAAAATCCTTCAAATTCATCACGCGCGCGGGCATTGAATAAAATGGATTTAGCCCAGCCCTCGCCCGCACCGAGCACGTCGCCGTATGAGAAGCCACCGCAGGCCGCGAAGCCTTTAAAATCCTGAAGGCGCACACGCCCGGCAATGATGTCGCTCATATGCACGTCATGCGCTTCAAAGCCTGCTTTGGTAAAGACATGGGCCATTTCAAGCTGGCCGTTCACACCTTGTTCACGCAGTATCGCCATCTTGGGACGCGCGCCCGTAGCAATGAACGATGCGGCTGGATTCTCGGTTGCGTCGTAGGTCAGTTTGGCATTCAGGCCAGGATTTTTAACATCCAAAATCCGGTCATATTCCTGCTTCGCCGTTTCCGGATTATCCCGCAGCGATTGAATCAGATAGCTGGTCTCGGACCATGCGCGTTGCAATGTGACACGTGCTTCGGCCAGCACGGGCTTGCTGCCACGAATAATGCGTAGCTCATCAGTGGCATTTAGATGGCCGATGATATGGCTCATACGAGCAAGACCGGCATCACGCAAGGTTTGCATCACGTTGCCGCGATCAGACTTGCGAATCTGGATCACTGCACCGAGCTCTTCGTTAAATAGCGCCGCCAGCAAGGCATCGTTCTCACCCAGCTTTTTGGACGTTGCAGTCACATCGTAATCATCAACATCGGTTTCTTTTTCGTTGAAGATCAGAGTATCCATATAAATGGACACACCGACATGTGATGCAAACATCATCTCCGCCAGCGTGGTCAGCAGACCGCCATCCGAGCGATCGTGATAGCTTAAAATTTTATGCTCGCGCGCAAGCTGGCGAACGGCGCTAAAAAACGATTTGAGTGCATGAGCATCATCCACATCGGGCGCATCATTTCCCACCTGCCCATACACCTGCGCAAGTGCAGATGCACCCAGACGATTTTTACCGGCGCCGAGATCAATCAGAATGAGCTCGCTGTCAGCATCGCCGATGGAAAGCTCAGGGGTGAGTGTGACGCGCACGTCCTGCACGGGTGCGAAGGCAGAGATAATGAGGGAGACCGGCGCAATCACCTGCTTTTTTTCATCAATATCAAGCCAGGCGGTTTTCATGGACAGCGAATCTTTACCGACCGGAATCGAAATGCCCAGTGCCGGGCAAAGCTCCATGCCAACGGCTTTCACGGTGGCAAATAATTTTGCATCTTCGCCGGGCACGCCAGCAGCGGCCATCCAGTTTGCAGAAAGTTTAATGTCTGAAATATGTTCAATATCGGCAGCGGCAATATTGGTGATCGCTTCGCCCACCGCCATCCGGCCTGAAGCAGGTGCATCAATAATCGCAATAGGGGTGCGCTCACCCATCGCCATGGCTTCGCCCAGATCAGCGTTATAGCCCATTAAGGTCACCGCGCAATCAGCGACCGGTATCTGCCAGGGGCCAATGAATTGATCGCGTGCCGTTAACCCGCCCACCGAGCGATCACCGATCGTAATCAAAAATGATTTATCGGCCACTGTGGGCAGACGCAAAACCCGATAAACCGCATCCTTCAATTCGATACCCGAGATATCAAGTGCGGCCAAATCAGGCGGCACCGTGACCACATCACGATGCATACGCGGCGGTTTGCCGAGCAAAATATCCATCTCCATATCGACGGCATGGTTGGCAAACAACGGGTCTGCCACGATCAATTGCGGCTCTGCGGTGGCGGTACCGACTACGGCAAACGGGCATCTTTCGCGCGCGCAAAATTGTTTGAACAGCGGCAATGATGCCGGCGCAATCGCCAGCACGTAACGCTCTTGTGACTCATTACTCCAAATTTCTTTCGGACTCATGCCGGGCTCTTCGCTGGGGACGGCGCGCAAATCAAATTGCGCACCCATGCCGCCGGCATGCGCTAATTCAGGCAGGGCATTCGAGATGCCACCAGCGCCCACATCATGCAACGACAAAATCGGATTAGCTTCGCCCATCTGCCAGCAGGCATCAATTACTTCCTGGCAACGTCGTTCCATCTCCGCATTGGCACGCTGTACCGAATCAAAATCGAGTGCTTCGGTATTCGCACCGGAGGTCATTGACGAAGCAGCACCGCCACCCAAGCCGATACGCATACCCGGCCCACCAAGCTGGATCAGCAGCGTGCCGGGGCCAAATGGTTTTTTATGGGTGTGGCGATCCGAAATATTACCCAAGCCACCGGCGATCATGATTGGTTTGTGATAACCGTGCATCACGCCATCAACCTGTTGTTCATAGGTGCGGAAATAGCCGGTCAAATTGATGCGACCGAATTCATTATTGAAAGCTGCGCCCCCTAACGGGCCCTCAATCATTATGTTCAGGGCAGAAGCGATTCGCGATGGCTTGCCATAGGCATGCTCCCAAGGCTGCGTCGCACCAGGAATATTCAAATTCGAAACTGAGAAACCGGTCAGCCCGGCTTTAGGTTTCGCGCCAATACCGGTCGCCCCCTCATCACGAATTTCACCGCCTGAACCGGTCGCCGCACCGGGCCAAGGTGCAATCGCGGTGGGATGATTGTGCGTCTCGACTTTCATCAGGATGTGAGTTTTATCCGGGTGAAAATCATATAGGCCATTGATCGGATAAAACCGTTCAATAATCGCTCCTTCCATCACGGCGCAATTATCTGAGTACGCCACCACCGTGCCCTGTGGCGTGACCGCGTGCGTATGACGAATCATCGCAAACAGGCTTTTTTCCTGGGCTTCGCCATCGATAGTCCACGATGCATTAAAAATTTTATGGCGACAATGCTCTGAATTGGCCTGTGCAAACATCATCAGCTCTACATCGGTTGGGTCGCGTTCAATCCGGCTGTAATAGTCAAACAGGTAATCAATTTCATCCCCAGATAACGCTAACCCCATATCGCGATTGGCGTGCTCAAGCGCTACCTTTCCATCACGCATCGTCGGTACGGTGGTAAGCGGTTGCGGCACTTGAGTCATAAATAATTCAGCCGCATCATCAACTGAGAAGCGCACGGTTTCAGTCATCGGATCGTGAATGACGCGCAGGATGCCGTCGCGCTCTTCAGGGCCGAGGTTAGCGTTTTCCGTATTCATCTCAATATAAAAAGCCGTGCCGCGCTCGATGCGTTTGATCTTGCTGAGTCCACAGTTATGCGCAATATCGGTTGCCTTTGAGGCCCATGACGAGATGGTGCCCACACGAGGAAGAACCAATATCGGCGGGGTGTTTGAGGCATTTTTGCCTGAATCACCGCTCCCAGAGCCGAGTTTTGTCTGTGCGGTTGATTTCA
>ENA-OFCI01000542-OFCI01000542.1-metagenomes-genome-assembly--contig:-NODE-542-length-22172-cov-51.867613_pt1 | contig 22172 bp, 24 predicted proteins | sample MGYA00153391_OFCI01 | MGnify analysis MGYA00153391
GGGATAAAGGTTTCAACCGATTCGTACAATTTTCCCGTTTTGGCACGGTGATGCCGAAGACGGAAGAGGCAGTCAGTGACAGAACCGAAGGGCGATCGGGGGTAAGTTTTCGTAAGTTTTTGTTAGTTTTCCAATATGAAAAATTATGCAATTTCATGAAAAATTATGAGTTTTCATGCTGTCCCATGAAAACTCATAAGCCGATCGAACTCCGCAAACCCTGCCACACCCGCAACGGCCAGAACATCGGCGGTTGTAAGCTGGCCAGCGTCGATCGCCTCCACAAAAATCGCCACAACAGCAGGAGCAATGTGAGCAATCGGCACAGTCGAAGAGCGGGTAAAAATCAAGCGCCTTGATACCTAAGATTCCCCATTCATAAGGGTGCAGTGTTTTTATTTGTGTACGCAAAAGTCAGGTTTGTGATCACAAAAACATTGCTTGCTACTGAGAGAGAACAACTATAACCAGTCCCAACAGGTCAAGACACGAACAGCACAAAAAGGCAGTAATTTGGCAGGAAATTGCAGACGGAAAGCAGGATATTTTCAGGTAAATGCAGGTAAAATGCAGCCCCTACAAATACCTGCAAATACCTGATTTTGTACTGCAAACGCCTGATTTTATACTGCAAATTCCTGACTTTAGGGCATACAAAAAATCAGCTAATTTTTTTGGTGGCGGCTTCGATCAAGCCTCACGCCTGGTTCATTCGGCAATCCGCTTGAACCGGCAAGCGCGACTATGCTTTGCTCCGACTGTTGTGGGGCAATGCTTTGAGGCGCAACGAAGTCAGTCAGTTGAGCGTTCGTGACTTTGACCTGGTAACTAAGACTTTGCGGATTCTAGGCAAGGGACGCGGCACTCAGTCGGAAGTAGTGGACTTGGGGGCTGCTACGGTGCAGGCTTTAGCCAATTGGTTGGAAGCTAGGGGCCCGAACCAATCGCACGATGCCCCACTGTTCACCGCCCTCGATTTCGCCAACGCGGGTCATCGCTTGACTGGGGATGGTATTCGCAAAATTGTAGTCCGGCACAGCGAAAATGCTGGCATTAAAAAGCAGATGTCGCCTCACCGGATAAGGCACTCGGCTATCACGGCGGCGCTGGATGCAACTGATGGGAATGTGAGGAAGGTTCAGAAACTCAGCAGGCACAGGAAGCTCGACACCTTAATGATTTACGATGACAATCGGGGCCGCGACCAACAGGACGTTACCGAAATTCTTGATGGGATGTTTTGAGCGATCTGACAATTGCCCGTTCCTTTTCGGGCGATCCGACTCCAAAAGTTACCCTACACCGCAGCGCTCGGTTACGAGTAAACATAACAAATAAAACCCTATGTTTATTCCACTGATGATCGCCTTGTCACAGCCTGTTAATTTGACACAAGCTGAACCTTGCAAACTCTCGGTAATTAATTATCAAGAAACCAACAATTGTCCACTTTTAACTGGAACATTTGCCTCAGAGGAATGGACAATCAATCTTTCTTATTGGGAACCTGGAGCTTATGTCCTTAGAGGAATCAATCGATTTAACGGCAAAAAGATTAAGACTATAGGATCTGAAGTAAGAGGAACTGTAGATCGACCTCAATATCCATTCAGTGAGGAGAGAACAGAGACCTTGTACCTTGTCACATTCCAAAGGGGAGACCGAAACACGATTCGACTCCAAATTTTTGCAGATACCGTTCCCGTTTACAACCAGTTGCTGCATAAGACATCTTCAAACGACCGATTTTTTAAGGAGAGAATATAGCAATCCTAAATGATTTGAAAAATAATACGCGAGCAAGATGCTTGCACTACAAGAATGCTGGTCTCGATCGATTTTGCAACTGATTTAGGATTGCTATAAGTATCTTAAGCCTGTTTTATGGAAACAGAACCCCCTAAAGCAACACTGAATTATGCGAGATTAGCCGCGCACTCAACAGGATTTCCGATTCAGCTTGCCACGCTTCTAATCGACTACGGGGATTGTCATAGCCGATCGCGCACTCAACAGGATTACCGGATGTCGCTTTGCCACTGCTGAATCCGGTATTAAAAGTGCAGATTTGTGTGTTTTTGGGGGGCCCTTTTTGAGCCCTTTTTGAGCCCTTTTTGAGCCCTTTTTGAGCCCTTTTTGAGCCCCCGCACTAGCTTGTCAAACTCGATCGCCAACATTCCAATGCACCATCGGGACTATCGGCGGCGGGCCCAATAATTCTTGGAATTGCTGCTGTTCGGTTTGGGTCAGTGCGGCCCAGATTTCGGCGCGATCGGCTTCGGAGATGGCGGCGCGGACAAACTCTAAGCATTCGGCGTGGGTGGCGGGGTCTAGCTGTACGGGCGATCGGGACTGTTGCTTGGCTTCTAACATGATTCCCTCATCACGTCGGTGACGGATTCTAAAGCCGAGCCATTAATGTTGGTCGCTTTTTCTGGCTGACACCCAGATATTTCGATTTTGCTGTCAAACTCAATTCGACACAGCCCGTCACCATATACTTCAATTATCGTGGCCCGCTTTCCCCTGAATTCCTGAGTACCTATATACTCTGGCGAAACTTTCACTCGCTCACCGCGGGTCAATTGGATCTGAGGCGCGATCGGCGGCGGGGCAAGTAGCGATCGATATTCGGTTTGCTCCGATGGCGTTAGGTCGTTCCAAATGGCGGCGCGATCGGCATACCCGTTTTCGCAGACTTCTTTGACAACTGCGGCAATTTGACGGGCCGTTGTGCGATCGGCTTCGGTAATTGCTGATCGGATTAGCCCCACACAATCGGCGCGGGTAGCTTCAATCAGAGAGGGCGATCGAGTTACTTCAGCAACTTCTGTATTCATGATGCCCCCTCTGCCTGCGGCACAAATTTGTCAGGGAACACGAGCATATGCCCGATATTTCCAGAAGCTTCTAAATATTCGATCGTGTACCTCGTACCCTCGTCACACCATCCCGTTATCCGAGCCTCGAACCATTTCCCCCATCTCTGCACCCATCCCCACATACCTCTGCTTTGCTGCGGGTTAGTCTCTGCCAACACCCCCCCCGCCGTTGTATTTTCTGGGGTGGTTTCTGTCATAGATGATCCTATTTGATTATTAATAAATTCAGGACTATCTATGACAGTATCTAAACTATGTGGGGCGGTACTTTCAGCCGATTTTGTAGCAGCCTTTTTAAACTCCACTTTTTGACTCATTCTGGCCGCTGTCAGAACAGAAAGTTCCCCCCAGTCTTCGGGTAAGGAACATACTCGGATGGGGCCCTTTTTCGTTAGGCGTGTCGTGGGTTCAGGCTGGTAGTGGTAGGTGTACAGTCGTTCTTTGCCTTCCCTGGTTTGCCGACTTATTAGCGACACGCCGATCAGCCTCAAAAGTCGGTTAACGTATTTGATGCCGCTCTTACCGGGATTCCCTAATATTTTTGCGACATCCTTATTTTTTCCCCATTTCAAAAACTCCTGTACTTCGGGAGATTCGCTAGTCCAAGTGCGATCGGGGTCTAAAAACTGCCTAAGCTTAAGCTTGCTAAGCGTCTTTAGTTTCAGCCAGCGCGAGCTGTGGTCTGATAGCGAACTTTCGAGCTTTCCCGTCTCCCATTTGCCCCGCTGCAAGTATTCTGCATCTTCTGGATTATTGAAGAGCCACGCGGCCTCAAGTTGACTAGGGAGCGATCGGTCATCAAATCTGACCCGGTGTATAAATTGCCAATTCCAAAGTGGGGTATCCTCAACCCCCGGCAATTGGGCCTTGAGTCGGCATTTTTCCGCTTGGCATCTTTCGGGCCACGTTGCCTTGTTACTCCGGGATATTTCCTGTGCTTCCTCTAGGGATATGTCAGGAGCCTCGAATATTTCCTGTGCCTCTTTTTCCTTACAGACAATCTTGTTTTCGAGATGACTTCCTGACTCGTCAGTGCCGATCAACGGGCGATCGACTTCGTACCCATCCGCCACCAAAGCTTGCACGAGAAAATGCCTTAGCTCAGACCTTTCTAAATTCTCGTGTGCTTCAAACTGGCAGTAAGCTTGAAAAAGTGGATCTGAATATTGGCGCTCAAGTTGGGCCTTGATATCCTCCATATATTCTTCGGCCCCCAACAATCCCCCCTCAATGTCAATATTTAATTGAATTTGAAGGCTGATTTGATTAGCGTAGTAAGAATTGCGATCGGAGTTTTGAAGCCCAAAACCAGGGCAGAGAATTGAAATTTGATTAAGCGGATGCCTTACGCGGCGTAACATCTGAATGAGAGAATTCACACCCAAAACCCCACAGAATAAACCAAACACGTCAGTACACCAGTCGCGAATGCTTATGTCAATGCCGTTCTCAAGAGTTGGGGTATAAATAATCCAGGCCGGATTGTTTTTCTTAATCCAAGCATCAGGATTAGTTTGGAATGCAATCTGATTGGGTTCTGTAGAGTTTTTTGAGCAAATAAGCAAGCCTTCGCCGTGTGTTTCTGTGAGATTCATAGCAAGGGCTTCAGCTTCTGGCACAGAGAAATCTGTCGCAATTACCGGGCAACCTGAGTTTGCTATGAGGTTGATAAAAGCTTGTTTTTCTGCGGCTGTCGGCTTGGTACTCTCAGTCTCAAAAACTCGGACTTTAGGGCAATTTCCCTTATATTCATTCAGATGCTTAATTACTGTTTTGTTGCCCGCAAGTTTCGCGACAATCGAGGTTGTGTAGTCGGTTAGATGGCCGTCTAACAAAACAATTCGATCGGCATCGCGACACCCCTGACTAAATCGCTCTTTAATAACTTCCCGATCGCGCTTTAAGGTGGTACTCATCAATAAATGTCTAAGCACACTTTCAGCCTCGTCAAGGATAATTGTGGCTCCCTCAAAAATCTCAGGAGGAAGCTTAAGCAAAGAGTCGAAACACAGGCATAGTCTGGCGTTCGGGTCTTTAAACATTTGATAGCCGTTGTGGGCATTGAGATGATAAAACCCACATTTCTCGGCTGTCTGTAGCAGCAACCCGTTTCTACTGCCTAACACGATGATTTTGCCTTCTGGGTTGCTGGCAATAACATCTTTGAGGTGTTGGGTTTTCCCCGTGGCTAAGCCGCTAGCAATGCCCGTGATTGTGCCGGCTGCGGCTGCGGGTGCGTGAAAGTATCGGGAGTTGATTGTGCGATCGGGAGTATATTGGCGATTGCGCCGCCACTGAGCCTCAATCCCTAGCTTGCGGTAGTCTTGGGCATCAGCAATAACCGCGTCAATATCACCGCCAGCTACAGCAAAATCGTCAACTCCTTTGTCAGGCCCTGGTAGGATGGCAATTTTTGTGATCGCACTTTTGAACAGTTTTGCTGTGGTACTGGCCGCCTTAAATTCTTGGCTCTGGGAATAATCCCCCGCGCGGTAGTCAAACAGGATTACAATCTCGCGCCCTGGTGTGTCGAATTCTTGGAGTTCCGATCGCAATTCTCGCGCCGTTGCCCTTTGATACTCTGTCCCGTCTGGTTTGGTTATTGTTTCGCCGCGCTCTGTAACTCTGAAGCCTGTGTGAATCCCCGGCAGTCCGATCGCCGCATATCCGCGACTAATCAAACTAGCCGCCTTTTTCTCCCCTTCTGTCAGAACGATCGGGCAACCAGAAGTTTTTACCCAGTCCCAAAAACCCAGTGCTTCCCCGTCTAGTCCCACTACCGGAAATTCTGGCATGGACAAGCCAGCCTTACGGGCGATCGCTTCCCAAATTGCGATCGTGACACGGGGGAAGAAAATAGACAGTGGTACGTGCAGAGGCTGATGATACTTGCGAGGCTTAGGTTTTTTGTCAAAACCTTTATGTTCCTTGTTGTCAAAAGCCAGAGGTTCCCCGACCAATTGTCGAAAGCGGCCGTTAACTATAAAGCCCCCGGCATTTTCGCACTTGGCATAATTGCGCTTAGCCTGAGCGCTGCCACTGCTGCTGTTGGTCGTCGGGTCGGTGTCGCGGTACAGCAAGTCGTAGACTTTGGAGCCTGTTGCGGGCTCGAAATTCAGCTCGTAAATCTCAGGGGCAACACCGGACTTGATAATGATGTCGGCCTTGCACAGCTTCTGGAGGGGGAGTATGTCAATGAATTGGTCGAGATCACGGATGGCACCCATTAAACCCCCACCCGATCGCTTCAAAGGTGACAGCAGACAATCTACGGTTTATTATCGTAGTAACGCGGGATTGTGTTAGAATTGACAGACAGTCAGGTTTTGACAGATTGTGTAAAATACACATATAGGGTTTTCTCCGTGTGGTTTACAGAAAAAACCGCTATATCTAGTAACAGAGGCGCGTCTATACCCGAAGACTTTGAGTGTTAATTACCACATTGGTGAAAGTGGTAAAGTGGTAAAGTGGTATATTCAAATTAACTATATTTGTTTTGTCCGCGCCTCTGTAAAAGGTTTTAGCGGATTTTTTCTTGCTTTTAAAAACCGCTTGCGACTGTTGTTTTGGTTAGGCGGCAAGCGGTTCAGTGTTTTCAATTGTCTTTTCTGAGATTAATTCGCAGTGTTTCTCCAAATGCTTAATGTAAAGTTTTAAAGCTTCGTTCAAGAAATTGGAGCGCGATTGCGAAAAATACTCGGCGTAGAAATCGCAATTAGCTATAACTTCTGGTTGTAGCCAAACTCCGATTTTTACCTTATTTTCAGTGTACAACATGGCCGACTCTCAACGCAATTTCTTGATAATAGCACGTCCGTCTTTCGGACGCACGATCGATACATAGACTGAAACCCGCTTTGACTGTAACAAAATATTGCGACTTTTGACGCTAGTCGCATACTTGACACAGTTGACACTTGTTGTCATGTTTTAATCCTTGATTTTTTCTGCACCAAAATAGGAATCTTTTGCAATTTTTCCATCGGTTTGCGAAGGTATTTCAAGACCTCTTTGTGATTGATTTTTGCTCAAAATAGACCAGTAAACTGGACAAACTGAGTGCGATCGCCTCCTGAACAGCGTCTGGTACAAAATGCAGATTTCCCAAAAAATAGGGGTTATTTTGCACCCCCTTTGATGCACCTTGACCGATCGCCCCCTAACCTTCTGGGTAATACAAGTCATCAACTGGTAGCCGCAACTGTTCTAGCTCAGCCCGCAGATTTTCAAAAAAGTTGGTGCTGTTTTGTGCCCCTTTGCACCCCCTTTGAGTCCCTAAACCAGATTGAACATAAAGTTAACCAGACTCATCACCTGTCCCCGGAATGCCCCACGGGTCAATACCGTTCTCCCTAAGCAAGCGCTCGTAGTGGTCGCGTTCGATTCTGGCTTGATCGTCAACCCAAAATGCTTCTCTGATATCGCGCTCAAGCTGTTGGACTCGCTGACTGAGCAATTCGTCTCGTTCAGCCTCAGTGCGGGTAACGCCGAAAGCCTTGTCAAAGCGACGTTCGAGAGTTTCGGTTGCTAATCCTGTAACCAGGAAAAATGCTTGTTTGTTCCCTCGAAAAGATTCCCAGTGCCAGTAGAGGATAACGATTTCGAGAGGCACTCCTCTAATCCGAGTCTGTCCCTGGTTCCCTTCAATCCCAAGGTCTACCGAAAACTGTTCGACTGCGTAGGCATCTGTTGAAATGGCCGTAACGGTGTCTTCAGTCAAAAAATCGAAAGTGCCTCCCGCCTCAGAGAGCAAGCGTTTTAGGGCTTTTGAACGCAAAAAATCGAAAGTGCTTCTAGCTGGTTTTCCCACGCATTCAGCCGCCTGTGTTTGGCTCATTCGATAGGAGCCGTCTGGAAGCATGAAGCCATCAACTGCTAGGGAACCTATCTGGACAAGGGCGCGGACGGCTCTAAATGATTCTGATTCGGTCACTGAGTTTTTTTCTCCTTTGCTAGACGTTTACTAGACATTAACTAGCTTCTTTACTTTCCTTGCCCCGCTTGGCTGTTCCTGCTGTTGCTGGCTTTGCTGCGGTCGGTTCCGGTTCTGTGGGCTGGGGGTCTGCGGGGCGATCGGCAGAACTAAAGCGTTCTTCATAAGCCTGTCTGATGAGCATTTCTATCAAATTTGATAAAGTGCGACTTTCTGACTGTGCCCATTCCTCTAAACCGTCCTTAAGGCTTGGCTCGCAAGTAAATGTAATTTTCGCTTTTTTAGTAACTCCCATAAGCTCCGAAGATATTAGATATCTTCAGTAAACCTCAGAAGCTGTCCTCAATGGGGATTCTCGGATAGCATCAGAAGATATTTGACAGCTTCGGAAGCTATCTGCTATATTAATACCTATCGATAGAAATCGTTTTTATCGATAAATATCGTTTCTGAGACAGACTAAACTATGGAACCAGAAAGCCTTGCTGTAATTGACGTTGAAGTCGAGCAAATCGATAATCCTTCGCCAGAAGACGAGGAAACCTGGTACTCTGCGGTGCAAATTCAAGGGCTGCTGAAACTGAGCAAAGCCGGATTGCAGCAATCGATTTCCAAGCTTCAGAGCATCTACGGGCTGGATATTGCAACCCTTCGCCGTGGCGCTGCACGAGCAACCCAATATTCCGAGCTTGCCCTGAAAGCTTGCAAATTATTGAATGCAGGAAAACTTAGCGAATTGCGGAAATTAGTAGAAGCATCCCCCGCCGCATCTTCTCCCTCGATCGCCGGAGCCTTGGCAATCCCCGAATATATCCCAGTGCTCGATCGACGGATCACCCAATTGAATCAGAATGCAAATTCTACTTCGGCATCCTTGAATCAAAATGTGCAGCAGCTTCTAGCTCAAATTGCTTCCGAAAATCAGGCGGCACAACAGCGTGATGCTGACTTGGATACTGCTGAAATTAACGCAGCTCAAAACAGGGGTGCTGCACGAGCTTTAGCAGTATTTCAAGCAGAGCAGAAGGCACAAGCTGAAGTTCTGGCACAACTCCGAGCAATGAAATTGGGGGCTGAATAATGAGCTTTTACAAAGTGAAAGTGCAACGCGAAAGTAACTCACCGAAAGTGTTTAATGTCACTGCCAGCAAGTCTCAGGATGCTGTCGTAGTGGCGGCTCAAAGCCTGAGAGATGAAGGGATTACAGATGCGAAAGGCATTGAAATTATCGGGCAAATTAATAGTTTGAGGGATTAAGAATGAGTAAAAAACAGTACCACCGCGACGTTTATGTCAGTGCTAATGGGCAATCTACCCAAGTGATTCGCCTTGAATCCGATACTCCGATCGACGCCTATGACGCACTAAATGCAGCATCCAAGCACATAGAGAAAGTGGCTCCTAGTCAACCTCGGGATCTCAAGGTTTATTGCGGCTAGCTAACAATTTGAGAGATTAAAACAATGAATGAAAACCAGACCCCTTTAGAGTTAGGCGAGTTCGTCTGTCCTCGGTATTATACGGAAGTCCCTGCTATCGCGATTGAATCGGCATACGTTTATCAGGTTATTGAGGTCAGAGATAACGAGATTGTTGCACAAAGAGTCTCTGACCCAGCCAAGCAAATTGTAGCGTCCGAGGATTTTTTCATAAGTCTTGAGTGAAAAAACAATGAGTAATCAACATCATCGCTTTGAAGGATTAAAAAAATGATTGATACTGATGACAAAAACCTGACAGCAGCAATAGTAGGTGGGGTGATTTTGTTGAATGTTTTGGTTTTTGCGGCCGGCTACGACGCTGGACAATCCGCAAGTAAACAAACCCCACTAATCACCGTGCACGGCAATCTCATTATCCAACAAGATAGTTTCAATTCAAGTCAGCCGACCGCCCTCGAAAAGTAATCGGCCGACCGTGTAAACCCTCCCCATTCAAAAGGGGAGGACTCTCTAGGAGCAATTATAATGCAATTCCGAGTAGCCGCTACACCGGGCGCTGCACACGTAAAAAAAGAGTTTGACTATCACTCCGGGCCCCTTACGCCGGAGATGGTGCACGAAGCAGCTCGCCAAGCAAAAATCTTGGGCATCCAAAAGCAACTGCGAACAGCCTACAATCGGCACGATGTAAAGATTCGCGCCAACAAGGTTGAATTAGAACGGTTGACCTTAGAAGCAATCGAAGGTGGACTGACCGACAAAGCACAGATTGATAAATACGTCGCGAAAGCTATTGTTGCTAGTGCGAAGCACGACCAGCATATCGTCAATTTAAGTCAACAGTTGCAGCACGAATTAGGCTTAATTAAAGTCGAGGGTGCCTCAACTCAAACACTACAAAACGCAGATTTCCGGCAACGATTGCTATTAATCAAAGCGAATCATCAGGCAAAAGGTGAAATCCAAACTAACGGCTTTCAACAGTCGCTCAGAGTCATTCAGGCATCACCTCAACAAGCAATCGCAATGCAGGGGCGGCGCTCAGCTTTCAACAACTATATCAATGCCAAAGATTTTGATGCCATTCCAGCCGTACCAGGTGGCTCTGGCGGTAGTAACAATTCAGCTATGAGTGTAGGTGGTAACTCAAAAGGCTTTTTGGGTGGTCTTTTCGATTTCTTCAGTGGCAGAAAGTAAACCTTACAAGCGGGTTAGAATCCCGCTTTTTTGTATGAATATTTCAGAATTTGACTCTTCAGAATTCGACTACTTGAATGCAGACAACTTTTCACAAAGTGAAACTCAGAATCAACCTGCCAACCCCGAAGTTAGCAACATTGAGCGTTTCTGGAACCTAACGGGAAACTGGGGCGAATTCGGCTCATACTTCGGCGTGGGATTATCTGCATCGCTTATCGTGCGGGCGATTCCGGCTCTGATACCCAGTGCCGTGATACTCATTCCTGCGGTCGGTTTTGGGCTGGCAGTATTTAGTTTTTCGTCTGAGGGTGCCGCAAAACTTCGTAGCCAACTAATAGTAATTGCCGTCGCTACGGCACTGTTATCGGCTAATTGGGATGCCTGGTTAGCGTGGATAATTGCTAATAGTCAGTTACTATTTTTTACGGCTGCTTTGTTGATTGTCTGCGGTTGTTTTGTTATTACTCAAATTTGGAGCAAATTAAATGTTAGCCAATAAGAATCAGGCAATTATCTCGACATTGTTAGGGCTGGGAATTGTCGGCTTCGCGGGTGCTGTGGCACTCCCTTTCAATGACAGAATCGAGTTTAAGTCGGGTAACAGAATAGAGTCTGCACCGAGCTGGTTAGTCCCTGCAAAAGCTGAATTTAAGGGCGTTCAGCGTGGGTTTGGTGGCATCAAAATCTTGCTTAGTTTGTTAGCGACTAGCGGCATGGTGACAGTGATGCTCATCGCCCGCATAGAAGGGGAACTGGAACCAACTCGGCAACGAATTAAAGGCTATCAGCAGAAAGCTTACGAGTTCGGCTTTGCTGCTGAATCTGCGTACCAGATGAGCACATTAGCTACCAGATATAAGAAGCTGGCGGACGCTGATGAGGTGGCGATCGAGGGTGAAATCGAGCAAGCTTATCTTGAGTCGCTAGGGGTTGATCCGAACGCTCAGCAGTCACGGCTAACAGGTACGGCAACGCTCGATTCTGTGACAAGCCCCGGCGACAAAGTGGAATCTGCAACCTCACCAGTAATTGAGATTGATCGGAGCGTTGAATCAAAAATTCTAAGCAACATTGAAATATCTCGTCAGATAGCCGCCAAAGTTTTGAATTCGTTAGCGGGTATCAATACCTCAATTTTCCTAGCAGCCCCTACTCGCTGCGGAAAAACACGCACTTTGCATAAATGGCTAGGGGACTTGATAACACGATTCCCGCAAGCTGACATTTACGTTATCTCGCAGAAATACGAGGATTTCCCAGGAGTTGCCAGCGATCGGCTGACGGTCTTTGACCCTATGCAAATTGAACAGTCGATGAGATTTCTGGATGAGGTTTACGAAAAGTTGCTAGTCAGAAAGTCGAGGCCGGCCACTGAGGAAACGTATCGTAACCGACCTATCAAGCTAATCCTTGAGGACTGGTTCGCTACTCATCAGTGCTTATCTCAAAAAAGAAATACTTCCGCATGGGAATCTGTTGCCGCCAAGCTTGGAATGATTGCTACTGTTGGCGGACAATACAATGTCGGTTACTTCATTTGTACCCAATCTTTCAACATTGCATCAAGTGGAGTTGCCGACTCTAATATTCGGCTTAATTTAGCATTGTTAGCTCAAGGGCTGGTCCGGACTACCGCCAACGATGAAGAGCAAGGCTCCTATGGTGTAATCGAGCAAATGCTGAATAATCCAAATGTGATTGCAAGCAAGGATACTAGGGACAAATTAGCAGCGGATTTGAAGCTACTGATTGAACCTTCAATGAGTGAGCAAACCCCAGTTATTCTCTCTACCATCGGCAATCCAGTATTGGGCTTGATGCCAAAGATTGATGTACACAAAGCAGCAGTTGACGAGTGTTCCGACGCTCAAATCGACACTCCCGACAATTTATCTGGGAAGGATTACACCCTGCCAGAGCAAGATGCCGGAAACCTCGCAAAACCTTACGGGAAGGGAGCGGAAGGCTCGGAAGGCTCGGAAGGACTTGATAACTTGGAAGCCTTGAATCAGAGCTTAAATGGCTTTTTAGCTGAAGTATTAGCCGAAAACCTTCCGCCCGTCTTTGCTGATGATTTCCCGCTCAAAAAGCACGAACGGCGGGTGCAATTAGCTAAGCTGGTAATTAGTAAGAATTTGGGCAAACAGAAAACAATTTACTTACTCTGGGGCGTGAAGGATGGGGGTAGAAATAATCAGCGCTATATAGATGCAAGAGAGATGCTAGAACGGTTAATGGGAGGGGAAGAAAATGCAAGCTGAACCAACTAGCACATCAACAACCCTAACGCCATCAGAAGCTCTCGCGCTTATCTCAGCCGTTCAACTCGCGACTACAATTACTGACCTTGACTTAATCCAAAAGGATGCGGTAATGGCAGCTAAAAAGATACAGGAATCACTTGGCAAAGACTCCGAAATCTTTAAGTTTTTAGAACTAGGGTGGAAGATAAGGGAAGGTGGCAAATAATGACTCACACTTACTTAATCTCAGTTCGCCCGGTGTGGGCCTCTGCCTTTTTCCTCACCCATAGTCCAAAGACAATCGAACTCAGGAAAGGAAGTTTTGGAGCATCCCTCCAAGCTGGTGACACAATCGTAATTTACGCCACCTTGCCAGAAAGAAAGGCGATCGGCACAGTCAAGGTTATAAAACGCGAATCTCTGACTGTCGATCGACTGTGGGAGCTTTCCCAACATGGGAGGCTGGCTAAAGTGTCTCGTTCGCAGTTTGATGATTACTATGCCAGCCAAGAGTCAGGAGTAGGTGTTTGGGTTAGCGCTGCCGAACTCTTCCCCAGTCCGATCGCCCTTTCCCAACTTCGGCAGAACTGGGGTCATCGCTGGCAACCACCGCAGCAAATTCAGCAATTGAACGACGATCGGATAGCCGCACTGAACATCGCACACGCTCACATCGCCAACATAATCGAGCGCTACTGTGTTAAGCGCAATTTAACGCCGTAGCGCTAGCCAACTGGGCTATCAATTCAATCAGGCCGTGGCACTGGGCAATGAAACTTATCATCATCAGCAGCGATGCTTTTTATTCGTTCCAACGCAGCCAGACAGTCTCCAAGTGCTCGATGCCCACCATGCAGCGGATACCATTGGTAGCCCTCGTGGTAGTCACTCCAATCGCCCTGCCACTGTGCATACCACTCCATAATGCACTCGTAGCGCTTGCTCAGATTGAAACTTTTTAGACCGTGCAATTTTCGGCAATAATCCAAGATTTTGATATCAAAAGCAGCATTGTAGATAAAGACCCGTTTGCCTTCGAGCACCTCTACAATCTGCGGGTAAACTTCGGGAAAAGAGGGCGAATTTGCCACCATTTCATCGCTGATACCATGTATCGCTACAACATCAACAGGGATGGATATTGTGGGCTTAACCAGGGTATTAAGCAGTGTTGCACCGAGATGATTTACGATCGCAATCTCCACAATCTCAGCATTGTGCAGCCCCGTAGTTTCAGTATCCAGAATTACCCAGTCATCCCTGGTTAATTCGTCACGGCAAGCGCGTATAGCCGCAACTCTATCCTGCTCAATCAGCCGTTCCCGGCTGTTGTACCAGTCGTTATATTCGCGCTTGATTCGAGCTTTCTCACGGTTGGCAGCAAGCGTTTCGAGTTGCTTTTCTGTCGGTTTTCTTTTAGGGCGGCAGGACTCTGGGTTGTCGGGGTCATAGAGCAAAACGTCGTACTTTTGCGCCCTGATAATTCCGACTGCTTTTAATGGCGATAAACCCAGTTCTGCGAGCTGCTTTTTGGTTTTGAGATTTGGGGGAGGTTCGCCGGGTTTCCCCCACCATTTATACTCATCCAATTTATCCATCGCCACCCCCTAAAATCTCCTCAATTTTCGAGATAGTATCCTTGGGTAGCTTTACGTCTTTGTCTTGCTTTATATCTTTGACAAGCTTGGTATCTTTGGCTAGCAGAGTTTTAAAGAAGCTTGCAATATCGCCAACCTTGCCGCGCAAGTCGGGGACAGGCGTTCCATTCTGTTCAGCTTCATTCAGTCGTTTTTGCAGGTCGGAGAGTTCAGCTTGGACTTGCTGGCGATCGGCGGTAAGCGTCTCAATCTGTTGTTTGAGTTTGTCTCGATCGCGCGTAACTTCTTCTAATTGCTCTTGAGTTTGTTTCAGTGCCTGACTGAGCGGTTCGTCATCGGTGCGATCGGCGGTCAGGCGGCTAACTCCCCCAGCAATTCAGCCTTTAATGCTTCAGTCTGACGCTGAACAATTTCTGTAACAAGTTGCTCCAAGTTGTCTGGCGCGTATACATCAGACGGCTGTTGTCTGACTTCTGCGGGTGCGGGTAAGACGATCGAGCCATCATTTAGCGCCTCGATGCCCGCCCGCATAATGTCGATCAAAGTCTTAGAGCGATCGCACCCGTGTTTAGTATTTGCCGCCGGATAACGCTCTTTCCCTAAATTGTCGATCGCGTCCAACACTTCATCGGGACAGCGAAAAGTTAACGATGTCGAAGGCATTGCCTTACCTCGGTCATATATGTATGACACCATTGTATAACACCCATCGCCGTTTGTATGACATATAAGCAGAATCTGTCATACACTTGCTTGTCATACACCCCCCTTATGTCTAACAAAATAGTCTTACAACCGCTTGACAACTGTCTAACAGATTGCTAGTATGTAAGACATAAGGGTAAGACACCTCAAACAAACCCATATACGGCAAGCACTACAGCCACATCACACCATACAGGACACCACAATGACTACTTTATTAACTGCCAAATTCGCCCAAGTTGACGCTTCAATCCTTGATATCCAAACTCAAATCGCCTCCCTCCAAACCAAACTCACGGCGCTCCAAGACTACCGCCAGCAGTTGCAATCAGTCGAGCAAGCGTGTGAATCGGCATTGAGTCAAGTAGACACGGCATTGATGATGCTGCACCACGTAGACGCATCACAGGTCGGGACTTTCAAAGACGCGATCGACATCAAATTTGCAACTGAGGTGATCGGCATTCTTGAGCCAGCCGACACTACAGCAGAACCCACCACGCCGGAGCCGATCGCCCCAACAGCACCAGAAGCACCAACCGCGCCAGATGTTGAGCCGATAATTGATGTCGAAGCCACAGATACCACAGACACGCCGATCGTCCCGACACCGACAACAACAGCAGCCGACATCGAGGGACTGCTTAATAAAATGTCAATCCAGTCAATCCGCAAACTGGCATCGGCAAAGGGAACCGACACCAAAGGGACGCGGGCAACAATCGCAGCGAGGTTAAAGGCACTCGTCACAGAGTCTGATATCTGGGATGCCACCGCCTAACCCAGATTTACAACTAAGGCAAGTGTAAGACCATAACCTAACTCGGTCTTACACTTGCCTTACTTTTGTCTTATTTTGTCTAACAATTTGTCTAACTGCTATTGACAACCGTCTAACAAACGGCCATAATGTAAGACATACAGGTAAGACAAGCTTACCCAAAAACAAACCACCGCCCAAAGTTTACGAGGCCGCAGGCGGTGGCTAGCCCTAATAGGACATAACAATGAAATTAGCACAATCAACGATCGACCGCCCCACACTCACTTGCTCAGTCTGTCCCTTCGCCCGCTACCTTGACGGCAACCGCTATGTCTGCGCCGTGCCGGAAACCGCCGCCGATGTCGTGAGAGGCCATTGGGAATCTAAGGCAAGCTGCCACGAAGCGATCTCCCAACTTAAACGGCTGAAATTTGCCGCCTAGATATCCTGACCCCATTCAAAGACGGATGGGGTTGCTTTTTCCTTTAGTGTTCGCGTAAACTATCATTATCAAGACCGCAATCATGAATAACACCGACCTCGACATTTCTATCGTTGCCCTTGAATCTTCGCTAGATGCGAAAATTGAAAGGTATTTCGATACTTTAGACACTGACCCCGACGTGCTCAAACAATTACTCGCCGACAAACGCTCCGAAAACACCCGCCGCGCTTATGAGCGCGATGTCAACGACTTTCTACAAACGATGACAGGGGTGGCCGCCGTGCCTGATAACGTGTTGGAGTTCCTGCACCTGGAAGAGCGTCAGGCCGTGTCGGTGGTACTTAAATATAAGGCCAAGCTAATCGACAAGGGACTCAAGGAAGCGACTATTAATCGGCGGCTGGCGGCGGTCAAAAGTCTGGTGGAAATGGGCCGCAAGCTCGGCGCGTGTCACTATACTTTAGGCGATATCAAGGGAGAGAAAGTTACCAGTTACCGCGATACGACTGGGGTTGACCGACCAACTTTTGAGCGGATTTTGCAGCAGTGCGATCGGACAACACTAGCCGGGAAGCGTGATTATGCTTTGTTGCGCTTGCTGTGGGGTAATGCTTTGCGGCGAAACGAAATCAGTCAGTTGAACGTTCGAGACTTTGACCCGGCCGGTAAAACTTTGCGGATTTTTGGGAAGGGACGCGGTACGCAAGCTGAGACGATCGATTTAGGTTCTGCGACAGTGCAGGCAATTGCCGACTGGCTCGAAGCTAGGGGCGGCAATTTCTCTCAAGATGCTCCCCTGTTTACGGCGCTTGACTTTGCGAATACGGGTCATAGATTGACGGGCGACGGGCTCCGCAAGATTATTGTCCGCCATAGCGAGAATGCTGGTATCAGCAAACAGATGTCACCCCACCGCATCAGGCACAGCGCGATAACGGCGGCGCTGGATGCCACAGACGGGGATGTGAGGAAAGTTCAGAAACTCAGCAGACACAAAAATCTCAATACCTTGATGGTGTATGACGATAACCGGGGGCGTGACCAAAGAGACGTTACCGATTTACTTGATGGGATGTTTTGAGCGATCGAACGGTTGCCACAACCAGCAAGTATCTGATGTAGGGACAAGGGTTGGAGGCTGTCCCTCAGAAAATATGGATATTCTGATGAAGCTGTAACAGTCCTGGGTGTTGGCTCAGGATATGGGCTTATTCTGATAAAGCTGTAGCAGTTGTAGGGGTCTAGATAGGGATATGCTTCTATTCTGGTAAAGCTGTTGCAATTGCAAGCCTAGGCGGGACTGCGAGCCCTAAATGGGGATAAACCTGTTTTTTTTAAATACGCTAAATTCTGATCACAATAAAATGAATATTGCTGAGAGGTAAAGGACATGACCCGAGAGGAAGCAACGCGACGAATTGAACGCGCGGCTAAGGAAGAATTGATTGAACTGGATTTGTCAGGGTTGGTGCTAAAAGAAGTGCCGCCAGAAATTACCAATTGTACGCAGCTTGAGATTTTGCTGATGGGGAAGTGGGATGAGGAAAAATGGGAATGGGCTGGAAATAAGTTAACAGAGTTTCCTAATGCTGTTCTTCAATTACCCAACTTAAAAATACTTAATCTTTGTGACAATAACATTACCTCCATCCCAGAAGCTGTTGGAGAACTATTAAATCTGACAAAGCTTGACCTATGTCGTAATTGCATTACCTCCATCCCAGAAGGGGTTGAACAACTGTTAAGTCTGACAGAGCTTAATCTCAGTCAAAATGGCTTTACCTCCATCCCAGAAGGGGTTGGACAACTGTTAAATCTGACAAAGCTTAATCTCAGTCACAATTGCATTACCTCCATCCCAGAAGGGGTTGGACAACTGTTAAATCTGACAGAGCTTAACCTCAGTCACAATTGCATTACCTCCATTCCAGAAGCAGTCGTCGGGCAACTGTTGAATTTGAGAATACTTTGGCTATACAACAATGAGATTACCTCCATCCCAGAAAGTATTGGGCAACTGTCTAAGCTGAACTACCTTAGTTTCATGGATAATCAGATTAGCTTTATCCCAAATGCGCTTGGGCAATTGTTTGATTTGAAAGAGCTTAATCTCAGCAACAATGAAATTACCTCCATCCCAGAAACTATTGGACAACTGTCGTATCTGATACGGCTTGACTTCAGCCACAATCGAATTACCCAAATTCCGAATGCGCTCGGGCAATTGTTGAATTTGAGAGAAATTAATCTCAGCAACAATGAAATTATTTCCATCCCAGAAAGTATTGGGCTACTGTCGTATCTGACACTGCTTGACCTCCATGCCAATAAAATTACTTCCATCACCGAGGGAATCAGGGAATCATTAAATCTGACACGGCTTGACCTCAGCCACAATCGAATTACCCAAATCCCAGATGCGCTCGGGCAATTGTTGTATTTGGTAAAACTTAATCTCAGCAACAATGAAATTACCTCCATCCCAGAAATTATTTGGCAACAGTTGTATCTGAACCAGCTTGACCTCAGCCACAATCGAATTACCCAAATTCCGAATGCACTCGGGCAATTGTTGAGTTTGAAAGAAATTAATCTCAGCAACAATGAGATTACCTCCATCTCAGAAATTATTTGGCAACTGTCGAAGCTAAGACAGCTTAACCTTAGTTTTAATCAAATTAGCTCTATCCCAGAGATGATCGGGCAACTGTCGAATCTGACAGAGCTTCTCCTTCGTCGCAATCAGATTACTGAAATCCCAGAGGCGGTTCGTAGTATGAAGAATTTGGAAAAACTAGATTTGCGAGGTAATCCGCTGCCGATTCCCCCGCAAGTTCTGGGGCAGGGTCAAGACGATGAAGATTGTGGTGATTTGCGAACAATTCTAGATTTTTACTTCCACACCCGCAATCTAGCGTTACCTGAGCTAGATGCTGAGCGTCAGAAAATTGAATCTGAGGGATATTTTGACGCTGAAACTCTTCAAGATGCCAGACAACGGATAACTGCTTCTATTGTGCAGCGACAGGGACAGGCTGGATTTCGACGTAAGTTGTTAATTGCTTACGGTGGTCGATGTCCAATAACTGATTGTGATGTAGAGTCAGCTATCGAAGCAGCACATATAATTCCATATCAAGGTACTCAAACCAATCATCCTACAAACGGCTTACCACTCAGAGCCGACATACACACTCTTTTCGATTTGCATCTACTGTCAATTCGACCAGATACCAAAGAAGTTGTGATTGCCCCTGAACTCGTTGGCACTTGTTACCAAGATTTGGCTAATCGGAAACTGACTTTACCCCAGGATCAAAAAACAGCACCAAATCAAAACGCTCTCAGCAAGCATTATGAAATTTTTCTTAGCAAATGCAAAGGTAGTTAGCTACAACGGTTATAAGCCCTAGGCTGGAAAATAGTGTTTCCCCGCCCAAACCTCTAGCGGGATTTTTTCGACGGGCTGCTAAGTTTTTGCTGAAACGAAAAAGCTGGTTTCAGACCGTCGGAAAAATAGCCGCCACCTCCTTAACTGTTGCCAGGAATCAAGAAACCGTGTGTCACGCGCTTGACTTTATGCTACACAAGGAACTGTAATCGATATTCGCTACGGTCGCGACGCTCTCCCCGGCTACTTGGTCAAATTTGACAGCTTGGTACGGGGCGTTTCCAAAATGGAGTTTGAGGTCGCTAACTTAATGAATCCATAGCACTTTCAAGCCCTGGCTCAGGATATGCCGTTTCCTGATGTAGCCTTACCAGCTCCAAGCCCTAGATCGAGAAATTGTTCTTTCGCGGTCTAGAATCCCCGGACAGTTAGAACAAAACTAAAATCGCTCAATTCCTTGCCCCGTATATGTTGCAACTATTTAGCTACCCATACCCTACTCTCTAGCATCTGTACCAGTTACTGAGCGATCGGCAAGTGGCGGAGTGTGGCTCACAACAAGTAGACTCTTATGTAGACTTTTTGCCCTGCAAAGACGATCGAACCGTCCAAAAAGTCTATTTACTGACCGATCGCACCACACCGGGGAGCCACAGTAAATGCACTAAATACACTGCAACAGTCGATCAAGCCGTGTAAAAAGTGTATTTAGTCCGCACCCAGTCCCAGATTGTCAGGAGCTGCGGGCGATCGGGCTAAAAGTCAAGAAAAGTCAAATAAAGTCAAATAAAGTCAAAATAAATCAACTCAACGCAATCCTTACCGACTTACCGGGGATTAGTTAGGCGATCGGTGCTAGCAAGCGACAAACCCCGATCGCCCATAATTTCTCCGTGGCAGCACCGAAAAATCGCACAGCAGCAATATGTAAAAAATATGCTCATTTATGCTGATTTATGCACTTGCCACCTAGTTGCCTCCTCAGTCTGAAGAGGCATCACCGTGCCAAAACGGGAAAATTGTACGCTAAGAGCGAAAGCTTTATCTAGTAAGCATCTTAGCCACTCATGTTCATATTTGGAATTTAAAGCAGGCAAGCGGTTTTGACAACTTACGCCCTTTACGGGTGAAAGAAAATAGGTATCGCTGAAATGCTTGAGGGATAAAGGTTTCAACCGATTCGTACAATTTTCCCGTTTTGGCACGGTGATGCCTAGTTGAGCAATTACCAATTTTTTAATTTTTAATGGTTGAGCGCGGATCGATCGCAGGTTTGCGATCCACTAAACGGATTTGATTTTGCTTCACCACTACTGTCACCAGCGGTAGGGAACGCTTAGCAGGGCCTTTAATAATTCGACCTTGAGCGTCGAACTGAGAACCATGACAGGGACATTCAAAGCGCGATCGCTCTGTTTTCCACTCCACAGTACACCCTAAATGCGTACACACAGGATTAATACCATATTCCGCAATCTTCGGCCCCTCATTAATCACCAAATAAGCAACTTTTGGCAATCCTTTCACCAGTACAGGAATCCCCGCTTTTGCGTTAGGAAGGAATGCAGAAACCTCAATAGGTTTTTCCTCACTATCTTCTGCCCTTACTCCTGGCAGATAATTTTCACACTGGGAATTGTAGGGAAATGCAGAACAAAGCTTTTCTAAGTCAACTTTTTCTTCGCTTTGTCCCGCTGTGGGAAAAAGTAACCCAATAGCAAGGCTTCCCGCTGTCCCAGTCACCATATATTGCAAGAATTGTCGCCGATTTCTGACCATAGTGTGAGCCTTCTGCCTTGGCTGTGAATAAGTCAAACTTCTTAAGGATTTTTTACCTTAATTTGTGTAATCATAGCACTCTGCTAACCATCAGTGCTATACATTTTAGACATTGAGAGCCAGGTAATTTTTCTGGCTCTTCTAGAGTAGTTATGACAAATTAATAACAAAAAAGAGTTAGTAAGCAAAGTAATTTTAAAATTCAGTTAACTAAAGTTCTTTCCTGAAGCTTGACTCAAGGGGTATTTTATGGTATAAATATTTTAATCTTGAACCATAAAAACAAATTTTTAAGAAAATGCCATCTAACTCACTGCTTCATTTTATGGCGTTGCTTAATCAGGGTATGAAAAAAATAATTTTAAAATCCAGAAGCTTTGTAGACGCTGGTTTTTATGAATTGCATATTTAGCCTTTCATACCGTAAATCAGCAACGCCGTAGTTGTGGATTGATTATTGGGTTGCGAGAATTGAATGAATGCTTAATTCGGTCGCTTTGCGTTAACGTACACAGCTTTTTCAAGGCCTGAAACGTCAGGGTAAATCCATTCTTTGCAGTCGTAACGGGCATCACCGTGCCAAAACGGGAAAATTGTACGCTAAGAGCGAAAGCTTTATCTAGTAAGCATCTTAGCCACTCATGTTCATATTTGGAATTTAAAGCAGGCAAGCGGTTTTGACAACTTACGCCCTTTACGGGTGAAAGAAAATAGGTATCGCTGAAATGCTTGAGGGATAAAGGTTTCAACCGATTCGTACAATTTTCCCGTTTTGGCACGGTGATGCC
>ENA-OFCI01000544-OFCI01000544.1-metagenomes-genome-assembly--contig:-NODE-544-length-22128-cov-3.451003_pt1 | contig 22128 bp, 16 predicted proteins | sample MGYA00153391_OFCI01 | MGnify analysis MGYA00153391
CGGGGTGTTGGCGACGGACCGAGCCAAGGGCGCCGTCAGCGTGGCGGACACCACCATCACAGGTCGGTAGCGCACTCCCGCAGGAGGGCGCGCGTGAACCGCCGCGGCTGCCACCGCCGACCCGGTGTTGGAACGGTCGGTAGCGTCACCGACCCTCGTGTCGGGCGAGGTCGTGTCGGGCGAGGTCGTGCCGGGCGGAGCGGTCACGGGTGGGATGGTGATGGGCGGTGCTGGCGTCTCGCCGAACCCCGAGAAGGGGGAGATGCCGGTTGGCGCTTGAGGAACTGCCATGATCCGCCCGCCGTCGTGGCCTGCCTGACCGAGAACCACGCCCAGCTGGGAAACCCCGATGATGGTGGCGGTCAGGACGGTCACCGTGCCCAAGGCCGCCACGGCAAAGGTCGACGGCAGGGTCGCGGTCGGTCGGGGTGGGACAACTATCTCCCGAAACGGTCTTGGTCGGCCCACCAAGCCACGTATCTGCATAGTGCGGGACTTTAGTACGCGTTCTGGACCGCCGTACGAACAACGCCAATATTGAGCCCAGCCGGTTGCATTCAGTGCGTGGTGGGCGTGCTGGAAGGCACGGCGAAGACTAGTTGCGTGGTGACTTCAGCGGCGCCGGCGACTGCCCTGATAGCGCTCTGGTACTGCGCCAGCTGCGGCGCGTAATACGCCTCCTTGGCAGCGACATCATCGGCCGAGTCGACTCGGTCAGTCTTGTAGTCAACCACCACGAGCCTCCCGTTGGGGGGCTCGGCAAGCAGGTCGATGTAACCCTCCACGAAGCGGTCACCGTCGCGGACGATGAGGTAGACCTCTCGCCAGGCGCGGCCCGACTGACCAGCCTGGTGCACCACCTCTGCGCGGAGCGCGGTGGCGACGCGATCTGCCACGTCCTTGACCAGGGCTGGGATCTCGGACTCGGCACAGGCCAGCTCAGCGAGACGCATGATCTCGCCGTCGTTCGGGTTCGCCAGGTCGACCAGCTCGAGCACACGGTGGACGGCCGTACCGATCGCTGCGCCCTTGCTGGATCCGCGACGGGGGTACTTTCTTGGCCCGGACTCACCTGTGGGTGCGTCATCCGGGGTCGTGTGGGCTCTTGACTCCTCGATGGCGGCCTCCTCAAGAACCGCCTTGACCTCTGCAGCCTTGACCAGGGCTGTTGGGCTCGTCGCCACCCGCGCGCCCACCGCAACCAGCAGTGCCTCGCGTTCGCCTGCGAACTCATCTCGGCCCGGCAACGAGCGCAAGAGGGCGCCGCCCATATCGCTGGGCAGAGGCGCCGTGGAGACCAAGCGGGTGGAGTCTGCGGACATGGCGTCTGTCACTGCCAGGCCGCTCGTTGACAGCAGGTCCCACACCTTCTGGGCATGCGACTTCGCGCCCGCCTTCGGTGGCTTGTGGTAACAGCCGAGTACCAGGTAGTCCATCGCCCGAGTCAGGGCGACGTAGAGCAATCGCGTTGACTCCAGCTTGGATTCCCGGTCGTCCGACGTGTTCGCGTCGGCATAGCCGTGGGTCTCCAGCAGACGCGCCTTGAGCCGGACCTGGGGCCGGCCGTCAACGCCCCACACGAGATTCGAGGCATGCCCCCCCGCTGATGACAGCCCGGCCACGATGGTGATCGGGAACTCCAACCCCTTCGAGCCGTGCACGGTCAGGATGCGCACCGCATCGTCGTCGCTTTCGGGCACGACCGTCTCCAAAACGTCGGCCTCATTCTCGATCTGGTGCACCGCCCAGTCCACGAAACCTCCCAGCCCAGACCCGCCGGCATCGCACCAGGCCCGAGACTGGTCGATGACGAACCTCAGCCGGCGCCAGTGGTCGCGCGGTCGTTTCGTCGTGGCGGTCAGCTCGATCAGGCGTAGGTCGCGAACAAGTGATGCCACGAGCTCGTTCACCGGCATCCACCAGCGAGCCTCATGCCAGCGTCGAAGCTCCGAAAGCCCAGCAGCGACAGGGTGATCCACCGGGAGCGACTCCGGCGCCTTGGCCATGTAGTTCCAATGTCCGCCAGCCGCGCGCCACTCCACAAGGGTCACGTCGGTGCAGGCCAGGCCGGGATGACGCAGTGCTGCAAGGACCGCGACCTCGTCGGAAGGACTGTCGATCGCCTGCAGCATCGTCACCAGGTCGCCCACCGCGTCCGTGGCCCAGACCAGTGAACGGCTCTCCACGCGATATGGCACGTCGCGTGCCTGTAACGCACGCTCGAGCGACCCCAGCGAGGTGCGGGTAGGCAAGAGGATCGCCACGTCGCCGAAAGACGCCGGGCGGGGCTCTTTGGCGCCAACGACCCATCCCTCCGCTTTGGCGCGCACGATGAGGTCGGCAATATGTGCCGACTCGCGCATCCGGATCGTCGCCATGTCTGCACCCGTCGGCCCGCCGAGCAGCCGCACGGGCGCGGCGTTCGCGTCCAGGCCGTCGTTGGCAGGCTCGGTCTTTCGGAACTCTTGGAGCGGGAGGTAGTCGATCCCTGAGCTGGCGTCGTCGCCAAAGAGCGACTGAAAGACCGCGTTCGCGGCGCCGATGACGCCGGGCACGCTGCGGAAGTTGACGGTCAGGGCCGTCTGTCCCTGACAATATCGGGCCCCCACCGTGCGGAACGTCCCGATGTCGGCCCGGCGGAAGCGGAAGATCGACTGCTTGGCGTCACCAACGAAGAACAGGCGGCCTTCCTGGACCGGCACTTCCATCCAGCTCTTGGTCTGTTGACCCGCCCGCGTCTGGTCGTCGTGCGACCCGGCCAACAGGTGCACGATCTCGACCTGGAGCGGGTCAGTGTCCTGGAACTCGTCCACCATGAGAACCGGCCAGGTCTCGTGCAGACGACGACGCATCGAAGGGGTGTCGCGCAACAGGTTCCGCGCAAACACGAGCAGGTCATGGAAGTCCAAAGAGCCCTCAGAACAACGACGTTCGGCCTCGAGCAGCACCCAGTTCTGCACCTGGGCGGCCAGCGTCTCGGTCACGGCCGCCCCGATGTCCCCAAGCAGCTTGAGCCGCGCGGCCTCGGCGATCGCCAGCGCCGCCACGACGTCCGCCTTGCTGAGACCAGCCCTGTCCCACGCGGCCGCCTGACCGCCCTTGGCCCCGAGCTTCGCCGTGAGCAGCTCGAGCACATCCATCGGGTCGGTGGCCTTGTCCAGAGCTTTCACTGTTGCGCTGGTGCGTCCCTCGAGACACGCGGTCAGGTTGTCATCGGATGGCCATTGCGCGCGGTCCTTCAGCGCCTCACGAAGAGCCGCGGTCACCTCGTGACCGTCGATGCGGGGGAGTGGGCGCACCTGCAACGGGTGGTCCACCAGCCGGTCCCACGACCCCGACATGGCACCTGCGATGTCGTGCAACGTGGTCAGGATGCGTGGGTCGATCGTCAGGCCGGCGAGCAGTTGGGGCCGCACGGCCTCATCCTCGAGCAGCTGGTCAAGAAAACCGCGCCACGCGTCGTCTGCGCTGACCGAGCTGGTCATGGTGTCGGCGACCCCGAAGCCCGGTGGCAGCCCGGCCTCGATCGGCGCTTCGCCGAGGATACGAGCCGAGAACCCGTGCAGCGTCATGATGACGGCATCCTCCAGCGACCCGAGGGCCGCCAGGCACCGCCCGCGCTGGACCTCGTCGTACTTCTGCTCGAGATGAGCACCCCGGCCGGCTCCCTCCAGACCCTCCCGGATGCGACTGCGCAGCTCCGCGGCGGCGTTCTCGGTGAAGGTGATCGCGGCCAGATCGCCGATCTTGTCGAGGTGACCTGTCGCCACCATGTGCACCACGCGCGCGACCAGCGAGGTGGTCTTGCCGGTGCCTGCCCCGGCCTCGACGAACAGAGTCTCGCTGTGGGAGGTGAGGATGCGTTCGCGCTGGGCGCGATCGGCTGGCTGGATCATGCGGGCGCCTGCTCGTCGGTGGTCGGTTGGGCGTCCTGCGGGTCAGCGATTTCGGCATAGGGGCGGATCGCCGGATCATCACGCATGCCGCGCCACTGTTCGAGCCTGGTCGAGGGGCACACCCGGTCGTAGGGGCAGTAGGAGCAGGCCTCCCACGTGTCTCGGGGAAAGAGCTTCGTCGCACCGGGATTCGCTGGGTTGATGCCGCCACGGATGCCGCCCACGACCACGTCCAGGACGTCCCGCAACCGCTTGATCTGAACCTCGTCGACGACACCACCGCGGTGCAGCTCACCCTGCTCCACGAACCAGAAGTACGCCTCGACCTGCGCCTCAGGCAGGTTGTACAGGGCCTGGGCGGCAAGGGCGTAGAGGACCAGCTGCAGCTTGCGCCCGCGGTCGATCAGGTCGATGGCGGACTTGGCCTTGCCGGGTTCGGGTATCGCGTCATAGCCGTTGCCCTTGCCGGTCTTGTAGTCGGTGACAATCAAGTCTCCGGACTCAGTCGCATCGATGCGGTCGATGGAACCCGAGAACGCCACCGGCCCCTGTGAGTCCAAGGCGATGAACAGAGGCTCGACCCCATGGCGACCGAAGGCCGCCTCAACATCGATGGGCCAGGACCGGCGTGTGGCACGGAGCTGGGTATCGCTGCCCAGGATGGCGCGCAGGGTCCGGCGCAGCCGCGCCAGATGGGCCGTCCAGAGCACCTTCCGACCGGTCAGGCCTCGAGCTTCGAGATCACGTGCGTCGGCCTCAAGAAGCTCGACTGCGACCGCGAGATCGTCTGTGGTCCATGGGGTTTGGGGCTCGATGCCGTGAGCGTCAGGCTTTCCGAGGTGAACGCGGAAGAGCTGCTCGAGCACGCCGTGGACCAAGGTCCCCTTGTCCCGTGCGTCGATGTTGTCCCCGCTCGCGCGGTCCTCCAGGTCACGGATCCCCAGCACCCGGCCGAAGAAGTGGCTGGTGGGACAGGTGGCCCAGTCCTGGAGCGAGGTCGCCGACATGCCACCATCCACGCGCTCACGCAGAGCTGCGGGAAGGGGGCCGGCGCGGCCGGTCCATGGGCCGAAGTCGCCCTTGGCCCTTGCCCTGTTGGCCTCGACTCCCCGCTGGAGTCGAGGGTCGTCGGCAGCAAGAGCGTCGAGGTCTCCGAGCATGGCCCGTGAGACGTCGAGCTCGTGGGCAGATGTGAACGTGGTCGCCCGCCCGAGCGAGGCAACAAACGATGGGTATGCCCTGAGCCAAGGTCGGTCGAGGGTGTCGATCTCACCGGCTCCGACGAGGTCGCCGCCGCTGAGGCGGGTCGCCTGCTCCAGGAACCATGGGGCCGCGAAAAGCCGTCTCTGCGAACGGGTATCCGCTCGGGGATAACTCAGCTCGAGACGTCGAGCGCTGTGCAGGGCCGCGAGCCAGCGCTTACGCTCGTCATGCCGGCGTGCCGTCACAGTGCGCAGATCGGGAGACATCACGAGGCGGTCGTCATCGCGCAGGATCACGTGCTCCTTCGTCCAGGGAGGGAAGGAGTCCTGGGTCATGCCGACGACGCAGAGCAGGTCGACATCGCTGCCGACGAACTGACTGAACGGCCCAACCAGGACTCCGCGGCCCAATGTTGTGCCGCTGGAAACTGATCGGTCCAGCTCACCACGTAGTGCGTCGAGAACCGTTGCCGCAGTGGGTGCTTCCACCGACTCGTCCAGCTCGGCGAGTGCCGCGACGGACGCCAGCACCGCGTCATACGAGCTCTGCTCGAGCGAGACCTCGAAGGCGAACTTGGGGTCGCGGCTGGACCACCCATCGACCTTCGGACGCCTTCCCAGCACGAGCGTCAATGCGGCAGTAAGCGACTGGGCGACCCCTGCCCATGATGTCGCGTGGACGACCTGCTCACTTGCCTCCGCAGCCGAGGAGACGAAGGTTGCGAGTGCGCGTGCGGCAGCGGCTCTGCTGTGAAGCCTGGCGATACGGTCGATCTGTTCGGCGCTGAGCTCGGCCGCACGTCGCTCCTGCTCAGCGGCATACAGCTCGAGCCGATCGGCCCACGTCGCTGCGCCACGAGCGACTCCTGCCTCCCTGGACAGGCGGTCCCACCGGTCGGCTGGCACGCGGTGACCTGCCGCGTCGACCAGCGGGCCTTCGGAGAGCCAACGGATCACGTCAGCGCGGGGAAAGTCGTGCAGCTGCAGATCCATCAGGCCCAGGGCGACGCGGCCCGTGATCGTCTGGCCCAGCGTGCGCTGTCCAGGCACGTGATGGGGCACTCCCGCGATCTTGAGCTGTTCGCGCAGAAGCCGCACATAGGGCGTGCCGGTCCGATAGGCGATGCCGATCCGCTCGGGGCGACACAGGGTGTTCGCCAACGCGGTCAGCACCGTGCGGACGACCAACCGGACTTCTTCCTCAGCGTCGGGGGCGACGGTCAGCTGCATGTCCGGGTATGCCGGCTGGCTGGGCTCTGCAGCTGCCTCGCCGATCGCCTCGTGCAGCCACCCGGTGGTGTCTGCGGGCGAGCCGGTGAGCACGGCGCTGAGGCGCCCACGGTCATGGAGGGCGCGCAGGAACGCCTTCTCCGGCGCGGTCAGCCGGCTGGGGGAGTAGAGGATCACCTCGGTCTTGGGGGCGTCGCCTGCGTCGATGGCCTCGATCGCGCGCACGAGCATCTCTCCGGGAGACACCAGGTGGCCGATGCGGGAGCGGTAGTCGGTGAACAGGTCCAACATCTCAGCGCCGTGGGCTGACAACGTGCTGCGGTCGACGCGGGCCGGGTCGAGCTGGACCTCATCGAGCTCAGCCATGAGGCCGTCGAGCAGGCCCAACGTGGCCCGGTGCTGTGCAGCCTTCGCCAACGTGCCGTTCGCGTTGGCAACGGTTGCCCGCACGGCCTGGCTGCGGACCGCGGCGGTGAGCGGCCGCGATACCGACGCTCCGGCGAGTGCGAGGTGACGGGCAGCGAGACGCTGGGCGACCTGCGGCAGGGCGCTGAACCTGACGTTGGCCAGGCCCGCATCACCGGCGACGGCCCGGCGCACGGTGACGCCCGCCACACCGGTCGGGACGATGACGTCGACGGCGGCCAGCGGATCCCCGGCCCGCACCTCGTCGAGGGCGGTTCGGAGCGCCTCAAGAGCTGCAGCCCCCGGCGGAGAGAACAGGATTTGACCCACGACACGCACCGTAGTCGCTGCTACTGACAGCAACTCCCAAGAGCCGTTCGAGCTGACCGCAGGCCAACGAGGGTGAACAAGCCGGTGTCCGCTCTCAGGTCGACGGCTGGATGGGGATGCTGACGCTGTCGCTGGGGGGCGCTCCGGTCGCGGGATGACCGCTAACAAGTGCACCTGACCCGGCGATAGTCGCCAACAGATCGGGATCGGAGTGGGTCGAAGGCTCGGCGACGCCGTGCTCGGTGACCACGATGCTGATCAGGTCGTGTGGCGTGACGTCGAACGCCGGGTTGAAGCCCTTGACCCCGGCCGGGGCCACCCGGACTCCGGCCACGCTGAGCACCTCGTCCTCGTGCCGTTCCTCGATGACGATGTCCTCGCCCCGCTTGATGGTCAGGTCGATCGTGGAGGACGGCGCGGCAACAACGAAGGGGATGCCCGCCCGCTGACAGGCCAGCGCCAGACTCACCGAACCCACCTTGTTCGCCGTATCACCATTGGCAGCAATGCGATCGGCGCCGATGACCGCGACATCGACCAGCCCTCGCAGGATCGTGCTCGCTGCCGCGCCGTCAGCCTGCACGACGTGCTCGATCCCGTCGTTCAGGAGCTCCCAGCTCGTCAGCCGGGCGCCTTGGAGCAGTGGCCGTGTCTCGTCGGCGTACACCAGACCCAGCCGTCCGCGCTGGTGCAGCTCGTGGATGATTCCGTATGCCGTGCCCCACGCGCTGGTGGCCAGAGCCCCCGTGTTGCAGTGTGTGACGACCCGCACCTTGTCCTTGGCCACGTGGGCGAGGATCCAGTCGGCGCCGTGCTTGGAGAGCTGCCGGTTCGCGGCCTCGTCGTCGGCCACGACCTGCCGTGCCAGTCCGAGCACTGTGGCTATCCCGGCAGGAACGGATGCTCTGACCTGGTTCACGCCCCACGCGAGGTTGACCGCCGTGGGCCGGGCATCACGAATCCGGTCGATCTCGCTCTCCAGCCTTGCCGCATCCCAGTGCTCATCATCGGCTTGGGCCATGGCAAGGGCGACACCGAGGGCCCCAGCCGCACCCAGAGCAGGCGCACCTCGGATCACCAGGTCCTGGATCGACTCGACCAGGATGTCGACAGTCGTGACGTCGATGTACTGCTGGGTGCCCGGCAGCAGGGTCTGGTCGATGAGCCTGATCGTCGGTCTCGGATCGTCCAGCCACTCAATCGCGAGCACCATCGAGTCTCTTTCCTTCGCAGCAGAGGAGGATGCAGCTACCGGAAGGTGCGCCTCCTGCCATGCAAGTGTGTCGCATGACGTGCGCGTGCGATTAAGGAGACTGCAATGCTGATGGCGAAGGAACGCGAGCTGATCGTCGAGCACGGCCTGCGAATGCTCAAGGACGGGCTGACGGTTGGAACGTCGGGAAACTTGAGCGTCCGCGTCGGCGAGAACATCGCCATCACCCCCAGTGGCATGGACTACGAGGCGCTGACACCGGCGGACATCTGCGTCATCACCCTCGACGGCATACATGTTGATGGGCCTGAGAACCCGTCGGCGGAGGTGCCGATGCACACCGTCGTCTACCGGTTCACCGATGCGCTCGCAGTCGTTCACACGCACCCCGTCTATGCCACGGTTCTGGGGACTCTGGTCAAAGAGATTCCGCCGATCCACTACATGCTGGCCCTCTTGGGAGGACCCGTCAGGGTTGCGCCGTATGCCCAGTTCGGCACGGAGAAGCTGGCCAGGAACTGCATTGTGGCGATGAAGGACCGGTATGGCGTCCTGCTGCAGAACCATGGCGCCACCACCTACGGTGGCACCCTTGCCAAGGCGTACTCCCGCAGCATCTACCTCGAGTGGTTGTGCCGAATCTATTGTGAGGCCAGGGCTATCGGCGAGCCCCGACTGCTCACTGCAGCTGAGTTCGACGCGGCTGCCGGGCCAGTGAGCACCTACGGCAGCCAGCCCTAGAGACGTCGGTGTACTGCGCGCCGTGATCGGAGAAGCGTCACGCGCTGGTTGGCGCTGCTGAACTGGGCGGCCCGGCGGCGTAGGTGACGATGTGCGCCATACGGCCCGCTGGTGGGTGGCGCAGCGGCAACACGATAGAAGATTCGTTTGCCGACCTCGATCAGGGCCAGGTAGGCCACGACCATGCCGACGAGTGCGGCGAAGAAGCCGCCGGGTAACGCCTGGAAGCCGAGCGTCTGCGCTAGCGGTGTCGCCGGTAGCAGAGCCCCCACCGTGACGACGCCAACAGCGGCCAGGGTCAGGGGCACGCTTGGGTGGCTGCGGAAGAACGGACTACGGCGGGTCCGGATCGCGAATATCACCAGGGTCTGGGTGGCCAGCGACTCGACGAACCAGCCGGAGCGGAACTGTGCGGGGCCGGAGTGGAAGACCCAAAGCATCACGGCGAACGTGGCGAAGTCGAAGACCGAGCTGAGCGGCCCGAAGTAGGTCATGAATCGGCGGATGAACGCGATGTCCCAGTGCGAGGGACGCCGCAGCTGCTCCTCATCGACATTGTCTGTGGGAATGGCCAGCTGGCTGGTGTCGTACAGCAAGTTGTTGAGAAGGATCTGGGACGGCAGCATGGGAAGAAACGGCAGGAACAGCGAAGCGCCGGCGGCGGAGAACATGTTGCCAAAGTTGCTCGATGTGCCCATCAGCACGTACTTGATGGTGTTCGCAAAGATCCGTCGCCCTTCGGCCACACCGTCGGCGAGCACGTTCAGATCCTTCTCCAGCAGGATCACGTCGGCGGCGTCCTTGGCGACGTCCGTGCCCGATTCGACCGAGATGCCTACGTCGGCAGCGTGCAGGGCGAGTGCGTCATTGACCCCATCGCCCAGGAATGCGACACCTCCGCCGGTACGCCGTTGGGCGCGCACGATGCGGGCCTTGTGCTCGGGACTGACCCGGGCGAACACGGTGGTCCGCGCGATGGCCGCGCCGAGCTCGGAGTCGTCGAGGGCCTCGATGTCAGTTCCAGTCAGTGCCCCTCCTCCGTTCAGGCCGAGGTCGTCGCAGACTTTGGCGGCGACCGCAGGGTTGTCACCGGTGACCACCTTGACCGTGATCCCAAGGTTGGCCAGGCGGCGCAGGGCCTCTGCCGCGTCCAGCTTGGGCGGGTCGAGGAACACCAGCAGCCCCATCAGCCGTAGGTCGCGCTCATCCTTGCCGGTCGGTGGACGCGGATCCTCAGAGATTCGGGTAGCGACGGCGACAACACGGTTGCCCGCTGCGAACTCGGCGTCCAGCGCTTCCCGCGCCGCCGCTGGGACGTCGACACAGCGGTCCAGAACGGTTTCGGGGGCGCCTTTCGTGGCCAGGGTCGGCTGGCCTTTGGTGTCGCGTACGAGGACCGAGACCATGCGACGTTCGTGGTCGAACGGCAGCACCCCAAGTCGGGTGTAGTCGGCCACCGAGGACCGCTGGCCCGCTGCGGCAGGGGAGTCCCACAACGCTTGATCCAGTGGGTTCCCTCCGACGGCGTGCCCATCTCCAACCGTGTTCTCCGTGGCCAGCAGTCCCCAGCGCAGCACCTCATCGGGGGTGGTGTCGCCGGTTGGCACGGCCCGCATGAAGCCGATTCGCCCCTGGGTCAGCGTCCCGGTCTTGTCGGTGAAGAGCACATCGACGTCGCCGAGGTCCTCGATACAGACCAGCCTCTTGACCAGAACCTTGCGGCGGCTCATCCGGCGCGACCCCGCGGCGAGGCTGGTGGACACTACTGCCGGCAGGAGCTGGGGGGTGATTCCGACGGCGATCGCGAGCGAGAACAGCAAGGCGTCGATGATCGGCTTGTGCAGGGCCACGTTGATCACGAAGATCGACGTGGTCAGACCTCCAGCGACGTACACCAGCAGCATCGAGAATCGACGCAGCCCGACCTGGAACTCCGTGTCGAGCTGGTGGGTGCTCAGTCCGGCGGCGATGTGGCCGAACTCGGTGCGGGCCCCGATGGCCACCACGACTCCCAGGGCGCTGCCCGCGTGGACCACGGTGCCCATCAGGGCACACCCGGACAGATCGGCCAGCGGCGTCCCGGCCGGGGCCGCGAGGGTGGTCTTTTCGACGGGCATCGACTCGCCGGTCAGCACGGACTCGTCGCATTCCAGGCTGGTGACCTCCAGCAGCCGAATGTCGGCCGGAACGATGTCGCCGAGCTTCAGCTTGACGATGTCGCCGGGCACGAGCGCGATGACGTCCACGGCGGCGGGTTGGCCGTCGCGCAAGACGACCGTTTGATGGCAGAGCTGAGAGTGCAGCGCCTCGGCGGCCTTCTCCGCCCGGTACTCGTTGACGAACCCGAGCCCGACCGACACGGCGACGATTGCCCCGATAATCACGGCATCGCTGCGCTCACCGACAAAGTAGGAGGCGATCGCCGCCGCCACGAGCAGGCCCAGGAGGGGGGAACGCAGCTGGTGCCAGAGCACCGGCAGCAGCCTGGCCCGGTGGGAAGAGACCGCATTCGGACCCCACCGTGCCTGCCTGCGGGCTACTTCCTCGCTGGACAAGCCGGACAGAGTTGTGTCGAGCTGTCGGAGAAGGTCGGCCGTCGCAGCAGTACCGGCTGCGGTGATGCCGATCTTGTCTGCATCCGGCTGTGTCGGCGCGGTGACGCTCACGATGCCGTGCCTCCATCGTCGTGGTCGGCGCACGTCTCGGAGGCAGCGAGGTGCGGTTCGGAAACAATCGTGATCACCCGCTCATCGTGTCGCTCGACGTCCAAGATCTCTAGCGACGACAGGCCCAAGCTCACGCGAATCTCACTCTTTGGGTAGGACGTTCGTGCCCCGCAGATGCCGGAAGACGAGGCTCGTCTCCGCGTGCTGGATGACCGGGCTCGCTGCGAAGTACTCGATAATGAAGTCGTGCAATGCGGTCGTATCTGTGGTTGCGACGTGCAACAGGTAGTCCGTTCCTCCCGCGATGTGAAACACCTCGATCACGCCGGGCAGGTGAGGGGCCAGGGTGACGAAAGCCTGGATCTGGTCACGGTTATGCGCCTGCATTCGGACAGCGATAACGGCCTGTATCGGCAGCCCGACAGCGGTCAGGTCGATGTCAGCGTGGTAGCCGCGAATGACGCCGGTTTCGCGTAGAGCCCGGACCCGCCCGAGACAGGTTGACGGGGCGATCCCGACGGCGGATGCGAGTGCGAGGTTGGGCATCCGGCCATCTTCCGCAAGGTGCCGAAGAATCGCGTAGTCGATCTCATCGAGTACGGGGAGTCGAACGTTGTTCACCGGCGCCGCCTCCAGACCTGCACCTTCCGAATAGATGACAGCATATTCGTGTTCATGACGAATATAGTACGTCATGTTTGCCTGTTGCCTCGTGAACTCTCGAGACTAGGACTCTCAGTTGAGCTTCAGGAGGCTTCATGAGCGCCCTAGAAACCCGTGCGGTGCATGCCGGTCGACGTGACCTCGCGGGGCTCGGCATACACGTGCCTTCGATCGACATGTCCACCACCAACCCACTGGCTGACGTCGAGTCCGGTGGCGACGCCTATGAGGCGCTCGCGACCGGTGGGCGGCCGATCCCTGGCGGCAGCGATGTCTACGGCCGGCTGTGGAACCCGACGGTCGCCCGCTTCGAGGACGCTCTCGCCGAGCTCGAGGGCAGCGCAGAGGCGGTCGCGTTCGCCTCCGGTATGGCGGCCATGACCGCTTGTCTGCTTGCCATGGGCGCCTCGGGCAAGCGGCATGTTGTGGCGGTCCGTCCGCTCTACGGAGGCACTGACCACCTGCTGGACAACGGTCTGCTCGGCGTTGAGGTCACCTGGGCTGGTCCCAAGGAGATCGAGCATGCCCTTCGACCCGACACCGGTCTGGTGATCGTCGAGACCCCGGCGAATCCCACCCTGGAGCTGCTGGACCTGGACGATGTCTGCGCGCAGGCCGGCGATGTCCCGGTCCTTGTCGACAACACCTTTGCCACCCCCGTTCTGCAGCAACCGATGCGGCACGGTGCAGCTCTTGTTCTGCACAGTGCGACGAAGTTCATTGGTGGGCACGGAGACGTGATGGGCGGCGTCGTGGCCGCAGGCCCGGAATGGGCGGCGAGACTACGACGGGTGCGCGCCATCACCGGCGGCATACTCCATCCGCTAGCCGGTTACCTGTTGCACCGCGGGCTACAGACCCTTGCCGTGCGGGTGCGCGCTCAGCAAACCAGTGGCCAGCTGGTCGCCGAATGGCTCGCCGCACACCCGTTGGTGGATGCCGTTCACTATCCCGGCCTCCCCGGATGCGATCCCAACGGCATCGTGGGTCGCCAGATGGCAGGACCCGGATCGGTGCTCGCATTCGAGGTGGTCGGCGGCTACCCGGCCGCGGCCGCGGTGGCCAATGCCTGCGGGCTCATCACCCATGCGGTATCTCTCGGGGGCACCGAGACCTTGCTCGAGCATCCCGCTTCGCTGCCCCCCCGGCCGGTCGCAGCCGAGGCCCGCCCTAACCCGGGCCTGCTGCGAATCTCGGTGGGACTCGAAGCCGCCGACGATCTCTGCGCCGACCTCGACCGCGCATTCCAGCAAGTCCCTGCCGTGAGTCGCAACGAGTCCTGAACGCGAGTCGACCGCTGACGAGGTCGAGTGGTTGCAAGATGCCGCAATACAGCTCTACCATCGCGCAGACTTGACACAATGGAGCCTCCATCGGGTCCGGGCAGCGAGGGTCGCGTGAGCACAGTAGTGAGTCAGGGAGAGACAAGACGTCGCATAGCGCGCCTGGTCACCGAGGTGATGTCGCCGGTCGTGCTCATCGTCGCTGTCATTCTGATCGTCGCGGTTCACTCGGCAGGTGCCGGCCGAGGTCTGGCGCTGGGCTTGGTTGCGGTCCTCTTTGCCGGTGGGATTCCGTACGCGCTTGTGCTCATCGGTGTCCGACGTGGACAGCTCACGGATCACCACATCTCTCGTCGCGAGCAACGGCCACCGATCATGGTCTTCGCACTTGCGTCAGTCCTGGTCGGTCTGGTGGTTCTGGGCTGGCTTGACGCACCGCGCGACCTCTTCGCGCTGCTGGCTTCGTTGGTTGTCGGAAATGTCTTGGCGCTCCCCATCACGTCGTTCTGGAAGATCTCGATCCATGCGGCAGCGGCCGCAGCCACAGTGACCAGCCTGGCGATCCTGGTCAGTCCGTGGTGGTTGATCCTCGTGCCCCTGGTCGTGCTGACCGGTTGGGCGCGAGTCGAAATCCGCGACCACACGCCGGGGCAGGTCTTTACCGGCGCGACCGTCGGCGCGGTTGTCGCGGCAGGAGTCTTGATCCTCGCGCCCTGAACGCGACAACCGAGCTGGGCGAAGCACAAGACCGAGATCACCGTTAAGCCGGCCGCCGTCACCCCTGGATGCTCAAAGGAACCGGGGAATGGCTGCGGTTCCGCCACGACGTCCCTGAGGCAGTCCAGGCACACGACGACGCGGAGCGTGCGGTCCCAGCCTGCCCGCGTGCCAACATCCAGCTGTGCGCCGCAACCACAGACACCTGGGCGTCGCAAGGCCAAGACCTTCACCGCGGCCGATGCCAACGGTGAGCTCATCCGCGCAGGCTACGTGGCGGATCCTCGCCGGCTCAGGCGAATGACCAGATCTGCCCGCGTCTTCAGCTCGGGGGTCAGCCGATCGGCCTGTGATAATTGTCTCCGCGGCATGGGGCCAAGAGCAGTCCGATGTCGGCGACGAGAGGAGCCAGGATGAAGATCGGTGTGATCGGCGCCGGGGGTGTTGGGGGCTACTTCGGAGCACGTCTGGCCCAGACCGGCAACGAGGTCGGGCTCGTGGCCCGCGGTGATCATCTGCGTGCTATTCGTGAGCATGGGCTGAGGATCCGCAGCGTCCTGGGGGATGCCACGGTGGCGGTCGTTGCCAGCGATGACCCGAGCGACATCGGGCCCTGCGACGTGGTGCTCTTCTGTGTGAAGTCCTTCGACACTGCGGCGGCAGCGGCGCTGCTGCCGGCTCTGCTGGAAAACGGGGGAGCGGTTCTCTCGCTCCAGAACGGTGTTGACAACGAGGAGATTCTTGCCGAGGTGTTGGGCGCGGATCGGGTGATCGGCGGGGCGGCATACATCTTCTCCTCCGTGGTTGAGCCAGGGGTTATCGAGCACACGGGCGGTCCAGCCCGCTTGGTCTTCGGGGAGCTGGACCGCCAGCCCAGCCAGCGGGCCGAGCGCCTTCTGCAGGCATGTCACGACTCCGGCATCGAGGCGGAGATCGCCAGCGACATCCGGGTCGTGCTGTGGACCAAGTTCGCGTTCATCTGCGCAACAGCAGGTATGACGGCCGCCACCCGCGTGCCGCTCGGGGACATCCGCAGCACCCCCGAGTCGTGGGACATGTTCGCTCGCGTGATCGACGAGGTTGTTGAGCTCGCCCGCCGCGAAGGAGTCCCGCTGGGCAGCGATGTCTCCGCCCAGCTGATCGGCTTTGCTGCCGGTCTCGAGCCACACTCCTACTCATCCCTGCACCATGACTTGGTCACCGGGCACCGGATGGAGCTCGAGGCCCTGCACGGCACGGTGGTCGCGCGCGCCAAACGTTTGGACCTGGCCGTTCCCTCGTGCGAGGCGATCAACGCGATCCTGCAACCCTGGGCGCAGCGAAGCGTCTAGCGTTCCGGCTCGCGGACCACGCTGTTCGCGCCTCCAAACGGGTCCGCAAGCGCTACGCTGCGGTAAGTTACTGGCCAGTATCATCGAGGAGTCGCCATGAACGAAGTGGGCGCGCAGACGGCGATACTGAACGGGCACGAGTTCTCCTACGTGGACATCGGCGAGGGTCCGGCGGTGCTGTTCATTCACGGACTCACCGGTTCGCACCGGAACTGGGCTCATCTGGTCGACAGGTTGAAGACCGACCACCGCGTCCTGGCGCCGGACCTCTTCGGGCACGGCGCGTCGGCGAAGCCGATAGGTGACTACTCGCTGGGGGCGCACGCGGCCACTTTGCGGGATCTGCTCGATCGGCTCGGCATCGATCGGGTGACCTTGGTCGGACATTCCTTCGGTGGCGGCATCGCGATGCAGTTCTGCTACCTCTTTCCGGAGCGGGTCGAACGTCTCGTCCTTGTCTCCAGTGGAGGCCTGGGACGTGACGTCAGTGCGCTGCTTCGAGCGGCAACCCTGCCCGGCGCCGAATGGATCTTGCCGCTCGTCGCATCCGGTTGGGTGCGAGGGCGGGCCGAGTCCGTGGGACGGATCCTCGCCAGGGTGGGCTGGAGGCCTGGCCCGGATGTTACCGAAGCCTGGCGCGGGTTCACGTCCCTGGCCGATGCTGACAGTCGACATGCCTTTCTCGCCACGACTCGCTCCGTCATCGACCCGGGCGGTCAGACGGTGAACGCCCAAGATCACCTGCTCACGGCCATCGCCATCCCCACCCTGATCGTCTGGGGGACGCAGGATCGGATGATTCCGGCCTGGCACGCGACCAACGCTCTTCAGGGGATTGCCGGCAGCCGGGTTGAGCTGTTCGAGGGTGCGGGCCACTTCCCGCACCTGGACGATCCCGAGCGTTTTGCGGAGCTGCTGGGCGAGTTCACGACGACCTGAGAGCTTCAGGCACAGACGATCGGCAGCGCGCTGGGCCCCAGAAGATCTCGGTCGCGGTTTCTCGAAGAGCAGCGCTCAGAGGGGCGCGCCGAGCAGCGGCCTCCGGCGCGGAATACATGGCGTCTGCCATCGCCTGACCGCTGGCCAATGTTGGTGGTGAGCTGGGTCGCGGGACCTTGCCCAAGGTTTCTCCGAGGACCGTCCGCAATAGTCGATGGATGAGGCGTCTGGCGCTTTCGCTCCCAGGGAGGCAAACCCATGACAATGATGATTCTCAATGCCGATGATCACTGCGATCGGTGCGGCGCCCAGGCCTACGTTGTGCTCACCGTTCCCGTCTCGGACTGTGGGGACCGGGAGCTGCTCTTTTGTGCCCACCACTACCGGCAGCATGAAGGTCAGCTCGCGTACTCCGGCGTGCGAGTTCTGCTTGACGAGCGATTTTCACTGCAGCCGGTAGAGAGCCGCGCGTGACCTGACCAGCCTGGCCTTTGCTCGCGGACTGTAGGGTGCCGTCGCGTCGAATCCGACGACTGCTCGTAGCCTTCACACATGTCACCTGACTATCCCCTTCGCATCGAAGGCAAGCTCGACCCCACAACCTCGCGTTGGCTGTGGATCATCAAGTGGCTACTGGTCCTTCCCCACGCAGTGGTGCTGATCTTCGTTTATCTATGGTCGCTTCTGACCTGGATTGTCGCCTTCTTCGCGATCCTCTTCACGGGCCGATACCCCAGAGGACTGTTCGACTACAACGTTGGCGTTCTGCGGTGGTCATGGCGGGTGAGCTTCTACTCGTCGGGGGCGTTCGCGACCGATAAGTATCCGCCCTTCACCCTTGAGGTCACCAACTACCCTGCGCGGCTTGACGTGGCATACCCGGAACACCTCAACAGGTGGCTGGTTCTGGTCAAGTGGCTGCTGGCGGTTCCGCACCTGATAATCGTGGCGCTCCTGGTTGACGTGACCGTGTCCTCCTCGGGGCAGCAGAACGGGTGGGCGTCGTGGGGTGCTTGGGGCCTGATCACCATCCTTGCGTTGGTTGCTGCCGTGATGCTCGCCTTCTCCGGCAAATACCCCCGGGGCTTGTTCGACCTGCTGATGGGCCTCAACCGCTGGGTCTATCGGGTGTGGGCGTACATGATGCTGATGACCGACGAATACCCTCCATTCCGGCTGGACCGCGGAGGCGACGACCCGACGACCCCGCAGGACTCGCCGGGGGTGCCCTTCTCGTAGGTCTCCTTGGAGCCCAGGGGTTGATCGCACCTTCTGGTGGCATTCCCTTGCGGCGTTCGGCGGGTGAGAATGGAGCAGCATGGCGGCCACGGTCGGGGCGTGACATACCGATCGCGGCCGCCTTGCGTCGGCCTGGACAGATCTTGGCGAACAGGGCGCTCACCTACCTCTTGAGCAGTCCGCCCCCGACCCAGGCGCGAATCGCTGCCACGTCTTGCGGGTTGAGCTCCATCCGGGCACCCCTGCATAGTCCGACGACGTTCTCGGCCCAGGTTTCGGCGACCTTCTTTGCGCTGGGCTTCGCCGTGAGGTCGAGCCCCGCGTACAGGACACCCGCGATCACCGTGTTGACCGAGGCCCTGCCGATCGGTTCACCGGCAGCCTGGCAGGCGTCGCGAACGCGCTTTGACGTCTCCGGCCGGTCGAAGGGGACCGCGCTCACGTCGTCGGCCAGCGTGGTGAGCAGGATGCGGTAACGCTCGGCCGGCAGGTTCGGGATGTCTGTCACATCGACCACCTGACGCTGCAGAGGCGGCAGGTCGACAGCGCCTGGGCTCGGAAGGTCCGCCAGGCTGAAGCGCTTCGGATCCCACACGAAACCAGGTGCGGGTCGTGACGCCGCCCCGAGCTCGTGGACCGCTTGGGCCAGCCATGGGAAGAACGCTCCTGCGCCCTCCCATCCGGACGTGAGCAGAGCCGGGTCCGCCTTGTGTGCGGCTTGTGCCACATGGCTGCCGGCCAGCGGGCGATCAGCCGAACGCACGAGGCGCAGGACGGCTAGGCGAGCCGGGCTGTTGGAGGATGGTGCACCTTTCGCAACGGCGGTCGGCGGCGAGGTCCGAGATGACGTTCGTCCCCTGTCGATTGTCGGCACGGCGGGTTCCTCCAGCGCTGCCGCTTCGGGATGCTTCACCAGCTCGGCGAGCTCGTCTGCGGTGATGACGGTGTCCGCCACAGCCCGGTAGGCGCTCGCGGCCGGCCCGGCGGTGATGATCGTGACGCGTCGATCGGCCGCGCGGCAACGCAGCGCGAGAGGTGTGAAGTCAGCATCCGCCGACAGGATCACGAACTCGTCGTACCGGGTCTCGGCGCTCAAGGCGTCCACGGCATCGAGCACCAGGTTGATGTCGGCGCTGCTCTTGCCCTGCTGCGTCAACGAAGGGCAGTCGACGACACTGAAACCCGCGCGCGTGAAGTTTGGCCGGAACTGTGAGAAGACGGAGGGGTTCAGGTAGCAGGCTCGGATCAGGAACCGCCGCGAAAACTCGCCCTCCGCGTCGTTGCCGGCCTCAAGCGCGGTGAGCCAATGGGTCGGGGCGCTGGCAAACGCCTCGGCCGCACCGGGGTCAAGGCGCTGCAACCCGATGTACACGTTGTCGAAGTCCACGAAGAGCGCGCATCGCAAGCGGCGCCCACCCTCAGCACTGTCAATCATTGTCATGAGGGCATCTTCCTCGTCTTGGCCCTGAGGGCCCTGTGCTCCGCTTAGGTTGGTCGGTATGGACCGTCCCTACTCGCCATACATGCCGCTGAAGCTTGGCAAGCCGCATCGTCGCAGACGGATGTTTCGCACCGCAAAGCTGAACATCGTCGGCGGGGCGGCAGTGGTGGGTTCCTGCCTCGCGGCCGCAGGCCTGGGATTCGCCGCAGGACGGCTTTTTGGGCTGCCGATCGCCGTGACCGCGCCGGCAGCCGCACTGCTTCCACTTGCCCTTCTCGTCGCAGCTGATCGCCGCAAGTGGAGGGCGGCGCTCGCCGCGTATGGGTGGGGTGGAACCGAGGATGAGGTCTCTGCGGTGGTCGCGGAGCTATTCCGCAGGGGAGTGGTGGCGAACGTCGAGATATGGGGCGAAGACGAAAGCGTGTCCCTTCAGTATCGGAACGCCGATGCTGGCGTTGTAGCGACCATCCTTGCCGAGCATGGCATTCCGGGTATGGACCATTGGCTCTAGCCGCCCTGAGCAAGTTCCCGTTCCCGGGATGACGGCCAGCGCCGCACTGATCCGGATGGCACCCAGCGGGTCTGGGCTGCCGTCGTCCAACAGGTACATGTCCCGTCGCAGCTCCGCCATCACCGAGGCAACCCGGTTGTCGTGACCGAAATGGCGTAAGGGAATGTAGCTGCCGGCTAAGGGCTCGTTCACGACGATCTGACCGATCAGGGAGCAGAAGCGTGGTGGCAGTGAGCGTTCACCCTCTTCGCCGGGGTCCCGCAGCACCCCCCGCCAGAGGTGCGGCTGTAGACGGCGCCGATGCCGACGGCATACAGCTCCTCATGCTCGTTGGGCAGTCACTCGGGGTCCACGACCAGGCGCGAGAGGCGGTTCACGAACAACCACGGCCAGGTCGAGACCTGTCCGGTGGCCAGCTTTGCCAGCTCGTCGGTGCGTGTGTCCGTCATCAGGCGAAGCTTTTCCGTGAACGCGTCGTCGTCGAGCAGGGTCTGCGGGCGGACGTCGTCCGGGATCCTGAGAGTAGCTCCGGCACCGACAAAGCTCTTCGGGCAACAGTCCCTGCGGGTATTGACAGACTGATATTCGAACTCCTACCGTCACATGTGTCCGATTTAGACTGAATTAGCCGAATTGGCCGCCGTCCCGACGCAGCAGTGCGCGTGTCGAAACTGGACCGCCCGTGAACCCACCGCGCGGACACCGAGGAGTGGTGCAGATGAACTGGCGTCGTGGCCTACCGATGATCGGCGTGATCGTCGTCGCAACGGCGGTGACAACTGGGCTGGCTGCCGCACACGGAAGCGCTGTCAAGACGCCTCAGCCCTCGGCTCCAGCGGACACGGCCAACGCCATCGACGACGACGCCACGACCCGGTGGACGACGGCCAGCAGCCAGCAACCGGGTCAGTACCTGTCCCTTGACCTCGGCCGCACCCGCACCGTTCGCCGGCTCGTCCTGGACACCGGCGCTGACGTCAACGACTTTCCTGCCGGCTACGCGCTGTCCACGAGCGCCGACGGCCTCGGCTGGAGCGCACCCGTGGCGTCCGGCGTGGGTCAGGGGCAGCTGACGGTCATCGACCTGCTCGCCGTCGACTCTCGGTACCTGCGTGTCACCCAGACCTCGACCGCCGCCCAATGGTGGACGGTCGCCGATCTACGCGTCTACGGCTGAGCCCGCAGCGCACCGGAGGTATGCAGCATGACCGCTTCCCGTTTGCGTCATCCCTGGCTCGGACGATCCCGCCCGGCAGCGCTCATCGCTGTCGCCGCGTCCGCCGCCTTGGTCACCGCGTTCATGGTTCCTGGGGTGGCGGCTTCTGCTACCACCACAGGAGGCTCGGCCGTCGCACCGAGTACTGGGCTCCCGTACCAGGACGCCGGCGTCCCAGTCACCCAAAGGGTCGCTGACCTGCTCGCCCGGATGACTTTGGCCGAGAAGGTCGGCCAGATGACGCAGACCGAGCGCGGCAAGGTGTACGTCGACGCGACCCTGATCACGACCTGGAATCTGGGCAGCATCCTGTCCGGTGGGGGATCCACGCCAACCGAGAACACGCCCACGGCCTGGGCCGACATGGTCGACCGCTTCCAGAAGGCTGCATTGGCAACCCGACTGCACATCCCGTTGCTGTACGGCATCGATGCGGTGCACGGGGACGGCAACATGTACGGGGCTACCGTCTTCCCGCACAACATCGGCCTGGGCGCCACCCGCGACCCTGCTCTGGTCCAAGAGATCGGGCACATCACGGCCTCGGAGACTCGCGCCAGCGGACCTCAGTGGAGCTTCTCGCCGTGCATCTGCGCTCCACAGGACGACCGGTGGGGACGCACCTACGAGGGCTTCGGCGAGGACCCGAAGCTGGTCATCCAGATGGAGACTGCCATCGACGGGCTCCAGGGACCGCCCGGACATCTGGCTGATCGCGACCGTGTGCTGGCCACCGCCAAGCACTTCGCCGGCGACGGCGACACGACGTACGGCACCTCCAAGGGCGACTACAAGATCGACCAGGGCATCACGATCACTAACCACCAGGACTTCTGGCGCACGTCCCTGCAGCAGTATCTGCCGGCCGTCCAGAAACATGACGTCGGCACCGTCATGCCGTCATACTCCAGCGTCGACTGGACCGAGGACGGCGTGGGCAACCCGACCAAGATGCACGCCAGCAAGGAGCTGCTCACCGACGTCCTCAAGGGGTCGATGAACTTCGGCGGCTTCGTGATCAGTGACTGGGAGGGCATTCACCAGATACCCGGTGACTGGCCGACCCAGGTTCGTACCGGGGTCAACGCCGGGATCGACATGATGA
>ENA-OFCI01000545-OFCI01000545.1-metagenomes-genome-assembly--contig:-NODE-545-length-22033-cov-3.545591_pt1 | contig 22033 bp, 17 predicted proteins | sample MGYA00153391_OFCI01 | MGnify analysis MGYA00153391
CACTGGATCCACTGCTCTGGCGCTCGGAACGGGTCGGCGAGCCGGCCTGGGACTCGTCGGTCGGTCGCGGGCGACCCGGGTGGCACATCGAGTGCACGACCATCGCCTTGGATCACCTCGGCATGGCGTTCGACGTCCAGGGGGGCGGCACCGATCTGATCTTTCCCCACCATGAGATGAGTGCCGTCCAGGCCTGCACCATCACCGGCACCTCGCCGTTCGCCCGCGCCTACGTCCACCAGGCAATGGTCGGGTTCGACGGCGCGAAGATGAGCAAGTCCAAGGGCAACCTGGTGCTGGTCTCGAAGCTTCGAACGTCGGGCGTCGACCCGATGGCCATCCGCCTGACCCTGCTGGCGCATCACTACCGGACGCCCTGGGAGTGGAACGACCAGGTCCTCGCGGACGCTCAGGGTCGACTGTCGAGGTGGCGCTCCGGGCTCTCCGGCAACGGAGGGCCGTCGGCCGACGGGACGATCGCACGGATGCGTGAGTGCCTGGGGAACGACCTTGATGCGCCCGGGGCCCTGAGCGCGGTCGACGAGTGGGTCCGGCAAAGCCTGGAAAGCGGTGGCACCGAACTGGGAGCGCCCGGTCTGGTCGGGCGGGCCCTGGACGCCCTCCTGGGGATCCGGCTCTAGCTGGGGGGTGGGTCCTCGCGCCGGCGAAGGTAGCGTTGGAACTCGCGCGCGATCGCCTCACCGGTGGCCTCCGGCAGCTCGGCCGTGTCCTGCGCCTCTTCCAGTGATCGCACGTACTCCGCGACCTCGTCATCGGACTCGGCCAGCTCATCCACGCCGTGCTCCCATGCGCGCGCCTGGTCCGGCAGGTCGCCGTGCGGGATGGTCAGGTCGAGCAGTTCTTCCAGCTTGGCGATGAGCCCGAGGGTGGCTTTTGGTGACGGGGTACCGCCCGAGTAATGCGGAATGGCAGCCCAGCAGGACAGGGAGGGAAGATCTGCCTGGCTGGCTGCATCGGCCAGAACCCCGACGATCCCGGTCGGACCCTCATAGGTGCTGGCTTCGAGGTCGAAGCGGTGTACGACGTCCTCGTGCTCTGAGGTGGCCGTGACGGGAATGGGCCTGGTGTGGGGCACATCCGCCAGCAGGGCGCCCAGGGTGACGAACTTGCTCACCCCGAGCTGCCGTGCGAACTCGAGAAGCTCGATGGTGAATGTGCGCCAGCGGGTCGACGGCTCGATGCCTTGGACCAGGAGGATGTCGCGGTCCAGCGACGTGGAGGTAGCCAACAGGATGCGGGTTGTGGGCCAGCTGATCCGGCGCTTGCCCTCATCGAGCACGACCCGGGGGCGGTTGACCTGGAAGTCGTAGTACTCCTCGGGATCGAACGCTGCGATGGGTTCGGCCTTCCAGACCTCGGCGAGGTGTTCGATGGCCGCGGTGGCGGCCTCACCTGCGTCGTTCCAGCCCTCAAAGGCAGCGATCATGATGGGGTCGCGCAGCTCTGTCACGTCCTCGAGCTGGATCACCAGGTGCCTCCATAAGTGCTCGTCGTGGGCTGAAGTGACCAGCCTACGTAATCCGGAGCGCACGGTGCCGCCACTCGCCGATAGACTTCGATCCGATCCCCCTAGTGAGAAGGCCCCCAACATTGAGCAGCCGCTCTGACCTCTTTCGTCGAACCCTTGCCGAGCGTGTCCTGGTTGCCGATGGTGCGATGGGCACGATGCTCCAGGCGGCTGACCCGTCCATGGACGACTTCCAGGGGCACGAGGGCTGTAACGAGATCCTCAACATCACCCGGCCGGACGTGGTGCGCGGCGTTCACGACGCCTACTTCGCCGTGGGGGTCGATGCGGTAGAGACCAACACGTTCGGCGCCAACCTGGCCAACCTCGGGGAGTACGGCATCTCCGATCGCATCTACGAGCTGGCCAGGGCCGGGGCGCGGATCGCAGCCGAATCCGCCGCTCACTGGTCGACTCCTGAGCACCCACGGTTCGTGATCGGTTCCATGGGACCCGGCACCAAGCTGCCCTCGCTGGGTCATGTTCCGTTCGCGACGTTGCGCGACGCCTATGCCGAACAGGCCCGCGGGCTGATCGACGGTGGTGTTGACGTCATCCTGGTGGAAACGTCACAGGACCTGCTGCAGGCCAAGGCTGCGGTCATCGGCTCCAAGCGCGCGCTGGCTGCTGCGGGCGAGACCCTCCCTGTCATCGTCCAGGTCACGGTCGAGACGACGGGCACCATGCTCATGGGCTCTGAGATCGGCGCGGCCCTGACCGCTTTGGAGCCTCTCGGGATCGACGCGATCGGACTCAACTGCGCGACCGGTCCGGCCGAGATGAGCGAGCACCTGCGTCATCTGTCGCGACACTCCAGGATCCCGGTCAGCTGCATGCCCAATGCCGGGCTGCCCATCCTGACCAAGGGCGGTGCGGCATACCCGCTCTCTCCCCATCAGCTCGCAGCAGCGCACACGCAGTTTGTCCAGGAGTTCGGGATCTCTTTGGTGGGCGGCTGTTGCGGTACGACGCCTGCCCACCTCGCGGAGGTCGTGAAGGCCGTCGGCGGGTTGCCGATCAAGCCGCGCCGACCACGGCCCGAGCACGGCGTCGCCTCGTTGTACTCCGCCGTGCCGTTCCGTCAGGACACCTCGTTCCTGTCGATAGGCGAGCGCACGAACGCCAATGGTTCCAAGGCGTTCAAGGAGGCGATGTTGGCCTCCCGCTGGGACGAGTGCGTCGAGATCGCCCGCAACCAGACCAAGGACGGCGCCCACCTGCTCGACGTCTGCATCGACTACGTCGGCCGTGATGGCGTGAAGGACATGCAAGAGGTCGTCAGCCGGTTCGCGACGTCCAGCACCTTGCCGCTGGTCCTCGACTCGACCGAGCCTCCCGTGGTCGAGGCCGGCCTCGAGCTGTTGGGCGGGCGCGCGGTGGTCAACTCCGTGAACTACGAGGACGGCGAGGGTGAGGGCTCCCGCTTCGCGCGAATCATGCCGGTGGTCAAGGAGCACGGAGCCGCCGTCATCGCCCTGACCATCGACGAGTCGGGTCAGGCCCGCACCTGCGAGCACAAGGTGGCCGTGGCCGCGAGGCTCATCACTGCGCTCACCGGTGAGTGGGGGATGAACGTCGCGGACATCATCGTTGACACGCTGACCTTTCCGATCGGCACCGGCCAGGAGGAGACGCGCCGCGATGGTCTCGAGACCATCGAGGCCATCCGCGAGCTCAAGCGACGTTATCCCGATGTGCAGACCACCTTGGGCGTCTCGAACGTGTCGTTCGGGCTCAAGCCGGCCGTCCGGGTCGTCCTCAACTCGGTGTTCCTGCACGAGTGCGTCAAGGCCGGTCTCGACTCGGCCATCGTGCACGCCGCCCGGATCGTGCCCATGGCTCGCATTCCCGAGGAACAGCGCCAGGTGGCTCTCGACCTCGTCTATGACAAGCGCGTCTGGGCTGGTAAGCCGGGGGAGAGCGAGCTGACCTACGACCCGCTGAGCCGCCTGCTGGAGATGTTCGAAGGGGTGGACTCGGCTTCCCTGAGAGAGACTCGCGCTGATGAGCTCGCCGCGCTGCCGCTCGAGGAGCGCTTGGCACGACGCATCATCGACGGTGAACGCCAAGGTCTCGAGGACGACCTGAAGTCGGCGCTCGACAAGGGCCACAGCGCGCTCGACATCATCAACGACAACTTGCTTGACGGCATGCGGACTGTCGGTGAGCTGTTCGGGAAAGGTGAGATGCAGCTGCCTTTCGTGCTGCAGTCGGCAGAGGTCATGAAGGCTGCCGTGGCCTATCTCGAGCCGTTCATCGAGGGAAACGCGGATGGCTCCGCACGTCAGGCGAAGGCCCGGATCGTGCTGGCCACTGTCCGTGGTGACGTCCACGACATCGGTAAGAACCTGGTCGACATCATCTTGTCCAACAACGGCTACGAGGTCGTCAACATCGGCATCAAGCAGCCGATCGCCGAGATCATTCGCGCGGCCGAGGAACACGAGGCCGACGCCATCGGTATGAGTGGACTGCTGGTGAAGTCAACCGTTGTCATGAGGGAGAACCTCGAGGAGCTCAACTCTCGCGGTTTCGCTGCCCGTTGGCCCGTGCTTCTCGGTGGGGCGGCTCTGACTCGCGCCTATGTCGAGAACGACCTGGCTGAGGTCTATGAGGGTGAAGTCCGTTACGCCAGAGACGCTTTCGAAGGCCTGCGCCTGATGGATGCCGTGGCTGCCGCCCGCGCCAACCCCGACCTCAGCGTCGCGGACACCCTGCCAGAGCTGCGCAAGCGCCGAGTCCGAGCCGTGGTGGCAGAGTCCGACGACGAAGCGCCAGCAGACACCAGACGCTCGGACGTCGCCCAGGACAACAGCATCCCCACGCCGCCGTTCTGGGGCAGTCGCGTGGTCAAGGGGATTGCGTTGGCCGACTACGCGTCATATCTGGATGAGCGCGCGACCTTCCTGGGGCAGTGGGGTCTGAAGGGCACAAGGGGTGAGTCGGGCGCTTCCTACGACGAACTCGTCGAGTCCGAAGGTCGCCCGCGGCTGCGGATGTGGCTGGACCGGATCAAGACCGACAGCTTGCTCGAGGCCGCTGTCGTATACGGCTACTTCCCTTGCTACAGCGAGGGAAACCAGCTGGTGGTCCTGCACCACGAAGAGGGCGCCGACGGCCAGAAGACTGGCGACGAGCGGGCACGGTTCTCGTTCCCGCGCCAGCGTCGTGACCGCCGTCTTTGCCTTGCCGACTTTTTCAAGACCCGGGAACGCTACGAGTCGGACGGCGAGCCGGATGTGATCGGCTTCCAGCTGGTGACCATGGGCTCGCGAGTGGCCGAGGCGACCGCCGATCTGTTCGAGCACAACGACTATCGCGACTACCTTGAGCTTCACGGTCTCTCTGTGCAGCTGACCGAGGCACTAGCCGAGCTGTGGCATGCGCGCGTGCGCGAAGAGCTCGGCTTCGGCGCCGACGACGACGGCGAGCTCAGCGCGATCCTGCGTCAGGGCTATCGCGGGTCCCGCTACTCGTTTGGCTACCCCGCCTGTCCGGACCTTGAGGACCGTGCGCTCCTCGTGGAGCTGCTCGACCCGTCGCGGATCGGCGTGACTCTCTCCGAGGAGCTGCAGCTGCATCCCGAGCAGTCCACCGATGCCCTGACTGTGCACCATCCCGAGGCCAGGTATTTCAATGCGACATAGCCTTCGAGGCGAAATAGCCTCCTGGTACATGAGAACTCGGCATGACATCGACTGAACACGGCCTTCCTCTCACTATTGAGAGTTTGGTCGCGACGTGACCGGCGCCCTTCCGGCTGCGGTTCTCTGGGACATGGACGGCACTCTCGTCGACACCGAGCCCTACTGGATGGCCGCCGAGCACGCACTGGTCGAAGCCCACGGTGGCGTGTGGACCGACGAGCACGCACGTCAGCTGGTCGGTAACGACCTGATGGTCTCGGCCGACTATCTCCGGGCTCACTCGCCGATCGAACTGGCCCCCCTTGAGATCGTCCATGAGCTGCTCGCCAGTGTCGTGGCGAGCGTCAAGGGGCATGTGCCGTGGCGCCCAGGTGCCCGTGAGCTGCTCGAAAGCCTTGTGGCACAACGGATTCCGTGTGCTCTTGTGACGATGTCGTGGGAGTCGCTGGCGACCGCGGTAGTGAGCCAGCTGCCGAAGGGCAGCTTTGCAGCCGTGGTCACCGGAGATGTGGTTCACCATGGCAAGCCTCACCCAGAGCCCTATCTGGTGGCCGCTCGCCTGCTCGGGGTTGACGTCAGAGCCTGCTTGGCGATCGAGGACTCGCCTCCTGGGGTCGCATCGGCGGTGGCGGCCGGAATACCGACCATCGCCGTTCCGCATCATGTCGAGGTGCCGGAGACCGTGGGTGCTGTTCAGATCTCATCTCTGGCCGGGCTGACCCCGCATGCCCTCTTGCCGCTCTTCTGTCGATGATCACCGAATCTGACTGCCCGTTGGCGATGGCTGGGTTTTGGCGCTGACTGTGAGATTGTGGTCGCGAAAGCAGCCATCACCTCATAGCGATCACCACCACGATGGTGGCTAGCGAGCCCGCGAACCCCAGGGGGTCGTGTTCGCGGCGGCGGCAAGGATCTCAGCAAGCTCCTCATGGCCTTGGGACACAAGACCGGCTGTCACGCGTACATGTGCGCCCCCACCCGGGATAACGTCGAAGGGCGATCCGGGCGTGACGCCAATCCCCTGGCTGGCCAGTCGAACGATGGCAGCGGACTCGTCGTGGACGGGCACCCAGAGATTGAGGCCGTCGCCATCGGCAACCTGTACGCCGCGTGAGATCAGCGCGGCGACCAGCGCAACACGCCGGCGGGTGTACTCATCGCGAGCGTGGTGGACATCCGCCACGGCCGCGGGGTCGGTGAGCAGGCTCAGGAGAACACGCTGCAAGACGCGGCTGCTCCAGCCTTGCCCCAGCTCTCGTCGGTGAATGACGTCTCGCAGTAGGTCGCTGGGCCCACCCATGGCCGCCAGGCGCAGGTCCGGTCCATGGGACTTGGAGAAGCTGCGGATGTGAATCACCTGACCCGGGATCCACTGACCCAGGCTGATCGGTGCGGTGGCGGCGACGGCGCCAGCAGAGTCGTCCTCGACGACCGGAGCCCCCGTCCCGCCGAGGATTGCTGCGAGGTCCTGGGCACGTGGTCCGGTCATGGACGCACCCGTCGGGTTCTGCGCCCTCGGTTGCAGGAACACGGCCGAGATATGACCGAGCAACGCCGTCGCCAGTGGTTCGGGGACCAGTCCGGCCTCGTCGACGGGCACGCCGACCGTCTCGACACCGATGGACTCGAGCAGGTCCAGCAGAGGAGGGAAGCAAGGGTGCTCCACGATCACCCGGTCGCCGAATCGGAGCAGCGTTCGCGATACCAGGTCCAGTGCGTCCATGGCGCCGTCCACCACCATGAGCTCGTCCGTGGCGTACGGCCACTGGGCCTTCAGAATGTCGAGCAGTCCCGGCAGGACCGGGTCGTCAAGATAGCTGCCGGGTATGCCGGCAGTGCTGAGCTCGCTCAGGGCCAATGAGAGGTTTGGCAGCAGAGCTGGGTCGGGGATCCCCGTGGACAGGTCCAGGGCGAAGTCGAGCTGTCGTTCGAGGGCCCTGCGGTATCTGCCGGCAGCGGGTTCCCGAAGGTCGGCGACGGTCGTGCCGCGACGGCCGTCAGTTCGAATGGCACCCGAACGAGCCAGCAGCGCCCATCCAGCACTGACTGTGGTGGGGGAGAGGCCGAGCGTGATGGCCAGCACCCGGATCGGGGGAAGCCTTGATCCTGGCCGGAGAACACCGTCACGGACAGCACGGCTCACGGCCTGGGCAAGGCCACGGGAGCTGAGCTCGTCGAGTCGCCCCTCGATGGCCTCAAGCACTGTTTGCATGTTTGTAACGTAGCAATTGTCATATTGTGTGATTAATAGGTGACACGTATTCTGACGCCATGACCGAGGGCATCCCACACACGCAGCGCCTCCCCCAGGAACAGGGCAGCTCAAGGACAGACGCCAGCCCTGAGATGCATCGCCTCTCGCACTGGGTCGATGGTCGCGATACGCCAGGGCGCTCAGGTCGAACAGCGCCCGTCTACAACCCGGCTACGGGTCAGCAAAGCGCCGAGGTGGATCTGGCCAGCGGGGGCGAGATCGACGATGCGGTTGTCAAGGCCGTCGCCGCATCGAAGGACTGGCGGCATGCGTCCTTGTCTGCGCGCTCTGGCGTGCTCTTCGCCTTTCGTGACCTGCTTCACGAGAGAACCGACGAGCTCGCCGCGATCATCACGGCCGAGCACGGCAAGGTTCTCTCCGATGCGGCCGGCGAGATTGCCCGCGGCCTGGAGAACGTCGAGTTCGCCACCGGCCTGCCCCAGCTTCTCAAGGGCGGGTTCTCCGAGCAGGCCGCCACGGGGGTGGACGTCTACTCGATCCGCCAGCCCCTGGGTGTGGTTGCTGGCATCACCCCGTTCAACTTTCCGGTGATGGTGCCGCTGTGGATGTGTGCCAACGCCATCGCCTGCGGAAATGCGTTCATCCTCAAGCCGAGTGAGAAGGACCCCTCGGCATCGTTGTTCCTCGCGCAGATGTGGAAGGACGCCGGGCTACCGGACGGCGTTTTCACCGTGGTCCAAGGCGACAAGGAGGCCGTGGACGCACTGCTGGCCCATGCCGATGTTGCCGCCGTCAGCTTTGTGGGCTCCACGCCGATCGCCAGGTACATCTACGAGACCGGCACGGCACATGGCAAGCGTGTCCAGGCCCTTGGCGGTGCCAAGAACCATGCTCTCGTGCTGCCTGACGCTGATGTGGAGATGGCGGCGGACGCAGTAGTGTCCGCGGCATACGGCTCGGCGGGTGAGCGTTGTATGGCGCTGTCTGTCGCGGTCGCGGTGGGTGATGTTGCAGACCCGCTGGTCGACGCCATCGCTGCGCGGCTTCCCAAGCTCACCATCGGCGACGGCACCCACCCGAACAGCGACATGGGTCCGCTGATCACCGCAGCCCACCGCGACAAGGTTGCGGGCTACATCGGTGCCGGTGCCCAGCAAGGGGCCACCCTGGTCGTCGACGGCCGCACCGAGGACGTGCCCTCCGAGGGGTTCTTCCTGGGGACGACGCTGCTGGACCATGTGACTCCCGAGATGACCGTCTACACCGACGAGATCTTCGGGCCGGTGCTGTGTGTCGTCCGGGTTGAGACCTACGAGCAGGGCCTGAAGCTGATCAATGACAACCCCTATGCCAACGGGACGGCGATCTTCACCCGCGATGGCGGGGCCGCGAGGGCATTCCAGTTCGACGTCGAGGTGGGCATGGTGGGCATCAACGTCCCCATCCCAGTACCGGTGGCCTACTACTCCTTCGGCGGCTGGAAGGACTCGCTGTTCGGCGACACCCACATGTACGGAGCCGAGGGCATGAACTTCTACACGAGGGGCAAGGTCGTCACCTCTCGCTGGCCCGACCCCGCAACCTCGAGCGTCGACCTCGGTTTCCCCCGCACACGTTAGGACTGCTGCGTTGAGCCAGACATCACCATCGGCGCCCCCCTCGAGCCCATCAGGTTCCATGGACGAGGCCCGGGTCCGCGCGGACGACCGCTCGCACGTCTTCCACTCGTGGTCCGCCCAGGCCCAGATCGACCCGCTTCCGATCGCCTCCGCCTCGGGTTCCTACTTCAGCGACTACTCTGGCAAGCGCTATCTCGACTTCTCCTCACAGCTGGTCAACGTCAACATCGGGTACCAGCACCCCAAGCTCGTGGCCGCGATCCAGCAGCAGGCAGCCAAGCTCTGCACCATCTCGCCGGGCTTCGCCAACGATGCCCGCAGCGAGGCTGCCCGGCTGATCGCCGAGATCGCTCCAGGAGACCTCAACGCCGTCTTCTTCACCAACGGTGGCGCCGAGGCCAACGAGAACGCGATCCGGATGGCCCGGCTGCACACCGGACGGCACAAGATCCTGGCCGCCTACCGCAGCTATCACGGTGCCACGGCCGGAGCGATTGCCCTCACGGGTGACCCACGCCGCTGGGCCTCCGAGCCCGGCGTGCCCGGGATCGTCCGTTACTGGGGCCCGTACGCCTATCGCTCGGCCTTCCATGCGACCACGGAGCAGGAGGAGTCGGAGCGCGCGCTGACTCACCTGAGGGACCTCCTCATGGTCGAGGGATCCCACACCGTTGCGGCGGTCATTCTGGAGACCGTGGTCGGCACCAACGGAATTCTGGTCCCGCCCCCTGGATATCTTGCCGGGGTCCGCGCGCTGTGCGACGAGTTCGGCATCGTGCTGATCGCCGACGAGGTGATGGCCGGTTTCGGCCGTTGCGGCGAGTGGTTCGCCGTCGACCACTGGGGTGTCAAGCCGGACCTGATCACCTTTGCGAAGGGCGTCAACTCCGGCTATGTGCCGCTGGGGGGCGTGGTCATCTCGGACCCGATCGCTGCAACCTTCGCGGACCGGGCCTTTCCCGGCGGCTTGACCTACTCGGGCCATCCGCTGGCATGCGCCGCCGCGGTGGCCTCGATCAACATCTTCCGCGAGGAAGGCATCGTCGAGCATGCTCGCTCGCTGGGGACGGACGTGATCGGACCCGAGCTGCTCGCGCTGGCCGAACGCCACCCCTGCGTCGGTGAGGTTCGCGGGCTGGGCGTGTTCTGGGCGCTGGAGCTGGTACGTGACCGCGAAACCCGTGAGCCGCTCGTTCCGTTCAACGCCAGCGGTCCCGACGCCAAGCCGATGGCTGAGTTCGCTGCAGCTTGCAAGGATCGGGGCTTGTGGCCGTTCGTCCACTTCAACCGTACGCACGTCGTGCCGCCGTGCACCACGTCCGACGAAGAGATCAGGGAGGGTATGGCGATCCTTGACGAGGCGCTGAAGGTGGCCGACGCACACTATGTCGGACACTGAGCAGAGGTCAGTCGGTGGCGAGAACGATCGCAGCCGACGCGTGTGGGTCGAGAGCCAGGACGGCCGCGCCATCGGGTAGCGGCGGGGGTGTGCCACCCCACGCTGGACACAACGCACGGTGGTCGCACCAGTCGCAGAGCCTGGACCTGCTGGGCTGCCAGTCACCGGTTCGGGCGGCGGTCTCGATAGCCTTCCACAACGCTTTGAGCTTGCGTTCGACACCGAGCAGATCCGCCTCGTCGGGGGCGTAGCGAACGATCTCGGAGTTGCCCAGGTACACGAGCTGCAGCATCTTCGGCACGGCGCCACGCAGGCGCCACAGCACCAACGCGTAGAACTTCATCTGGAACAGGGCCTTGGCCTCGAAGAGCTCCGACGGTGACCGCCCAGTCTTGTAGTCGACCACGCGCATCTCGCCGGTGGGCGTGAGATCGAGCCGGTCGACGTATCCGCGCAGCGTCAGCCCGTCAAGATCGGTCTCGACGTAGAGCTCACGCTCGGCGGGCTCCAGGCGGGTCGGGTCCTCCAGCGTGAACCACCGCTCGATCAGGGAGACGGCGTCGCCGAACCAGCGGGCCTCGGCGTCAAGGTCCGTCCCGTCCACGAGCTCGGCCAGCTCCGGCTCACCCTCGAGCAGCGCCAGCCACTGGGGCTGGACCAGGGCCCTTGCTGCCGCGATGGTGCGACCCTCCGCCGGGAGGTCGAAGAGCCGCTCCAGCACTGAGTGCACCAGCGTGCCCCTGGCGGCGGCGGGGCTGGGCGCAGACGGAAGCTTGTCGATCACCCGGAAGCGATAGAGCAGCGGACACTGCATGAAGTCTGATGCCCGGCTCGGGGACAGTGCGGCAACCATGCAGGGCACTCTAGGTGGCTGCACTGACATGGTCGTCACTGACCGCAGTGGGCCGACTCGTCCTGCGCACTGACGACGCGCGTGTTGACACGGTGAGCATTCGCATAGAGTGTCACCTCATGTCCGCCAGTGCAGAGAGCTCAGGGCGTTCCGCCTCTGGCCTTCGCCTGGCCACCATCGGCGGGGTGCCCGTCTACATCGGCAGGTCGTGGGCGTTCATCGCCGTGATCATCGTGGTGACGTACGGCCCGCAGATCGCGAGCAGCCGCCCCGACCTCGGACTCGGCGCCTACGCCGTTGCCCTGGCCTATGCCGGTCTACTGCTGGTCTCGGTGCTCGCCCATGAAGCAGCTCACGCCGTCGTGGCCACCCGGTCGGGGTATCGGGTGGCCCGGGTCGTGGCCGATCTGTGGGGCGGGCACACGGCATACGACTCTTCCACGGCACGACCTGGGGCAAGCGCTCTGGTGGCTATTGCCGGCCCTGGCGCCAATGCGGTGCTGGCTCTGGTTGGCTGGTTGGCGTTACCTCATATCCTCGGCGACATCCCTTTCCTGCTGGTCTATGCGATGTTGTTCACCAATGCCTTTGTCGCGGCGTTCAACCTGCTGCCGGGACTTCCGCTGGACGGCGGCTTCCTCGTTGACTCCCTCGTATGGCGGCTCACGGGCAGCCGTGAGAGCGGGCTCATCGCCGCTGGTTGGTGCGGTCGGGTTGTGACGGTCCTGGTCGTTCTTGGCCTCGTGGGTCGGCCGATCCTCAACGGCCAGCCGCCGGATCTGTTCATCCTCGTCTGGGCATTGTTCATCGGCGCCTTCTTGTGGGTGGGCGCCACGAACGCGATCCGCTCAGGACGCGGCGGCCGGCTCCTGGCCGGCATACGCATCGACTCCGTGTGGCGTCGCGCGGCATCCCTTTCTGCGCGAGCGAGCGCGGCACAGGCGCTCGACCTTCGCGTCAGCGGGCCGGGTGGCACGGCCGTGGTCGTCGAGGACGACCTGGGCAACCCGATCGGTCTCCTGGACGATGACTCCCTTCGCGCGATCCCCGAGCAGTCACGTGCGAGCGTCTCCGTCACCAGCGTGATGCTTCGGCAGCCTGACGGATGGGTGGTCGAGGCAACCCCGGACCAGTCGATCGCCACCGTCGTCGGGGCGATGCAGCGACTCGGGATCGGTGCGGTGCCGGTGCGGGGTCCCAACGGCAGGATCGACGGAATCGTCCTCGCCACTGACCTTGAGGCCGCACTGTCACGGGGCTCTGCTCAACGGACCTAGACTTGCCCGCCATGAGCCAGGGCACGCCCGAACAGCCGAATGACCGCACCAGTCCGGATCCGATCGCTGAGCAGGTCGCCACCGGGGCACACCTGCGCCGCGGACCATTCACCGTGGGTGAGCGCGTCCAGTTGACCGACCCCAAGGGGCGCCTGCACACCATTACCCTCGTGGAGGACAAGGAGTTCCACACCCACCGTGGCCGGCTCGCTCACAACGACCTGATCGGCGCTCCTGACGGATCGACAGCCAAGAACACGGCGGGGGTCGAGTATCTCGCCGTCCGTCCGCTGCTCTCCGACTACGTCCTCTCGATGCCGCGTGGCGCTGCCGTGATCTACCCCAAGGACGCCGGCCAGATCGTGGCCATGGCGGACATCTTCCCGGGAGCTCGGGTGGTCGAGGCCGGTGTCGGGTCGGGTGCTCTGAGCATGTCGTTGCTTCGGGCGGTCGGCGACCTTGGGCACCTGCACTCGTTCGAACGGCGCGAGGACTTCGCCGAGATCGCGCGCGGTAACGTCGAGAGCTTCTTCGGTGGTCCCCACCCGGCCTGGCAGGTCACCATCGGCGATCTGGTGGAGGCTCTGCCGACCGCCGTCACGCCAGGCACCATCGATCGAGTCGTCCTGGACATGCTGGCTCCCTGGGAGTGTCTGGACGTCGTCGCGGATGCCCTGGCGCCCGGCGGTGTCCTCATCTGTTACGTCGCCACTACCACGCAGCTCTCGCGGGTGGCCGAGGCGTCGCGTGCCCACGGGTCGTTCACCGAGCCAGCCGCGTGGGAGTCCCTCGTCCGCGGCTGGCACCTTGAAGGGCTGGCGGTCCGACCTGAGCACCGCATGCACGGGCACACCGGCTTCCTGATCACGACCCGAAGACTCGCGCCCGGCATCATGCCTCCTCTGCGCAAGCGTCGGCCGGCCAAGGGCAGCTATGACGATGAGTCAGTCGCCGGCGAATGGTCCCCAGAGGACGTGGGGGAGAGGCTGTTGTCGGAAAAGAAGATCCGACGTGTTCGGCGATCTTTCATGGATACCTTCGCTCCGGCCGCGGTCTCGGGTTAGGGTCGGATCGTCGATCTCGAACGGGACCGACGGCGCCCGCGAGGAGGTTCCGAGATGTCCGACAACTCGCCTCAGCATGAGGAGCAGCATGAGTCCCCGGTCGAGCCGGTCGACCCGGCCGAGGCCGAGCGCCAGCAGGCCCTGCTTTCCGAGGAGGTTGCAGCACTCCGACGCCGTCTCGAGGACTCGCCGACTCGCGCGCCAGACCTCGAGAACCGTGTGTTGCAGATGCAGACCTCGCTGTCTACGTTGTCCTCCCAGAACGAGCGCCTCGTCCGGGCACTGAAGGAAGCTCGCGAGCAGATCATCATTCTCAAGGGCGAGGTCGACCGCCTGGCCCAGCCGCCGTCGGCCTACGGGTTGATCCTTGAGTCCTACGACGACGCAACGGTCGACATCCTCACCGGTGGTCGCAAGATGCGGGTCGCCGTGTCTCCCTCGGTCGACCCGAGCGAGCTGTCCTCCGGACGCGAGGTCATGCTCAACGAAGCACTCAACGTCGTCGCAGCCTGTGGCTTCGAGCGGATCGGCGAGATCGTCATGCTCAAGGAGCTTCTGGGCGACGACCGGGTGCTGGTCGTGGCGCACGCTGATGAAGAGCGCGTATGCCGGATGGCCGAAAGCCTTGACGGAGAACCGATCCGGGTTGGCGACGCGCTGCTCCTGGACTCGCGTTCGGGCTTCGTCTACGAGCGCATCCCTAAGGCCGAGGTCGAGGACCTGGTCCTCGAGGAGGTGCCGGACATCGACTACTCCGACATCGGCGGCCTGGCCAGTCAGATCGAGGCGATCCGCGACGCTGTCGAGCTGCCCTACCTGCACCCCGATCTGTTCCTGGAGCACAAGCTCAAGCCACCCAAGGGTGTCCTGCTCTATGGCCCGCCCGGATGCGGAAAGACCTTGATCGCCAAGGCCGTCGCGGCCTCCCTGGCCAGAAAGATCGCGGCCAAGGAAGGAAAGCCGGTCGGCAAGTCCTTCTTCCTGAACATCAAGGGTCCAGAGCTGCTCAACAAGTACGTCGGTGAGACCGAGCGGCACATTCGCCTGATCTTCCAACGGGCTCGCGAGAAGGCATCCGACGGCACACCCGTGGTGGTCTTCTTCGACGAGATGGACGCACTCTTCCGCACCCGGGGCTCAGGCGTGTCCTCTGATGTCGAGACGACGATCGTGCCGCAGCTCCTGTCCGAGATCGATGGCGTGGAGCGTCTCGAGAACGTCATCGTCATCGGTGCCTCCAACCGCGAGGACATGATCGACCCCGCGATCCTGCGCCCGGGCCGGCTTGACGTAAAAATCAAGATTGAGCGTCCCGACGCCGAGAGTGCCCGAGACATCTTCAGCAAGTACCTCACCGACGACCTGCCGCTGCACGAGCACGACCTGGCCGAGCATGACGGGTCTGCGCGGCACACGGTCGAGGCGATGATCCAGGCTGCCGTCGAGCGGATGTACTCGGAGATCGAGGCCAACAGGTTCCTGGAGGTCACCTATGCCAATGGCGACAAGGAGGTCCTCTACTTCAAGGACTTCAACTCCGGCGCCATGATCCAGAACATCGTGGACCGGGCCAAGAAGATGGCGATCAAGGACTTCCTCACGACGGCCCAGAAGGGCATCCGGATCGAGCACATGCTCGCCGCCTGCCTTGATGAGTTCAAGGAGAACGAGGACCTGCCGAATACCACCAACCCCGACGACTGGGCGCGTATCTCGGGCAAGAAGGGCGAACGCATCGTCTACATCCGCACGCTGATCACCGGCAAGGATGGCTCCGAGCCGGGTCGCTCCATCGACAACGTTTCCAACACAGGTCAGTACCTCTGAGCCGATGCTGCGTCAGCCATGGCGCAGCAGGGCATCATGCACGTCGGCGTGACGTCAGCAGCGCAAAGGCCCAGCGCCAGCCCAACAGGGCTGCGCCCAGGAACAGCGTCGCAACGATGACAAACGCGAAGGCTGTTCCTTCGTGGGTGACCCTTCGAAGCACCATGCCCAAAGAGACTGCCCCCAGCCACACCGGTACGCCCTCGCGCACGCGCAGGGGGACGCGCCGGAAGATGAGCAAAGAGATGAGCCAGCCGACTGCCATCCCGGCCAGGAAGGGCCAGGCGGTAGCCACAATGTCGGCCAACGTGCCGGTCTCGGAGTGGTTGCGCCTGCCGATGGCGGCAAACACGGCGATGAGGACTGTGTCGAGAGCCAGGGCTGCAGCGGTGCGCACGTGGCGACCTTAACAATCTTGAACTGCGACAGCGGCGTCTCACCTGTCCAGAACCCGCGAGCAGCAGAGCCGGTCGCCTAGGCTGGCAGCATGACGGTGCGTCGGGTGATGGGGATCGAGACGGAATACGGCATCTCGGTGCCCGGCGATCCTACGGCCAACCCGATGCTGCTGTCCGGCCATGTGGTCAACGCCTATGCGAGCACACGAGGATCGCGCGCGGGCAGGGCCAGCTGGGACTATGAGGACGAGATGCCGCTGCATGATGCACGCGGGTTCGAGGTCGCCCGGCAGCTTGCGGATCCCAGCCAGCTGACCGACGAGGAGGACCCCACGCTGGCCAACGTGGTGCTCACCAACGGTGCCCGCCTGTATGTCGACCACGCTCACCCGGAGTACAGCTCGCCGGAGGTGACCTCACCACGGGCGGCCCTGCGCTGGGACCGGGCAGGCGAGCGGATCATGCTCGAGTCGGTTCGGCGTCTGTCGGCGGTTCCGGGGACGGCTGGCGTAAACATCTACAAGAACAACACCGATGGCAAGGGGGCGTCCTATGGGACGCACGAGAACTATCTCATGCGTCGTGAGACGCCGTTCTCGGAGATCACCCACAATCTGATCCCCTTCTTCGTGGCGCGCCAGGTGATGTGTGGCGCGGGCAGGGTTGGTATCGGCCAGGATTCGGCGCAGTCCGGGTTCCAGATTGCTCAGCGCTCGGACTTCTTCGAAGTCGAGGTCGGCCTGGAGACGACGCTCAAGCGGCCCATCATCAACACCAGGGACGAGCCACACGCCGTCGCTGATCTGTACCGCCGCCTGCACGTGATCCTCGGTGACGCGAATCAGTGTGATGTCGCCGGCCTTCTCAAGATGGGCACCACCAGCCTGGTGCTGGCGATGATCGAGGACCACGAGCTCAGCGTTGACCTCAGCGTCCGCAAGCCGGTCGCCACTCTGCATGCCGTGTCCCATGACCCCGGTCTGAAAGAGCTCATCGAGCTACGTGATGGTCGGACCATGACTGCCGTTCATCTGCTCTGGGCCTACTACGAGCAGGCCGAGCGCTACCTGGAGTCACGTCTTTCCGGTGGCATCGACGACGACACGTCGGAGGTGATGTCGCGCTGGGCTTCGGTACTCACCAAGCTCGAGCGAGATCCGATGGAATGTGCTCGTGAGATCGACTGGGTTGCGAAGCTGGCACTGCTGCAGGGGTATCGGGACAGGGACGGGCTCGAATGGTCCAACCCCCGACTCAAGGCGATCGACATCCAGTGGTCTGATGTCCGTCCCGAGAAGGGCCTGTTCCACCGGATGTCCGGGCGTGGTCGGATCGAGTCCTTGATCGAGGATGCCGCGGTGGAGGCCGCCATGACCAACCCACCCGAGGACACCCGCGCCTACTTCCGGGGTCGCTGCCTGGAAAAGTACCCTTCCGAGATCGCGGCAGCATCCTGGGACTCGGTGATCTTCGACGTCCCCGGTCATGCCGCGTTGCAGCGCGTTCCCATGCTCGAACCCTTGCGTGGAACCCGCGAGGGTGTTGGCGACCTGATCGACCGCAGTCCCGACGCGTCGACCTTGTTACGTGAGTTGGCCGCCGTCAACGGGTAACAGCGGGTTAGGCTGCCGAAGACGAAGGATGTCCGGCGTTCGCCGGCCCAGATCAACCAGCGTGGAGGATCGATGCCAAACCAGGAACAGAGCCGACCACAGCGTCGCGACGAGACCCCGGACGAGGCGCCCGAGCCCACCGCAGCCGCGCCCGAGGCGGCAGCGCGCAAGGACGCACTCGACGAGGACATCGACAGCGTGCTGGATGAGATCGACGGCGTGCTCGAAGCCAACGCCGAGGAGTTCGTGCGTGGCTTCGTTCAGAAGGGCGGCCAGTGAACCTCAACTCTTCGGACGCCGGACGACTGCCCGCAACATTCATGACGACGGGCTCCTCCTCCTTTACCGAGTTCATCGGCGCGCACTCTCCGGAACTGCTGCCCTCGCGACGGCCGCTGCCCGTGGGAGGCACTATTGAGGCGCCGCACGGCACGACGATCGTCTCGCTGACCTACGACGGCGGCGTCGTGATGGCGGGGGACCGTCGTGCCACGATGGGCAACCTGATTGCCAATCGCGACATGGACAAGGTGTTCGGTGCAGACGCGTACTCCGCAGTCGGGATCGCCGGCACCGCCGGACTCGCCATCGAGATCGTGAAGCTCTTCCAGGTCGAGCTGGAGCACTACGAGAAGATCGAGGGCACACTGCTCTCGGTGGAAGGCAAGGCCAACCGGCTCGCGACCATGATCCGGTCGAACCTTGCCATGGCGATGCAGGGCCTGGCGGTGGTCCCGATGTTTGCCGGGTTCGACTTCAACGCCCCTGGCGGCCGGATCTTCTCCTATGACGTGACCGGCGGCTGCTACGAGGAGCATGACTACCACAGCGTCGGCTCGGGCTCGTTGTTCGCCCGCGGCGCGATGAAGAAGCTGTGGCGCCCGGGCATGGACTCGCAGGGCGCAATCCGCGTGGCCGTCGAGGCGCTCTACGACGCGGCCGACGATGACTCGGCCACGGGCGGCCCTGACCTCGGTCGACGGATCTGGCCGACGTTGGCCATCGTGGATGTCGCAGGCCTGCGGTTCTTGGACGACGACGCACTTGCCGCCGTTGTCGAGGAGATCGTCGCGGACCGCCGAGGCAACCCCGGAGGTGCCCGATGAGCATGCCCTTCTACGTGTCGCCCGAGCAGCTGATGAAGGACCGGGCGGACTTTGCGCGCAAGGGCATTGCCCGAGGCAGGTCCGTGGTTGTCCTCGGCTATGACCGGGGCATCGCCTTTGTCGCCGACAACCCCTCGCGAGCCCTGCACAAGGTGTCCGAGATCTACGACCGGATAGCCTTTGCCGCAGTCGGCAAGTACAACGAGTTCGAGAACCTGCGTGTGGCCGGGGTCCGCTACGCCGATCTTCGTGGCTACTCCTACGACCGCAGCGATGTGACTGCACGCGGACTGGCCAATGCCTACGCCCAGACGCTGGGCACGGTCTTCACTCAGGAGTCCAAGCCCTACGAGGTCGAGATCGTTGTCGCCGAGGTCGGTCAGAGCGCGGAGCAGGACCAGATCTACCGCCTGACCTATGACGGTTCGGTCGCCGACGAGCAGGGCTTCATCGCGATGGGCGGCGCCGGAGAGCACATCAGTGCTGGTCTGCAAGAGCGGTGGGCGCCCGGCATGAACCTGGGCGACGCCCTGGGACTGGCGCATGAGCTGTTGTGCCAGGACCCGGCTGGCGGGCCATCGCGCACCCTGACTGCGACCCAGCTCGAGGTTGCGGTGCTGGACCGGGCGCGGCCACGACGCACCTTCCGCCGCATAGAGGGGCCATTGCTCGAGGCACTGCTGAGCAGCGACAACCCCACGCGGGACGTGCCTGCTCACGACGACCCGACACCTGGTCGTCACGACACGTTGACCGGCGAGGCCGCCCCCGCCGAGAGACACGAGTCGGATCTGTCATGACCATTGCGGTCACCGGTGCCACCGGTGGGCTGGGCGGGTGCGTTGCCCGTGGGCTGGCGGAGCGAGGTGTGCGGCAGCGGTTGATCGTTCGCGACCCGGCGCGGGCGCCACAGCTGCCGGGTGCTGATATCGCCGTTGCTGCGTACCAGGACTCTGAGGCCATGGCTCGCGCCCTGGAGGGCACGACCACGCTCTTCCTTGTGTCAGGGCATGAGGATCCTGACCGCGTTTCCCTGCACCGCAAGGCGCTCGAGGGTGCTCGCCTGGCAGGTATCGAGCGGATCGTCTACACATCCTTCATGGGAGCCGCACCCAACGCGACGTTTCCTTTTGCGCGTGACCACAGCGACACCGAGCAGGCGGTCCGAGAGGCGGGGATCAGTCTCACCTCGATGCGCAACGCGCTGTACGCCGACGTCGCACCCCGGTTCGTGGGTGCGGATGGGGTTATCCGGGCACCAGCCGGACACGGTCGGCTGGCCTGGGTCGCTCGCGCCGACGTGGCACGCCTCGCCGTCGTGCTGCTGACCGAGCCCGGTCACGAAGGACAGATCTATGACGTCTCCGGACCTCACGCGATCGACCTGCACGAAACCGCGCGGATCCTGACCAGAGCCACTCGCCGCGTGATCACCTACCATGCAGAGACTCTCGACGAGGCAAGAGCGTCGCGCGCGGGCCACCCCGACTGGCTTGTCAACGGCTGGATCGGCTCGTACCTCATGCTGGATACCGGCGAGGGCTCGGTCACCAGTCACACCATCGAACACCTCACCGGCCAAGCGCCGATGAGTCTCTCCGAGTTCCTCGCCGTCGAACCTCTGTCATTCGCGCACCTGGTCGGGTGAGCTCCAGGCGGAGATGGCTGTCGAGAAACGCTGAAAGGCAACGCGGCTAGGCGCAGTGGACCGACCAGCCGCGTCAGCATCTAGGTGAACCGGCTCAGCTCTTGACGCCTGCTGCCCGGTGGAACGCCGCCCCATGCTTGTCTGCGGGCTTCTCCTCGTCAGTCTCCTTGGCCCCTGCATCTGCCTTCGGCTGGTCATCCGTCGGCACCGAGTCCGGGCGGTCCTTGACGTCGGCGACATCTTCTTTGGCACCTTCCTTGGCACCGGCCTTGTCGAGGGCTTCGGACAGCGGATGCGCAGGTTCCGCAGACTTCGACTGCGCAGGCACAGCCTCTGCTGGCTCGTTCTTGGCTGGCTCGGACTCAGGCTCGATCGGGTTGACGATCGCACCGCCGCTCAAAGTCGCGAGCATCTGACGGACGTTGGTGAGCTGGGCGTTGATGCTGTCCCGGCGCTGGGTGGCGGCGACGAGAACCCGCTCGGAGTCCTCACGAATCCGCTCCGCCTTGGTCTTGGCCTCGGCCACCATCGACTCGGCCTGAGCCTTGGCCTCCGAGAGCTGGTGGGACGACTTGGTCGCAGCCTCATGCTGCCTCAGCTCAGAGTCGATACGGGTCTGCTCTGCCTGCTGCTGGACCGCGGCAAGCTGCTGCTCGGCCGCAGCGATCTGGACCGCGAACTCCTGGGCCGACGTGTCTCGACGGGCGGCGAGGGTCGTTTCGAAGTCAGCCGCAGCAGCGGCCGACTTGGCGCGCGCCCGCTCGTAGACGGCTTCGGCCTCTTCCCGGCGTGCTGTCGCCTGACGGTCGGCGTCATCCAGGATGCTGTCGGCGCGGCGTCTTGCGTCCTCCAAGATCCGGGCGGCGTCCGAATCGGCTGCGCTGCGCGTCTCCTTCGCATAGACGTCCGCGCTCTCACGGGTCCCGCGAGCGCTCTCGTCGGCGAGTGCGTGGTGAGTCTCCGCGTCGGCCTGAGCACGGACGCGCAGCTCGTTGCCTTCTTCATCTGCCAGCTGCAGCATCGAGCCGATGCGCTGGCCGAGATCTGCATACGTCGGCGCTGCTGCCTTCTTCTGCTCTTCTTCAAGCGCGCGTGCCTTGGCCGCCTGAGCTTCGAGGTCACTCCTTAGCTGTTGCTGCGCGGCCTCCAGCTTGGTGACCTGGATGCTGAGATCGCCGGCCTCGCGTCTGGCCGCCGAAGCCGCCTGGGTCAGGTCGTTCACGTGCTGGTCCACCTGGGCGGTGTCGTAGCCGCGTAGCACGCTGCGGAACTGGGCGTTGGACTCGTTCATCAGATTCCTATCGTCGCTTGCTCGGTGGGGTCAGTGGTGAGGTCGTCGGTGGTGAGGTCGTCAGTGGTGACGGGGGCCGAGTGCTCGGGCACCGCAAGTGCCTCAATCACGCCGGACAGGTAGCCGAGCTGCTTGGTGATGTCGTCGCGTCGCTCAGCAAGTGCCCCGACCTCGGAGCGGGCCTGTTCCAGGAGTGCACGAGCCTCGGCCCGCACTGTGTCGGCGTCGGCTCTGGCAGCCGCCAGGGTTGCGGTCGCCTCGTCACGAACTTCCCTGCGGTGCTCGTGTGCCTCCGTCTGCAGACGGGCGACCTCCGCTGCGGCATGTTCGCGCAGCAGCTTGGCACCGCGCTCGGCCTCGTCGAGGCGCCGTTGTGCGCGCTCGAGCCCTGCGTGAGCAGAGAGGTCGGCCTCGGCGATGACCCTCTCGGAGTGGGCTTGGGCCCGCTCCCGCGTGGCGACGGAGTCCTTCTCGGCCGCCGCGAGAACAGCACTGGCCTGGGCTCTGAGCCGCTCGGCCTCAGCCGAGGCGTCGGCCACTGTGGCTCG
>ENA-OFCI01000546-OFCI01000546.1-metagenomes-genome-assembly--contig:-NODE-546-length-21972-cov-3.884108_pt1 | contig 21972 bp, 21 predicted proteins | sample MGYA00153391_OFCI01 | MGnify analysis MGYA00153391
CGTTTTTCTCACCACCTCCGTGTGAGAACACGGTGGTGGTCGCAAAAGTGGGAGGGGGATGATCGAGGCGTGACAAAAACCTTCATCCTTGGCGGTACGGGCTGGCTCGGCCGCGAGATCGCGACTCAGCTGGTGGCAAACGGAGACGATGTCACCTGTTTAGCGCGGGGGGAATCGGGGGCGGCAGCCGAAGGGGCGACGCTGATTCGCGCCGATCGGACCGGTACGGATGCCTACGCCGCGGTGAGCGCCGAGCCCTGGGATGACGTCATCGAGATCTCAGCGGAGCCCAGTTTCGTCGATGGCGCGCTCGCGGAACTCTCCTCGGCGGCATCCCAGTGGACCTTCGTCTCGACAGTCTCCGTCTATGCCGACCACGATCCGCGACGTGCAGGTCATCGACGTGCGGGATGTCGAAGCGTGGATCATCGGAAGCGGATGTGACAGGCTCTTCGGCACCTTCGGCGCGGTAGGTGACCGGCATTCGCTTGTTGAGACGCTGGACGCGGCAGCATCCCTCGCGCCATCCACCCTCCACTTTTGCGACCACCGTCGTGTGTGAACAGGTAAGTGGTAGGAAAAACGGACGATGGTGAGAGGTCACAGCCCGAGCACCCGCCGCGCATTGTCGCGGTAGATCGCTGCCAGGTGCTGGTCAGGGAGGTGCAGGGCGGAGACCGTCCAGCGGCCCTGGGGCGGGATCGGCGACCCCGGAGCGTACTCGAAGGCCTCGTCGTCTGACTCGAGGAACCGGAAGTGCAGCTCATACTGCTCGTCGGTGATGGGGTAGATGTCCGTGCCGAAGAGCACCCGGTCGGGGAAGCGGTCGATCAGCTCACGGAAGCGACGCGGCTGGCGCCCGAGTTCGGCCAGGCGCCCCGCGATGTCGATCATGAAGTTGGGGGCCGCGGCGAGGAGTGCCTCGACCCGATCGAGGTCTTCCGCCGCGCATCCGCCGTGCGCACCGATGTAGCGGGTGCCGGGAGTTGCGATCACGAGGGTGGCGAGGGCGTCGAGCAGGCGGCCGAAGGTGGGATGCCGGGTCGTGTCGCCGAACCACCAGTCCCTCTCGTGCAGAAGCTCGTCGAGACGCTCGTTGTGTTCGTCGAGCGGCTCGAAAAAGGCCTGGGGATCGGCCACGTGGATGAGCACCGGAAGGCCGAGCGCGCCCGCGTGAGCCAGCAGGCGCACCACGCGCTCGTCATCCGGCAGCACGAGAGCGCCGGTGGCGTCGCGCACTGTGAGGCCGAGGTTCTTCCAGACCTTGAGGCCGCGGGCGCCGCGTTCCGCGCTGTCGTCGAGGGACTCGCGCAGCATCCGCTCGCCGTCCGTGTTGGCGAGAAGAGCCCAGTCGAGCTGGCAGAAGGTGAGGAAGCGGCCGGGATACGCCCGGTCGTAGCGGTCGAGGTTGGCCTCGAGCTCGTCGCCCCACATTCCGTCGAGGTTCACGATCGTCTCGACGTTGTGGTTGTCCATGACGCTGAGCAACGCGTCGACGTCGTCGATCATCCACTCGCCGTCGCTGAGCCAGCGGCCCAGGTGATTGTGGATGTCGATGGCCGGCACCCGCGCCCGTGGCACCGCCGTCACGCGCGCCGAGAGCTGGGATCGCGGCGTCCAGGCGGTGAGGGGGAGGCCGGCGAGCGCGGCCCAGTCGGGAGATTCCATGGCCACATTGTGCCAAACCAAGCGGCAGACGAGGGTGCGGAGCCGTCAAGCGCTCAGTCAAACTGAGTGATTCAGGCGATTTTCTTGTCATATGAACACTTCTGGATCCACCATGGGAGAAATCGCTGGGCACAGGGCCCTGGAACCACCGAACGAAGGCAGCACATGAGCATCACCGGATCCATCACCGGCGCAGAGATCGAGAGCCAGCCGGCGGTCTGGGCCCAGGCCCTGCTCGAGCAGGACCGCTCGGCATTCGGCCTTCCCGGCGAACGTGTGCTGTTCCTCGGCTGCGGTACCTCGGCATTCGTCGCCGAGTCCCTCGCCTCGCTGCGTGAGCGCGCCGGTCTCGGCGAGACGGATGCCGCCTACGCCTCGGAGTGGAAGCCGGGCCGTCACTACGACCGCGTCGTGGCGATCACCCGCTCGGGCAGCACGAGCGAAATACTCACGGCCCTCGCGTCGGTCGACCCCGGCACCCGGCGATCGGCCATCACCGGAGTGGGAGATGAAGCCGTCCATAGCTTCGTCGATAACTCCCTTGTTCTCGATTTTGCTGACGAACAGTCTGTCGTGCAGACGCGGTTCCCCACCTCGCTGCTCATCCTCGCTCGCCAGGCCTACGGGTACGACATCGCCGGGCTCCCGGATGCTGCGACTGCCGCGATCGCCGCCCCGCTCCCCGTCGACGTGGCCCAGTTCGACCACTTCGTCTACCTCGGATCGGGTTGGACCTACGGACTCGCACAGGAGGCCGCCCTCAAGGTGCGCGAGGCGGCGCAGGCCTGGTCGGAGTCGTATCCGCTGCTCGACTATCGCCACGGACCGATCGCCGTCGCGCATCCGGGATCGCTGGTTTGGATCTTCGGCGAGGTGCAGCCCGATCTCATCGCCGACATCGAAGCCACCGGTGCCACCGTCTACTCCGACGCGCTTGACCCTCTTGTGCAGCTCGTGCAGGCCCAGCGGCTCGCCGTCGCGCTCGCCGCATGCCGGGGACTCAATCCCGACACTCCCCGACACCTCAGCCGGTCCGTCATCCTGAACTGAGCACGTCATGATCACCCTGCAACTCGGACTCGCCAACTTCCAGGGCACGCGTCGCACCCAGTGGTCGCTGCTCATGGCGGGTAACGTCGTTGCCACGCTGCCGCTCATCCTGTTCTTCCTCTTCGCGCAGAAGCAGTTCATCGCCACGATGACTTTCTCCGGGCTGAAAGGATGAGCGCTGCGATTGTCGAGGAGGCTGCTGTGCGGGTTCTCGTGGTGGGGGATGCCAATGTCGATCTGGTGTTGCGCGGTGACGTCGTTCCGCGCTTCGGGCAGGCCGAACAGCTGCTCGACTCCGCCGACCTCACTCTGGGAAGCTCCGCCGGGATCGTGGCGCACGGACTCGCCCGTCTCGGCATCCCCACCGCCCTCGCAGCCACCGTCGGGGACGACGAATTCGGTCGACTCACCCGCGGCTGGCTCTCCGAAGCAGGGGTGGATGTCTCGTCTCTCGGTGTGCATCCGACGCTGCCAACCGGGCTCTCGGTGATCCTCTCCGCCCCAACCGACCGCTCGATTCTCACCCTGCTCGGATCCATTCCGACTCTCACCGGCGATGCGGTGCTCGCGGCGGTGAAAGGTGCCTCTCACGTGCACTTCGCTTCCTACTTCCTGCTTCCCGGTCTCGCTGGCCAGCTGCCATCGCTGTTGGCGTCTCTCCGATCGCGGGGGATCACCACCAGCCTCGACACCAATTGGGACCCGTCCGAAAAGTGGGCAGGACTGGCAGCGGTGCTTCCGCTGGTTGATGTGTTGCTGCCCAACCTCGAGGAACTCCGCGCAATCGCGGGGTCCCTCGGCGTGCTCGGTGGCTCCGACGAAGACCTCGCGCGGCGGCTCGCAGGCCTCGGCCCGCGAGTGGTGGTCAAGGCAGGGCGGGAGGGCGGATGGTCCGTGGCCGCAGATTCTCCGGTGGTGCGCGCCCCGGCGCTGGTGCTTGAGGCGCACGACACCACCGGCGCCGGTGACAGCTTCGACGCGGGGTATCTCGCGGCCGTGGCATCCGGTATCGCCTCGGAGTCCGAGCGGCTGCGCTGGGCGACCGTGGCCGGATCGCTCTCTACGCGTGCCGCGGGGGGGACGCCCGCACAGGCAACCCTGACCGAACTCACCGACCATCTCGCATGATCACTTTCGTCGCACTCAGCCCCTCGGTAGACGTCACCTACCTCGTGGACGAATTCGTGGAGGGCGGCACCTTTCGGCCGACGTCCGTCTTCCGCGCGGCGGGCGGCAAGGCGCTCAATGCGGCGCGGGCGGCTCGAGTGCTCGGGGCATCCGTGCGGGCTGTGGCGATTCTGGGAGGATCGACGGGGGCATTCATAGGTCAGGATCTCGCGGCCGCCGGGGTGCCGCTCGAGGCGGTGGTTGCCGAGGCCGAGACCCGCACCTGCGTGTCGATCGCGTCGGCGGCCAGCGGGCTGCTGACCGAGCTGTACGAGCATCCGTCCGCCGTCAGTGCCGAGGAACTCGCTTCGCTGAGGCGGGTGCTGGGCCGATCCGCGGATGATGGCTGGTGGGCGATCTCGGGGGGCATGCCCTCCTCGGTGCCGGTCGGTGAACTCGCCGGCCTGGTTCGTCTCGGACATTCTCTCGGCCAGCGGGTGGCGATCGACAGTCACGGTGCGGCGCTCGCCGCGGCTCTTATCGACAGGCCGGACCTGGTGAAGGTGAACCGTCGGGAGGCGGCCGAGCTGGTGGGTGCTTCCCTCGAGACGGATGTCTTCGACCTGGCCCTGCGCATCCGCGATGTCACCGGCGGCCAAGTGGTGATCACGGATGGCGTGGACGGGTCCATCGCGGTTGACGACACCCAGCGCTGGCGAGCACGAGGGACCGGTGCCTTCGGACGGTATCCGGTCGGCAGTGGAGACAGCTATCTCGGCGGACTGCTTGCCGGCCTCGACCAGGGAGACGCGTTCGATGGGGCACTCCGACTCGCCGCCGGTGCCGCGACCGCGAACGCCCTCGTGCCCGGTGCGGGAGTTTTTGCGGCCGAGGACGCGGTGTTGATCGCGGCGCAGGTCGTGGTGACAACGGGCTGACACGGCGTCGCACGGTCCCGCCGGTCCCTCGGTCCCTCGCGGCGAAACCTCGGCCGAACCGTCGAACCGCAACCGTCGGCCGCACCGTCGCGATTGTGCGTCGAACCGCAACCCTCGCGGCGGGGCTATGACCTCGCGGCGGGAGTCCTAACTCCCGCCGGGACGCTGTGACCCCGCCGGGAGCGGCCGTATCCCCCGCCACAGGGGCGAACACAGGGGGTGAACATGGGGGCTGTGGACAGGTGCGGGGCTACGGGCTACGGGTTACGCGCCCGCCGCCAAGCGGTCGAACAGCGCGTCCAGCGCAGGATCGACGACCTTCTGCTCGGGATGAGCGTCGTACCAGCCGATGATCTCGCGCGCACCCTCGGCAAAACCGATTTTCGGATCGAAGGCGGGCACGAGGGACTTCACCAGGCTGTTGTCGAAGATCATCGAGTGGCTGCGGTCGCCGAGGTGGCCAGCACCCATGTCGGGATCGGCAGCGGCAATCGCCTCAGAGGTCACGTGCACGATGTTCGGCTCGACGCCCGCGGCATCCGCGAGCAGGTGCGTGATCTGGGTCCAACTCAGCAGCTCGTCAGAGGTGATGTGGATGGCACCGCCGATCGTGTGCGGATTGCCGAGCAGTCCCACGAAGCCGACCGCAAAGTCCCTGGCATGCGTGAGCGCCCAGAGGGAGGCGCCGTGGTCATGCAACACGACCGGGGCCCCGCGGCGCATCCGGTCGATCGCGGTCCAGCCGCCGTTGAGTGGCACACTCGTGCGGTCGTAGGTGTGGGAGGGGCGCACGATTGTCGCCGGAAAGCCGCTGGCGCGATACTCCGCGACGAGAAGGTCTTCGCAGGCAATCTTGTCGCGCGAATACTGCCAGTACGGATTGCGCAGCGGGGATGACTCCGTGACTGGAAGGCGCACCGGCGGCTTCTGGTACGCGGATGCCGAGGAGATGAACACGTACTGCCCGACCCGTCCGGTGAAGAGATCGATGTCTTGCGCGACGTGCTCGGGGGTGAACGCCACCATGTCGACGACGACGTCGAACTCCCGGCCTGACAGGGCATCCGTCACCGAGGCGAGATCCCGCACGTCGGCGACGAGCACCTCTGCGCCCACCGCGACCGGACGCAGTGTGGACTGGCCGCGGTTGAGCAGTGTCACCGTATGCCCCTCCTCGAGAGCGCGGGCGCTCGCCGCGGAACTGATCGTGCCGGTGCCGCCGATGAAGAGGATCGAGAGAGGTGTCATGCCTCTACCGTTGCCGCTTCGATGAGCTTCGTCAAGTCGTCACGGATGCGCTCGAGCTCGGCGACGGGAAGCCCGAGGCGGTCGATGATTTGCGGGGGAACCCCTTCGGCTCGGGAGCGGAGGGCCGCACCATCCGCCGTCAGCTGCACGTCAAGTGCGCGCTCGTCAGCGACGCTGCGGGCGCGCGAGACCAGGCCAGCCGCCTCGAGTCGCTTGAGCAGGGGCGAGAGCGTCGCCGGATCGAGCAGGAGCGTGGTGCCGATATCGCTGACGGTGCGCGGGCTGCGCTCCCACAGGGCGAGCATCACCAGGTACTGCGGATGCGTTAGCCCGAGTGGTTGCAGCACCGGGCGATAGAGGGCGATCACACTGCGTGAGGCGGCGGCGAGAGCAAAGCAGACCTGGCGGTCGAGGGCGAGCGGGTCCATTGATCCAGTTTAGCAAGTACACTATTGGTTAGTGCACTAAGGAGTTTACATGGTTGCCAAAGCCCCGTGGTGGGACCGCCTCAACCGGCGGCTGTTGCCCTACCTCGGTCCACCGCCGCTCGGGCCCTACGACGAGGAGCCTCTGCCGCCGACGCAGGCGAAGGCGTGCCCGCTCTGCGGACGGGCGATGGCCGACCATGACGTGGAGCGGCGGGCCGACCGTCCGACCCAGCTGCACTGCCCCAGCTGAGCGGGAGCTATCAACCGAGCAGCAGGGCGCCGAGCTCCTCCGCGGTCGCGGCCACGCCGATCGTGCCGGCCTGTTCGGCCACCGTGCCGTAGCCCCACTCCACGAAGATCGTCGGTACCCCGTGCTCGGCTGCCCCGTGAACGTCGTGCTCGCGGTCACCGACCATCACCGGGTTGCTCGTGTCTACTCCGATCGCCGCCAGTCGGCGCAGTGCCTCGGCGACGACATCCGCCTTGCGACTGCGCACTTCGTCCTGCGATGCACCGGTGATCACGGTGAAGTGCTGCGCGAGCCCGTAGTAGTCGAGGGCCGTGGTTGCGGGGAGCTCGGGTTTTGAGGTCGCGAGCGAGATCGGGATGGCACTCTCCTGCACTCGCTTGAGCAGCTCCGCCACGCCCGGATAGACCGAGCTGTTGAAGATGCCGGTCTGCAAATAGTGCGGGCGATACACCTCGAGGGCATGCCGCGCCTCGTCAACCGACATGCCCGCGAGATCGCGGAACGAGTCGAGAATCGGCGGACCAACGTATGCCAGCAGCTCGGTGTGCGAGGGGACGGGGCGACCGAGACGTTCGAGCGTCCAGGCGAGACTCGCCGTTATGCCGGGCGCCGAATCGATGATCGTGCCGTCGAGGTCGAAGAGGAAGCAGCTCCAGTTTGTCGTCACTGTTGCAAGCCTAGGAGTTGATTTCGATTCGCCGGTTCAGATGCGGAACTAGAACAGCCGATGGTGGCTGTCGTCGAGACCGCGCATCGCGTCATAGTCGAGCAGCAGGCAGCGGATGCCGCGGTCCTCGGCCAGCATCCGCGCCTGTGGCTTGATCTCCTGGGCCGCGAAGACGCCGCTGACCGGGGCGAGGTGGGGGTCGCGGTTCATGAGTTCGAGGTAACGGGTGAGTTGCTCAACCCCGTCGATGTCCCCGCGGCGCTTGATCTCGATCGCGACCGAATGGCCCGAATCATCCGTCGCCAGGATGTCGACCGGCCCGATAGCCGTCATGTACTCGCGGCGCACGAGGCGCCAACCGTCGCCCGCGAGTTCGATCTGCTCGGCCAGGAGCTTCTGCAGGTGAGCCTCGACGCCGTCTTTTTGCAGGCCGGGGTCGATTCCGAGTTCATGGTTGCTGTCGTGCAGGATTTCGTGGATGGAGATCACGAGCAGGTCGGCCGTCTTGGCCTGCGTGACCTTCCAGATCTCGGCGACGCCCGCATCCGCCTGATCGTCATCGGGATCGAGGGTCACGACCGTGCAGGGCGGGCTCATCCAGTTGAGCGGCTTGTAACTCAACGAGTCCGAGTGCACGAGCACGCTGCCATCGGCTTTGAGCAGCAGGAGGCGCGTGGCCAGCGGCAGGTGCGCGCTGAGGCGACCCGCGTAGTCGACGGAACACCGGGCAATGACAAGACGCACCCGACGATCCTAGTTCGACTGTTGGGTACCGGCGATTCGGTGCAGCACGACCCTCAATTCGTCTGCCGAGAGTGCCATCCATGGTCCACCGGGGTTCAGCACCAGGCCACCATAGGGAGCCTGGATCGCATCATGGATGACCTCGGCCGCCGGGCGCGTGGCGAAGGAGTCGGCAATGTTGCGGGCGCTGACCTCTGGGCCGGAGGTGAAGGCGAGAAGCACCGGGTGGCCGTCCGAATCGACGGAATCGCGGATGCGCACGGGCGTGCCGTCCGCCACTCCCGATTCCGGCACCGAGTCGGTGTCGACCGCGAGCAGCAGCGGACCGTTCTCGGCGAGGGCATCCATCACCGCGATCTTGCCGACGTGCGGATCGGCGATCTCAAGCGCCGCTTTCACGGCATCGTTGCGATTCCCGCGCAACGCGAAAGCAGCATCGCGGTTCGAGATCGCGCAGGTGGGCCCGGCAGGGTCGATGTAGAGCCAGCCATATCGCTCGGTAGAGGCGAGCTGCAGTGCTCCGGCCGCGGGCTGCACGAGCGCTTGCACCGCGGACAGGTCGTCGGGATGCATCCGATTGATCTGTTGCTGCGAGGTGAATGCGAAGAGGGCGGGGAGTCCGTCGGGACCGGTGCCGCCAGCGAACTGGAGGGTTGCACCGGCCGGGAAGCTGTAGCTGCCGTCGGCCTCGACAGTGGGACGGTCGGACCCGGTCGAATCGAGCAGCAGTCGGCCCTGGAGGCATCCGCGCACCACATCCAGGTAGGTGGACTGTTCGGGTTTCGTCGCGAACGCTTCGACGGCAGCGCGCAACGAGGCGTTGTCGACGCGCGCGGAGTCGGAGATCGAGGGCGTCATACTTCGACCCTACGCGCACCGAAAACGCGGGGCATTCAGCGGCGGGATGGCTCGCGCGCGGCGCCAGAGGCGAGCCCGGCGAGGGCCACGAGCACGAGCACCACGAGCAGGGCGTGCAGCAGTCCGACGTGCTGTCCGAGGAAGCCGATCAACGGGGGCCCAACGAGGAAAGCGAAATACCCGATCGTGGCCACGGCACTCACGCGTGCGGCGGCGGTCTTCGGGTCGTCGGCGGCAGCCGACATTCCCACCGGGAACCCGAGGGATGCCCCGAGTCCCCAGAACACGACGCCCACGATCGAAATCCAGAGGACGGGCACGAAGATCACCATGATCAGGCCGATGGCGGCAAGCACTGCCGAGCCGCGCAACACCGGAACGCGCCCGTAGCGATCGAGCAGGCTCACACCCGCGAGGCGCCCGACCGTCATTGAGGCGACGAAGATGCCGAGAACGAGCGCACCGGTCGCTTTGGTGGTGTCATGGCCATCGACCATCGCGAGTGCGAGCCAGTCGTTGGCCGAGCCTTCGGTGAAAGCCATGCCGAGCACGATGAGTCCGATGATCAGGGTGCGCGGATCACGCCAGATGCTCAGACGCCCCTGCCAGGTCTTCGAATGATCGTCGTGCGCAACGGACTGCTCTTCGATGACGTGCTCCGACTGCAGGAACCGCGAGGCGATGAGCGCGCCGGCAGCGAAGACCAACGCCACGATCAGCAGGTGCACCACGATGGGGAGGCGGATGGCCTCGGCCGCGGCCCCGAGAGCGGCGCCGATCACCGTGCCGAAGCTGAAGAAGGCGTGGAACACCGGCATGATCGAACGACCGAGCACCCGCTCGTTCACCGCACCCTGCAGGTTCATCGCGACGTCGCAGATCGAGAACATCGAACCGAACACGATCAGCCCGATCATGACGACCGCGTAGCTCGGCCCGATTGACACCCCGAATCCGGCCACCGCGAAGCCGATAGCCCCGACGGTCAGCACCACGGCGATTGTGCGGCGAGCGCCGATTCGTGCGATCACATGGCTCGAGGCGAGCAGGCCGACGATCGAGCCAGCTGCTATGCCGAAGATGAGGATGCCCATCGACGAGGTCGACACCTGGAGTGCCTGTTTCACCGCCGGGATGCGGGATGCCCAGCTCGCCATCGAGAGCCCACACAGCCCGAAGATGACGAAGAGCGCATTGCGCCAAGCCACGACCTGCGGTCGGGAGAGGCCGGCGGAGGTTGGGTGAGCGAGGGCCACGGAGATCCTGGGACGTATCGAATCGATTCGATCGAACCGATTCGACTACGCTAACAAACCATGCATGCCGAGGCAACACCCGAGAAAGCGCGACCGAATCTCGCCGCGGTCGCCGCCCTCGCCGGGGTATCGCCGTCCACAGCATCCCTCGCTTTCAGCGGTTCCGGGCCGGTCTCGGCCGCCACCCGCACGCGCGTACTGGCCGCCGCAGCCCAGCTCGATTACGCCGGGCCGGATCCGCGCGCCCAATCCTTGCGTCGTGGGCGCTCCGGCATCATCGGGGTGGTGATCGAGGATCGCCTGCGTGATGCCTTCCGTGACCCGATGAACATTGCGATGCTCGACGGAATCGCCGACGAGACCGGATCCCTCGGGGCCGGCCTCCTGTTGCTCACCGAGAACGGTGAGGGTGCTGCGAGCATCCGCAATGCCCCGGTGGATGCCGTCGTGCTGATCGGGTGCAGCACCAGTTTCGCGGATCAGGTGGCGATCTTTCGCCAGCGCGGGATCGCCCTGGTGGCGATCGAAGCCGAGCCGATGGATGATGTGCTCGCGATCGACCTGGACAACCGACAGGCCTCGCACACCCTCGCCAGGCACCTCGCCAGTCTCGGACATCGCCGAGTGGCAATGGTGACCCTTCCGCTGGACGCGGCTCGCACGCGAGGGCCGCTCACCGAGGCGGCCATCGAGGCAGCCACCGGCTACACCGCTCGCGAGCGCATCCGCGGTGTTCGCGAGGTCTTCGCCGGCAGCTCCGGAGTGAGTGCCGCAGTGAGCAGCATCGAAGAGGGGCTTGTCGCCGGCCTCGAGCTGCTCGCCGACCCTGGCACGCGTCCATCCGCGGTGATTGCCCAGAGCGATCTTCTTGCGGTGGGGGTGATCCGGGCTGCCGAACAGCTCGGACTCACGGTTCCTGCCGACCTCAGCATTGTGGGCTTCGACGGAGTGAAGCTCGACGGTCTCGCCCCCTACGACCTGACGACGATGGTGCAGCCGGCTGTGGAAAAGGGACGGGCCGCGGGTCGCGGAGTGATCGCCCTGCTCAGCGGCGAACATCCGCAGGCCGTCTCGTTCACTTCGCGCTTCCATCGGGGAACGACCACGGCGCCACCGCGGGTCGCGTCATGAAGCTCACCATCCTCGGTACGGCAACGCCCTACCCTCGTCCCGACAATCCGTGCTCCGGCTATCTCGTGCAGCACGGCGACACCTCGATCTGGATGGATGCCGGCACCGGCACTCTCGCGGAGCTGCAGCGCCACATCGCCATCGATGCCCTCGACGCGATTTGGATCTCTCATGCTCATGCCGACCACTCGGCCGACCTGCTCACCGCGTACTACGCCCTGCGATTCGGCGATCTGACGCTCACCCGACCACTGCCACTGATCGGCCCGCCTGGCCTGGTCGATCGGCTGGTCGGCTTTCTCGGGCAACGAGAGGCGGCCGTGATTCCCGAGGTGTTCGAGGTCACGGAGATGCGCGGCTGGCAGGAACGCGTCATCGGTGAACTTGCCCTCAGCTGGGGCCCGATGAATCACGGGATGCCCGCCTTCGGGTTGCGCGTGCAGGCGGGGGCACGCACGCTCACCTACTCGGGCGACTCCGCCTATTGTGAAGGACTTGTCGAGCTCGCCGAGGGTGCTGACCTGCTGTTGTGTGAGGCGGGGGCGTCGGAGCATCCGCCCGCTGGGGCAGTGCATTGCACACCAGAGGATGCCGCGCGTATCGCCCGCGAGGCAGGGGCCGAACGCCTCGTACTCACTCATATCGATCTCACTCACATCGATGCGCCCAATGCCCGTGCACGGGCCCTCACCGGGTTTCCCTCGGTCGAGTGTGCGCTGCCGGGCCAGTCGTTCACGATCTGAGCTGGAGCGGTGAATTTTCAGTTGAGGATATTGACCGCGCGGGAGATGACGAGGGCGAGCAGGATGAATCCGGTGATGGATTGGTAGCCCATTATCATCTTTGCCCGCACCGTGAGCGGCATCGCGTCGGTCGGGCTGAACGCCATCATGTTGGTTAGTGCGATGTAGAGGTAATCCAGGTAGACCGGTCGCCAGTCAGCCTGTCCGGTCTTCTGTTCGTTCTGCGGGAATCGAAAGTCGGCATCCGCGGTCTTCCAGATGAGATCGTCTCGCCGAGCAACAGGCCCTCCCCGGTCCAATTCCCAGTAGACCAGACCAAATGCGATGATGCTGCTGACCCACACCTGAAGGGCCGTCAGAAGCACGGTGCTTCCTTTCGCGTGACCGCCCAGCAACTGGGTGATCGTCAGGACCATCGTTATCTGGTTTGCGACAGTAAGCAGGATGGCCAGCGCGATAGACAGCCACCTCGACCACGTCGTCTCCCGGGTGAACCGCTTGGGGTTGAACGCGATGAGCGGGGTCATCAGCAGAACTCCGAGCACGGGGACGACCCAGGTCGGCAACAGTTGTACTTTCTCGGGGATGAGAAGGATGAGCACAAGATTCACGAGGGTGGCGATAACGACCGGAAGGCGGTGTTCGTGCCGATGAATGGCAACGGAGCGGGGTTTCACGACCCGAGTGTAGGCGGTAGGGCTGCGGAAGCGTGCAGCGTGACTGGGTCATCGCCGGATTCAGTCCTCGTACTCGACGCGGGCGAAACCCATCCGTTCGGGGTCGATGCATATACTCAGCCCACAATGACCGAGCTTCCGGATCAGCCACCCTCCCCTGTCAAGCGAGCCGCCCCCGCTGAGCCGATCGTGTTCTCCCGGGCCTCCCGCAAAAAGGGTTTCGGGCGAATATTGAGGATCCTTGGCCCCGGAATCGTCACGGGGGCGGCCGACGATGACCCCTCGGGAATAGCCACCTACTCCCAGGCTGGCGCACAGTTCGCGTTCGGAACGTTGTGGACGATCCTTCTGACCCTCCCACTGATGATCGCTGTGCAAGAGGCCTGCATGCGTATCGGCGCCGTAACAGGAAAGGGGCTCGCCGGGGTCATCCGAGAGACGTATCCGAAGAAAGTGCTTTTTCCGATCGTGGCTTTGGTGGCTGCCGCCAATACTTTCAACATCGGTTCCGACATCGGAGCGATGGCAGCGAGTGCGCAGTTGCTCGTTCCTCAGGTGCCATTTGCGCTGCTCGCTATTGGTTTCGTCGCCATCATCCTGGTCCTGGAAGTACTGGTCTCGTATCGCAGCTACGTGCGAGTCCTGAAGTGGTTGGCGCTCGCTCTCTTCGCCTACCTGGTCACCGCCTTTCTCATCACGGTCCCCTGGGCTCAGGCTCTTCAGGCGACTGTCGTCCCGCACTTCGAGTTCACTAAGGACTTTTTCTTCGTTGTTGTGGCCATTTTCGGAACCACGATCTCGCCATACCTGTTCTTCTGGCAAACCAGCAACGTGGTCGAAGACGAAGTCTCCGAACGCCGAAAAGACAGCACCGGCGGGTCACCTCGAATCTCAAAAAACTACCTGAGGCGTCTTCGCATCGACACGGTTCTCGGCATGCTGTTCTCCAATGTCGTGGCCTGGTTCATCATCCTGGTCGGGGCGGTCGTCCTCAATCGCGGGGGCGTGACAAACATCGTCTCCGCCGCCGACGCCGCGAGTGCGTTGCGTCCACTGGTCCACAGTTTCCCTCATGCGGGAGTGCTCGCCCAACTGATCTTCGCCGTCGGGGTGATCGGCATCGGTCTCATGAGCATCCCGGTGCTCGCCGGCTCCACCTCGTACGCGATCACGGAGACCTTCAATTGGAAAGAAGGCCTGTTCCTGAAGTTCAGGCAGGCCCGTGCCTTTTACCTGGTCATCATCACCGGCACCCTGGTCGGCCTCCTCCTGAACTTCGTCGGTCTCGACCCGATCAAGGCGCTGGTTCTTACCGCCGTCTTCAACGGCATCGTGGCCGTGCCATTGATTTTTCTCATCGCGCGGATCTCCAGCCGCCGGAAACTGATGAGGCAATACTCGAGCGGCATCTGGTCCAAAATCGGTCTCTGGGTGGCCTTCGCGGTCATGGGAACCGCCGCGATCGCGCTCCTCGTCTCCTCCCTGTGAGCTGCGTGTGTCACGGCCGCCGTATTTCCGCTCAGACTCCCCGGTCAGAGGGCATGACCGCAGGGGGCGTTTATGTGCGCTCTGAATATCCGTCTCGATTGCGCGCCTTCGGCGGGAAGCTCCCCTCATCTCGCTTTCCGCCTCGCAGACGGCCGCGGTTGACGTGGACGGGAGGGATCTTCCTTTCGGTATTGCCTCTTCGGGCATGGCTCGGGCACTCGAGAGACCTTGGGGGGTCGCTCTCCCGGTCAATGTCAGCATTCTGACGTGGTGCGAGAGGTGTTAGTTCATAAAGCGCACCCTGCTCGAATTCTCGCTCGCCGAGCTTGCCGTGCCCGGGACGACGCTGGAGAAATGACCGGCAGCACCGACTGCGTCCGGGGCTTGGGTGCGACGACAGCCCGCGGCGCCGATCCGCCCCGAAATACTGCTGTTGAAGCTGCGGATGTCGCGAATCCTGATGGTGAACGACGCACTGTGCCGGCGGCGAGCTGACTTTCCCCGGGCGTCACCGCGAGGCCATTCGCACGGCTTAAGCTGGTCGGCATGACCGCTGCCTCCCCACTCCCCTCCGGTATCCACAGCGAAGAACTCGACCCGGCGGTGCGACCGCAGGACGACCTATTCCGACACGTCAACGGCAAGTGGATCGACCGCACCGAAATTCCGTCAGACAAGGCTCGCTACGGCTCGTTCCATGTGTTGGCCGAGGAGGCCGAGAAGGCCGTGCGCGAGATCATCGTGGAAGCTCAGGGATCCGCCGAAGGCACCGAAGAACGCAAGTTCGGCGACCTCTACGCGAGCTATATGGATGAAGCACGCATCAACGAGCTGGGTGCCACGCCTCTCACCCACGATCTCGCGTCGGTGGAGGCGGTCAGCGACATCCCGAGCCTTCTGGAAACCCTCGGTCGTCTCGAACGCCAGGGTGTCAGCGGCTTCTTCCAGCTCTACATCGACAACGATCCGGGCAACCCGGAGCGCTACATCGCCCTCTTCGAACAGGGTGGTCTCGGCCTTCCGGACGAAAGCTATTACCGGGAAGAGAAGTTCGCCGACATCCGCACCGCCTATGTCGGTTACCTCAAAAAGATGTTCGACCTGGCGGGGCTGGATGACGCGGCGGCCCGTGCCGGGCGAGTGCTCGAGCTCGAGACGGCCATTGCCGCTTTCCACTGGGACAACGTGAAATCCCGCGACTCCGAGAAGACCTACAACCTCAGCACCTGGCATGCTGTCGTGACCACGGCTTCCCAGGCGACCGACGGCCCGGACCTCAATCGGTGGCTCGATGCTCTCGATGCGCCGGACGGCGTCTTCGACGAGCTGGTGCTGCGGCAGCCGTCGTTCCTCGCGGGCGTCGCGACGCTGCTGGATGCCGGCCACCTCGAGGCCTGGACCGACTGGCTGCGCTGGCAGGTCATCCGCTCGTCTGCCGCCTACCTCTCCGATGCCTTCGTTGAGGCGAATTTCGACTTCTACGGCCGCACCCTCACCGGCACTCCGGAGCTGCGGGAACGCTGGAAGCGCGGTGTCTCGCTCGTCGAGGGCGCCCTGGGCGAAGCCGTCGGGCGCATCTATGTCGAGCGGCACTTCCCGCAGGGGGCGAAGGCGGCGATGGACGTGCTCGTCGGCAACCTCGTGGAGGCGTATCGCGAGAGCATCACCGGCCTGGCCTGGATGAGCGCGGCTACTCAGCATCGCGCGATCGAGAAGCTCGATAAGTTCACGCCGAAGATCGGCTACCCGGTTAAATGGCGCGACTACTCCCGGCTCGAGATCAGCGCGACGGACCTGATTGCCAATGTTCGCGCGACCAGCGAGTTTGAGTTCCAGCGCGAGCTCGGCAAGATCGGCACGCCGCTCGACCGCGACGAGTGGTTCATGACCCCGCAGACCATCAACGCCTACTACAACCCCGGGTTCAATGAGATCGTCTTTCCCGCTGCGATCCTGCAGTACCCCTTTTTCGACGAGGCTCGGGATGCGGCCGCCAACTACGGTGCGATCGGCGCCGTCATCGGTCACGAGATCGGCCACGGTTTTGACGACCAGGGTTCGAAATACGACGGCGACGGTCGGCTCATCGACTGGTGGACGGCGGCCGACCGGGAGGCCTTCGAAAAGCTCACCAGCTCGTTGATCGGGCAATACAACGAGCTTGCCCCGCGCCAGGTTCCCGACCACCACGTCAACGGTGCCCTCACGATCGGTGAGAACATCGGCGACCTCGGCGGGCTCTCGATCGCCTGGAAGGCCTACCTCATCTCTCTTGCCGGCGTACAGCCGCCCGTGATCGACGGGATGACAGGCTCAGAGCGCTTCTTCCTCTCCTGGGCGCAGGCCTGGCAGCAGAAGGGGCGCGACGAGGAGGTCATCCGCCTGATTGCCATCGATCCGCACTCGCCAAACGAGTTCCGTTGCAACCAGATCGTGCGCAATATTGATGGGTTCTACGACACCTTCACTGTTACTGAATCGGATGCACTGTGGCTCGATCCCGAAGAGCGCGTGACCATTTGGTAGTTGGCACCCGGGATCACGAGCGCCGGGAGCGACTGCGCTTACCGCGCCTCGGTCGCCACCGCGGAGTCGGCGGAGCGGAAAGCTTCGCCGGCGGCTTCATCGCGCTCGCACAATTGGCCTATGCGGGCGCCGCAGTCTCGGCGAGCGTGATCGACCTGCAAACGGGCATTACCCTCGTCTCGATCGACGATCGGGTTGCGATGCCGACCGCGAGCGTCGGCAAGATCCTGCTACTCATCGAGGTCTCGGCGCGCATCACCACGCGAGATGCCGCCGGGTTTGGCATCCTCGACAAGACACCGGGGGATTCCGTCGGCGATTCCGGGATTTGGCAGCGGCTGCAGGCGCCCGCACTTCCCGTCACCGATCTTGCGCTGCTCGTCGGAGCAATCAGCGACAATCTCGCGACGAACGTGCTGCTCCGCCAGGTGGGGCTCGACTCGGTGCGCGCCCGCGGCGAGGCCCTCGGGCTCTCGCGCACAGCTCTGCTCGACCTCGTGCGCGATCATCGTGGTCCGGATGATGCGCCGCAATTGTCGATCGGATCCACCGCTGAGCTCTCGCGGCTGTTCTCCTCCCTTGCGAGGGGGCAGGTCGTCGATGCCGTGACGAGCAAGCGTGTGCTCGGCTGGCTCTCTCACAATGCCGACCTCTCGATGGTGTCGAGTGCGTTCGGACTGGACCCACTGTCGCACCGCACCTCGGATTCGGGCCTGCAACTGGTCAACAAGACCGGCACCGGTGTGGGGGTGCGGTCGGAAGCCGGCCTACTGAGCGGATCCCGCACCGGGGTGGCCTATGCCCTCACTGTCAAGTTCAGCAGCACCGATCTCGCCGCGCGTCTGCGCGTGCTGGAGGCTATGCGTACCTTCGGTTTCGATCTTCTCGAGTATGTCTACTAATACGCCCCCCGTTTGAGTGGTACCCGTTCGGGTGATAAATCGTGTAATGTCGACTCAGCGCAATTTTGTGAACCCGAAATCCACGTTGCGTTGCATTTCCCTTATTTCCCGACCCGAACCCAATCGGTTACCCAGCCGAACTGACGCCCCCGACGTCTGCATCACCGCCGTCCCAGCGCCCCGAAGCGCGAAGAGACAGCCGTGTGGTGCTCCCTGCCAAAGGCCGACGTAAATCTCCCTTACCCAGGAGCACGTCATGAAGAGAATCCTTGCCTCGATCACGACGATCGTGATCGCGATCGGCCTTGCTATAACCGGCGTCTCGACCGCAAACGCGGACGATACGGTCGCGCCCGATGGGTCGAAGACCGTTGTCGCGACGACCCCCACCCCAATCACCCCAGCCTCCCCCTCTCCAGTGCCGAGCCCGGCGGCGTCGAGCCCGACGATTGTGCCGACCCCGGCGGCGTCGAGTCCGACGATTGTGCCGTCCCCGTCACCCTCGCCGACTCCGTCTGCATCACCGACGGCGCGCGCCGCTGCACCGCTGTCTGTCACACCAGCTTCTCCAAAACCGTCGGCAAGCCCAACCGCAGTAGAGAAATGCCTTCCCGCGTCTGCGGTGACCTACTCCTACGATCGGATGAAAAACAGCGGCACGGTGTTTGTTTCCGCTCAGCCCTACTCCACGGCACTGCTGTGCAGCAAGATCTACATCACCGCGGCAAGTTGGAAATACACGAAGGCCGCCGTCTGGCCACAGGTGCTCGACCCGATAGCGACCAATTCCCTGACCATCGATGGAGTGGGGACCTACCCGTTCGGTGCTGTAGTCACCTGCGGTCAGGGCGACATCTACGCGCGAACGGGCTCATCTATCGAACCGACGCCCACCCTCCAGGGCCCTCAGGGGTGGGAGACCTTCCTCAGCGGTCTCGCTTCGCAGGCGACTCCGGGCAACCCCTACGTGCAGAATCCGACCTACATGCAGAGTCCGATCAGTTGCGTCCACGTGGTACCGGCCGCGAGCGTCGTCGCGGGCCAGTGTTACTGGGACTCCGAGCAGGGCACCTCTTCGAAGTCGGTCACCATCCGGTACGACAACAGCAAGTCGAATGTCCCGGTGGATTTCTCTGTCACGGGCGACCAGAAGCAGAACATCAAATACTCGGAGTACAACCGCACGGTCGCTGGCGGTGCGGTCGTCGAGATAACGCCTCCGGCATCGTCGACCGGGGGCGTGAGCTACACAGTGCTCGCCGCCGGAACGAAAATGAGCCTCTCCGTGCCCTACTACGAAGCGTGCCCGCCGACGATCCCGACTCTGCCCCTTACTGACCCGACTCCGGTGACGTTCGTCGACGCCTGTGGCGTCGAGGGAGACAAGGCGATCATCCCCAGTCTCACAACCGAGGATCACTTCAGGTACTCCACCAGCGACACTGACGTGAACGGCGCACGAACGGTCACGGTAACGGCGATTCCGGATGCCGGCTACGGCTTCAGCTCGAAAGCCGTGACGTCCTGGCCCCATACCTTCACAACCGACGCGGAGAATCACTGCGTGAAGGTTCCCGGTGACCCGGAGGCCGTCAATGAGACCTGTGCTGCCTCACCCGGTGGAATAGTCGGCGGCTACCTCACGGCCGCCCCGATCGCGGGCGTCGTCTACACGATCCACCGGGTCCGCCCGGCAGGGGCGGATATCGCGGTGACCGGACCGAAGACCACTGTGGCACCGGGCGACTATCTGGTCACCGCAACCGCCAAACCGGGCTTTATGCTCTCCGGCACCCACGAGTGGAAGCTCACCGTCGCGAACAAGGCGGTGAACTGCACACTGTCCACCGACGCGTTCCTGCCGTCATCGGTGAGCTGGGTGAGCCAGACCTGCTCAGCGGGCCGAACGGTCAGCGGCTACATCGCCATTGATCCGACCGACTTCCTCAGCTACTTTGTCGGCACTACTCGGCTCGTCTCCGCGCGAACCGCATTTGCACCGGGAACCTACCGGGTGACGGTCGTCGCTCCCCGCGGGGACACGATCGATGGGCCGTCGAGCTACACGGCGACCATTGTCAAGCCGAAAACCAGCTGTGGAAACCTCGACCCGCAGAGTCTGACCACGCTGGCCTTCACCGGCTTCGACTCGGGAGCGGGCTACCTCGCGGTGGCCTCCGGGCTTCTCATGCTCGGTGCGGCTCTCGTGTTCACAGCACGTCGTAGGACAAAGGCCTGATCGACGACAATCACATGCCCCGCAGCGGCCTCCGGCCGGTGCGGGGCATGTGTCGTTTTATGTGAAGCCGGTGACGGTGACGCGGGTGCCGAAGCGTCAGGCGTGCAGGTCCCGAACATCGGCCACTGCCGGGCCCGCTACTGGTACATCGACGCCGAACAGTGCGGTCACCGCCGAGCGGAAGGATTCGCCCTCGCCAGCGCGGGCGAACTCGCGGGCACGCACCGATGGGGTGTGAAGCAGCACCCCGGTGAGGTGACGAAGGGCCGCTTCGATGCGGCCATCGTCGTCGCCGCGCACACGGGCTCGGTCGATCTCGGTCTCGAGCAGGCCGAAGACGTGGGTGCGAAGGGCCACGACGGAGGGCGTGAGCTGTTGCTCCGCTGTTGTCGCGGCGAATTCGGTGGCCGCGTTGTCCACAAGGGCACGGGCATCCATCGTCGCGGTGAGTTCTTCGAGGGGGGCGTGCAGGCTGATTGTCTCGAGGTCGAGGAGCTCGGTTCCGGGCACTGAGGCGACATCCGGATGCACGTTTCGTGGCAGTCCGAGGTCAATGACGATACGGCGCTGAGTACTCGCGGAAGCGAGCGGAGAGAGGTGTGCTGCCGTGACGACCGGCGCGGCCGATGCGGTGCAGGTAATCACTACATCCGCTGCCGCGAGGGCTGCAATGAGGTCGACGCTGGCAGTGAGGCCGAGACGGAGGGCGAAGCGGGCGGCGCGGCCGGACGGCGAGAACACCGTAATGTCCTCCGCTCCGCGGTCTCGGAGGGCGGCGACGGTCGTCGCGGCATACTGCCCGGTGCCGACGATAAGCACCCTCGTCCGGGACCAGTCCGCGATCCGACTGGAGGCGAGCTCAAGCCCGAGTCGCACGAGCGAGCGGCCGGCGCCGCCGATCGCGGTCTGGTTCTTCACTTCGCGTGACGTATTGGCCGCCTTCTGAAAAAGGCGTTCGAGCCCGGATGACGTTGTGCGTGCCGTGCGAGCCTGCTCGAGAGCACGGCGCACCTGGCCGGAGATCTCGTCTTCGCCGACGATCACGGACTCGAGCCCGGAGCTTACGGAAAAGAGGTGCTGTGCGACGGCATCGCCGCTGAGCACGGTCACCGTTTGACGCAGGGCGGCGGGGTCGATGCCGCTCGAGGCGCTGATCACCCGCACCGAATTTTCCACCGCGACGGCTGTGGCCACGGTGAGGGGCCCGTCGATCTCGAGGTACGCCTCGAAGCGATTGCACGTGGCGAGAACGACCGCTCCGGAGACGAAATCGCTCTCATTGACCAATATGGCCGCCGCCTGCGGTGCGCCGATCGAGAGCTTCTCGAGAATCTCGAAGCTCGCGTTGCGATGGTTGGCGGTAAGACACAGAAGCACCTTCCTAGCCTACGTCTGCCAATGGCGGTCGGGCAGCGTAGTCCCCTCCCAGCCCGCTCGACCATACTTAATCTCGTGAACCTCCCAGCCAGCCACCCCCTGATTGACGGCCGCACGGCTGATTCGCCGCTCATTCGCGCCTATCGCGGCGATCGTCCGTCCACCACTCCGGTGTGGTTCATGCGCCAGGCCGGCCGCTCGCTGCCCGAATACCGTGCCCTCCGGGTCGGCACCAAGATGCTCGACGCCTGCCTCGATCCCGAACTGTCGAGCGAGATCACCCTGCAGCCCGTGCGACGCCACGGGGTGGATGCGGGCATCTTCTTCAGCGACATCGTCGTGCCGCTGAAGCTCGCCGGCGTCGATGTCGACATCGTCCCCGGCCGCGGTCCGGTGCTCGGCGCTCCGATTCGCACCGCGGCGGATGTCGCGGCGCTCCGCCGCCTCGACCCGGATGCCCTCACCCCCATCACCGAGGGCGTCGCCCTCGCCGTGGCACAGCTCGGCAGGACTCCTTTGATAGGGTTCGCCGGTGCTCCGTTCACTCTCGCCGCGTATCTCGTCGAGGGAGGTCCATCCAAGGACCACCTGCGGGCCCGCGCCCTGATGCATGCCGACCCGGCGACCTGGGATGCCCTGCTCGGTTGGGCGGCGGATGTCACCGGAGCCTTCCTT